>Ga0315288_10000095_pt1 | contig 93159 bp, 67 predicted proteins | sample YL17G11_20_MG_FD_203454 | JGI IMG/M metagenome (GOLD analysis project Ga0315288, IMG submission 203454) | Sediment microbial communities from Yellowstone Lake, YNP, Wyoming, USA - YL17G11_20 | ecosystem: Environmental > Aquatic > Freshwater > Lake > Sediment | place: USA: Wyoming | collected... | reverse complement strand
TTCAGGAGGCAGCACTTCTTCTCGGCGTAGGTGAGCCCGATGCGCACATCGTACGAGGCGAGCTTGATGAGCGGGTGCGTGCACCTCGCGTCGTCGGCGTAACCGGTGATGAACGCATCGAATGGCTTCTTGAGGTGTTCCATGAGGCGCTTCACGTCCGAGTGGGTCACGTAGACCGTGAACTCGGTGCAGCACTTACCGTTGCACTGCTCGCAGAACCCCTCGGGCATCCTGTCTCACCGCCATGTCCGGACCGTCTTGTCCCGTAGGCCGGGCCCTCCGTTATCGGAAGGCCAATAAAAAAGGTTTGGCCCCGTTCTCAACGCCTCTTCTTCCGAGGCCTGAGCTTCTTCACCAGCTTCTTCACCGGCCTCTTGAGGGCTTTCTTCTTGAGGAGCTTCTTCCTCAGCGGTCGGACCTTCTTCACGCGCCTAACTATCTTCTTCAGAGGTCTTCTCAGTGCCATCAGTTTCTTCCTCCTTTGGGTCTTTCTCTTACGCGGTGATCGTGAGCCTCGGCTCGCGGCGGCCTCGGGCATGACGCCCGGGCCCGATGTCGTCATGATGGGCAGGCTCATCTCTTTCCCGCCCTCGACCGTGGCGAGCGATGTCCTCATCAATACAGGAAGCGATTTTTGGGCCACGGGCTCCATCTTGTAGTGACACTTTACGCCCGTATCGTCGAAGCACTTGTTGCAGGATATGCACTCGGCCTTGTCGGATTTGCCTGTGCGGAACTTCTCGACGAGGTCGGGCTCCCTGATGAGAGGCCTGCTGAGGGAGATCATGTCGCACTTGCCCTCCCTCAGGGCGGCCTCCATGACGTCCTTGGAGCGGAAACCACCGACGCATATGACAGGTATGTCGAGCTCGGCCTTGAAGCGGACCGCGTAGTCGAGGAAATAGGCCTCGGAGGCCTCGTCCACGATGCCCGTCTTGGACGATTTGACCTTGGCCTCCAATATGCCCGCGCTGACCTCGACGGCCTTGAGCCCCTCGGCGGCAAGGAGCTTCGCGATGTCCGCGGCCTCCCCGACCTGCAGGCCCTTGCCCTCCTCGGCGAAGCCGTCGGTGGCGTTCATCTTGGCGATGACCGGGAAGCCCGCGCCGACCTTTTCGCGTATTCCCCTGAGTATCTCGACGATGATCCTGGCCCTGTGCTCGATGTTACCGCCCCACTCGTCGGTGCGCCGGTTCGTGTGGGGGGAGATGAAGCTGCTTAGCAAAAAGCCGTGGGCGATGTGGAGCTGGACGCCGTCGAAGCCGGCGGCCTTGGCCCTGCGGGCCGCGGACACGAAGTCCCCGATTGTCTCCTGGATCTCGTCGACCGTCATCTCCCGGGGCTTCATGTCGTTGACCAGGTCCGGGACGGCGGACGGCCCCAAACACTCGCCGAACTTGGCCTGCCCCTCGCCCGCCTGCCGGCCGCCGTGGACCAGCTGCATGAATATCTTCGCGCCGTGGCGGTGCACGCGGTCCACGATGGGCCGGTAGTGCTCGATGAGGTCTTCCTTGTACATGGCGTTCTGGGACTTGGAGGCCTTGCCCTTGGGGTTCACGTAGGCGTAGCCGGTGATGATGAGCCCCACGCCGCCCTTCGACAGGGTCTCGAGGAGGCCGCCAAGCTGCGGCTTCGGGGTGCCGTCATCCTCGCTCATCCATTCATGGGTGGCGCTGCGGACGAAGCGATTCCTAATTGTGAGGTTGCCGATCTTGATTGTCTGGAAAAGCGGTTCCTTGGGGCCTCTCTTCTTTGATGGCATATAGGATGTCTCCCGGGGTCTAACTTATGTTTGACTGGTTAGATTTCATTATTCAGTGTTGTCACATAGTGGTCGGGGGATGGACTTTGCTCGATAAGGGATACGGCCCGCTCAATGGAAAAGATTTGCGGTCAAATATTGTGAGACGTTGACCAGTTGCCCTTGGCAAAATATTGTCAATCCTATATCATAAAGAACCATAATTTTAATAATGACATAGTCATATCATCAATCAGAGCGTGCGTTTATGCGCAAGTTATTCACTGTTTGTCTGTGCATCTTTTTCATTACCATCTGTTTTTATAATATTCCATGCCTCGTACACGCGGGAAGATATAGTGGTGAAACGGACTTAGGCACCGTCGATGCCTCGTTCTGGGGGACAGCGAGCTGGCAGAACGCCGGAATGGTCGCGATCGCACCGGACGTGAACGGCGACGGGATTGACGATATCCTCATTGGTGGCCTACAGTCAACATCCAATAAAGCATTCCTCATTTTTGGCAAGTCCGGCCCTGGGGCATGGTCCATGGACTTCAACCTTTCCAATGCCGACGTCGTCTTCACCCCGGAGGATTCTTCGGACCATATCGGAAGGGCTTTGGCGGGGATTGGGGACATCAATGGAGATGGCTTTGGGGACCTCTTGATCGGTGCTCCAGAGTGGGGCTCAATAGATCCGGGAAAAGTGTACCTCTTCTATGGCAGGGCCACCTGGAACAGCGCCTATAATGTCACAAAGGCCGATGCCTATTTCAAAGGGGAGAACATCAACGACCATTGCGGCCAGGCCCTTGCCAGGGCAGGTGACCTCGATGGGGACGGGTTCGGGGATTTCATCATCGCCACCCCCGATTATCATGAGGACGCCATAACCCAGATGGGAAAGGCCTATTTCCTGTTCGGGAAGGCCTCGAGATATGCGAATACCTCCTTGTCCGCTTCGACGATGAACATTGAGGGGAGCGAAGGGGACAGGCTTGGCAGGAGTGTCGCCGGCGGATTTGATATCAACGGCGATGGATACGATGATGCGATCGTCGGGTCCCCCCTGGCCGGATCAAGCTCAGGTTCGGTCTCGGTCATTCTTGGTAACAAGTTGATCCGTCAGACGGTCAACCTGGACCCTGACGCAGTCTATCGAGGCAATTTTTCAAAGACAGAGTATTCCGGCACTTCCGTCGCAATGTTGGGGGATGTGAGCGGGGACGGTCTAGGGGATTTTCTGGTTGGGGCCCCGATGGGGGGCACTTCGAATAGTAATGGTAGGGTCTATGTCGTGATGGGCCGTCAGAACGGCTATCGCACGAACATGAACCTCACTGAAGAGACGAAGTCGTTCGTGGGTGTGGTGAATAAGCCGAGCGTGGGTGGGGTCACAGCATTGGCAGGGGATGTGAACGGCGATGGCTGGAATGATTTCATCACCGGCAGACATATCGATGGTCTCGACGACAGGGGCCTAATCTATCTTGTGCTAGGTGGCAGCTCGGGGTGGGGCAACAATACGAACATCACACATCTCGACGCGGCAAGGTTCATCGGGGAGGCGATAAACGACTATGCTGGGGAGTCCATAGGCGGGGGTGGCGATGTCAATGGCGACGGCTATGACGATTTCATTATAGGTTCGACGGGTAGTGATGAAGGGGGGCCGGCCGCGGGCCAGTCCTATCTTATCTTCCAGGAACTGAACATCTGCCCGACCTCGATCACACAGGTCAAGCTGTTCTCGGACCCTGCCTTCACGAAGGAGACCTCGGCGGCAATCATCAACTCGACGATCTATGTGGAGCTGAGGGGGCCGGATGGTGAACCGTCGGTCCCGAACGTGGCGATCGTGAATGTGACCAGCGACGACAATCCCACGGGTTTCAGGTTGCGGCTCCACGAAACTGGTTCGAACACGGGCATCTTCAAAGGCAACTTCACGATCACACCAGCGTTCAATCCCATCATCCACAGGATCAACTCGACCACTGGCAACAATGTGACCGTCTATTCGACCCAGGACCCGACGAAGAACGATACGGTCCTCACCCTTGGGCCCATAACGGTCCTCCCTAAGACTGTCATCTATACAACGGTCGAGGACCAACCATTCAGTGCGAGCTTTCATGTGAACGGCTGGAAGAGGGCGGACAGCTGGCAGTTCGAGACCAATTCGGACTGGATGACCTGGAACGCTAGCAATCATACTATGACAGGGACGCCGGACAATTCGGACGTTGGCACTTGGTACATGAGGATAAATGTCTCCAGCGGCCATGGCCAATATGACGAGCATAACGCGACCGTCCGGGTCACCAACATAGCGCCCGACATCCTCGGCAATCCTCCGCTCAAGGCGGTCGAGGATGTCCAGTACACATACGATTTCAACTCGACCGATGACGGCCAGGGGGACATAGAATGGACCGCATTATGTAACAATGGCTCGTGGTTGACGATGAACCGGACGACAGGGGTGCTCAGCGGGATACCTCTGAACGAGCATGTCGGTCCGCATCTGGTGACGGTCCGCGTGATGGACGGGAAGGGCGGGGAGGATAAGTTCAATTTCACTATAACGGTCTCCAACACGAACGACCCTCCCGAGCTGACGACAAAGAACGTATCGACGGCCCTCGAGGACCAGCTCTATCTTGTCAAATATGTGGCGACCGACGAGGATATAGGAGATAGCTTGTATTGGATGATGCACACCAATGCGACATCATGGCTGAATTGGCAGTCTACGAACACGACCTTGTTGGGGACGCCGAGAAATGCCGACATTGGACAATATTGGGTGAACATCACGATCTTTGACAAGAACGGTAGGTCGGATTTCGACAATTTCACATTGACCGTCGTCAACGTGAACGATCCTCCAGTCATTACGAGCATCCCAGTGACCGAAGCCTTCGTCTACCTGAGATACAGGTACGATGTCGATGCCTGCGATGAGGATGTCGGGACCACACTGCAATATTCACTGTGGGGGGCACCCAGGGGCATGACGATCGACAACCGGACGGGGATTATCGATTGGATTCCAGATGTCGAGGCCATTGTCGAAGTCACGGTCTACGCTTCCGACGGTGAGGTCAGAGGGGAGCAATCGTTCAAGATCAATGCGACCAAGCTCTCGGCCTATCCCCCGCAGGTCACCCTATTAACTCCTGCGAATGAGACGACCGTCGATGTCTCCACGCCCACCCTCAAATGGTCCTTCATCGATCCCGACAGCGAGACCATCTACTTCGACGTCTACCTTGGTACCAATATGACCCAGGTCCTCCAGAGGGAGGTTGCGACGAAGGCGGTCACGGACCTGACCGTGACCTCATTCGTACCGACCGTCTCACTACAGCCTGGGGAGGTGTACTTCTGGACGGTCATTCCCAGGGATGACAACCTTACCGGCAACTGCATCTCGAGTGTGTGGTGGTTCGAGGTGTCCAAGTTCGCCAGGACGAATTCGCCCCCGAAGTTCCTGAGCGAGCCTGTGAGGACGGCCGTGGTTGGGGAACTCTACAGATATGATGTCAAGGTTTCGGATGCCGACCCGGGGGATGTGTTGACGGTCACCCTTGACCGCTTTCCGGCGGGCATGAAGATCGATTCCAAATCGGGGTCAATCGCGTGGACCCCAACAAAGACCCAGGCAGGGAAGCGGCCCGTGACCGTTATGGTCACGGACAAGTTCGTCAAGGTTCTCCAGGATTATACGATATGGGTCAATAACAGACCGGCGATCGAGATCGTGAAGAACGTCACGGGCGACGTTGGGCAACCGATGAGGGTTGTGGCCACCGTTCATGATGATGACGGGGAGCGCCTAAACATAACACTCGTTCAACATCCTGCAGGCATGTCGATCTCGCAGGACGGGACGATCTCGTGGACCCCAATGAAAGGAGATGTGGGGTCCCACATCATCACTATAAAGGTCTCGGACGGCAAGGATGATGCCTATGCTAATGTGACGATCATCGTCAAGGCCGTAAAGAAGGGGAACGGAGGAATATCTGCCCAGACCATCGCGATTGCGCTTGCCATAGTTGTCGGGGCCATTGTGGCCGCGGTCGTCGTCCTAATCATGAGGCGGAGAGGAAAGGCGCCACAGGTGGCCCAGCAGGGAGCGGTGGACCAGCCGCAGACATACCCTTATCAGCCGAGAACCGGTGAAGGCGGCCCACCGGCCTGATCCTTTTTCGATATTCCGATTCTTTTGTTGACGATGCATCAATGACTTGGTAAATGACACAGATTTTCAGTTCGACGTAGGGGGTTTCTTCTCGGAAAGACGAGATAATACGACCAAAAACCTTATTAAACATGGATAAGTATAGGGGAAACCCCACATTACATATACGTAGGGTGAAACGATGACTACGCCGTACGACGTCCCCGCGGAAATGCTGATAAAGAAGGCGGCCGAGAAGCTCAAGGAGCTCAAGGAAATCCAGCCACCGGCCTGGGCCAGTTTCGTGAAGACCGGCAGGCACACCGAGAGGCCGCCTGTGCAGAAGGACTGGTGGCACGTGCGCGTGGCCGCGGTCTTGAGGAAGGTCTACATCAACGGGCCCATAGGTACCGAGAGGCTGGCACAGGCATTCGGCGGGGCCGCCGACCGAGGCTCGAAGCCAGACAGGGCCGTGCAGGGCTCCGGCGCCATCATTAGGAACTCCCTCAAGCAGCTCGAGAGCGCCAAGCTGGTCCACACCATCGAGAAGAAGGGCCGCGTGGTCACGCCCGAGGGCAGGAAGTTCATGGACAAGATCGCTCACGAGGTCAAGATGGAGATCGGGAAGACCAACCCCGAGATAATGAAGTACTGAGCTATCAGGCCCAGCGCTTCCCAAGGCATGACAAGAGGATCCCGACATGGCCAATGAGGATGATGATGAGCTCGCAAACCTCCGCAAAAGGAAGCTGCTCAACATGCAGGCGCAGCAGCAGCAGATGGCCATGGTCCAGGAGGAGCAGCAGGCCCTGGAGGGCCAGAAGCAAGCCATCCTCAGGGGCATGATGACCCCCGACGCCAGGGAAAGGCTCGGCCGGGTCAAGACGGCCTATCCCGAGGTCGTGGCCGAGATCGAAAGGGAGCTCGTCATGCTGGCCTCGTCCGGCCGCCTGGCGCAGAAGATAGACGACGACACGATGAAGAACCTGCTGTCAAAAATGATGCCCAAGAAGAGGGACATCAAGATCGTCCGCAGGGGAAGGGACTCGCACTAACGATCATGATGGAAAGGAGAGGAACACGATGGCAAGGGTGAAGCCACACGCGAAGAAATTGAGGCTGATGAGGGTCACGAAAACGAACCGCAGGGTGCCAGCCTGGGTCATGATGAAGACCAACCGCAAGTTCACGCAGCACCCACAGAGGCACCACTGGAGGAAGGGCCGGCTGAAGAAGTGAGCCCTTGACAAGGAGCTGATTGCAAATGGCAGAAGAGAAAAAGGAAGTGCTGTTCGAAAGGGTCATGACGGTCTCCATGAGGGCCATCTTCGACAAGCCGACGTGCCAGAGGACCCCGGCGGCCATCAAGCACCTCAAGGACTTCGTCGCCCGACACACCCACACCACGGTCAAGGACATATGGATCGACCGGGAGCTCAACATGGCCATCTGGCACAGGAGCCTCCGCAAGCCCCCCAAGTCCATCAAGGTCCGCGTCATAAAGTGGGACGACCAGACGGTCGAGATAGACCTTCCCGAAGAATAGAACCTCGACCAAACTTTTTATTATATTATCTTCCATCATGACATCGAAAGATATACCACCAACCCACCGAGGTCATTTATTGCATGGCGGCCGAACGGTAATGTCGACAGGGACCTGGGCCACGAGCCATAGCCCTATGAAGCGTCCAGCGCATCTTGTCGGTCCGACGGGCCGCGGGAGGTGGTCCATCCATGACCGTTGAGCAGTTCAACGTAGCCGGCAGCTCGTTCGTGGGGATCTACTGCGTGGCCAACGAGGACATCGTCTTGGTGCCCTGGGCCCTGGACAAGGATACCGTGGCCCGCATCGAGGTGGTCTTGAAGGCCAAGGCCGTGAGGCTCGCCCTCGGAGGCTCGACCCTGCTGGGGGCCTGCACGGCCATGAACTCCAAGGGCATGGTGATGACGAACCTCGCCGACAAGGAAGATTACAAGGCCCTGAAGAAGGACTTCAATATCGTCATGACGCCCGACGGGCTCAACGCGGCCGGGAACAACGTGCTGTGCTCCGACAGGGCGGCCCTGGTGCACCCGGGCTTCTCGGCGAGGATGGTGGCGAAGATCTCGGACGCCCTGGGCGTGGAGGTCCAGAAGGGGACCCTCGGCGGCGTAAGGACCGTCGGTTCCGCGGGCATCGCCGTCAACTCGGGGGTCCTGTGCCACCCCAAAGCCACGGATGAGGAGCTCGCCCAGCTTCGGGACCTCTTCAAGGTCAACGTGCAGATAGGCACCGCCAACTACGGCAACGCCATGGTGGGGGCGTGCGCCGTGGCGAACACGAAAGGGGCCATCGCCGGCAGCCTGTCGACGGGCATAGAGCTAGGCAGGATCGAGGATGCGCTCGGGTACCTGGATTAAGGTCGTAGTTCCTGCGCCCTTCAAGAAAGGATGTTTTTCAACTGAAGATGTTCTTCGACATCTCGTGTTGCATGAGATACCTCTCGAAGTCCAGGCCTTCGAAGGCATTGACCGCGGACTCGTCGAAGACATGGTGCGCGTAGACCGGCTTCCCGCCGGTCATCCTGACCAATTGTGAGACCAGCGCGCGGGGGTTCCCCGCCGAGTACAGGTCGACAATCATGATGCCTTTCTCGAAGAAGCGGTAGATGCAGTAACCCTCTAGCTCTGGGCCCTGTGGCCTCATTCCTTCGTCCGGGAGGCTTGGGAGGTTCAGGCCAAGGTCCTCGGGATATTCGCCGTCCTCAGCCCTGAAGCTCATGAATGCCTTCAGGTCGGTGAGCTTGGAGACGCTCTCCTTCATGGTCTGCCACGGGTGGTTTGGCGTGTAGAACTCGAGTACCTGCTCGATCGGGGCCTCCTCGAACCTCAGCTCCTCAAATCCAGAGGGTTCTTCGACCAGCGGGCTCAGGCTCCTGAAATAGTACAGGTCCCGGACATCCTGGAAGCCGAGCCCGTCGTAGAGCCTCTTGGCCCGCTCGTTCTGCGACAGGACCTCGAGCGTGACCTCATGGACACCGGCCTCGCGGAAGGCCTTGAGCTGTCTTCTGACCATCTCGAGGGCTATGCCTTTCCGGCGGAAATCGGGACGGAGGCCGACGCCGCCGATCCAGCCGAGCTCCCCGCGCCGACCAGAGACGGCCTGACCGACGGGCTCGCCTGTCGGCGTCACGACCAGCACGCTGAGGTTAAAATCGATGTCGCTGACGTGAAAGAACTCCCGCTGGTGGGCTTCGTCCGTGTCCTGGGGGATGAAATAATCGGAGAAGGCGACCGCGAAGGCCTTGACCAGGGCCGGGATGTCGTCTTCGGTCGGGGTCATGTACTTGACATCGGGAGGCATGCACCTTGAAAACGCAGTGTTTGCTATTTGTTAGTTTCGAGGACAAACTAGGTAATAATATATTAGGTACAACTCTATTCATAGAAAGTCATAGATACTCCTGTGAATGGAGCGGGTGGGCTTGCCTATCGAAAGGGCGGTAAGGACACATTTCGCTTTCCTTGTGTGCACGATGTTCCTTCTTTCGCCAATGCTGTCATGCGTGGGAGGCCCCGACAGCGGCCCGGTCCAGCTCACGACCGACCGCGACGTTAATTCCCGCGCGGCCGATCCTCCCGTCTTCATCAACATCACTAACATCTCTGGCCTCGGCTGGGGCTCCCGGTCCCGCGTCGCCTGGGGCGACTTCAACAACGACGGCTTCGACGACCTGCTGTTCGACGGCTGGTCCCTGTGGCGCAACAGCGGCGACGGGACCTTCACGAGCATGGACGCCATTGTCGCCCTCTACCGCGACGGCGCCCGGGGCGGCGTCTGGGGCGACTACGACAACGACGGCTACCTGGACATCTACCAGATGCACGGCCACGAGGGGGACGACCGGCTGTTCCACAACGAGAAGGACGGGACATTCAAGGACGTGACCGCCAAGGCCGGGCAGATCTCGGACAAGAACCTGCCGTCGGAAGGGGCCGCCTGGGGCGATTACGACAGGGACGGCTATCTCGACCTCTACGTCGCCAACTACGAATGGCCCCCGGATAACGCCAACGGGACCCAGGACATCCTGTACCATAACAATCACGACGGTACATTTACTAATATCACGGCCCAGGCCGGCATAGGCACCGAGGCCATGTGCGGTCGGGGCGTCGTCTGGGGCGACTACGACGACGACGGCTGGCCCGACATCTATGTCTCCAACTACCGCCTGAACCCGAACTTCCTGTGGCACAACAACGGCAACGGGACCTTCACCGACGTGGCGCCTGCGCTGAACCTGGCGGGGGACGGGGGCCTGGGCTACTACGGCCACACCATAGGCTCCGACTGGGGCGACATCGAGAACGACGGCGACCTGGACCTGTTCGTTGCGAACCTGGCCCACCCGAGGTTCATAGCCTTCTCGGACATCAGCAAGCTGTACGTCAACAGCGGCGCGCCGGACTACACATTCCAGGACATTCCGGTCCAGGCCCGGGGCATCGCCTACGAGGAGACGCACTCGAACCCGATCTTCGGGGACTACGACAACGACGGCTTCCTGGACCTCTACATCACCTCGGTCTACGACGGCCGTTACTCGTTCCTCTACAGGAACGACGGCAACGGCCGGTTCACGGACGTGACCACCCCAAGCAAATCCGTGGTGGACAACGGCTGGGGGGCGGCCTGGGCCGACCTCAACAACGACGGCTTCCTGGACCTCGTCGTGGGCAGCGGCAACGGCACCAAGTTCAGGCTCTTCGAGAACGGCGGCAACGGGAACCACTGGTTCAAGGCCGAGCTCCGGGGGACCTCTAGTAACAGTTTCGGCGTCGGGGCCCGGGTCGAGCTCGAGTTCAACGGGAGCAAGATGATCCGCGAGGTGGGGGCCGGGACGGGCACGACCTCCGAGAACCACATCGGGGCCCACTTCGGCCTCGGCACATGGGCCGGGAAGGTCAATGTCACCATCCGGTGGCCCTCCGGGGTGCTTCAGAACGTCACGGATCTGTCCGTCGACCAGGACAGGACCTTCGTGGAGCCCCCGGCGAGGACCGACTTCCGGTTCACCTCCGTGACCTACGTCGGCCCCGACGCCAACGGCAACATCGTCGAAGGCGGGGGCGTCAATTTCACGGCCACCGTCGAGAACCGGGGGACCGTTTCGGGCGACGGAAACCTGCAGCTGTCGGTCTCGGGCGTCGGCATCGTGGGGGCCTATCCGGCCATGCGAGGCCTGGGGGTCGACCAGGTCGGGAGATACACCGTCATCTGGAGCACGGCCGGCATGAAGGGCCCCAGGACGGTCACGCTCGCCATCGTGGACGCGGTCCCCGAGGACAGCCAGCCCAACGATAACGAATGGTCGCACGATTTCTATGTCAACCAGAGGCCCGTGGCCAACATCGTCTCCATCGACCCGCCGGTCGCATATCAGAAGAGGGACACGGTGGAGTTCACGGGGTCTGCCAGGGACGACGGAAAGGTCATCGACGCCCTGTGGGCCTCGGACCTCGGCGGGGACCTGTCCCATGCAATGAACTTCTCCATGGAGGCCTCGGCCCTGACCACCGGCGTGCACACCATCACCTTCAGGGTCAAGGACGACCGGGGCGCCTGGTCTGCCAACGCGAGCAAGACCCTGATGATCGAGCCGCCCATCGAGAACAAGCTGCCCGTTGCCACCATCACGAGCATCGACCCCAACCCCGCCAAGCCGGACGAGCCCGTTACCTTCGAGGGCTCGGGGTCGGACCAAGACGGCAAGGTGACATCCTACCGCTGGTCATCGTCCATAGACGGGTTCCTGTCCAGCTCCAAGAGGTTCAGCACGAACTCGATATCGGTGGGAAACCACACCATCACGCTGGTCGCTATCGACGACAAGGGGGCCCAGTCCGAGCCGGCCACGGCGGAGCTCACCGTCAAGCCGGCCAACCTGGGGCCCACGGCGGACATCGAGCTCATCGTACCCAACCCGGCCACGGAGGGCGACAAGGTGAGGTTCCAGGGCAGGGGCACGGACCCGGACGGCACCGTCGAAGGCTTCGTCTGGACCTCGAGCATTGACGGGGTCATCTCGAACGACTACGACTTCTCTACCACGGACCTTTCCGTGGGCGTGCACACCATTGGGTTCAAGGTCAAAGACGACGCCGGGGCCTGGTCCGTGGAGGTCTTCGCGACCTTGGAGATACTCCCGCTCAACGAGAAGCCCACGGTCACGATAACGGGCATCGAGAAAAAGGGCGACGGCAGTTACCGGGTCTCGGGCACCGCCGAGGACAAGGACGGAAAGGTCGTGCTGGTACAGGTCAAGGTCGGCCAGACGAACTACGTGAACGCGCTTCCCCAGGGCGACGACTGGTCCGTGTGGTACTACGACATCGTGCCCAAGGACCTGTCACTGTCCCCGGGAAAGTACACGGTCCTGGCCCAGGCCTTCGACGGGAAGGACTATTCGGACGAGGACCAGTCCCAGGTCAGCGTGGATGCTGCGCCCTCGCTCCCGGAGGAGCTCGTGAAGGCCGCCAACGACGCCCTGGCGGGCAATAACATGCCGTGCCTTTTGGGGACCGTAGTCATTATAGCGATACTCGTCGCTGTCATATGGAACGCGTTCAGATCGCCGCCGAGCCCGCCGCCGGCGAAGAGGAAGGCGGCAAGGCCCAGGACAAGGAGCCGTTGAGATGGACGAGGAAGAGCTCGTTAAGACCATACGCGCCATGGACCCCGGCTACTTCGGGAGGTTCGTCAAAGAGCTCCTGGGGGCCATAGGCTTCACGATAGCGGAGATCCGGCCCGAGGGCCAGGTCATAGTCATCACGGGCACCATGGAGAAAGAGGACTACATCATGTGCGTGGACCGGGCGCCTCTCGACGAAAAGCGCGTTGTCCAGGACATCGACATCGTCCGGGGCCGGGGCAAGCCGGTCATCGTGACATTGTCCGATGTGCCGCCGGACTGGAGGGGCGGCGAGCTCGATTTCATAGACGCCAAGGACATGGCGAGGCTGGCTGACGCCTATGGGCTGGTCCCCGGCGGTGAGGGGACCATGCCCACCGAGGAACGGCTTGTGACCGCCGTCGAGGGCGAGCTGGAGAGGCCGGTGGAGGTCCCGTCCGAGGCCGAGCCCGAGGCCTCCGTGAAGCACGGGGAGTTCGCCAGGGGGGCCAAGCCTCCGCCGGAGGAGGAAGCCCCGGAGGCGCCGATGCAGGAGCCCGCCAAGGAGGAGCCCAGGAGGCCGCCCAAGGCCCCGAGCGTGCCCCCGTCCCCCGACGAGGAGGCCACCATACGCGGGCCCGACGACGTGAAGAGGCTCATGCTCAAGGCCAAGCAGCTGCAGGAGCTGGGGGACCACGGCCGCGCCCTGGCCCTGTTCGAGGGCATAACGACGCATGACCCGACGAACGCCAGGGTCTGGTCCATGAAGGCCGGCTCGCTGCTGGCCACCGAGCGGTGGGGCGAGGCCATCGAGGCCTACGACCGGTTCCTGTTCTCGGAGCCCGCCGCCGTGGACGCGGCCGAGGCCTGGTTCAACAAGGGGCTGGCCTACGGCGGGCTGGGGGACTATTCCGAGGAACTGGACTGCTACCAGGAGGCCGTGGCCCTGGTGCCCGAGCACGCCCGGGCCTGGAACAACCTCGGCGTCACGTTACAAGTCCTGGGCCGCAACGACGAGGCCCTGGAGGTCTACGACCACCTGCTGTCCTTTGCGCCCGAGGACGGCGCCGCCTGGAACAACTTCGGCATGGTGCTCCACGAGCTGGGCCGCTTCGACGAGGCCGTGGAGGCCTTCGACAAGGCGCTGGAGCTAGGGCCTAACCGGCGCGAGGCCCTGGGCAACATGGCCAGGACATTGCACGAGGCCGGGAAGCTCTCCGACGCCATCCGATGCTACGACGAGCTCCTGAGGCTGGACGGGAACGACGAGCGCATATGGTTCGAGCGCGGCCAGGCCCTGAAGGCCGCGGGGAAGTTCTCCGAGGCCGCGGACTGCTTCGAGAGGGCCCTGGCCCTGGACCCGAACATGAAGGACGCCTGGGAGGCCAAGGAGTCGCTGATAGACCCGTCGAGGATGAAGGAACTCGTCGAGGACCTGCAGCTGGAGGTCAAGACCCATCCGGACGACTTCCAGTCCCACTACTCGCTGGGCCGGGTCTTCAGGCTGCTGGGCCAAAAGCGCGAGGCCATGGAGGCCATAGACCGGGCGTTGAAGATCAACCCCTACCTGGCTCTAGCCTACCACGACAAGGGCGTCCTCTATTACGTCGAGGGGAGGCTCGACGACGCCCTGAAGGCCTTCGACGAGGCCCTGAAGCTCATGCCGCTGGCGGACACCTACAACATGAAGGGCCACGCCATGTTCATCCTGGGCCGTTTCGACGAGGCCGCGAAATGCTACACCGAGGTCCTGAAGACCCCGAAGGGCTGGGAGGAGGCCTTCCTGCACAGGGGCAAGGCCAACATGAGGCTCGGGCGCATCGACCAGGCCCTGAAGGACCTGGACGCGGCATACCCGTTCCAGAAGAACGACGCCGAGCTGGCCTACATGCGCGGCGTTGTGCTCCTGAAGCTCGAGAGGTACAGCGACGCGCTCTACGAGCTGGACAGGGCCATCCAGCTTCGGGCCGACTACGACGACGCGTGGTTCGAGAAGGGCGACCTGCTGTACGAGCTGGAGCGGTTCGACGAGGCGGCCCCGTGCTACCAGCGCGTGCGCGACATAGCCCCGGACACCGAAAAAGCCGCTTGCGCCGAGGGCAACGCCCACGCCGCCGTCGGGGACTGGGAGGCGGCATTGGCGTCCTACGAGGCGGCCATCAAGATCCGCAAGGACTACGACGAGGCCTGGCTGCGCAAAGGCGACGTGCTCACGCAGCTGGAGCAGTACGACGAGGCCCAGAAGTGCTACGACCGGCTGCTTAGGTACAACACCTACAATTACGAGGCCTGGGACCGCAAGGCCCTCATCTACTACAACCAGGGCGACATGCCGCGGGCACTGAAGGCCCTGAACAAGGCCCTCGAGATAAACGAAAGCGACGTTCGCGCGTGGATCAGCCACGGGAACCTGCTCATCGAGATGGGCAGGCTCGACGAGGCCGAGGGCAGCTTCAAGCGGGCCATGGACATAGAGCCCGAGGCGGTCCGGGCCTGGGTCGGCATGGGCGTGGTCCGCTACAAGAAGGGCAAGGTGGACGAGGCCCTCTACCATTTCAACAGGGCCATCGTGCTGGACCCGAACAGCTACCTGTCGTGGAGGAACAAAGAGGTCATCCTCTACGAAAAGGGCGAGCTGCACGGGCTGCTCGAGGTGGCGGACCGGCTGCTGGCCATCAACTCGCGTGACGGGCTCGCGTGGTACTACAAGGGCGTGGCATTGGAGTCCGAGGGGAAGCTCGAGGAGGCATTGGGCTGCTACGAAAAGGCCCTGGAGATCGAGCCCATGGACGGCATCTGGACCAGGAAGGGCGACCTGCTCATGAGGCTCGGCAAGCACGGCGACGCCGCCGAGGCCTACTCGAAGGAGAAGGATGTCAACGGTACATTGCACAACAACCGCGGCGTGGCCGAGTACATGAGCGGGGACCACAAGTCGGCGCTCGACAGCTTCCGCAAGGCCCTGAAGGAGCGCAAGGGCGACGCCCAGGTCTGGTGCAACATCGGTGCCGGATACTATCGGTTGGGCCGCTTCGACAAGGCCCACGGGGCCTACCACAGGGCCACGGAGCTCGACCCCAAGAAGGCCCCGGCGTGGAACGGCCTCGGGTGCGCGTTCATAGCGCTGGGAAGGCAAGACGACGCCGTCAAGGCATTCCTCAAGGCCATAGAGCTCGACGACGGCCCGCTCTACTGGTACAACCTCGGCAATGCGCGCAAGGCCGCGGGGCTGCCCGACGAGGCCGAGCAGGCCTACATGGAGGCATTGAAAAAGGACCCGGACTTCGCGAAGCCGTGGGCGTCCTGGGGCGACCTGCTGGCGGGCCTGGAGAACTACCGCGAGGCGATCCTGGCCTACAACCAGGCCCTGAAGCACGACGACACGCTGTGGCACACCTGGAACAACAAGGGCGTGGCATTGGAGAGCATAGGCATGGTCGAGGAGTCCGTCCGGTGCTACCAGCGGGCCGTGGAGCTTCGGTCCGGCGACAAGGTGCTGTGTTACAACCTGGGCAACGCGTGCCTGGCCCAGGACAGGTACGTCGAGGCCAAAGACGCGCTCGAGAAGGCGCTGGAGCTGGACCACGACTTCGCCGAGGCGTGGAACGGCCTCGGGGTCGCCTTCAGGGAGATGGGGAAGTACGACGAGGCCCTGGAGGCCCTGGACAAGGTCCTGAAGCTGAACCCCAAAGGCGACAAGGTCTGGATGGACAAGGCCAAGGTGCTCGCGGCCATGAAGGGCCGGAAGAAGGACGCCGTGGAGGCCTACGAGCAGGCCCTGGAGATCCGGCCCGACAACGCCGTGGCCTGGTTCGAGAAGGGCTCGCTGCTGGAGTCCATGCGCATGACGAAGAAGGCCCAGGAGTGCTACGCCAAGGCGGCGGAGCTCAGCCCGGCCTACAAGGAGATGCTCGGGCTCATGAAGACCGAGGGCGCGGAGCGCAGGGGCATATGGACCCAGTCTTTCGCGGCCGAGGCCCCGACCAAGGAGCTCGACGAGGTCGCGGTGAAGGGCCCGGCCATGCCGGACAGGTCCAAGGAAAGGCCCGTTCCCGAGGACCGGTCGGCGGAGACCACCGAAAAGGAGCTGCGCGAGGGCCCGGAAGGGAAGGAGCGCGACGTCTTGGACAAGATAAAGAAGATGATGGGCTGACGGCGGCCCTGCCGTTTTAACAATATTCGAAGCAAAAGACCGATTTTTCGCCATCTTTAAATATGCCCATCGGTGTATCTTGCCCGGGTGAGCATTAAATGACAGCGCAGCCGTTAACAGCACAGCCAGTTGAGACAATACAGCAGGCCCAGCCGGCCCCGGTGGTGCATCAGCCGATGCACACGCAGACCCAGATGGTCTACGTCCACAAGCCGCTCCTTGAGAGCATGTTCGGCCAGAAGGCCGTTGCGATCATGGTGATGATAGGGGTCATCCTGACCTTCGTTGGCGCAATGCTCTCTGTTCAGGCCGCAGTGACCGAGAAGGTCAGCATCGACAACAGACAGGACAAGCAGGTGTCCTCCTACACGCAGTACAAGTGGGGCGCGACGCTCATGGTCCTGGGCATAATGTTCATGACCCTGTTCATGCTGGGCGCCGCGGCCATGGGCCCGGACACGCCAGTGAACGTCAAGGTCGGTTTCCTGATATTCTGCGCCATCATGATATTCGTGACCACGACGATCGTGCTTGGCTATGCCACGCCGATGATGCTGAGCGGTCCGACCATAATTGATTGAAGCGGGACAGGGCCTCAAGGCCCTTCCCTGTTCCTTTTTCTTATTTTCCTTCGAGCAGCGGCAGCTACCGCTTCTTCTGGAAGTGCTCTGCCAGCACCCCGGCCGCCGAGACGTGGCTCGTCGGGTTCTCGAGCGTGTCCGCGGAATAGACGGCATCGCAGACCGGGGTCAGCCGGTCCAAAGCGTTGCTCGTGTAGAGCCCGTGAGCGCAGGCCGCGAAGACCTTGAGGGCCCCTTGGGCCTTGAGCGCCTCGGTGGCCTTGATGATGGTCCCGCCGGTGGCTATGATGTCGTCCACTATGGCCACGACCTTGCCCTTGGCATCGATGGCCTTGGGGGCCATCTTGACCGTGGACCCGTCGATGCGGGTCTTCTCGAGGTGGTCCCAGGGGCAGCCAAGGACCTTGGCAACGGTGTTGGCCCTGTCCAGGGCCCCCTTATCCGGGGCCAGGACCAGGTCGACGCCCTTGTCCTTGAAGAACTCCCCGAAGGCCTTCATGACCGAGACGTTGGTGTGCGGGATGGTGAAGTTGTCCAGTATCTTGGGCGCGTGTATGTCCACGGACACGAACTCGTCGGTGCAGTTGTTGATGAGCTTGACGAAGGCCCGGGCGCTTATGGCCTCGCCGGCCTTGAACTTCTTGTCCTGGCGGGCGTAGCCGAAGTACGGGACGACCGTTGTCAGTTTGGCCGGCGCCATATCGCGGGCCGCGTCCAGCAGTATGAAGAGCTCCACCAGGTTCGGGTCCGGGTAGGTGGTCTGGACCACCACGACCTGCTGGCCCTTGAGGTCCTCGTCTATCCTGACATAGCATTCCCCGTCAGGGAAGCGCTTTATCTCGACCTTGGCCAGCTTGGCGCCCGTGGCCTTGGACAAGGACGCGCTGAGATTCTGCGATGCGGAGCCTCCAACGACAATCATCCGGTCTTCCCCCGAGGTGGTGAATAGCATAGCTTAAAAAGAAGGTTTCCCTATGATATTTCACTAAAACTACACGACAATAACTTATATAAGCAAGTAATAAATAAATGGAGACCCCACACTAGTAGTGAAAATATGCAATCCTTGGAGTTGTGAGGTTTGAAGGACGGGAAGGGACCGGCCAAGGCCGATGCGGGCGAGCGCATCGAGCCCAGCAAGACAGAGCTCGACCACGTTGACGAGTGGATAAAGCAGTACCCGTTCCTGACGACCGAGGAGATCGAGATCCCCTCCAAGCTCGTGGACCAGGTCATAGGCCAAGACGAGGCCGTGGAGGTCATACGAAAGGCCGCGGAGCAAAAGCGGCACGTGATGCTCATCGGCGACCCGGGCACTGGCAAGTCCATGCTGGCCAGGGCCATGTCCGAGCTCCTTCCCCTGGAGGAGCTCCAAGACGTCATCGTCTATCACAACCCGGACGACTCCAACCAGCCCAAGGTCCGCGTGGTCCCGGCAGGCAAGGGCAAGGACATCGTGTCCCACCAGAAGAAGGATGCCCAGGAGCGCAAGAGCGCCAAAAACAACACCGTGGCGGCCTTTGCCCTCATGATCGTGGGATTGGCCTTCGCGTATTACATCATAAGCCCGGACAAGAACCCCATGATAATCCTGCTGGGCCTCATCGCGGGCCTGATGATATTCATGTTCTTCCGGTACTCCATCAAGACCACGGACACGGTCTACATACCGAAGCTGCTGATGTCGCATACTCCCGACGACAGGTCGCCCTTCATCGACGCCACCGGGGCCCACGCCGGGGCCCTGCTGGGGGACGTCAAGCACGACCCGTTCCAGTCGGGAGGCCTTGAGACCCCGGCCCACGAGCGCGTCGAGGCTGGCGCGATCCACAAGGCCAATCGCGGCGTCCTGTTCTGCGACGAGATCAACATACTCAAGATGGAGTCCCAGCAGAGCCTGCTCACGGCCATGCAGGAGAAGGAGTTCAGCATCGTGGGCCAGTCCGAGCGGTCCTCGGGCGCCATGGTCAAGACCGAGCCGGTGCCGTGCGACTTCGTGCTCGTGGCCGCCGGGAACCTGGACGCGGTCCAGGGCATGCACCCGGCCCTCCGGTCCAGGATACGCGGCTACGGCTACGAGATATTCATGAAATCCACCATGCCGGACTCGCACGATAACCGCGAGAAGCTCATCCGGTTCATAGCGCAAGAGGTCCACAAGGACAAGAAGATACCCAACTTCGACAGGGGCGCCGTGGCCCTGATAATCAGGGAGGCCCAGCGCAGGTCCGGGACCCGGGGCCACCTGACCCTCCGGCTCCGGGAGCTGGGCGGCCTGGTGCGCGTGGCCGGGGATATAGCCCATGAGGACAAGGCCCCCATAGTGACCATGGACCATGTCATCCGGGGTAAAAAGATCGCCAGAAGCCTCGAGCAGCAGATAGCCGACGTGGAGATCGAGAAGAGGAAGGCCTACAAGTCCTACCTGAGCTCGGGCGCCGAGGTGGGCCGCGTGAACGGGCTCGCGGTCATTGGTGCCGAGAGCGGCATATCCGAGTTCAGCGGGGTCATACTTCCCATAGTGGCGGCGGTCACGCAATCCACGAGCTCGTCCGAGGGGCATATAATAGCCACGGGCAAGCTCGGTGAGATCGCCAAGGAGGCCGTCCAGAACGTCAGCGCCCTCATCAAGAACTACACCGGCGACGACGTGTCCAAGTTCGACTATCACATACAGTTCATAGGGACCTACGAGGGCGTCGAGGGGGACAGCGCGTCCATCTCGGTGGCCACGGCGGCCATCAGCGCCCTGGAGAACGTGGCCGTGGACCAGTCAGTGGCCATGACCGGGTCTCTGTCGGTCCGAGGCCAGGTGCTGCCCGTGGGCGGGGTCACCGCCAAGATCGAGGCCGCGGCCGAATCCGGCATGAAGAGGATACTCATCCCGGCCCTCAACCTCAAGGACGTCCTCATCGAGGAGAAGTACAAGAACAAGATCGAGATCATCCCGGTGCTCACGCTCACCGACGTCCTGCGGCACGCCCTGGTCGGGCCAGGCCTCGAGGAGCTCTTGAGGAAGTTCAGCTTCCTGGCGGAGAGCGGGCCCAAGGACGCGAAGGCGGCCGAGAACGTCAAGGGGAAGGTCACGCCGCACGTTTAGGGCCGCAATTGTGGCGCCCCCGATGGTTGGTGGAAGACTGGCGAAGAAGAAGGGACTTGCCGAGAAGATGGACCAGGATGACGAGGACCTCCTGGAGAACAAGGACATGTTCATGTCCGTGAAGGACTTCCAGGACAGGATGGTCGTCCTCCCGGAGCTCGGCCAGAAAAAGGGCGCCGGCGGGACCGGACCGGAGGTCAAGGAACCGCCCCCGGAGGAAGAAGAGGAGGCGGAAGGGGAGGACGCGGAGGAGGAAGGCGAGGAGGCGGGGGACGAGGAGGAAAGCGAGGAAGAGGGCGGCGAGGAAGAGGAGGGGGAGGAAGGCATGGACGAGAATTTATGCAACAGGGAATGTTACCAGTTCAATTCAAAGGTGACCCCCGAGCTCGACGACAAATGCTGCAAGCACTGCCGGCTCTACCTGACGCTCCAGTGCCCGCACATCAAGGAGTTCATGGACGAGGTCGACGACGGGGACGTTGACTGAACGTTTTGTATTGCTTACTTACCAGTGTCACCGTTTTGGAAGAATTTCGACGAGACCGAGATTAAACTGGTGACATAAGTAGTTGAAATGATCAATAGCAAGATTTATCTGAATGAAAAAAAATATTACATTGGGATTTAAAGCAATCTGCTAGGAAGAGCATCTATGAATATCAAAATCATTGGAGCGATTATTTGTATTATGACCTTAATATTACCAATGTCTGGATGTATTAATTCTTCCCCTGAAAAATATAGGTTCTATGCCGATATATATATCAATTATAATGGAACGGGGGAATATACTATATTATTCCCAATCCCAATCCTGCAAAAGAATAATTTGAAAATCTCCAAGATGGTTTCCGAAATCGAAAAAGAGTATCCAGTCGATTCAACACAATATGGAGTATTGCTGAACATTACTTCGGGAGAAGACAAGGGTATTGAAAAAAAGGGTATCGCTTCCTCAGATAAAGTAGGGGATTATATGCCATTTATCCTTTCGACTACAATCTCGGGAGAGGTTCCCCTAGCAGTATTATCGAAAGTTGAGGAGCAATGCCGAATTTTTTTCAAATCGGAGGATGGAAACAGTACATTAGTTATTTTATTCGTTTATACTATTTTTCCCATTAGTAATTATTCGAAGGGTTATTCAGCTCGTAATTGCGAAATAACCCCTGCGGTAAGTTATATATATCCTCAGGATTTCCCCCTTCATCCGATTGGATGGACTCTGCTCAATTACTCATTCTACCATGATCAAGGTCCGCAAACTTGTTATTCATAAATAGACCTTCGTTCTGCCATACGGTTTGTAGTATTGTGAGGCTCGGAATTATGCCAGTTTAAGATATTCTGACAACATTAAGTCGGTAAGGATATTCCTTCCCGCATTCCCTAAAATAAATTCCCATAACTTTTAATCCAATTAAAAACATGTAGATATGGGCCCTTGAGGGTGGGGCCGGAGGACTTCGAGTGCGCATCCTTTTCATAGGAAGGTTCCAGCCTTTCCACAACGGCCACCTTGAGGCTGTCAGATATCTCTCCAGGATGGGCGAGATAATCGTCGCTGTCGGCAGCGCCCAGTACGCCGGGACCTTCAGGAACCCCTTCGCGTTCAAAGAGAGGGAGCTCATGATGAGGGCCGCGCTCGAGGAGGCCCATCTGGAGGTCCTGGACATCGTCCCGGTCAAGGACATCCACAACCACCAGCGGTGGGCCGAGCACGTGCAGGCCTCGGTCCCGGCCTACGAGGCCATCTTCACGAACTCCGAGGTGGACCGGAGGATCTTCGAGTTCGCCGGCGAGCGCGTCATGAAGGAATGGTTCTTCGAGCGGGACAGATACGAGGGGAAGAAGGTCCGCGAGGCCCTGGCGGCCGGCAAGGGCTGGAAGGAGCTCGTGCCGCCGGCGGTGGCCAATTTCCTTGAGGACATCAAGGCCCAGGAGCGGCTCCAGACACTGAAGGAGAAGGGGCCGTTCGGGGAGGAACAGTGAGACCATGAGGGCACGGGTCGCAAGGCTCAAGGACAGGCTGGTCAAGCGCAAGCTGTGGCTCGCCGTGGCCGAGAGCATGACAGGGGGGGCGCTATCGGACCTGATAACCTCCGTCCCGGGGGCCTCGAGGTACTTCATCGGGGGGATGATATCCTACTCGCCGGAGCTCAAGGCCATGATGGGCGTCTCGGCCGGGACGATTAAAAAGCATGGCGTCTACAGCAAGCAGGTCGCCGAGGGGCTCGCGCGCGGGGCCCTGAAGAAGTTCGGGTCCGATGTGGCCGTCGGCATCACGGGCATCGCGCATCCGGACCGGACCCACCGCGCGCCGGGCGCGTGGGTCGCTGTGGCCTCCGGCCGGAAGGTCGTCTCGAAACACATAGCCTGCAAGGCCGGGACCCGGAGGAACGAGGCCAGGAAGAAGGTCGCACGGGGGGCCCTGGAGATCCTGCTCGAGTTCATCAGGAACTGGGACTGACGGTCAGATTTGTTCTTCTCAAATGGCCAGTTCCGATATGTGGTCATTGAAAAAGACGTTCATGTAAGGCCCGTCGATGTGATGGGTGTAGGAACGGGACACGTGCTGGGAGCCGGCATCGAAGGTTATCTTGACCTGTAGGACGTACTTGTCGTTTTGGTCGTCGTGGAGGCTTATGCCCTCGAAGTTCTTCTCGGACATGATGCCAATGCTCGGCGTCTGGCCCGTGAACTGCGCGATGTAGACATCGTAGGACCCGACCGCCTTCATGACCGATATGTTGATGTCCAGGTTCGTGACCTCCACCGAGCCGTCGTTCAGGACCTTGGAGTCGACCGTGATGGAGCTCAAGAACCCCTCGTAGTACCAGGTCCTGACGGTGACGTCCACGCGCGGGATGACGAAGCCATAAAGGAGCGCTGGTAAAAGCAGGCAGACGACGAACCCGACCGCGATGGCCTTCTTGGGGGTCCACTTGAACGGTTTTTTAGGCTTGGGCATGGGGCCGAGCTCTTTCTCCTCGAGAATCTCGACCGGGACGCACTCCTCTTCGAGTGGAGGGGCCGAACCGGCCTCCTTCTCCTCCTTCAGCCTGTCATGAGGGCCTAGTGTGTCATCGATCACTACCGGCTCCTTCAATGCCTTGGCCTTTTCCTTGGCTCTCTGGAAGACCTCGTCCCGCTTGGCCCTGTCTTCGGCCTCGGCCTCCGCCTTCATATCGGCCTCGACCCTGGCCTCCTCCTCCATCCGGGCCTTGGCATCGTCAAGCTCGCCCTTGGCCTTGTCGTAATCCGCCCTGGCCTTTTCCAACCGGGCCTGTGCGTCCTTCTGCTCCGCGCGGAGGTCCTCGGCCTCATCCTGCTCCTCGGTCAGGAGCAGGTCGCCCTCGATCTGGTCCAGCCGGGACCTGGCCCTGTTGACGCGCTTCTCGGCCTTATGAGCATTCTCCTCAAGGGCCTTGATGTCCACGGGGCCGGCGGGCTCTATGGCGTCGCACTCGGCCTTCTCGACGTGCTCCACGGCCTTGCCCTTCTTCTCCCGGAGGGGCTTGTTTTTGTCGATGTCCAACCTGGGCCGGAACAACTCAGCCACCTCCAAGGAGGGTCGCGAGCACGGTCGCGATGGGCGCCGGCACTATAACGTGGTGGTCGCCGCCAGTTATTGCTATGCCGTTCTTGGTCATCTCCGCGGACCGCGGCAGGGGCCCGTCGAGCGAGATGTCGACGAAGACTATGTTGGCGTTCCTCTTCTGGCCGAGAATGTCCATCTTCGCGTGGGCCCTGAACTGCATGGTGTCCACGTCAAGGTTCGAGACATCGATGATCGGGAGTGTGCCGAAGGCCTGGTCCACGTGTATGTCGGCCGAATAAACCTCGTCGGCATAGATCTCGGCCTCGGACACCTGTAACTTCTGCGAGAACGGCATGTCGATGATGCGCATGTAGAGGTACCCCAGGCCCTGGGAGCGTATCTTGTAGGTCTGGTCGGCCTCGTCGTAGATGGTCGTGGTATCGTCCGTGATGCCGCTCATGCGGACCTCGAAGGTCATCGGCTGGCCCAGCGCCGGCCCTTCGGCGTAGAGGTAAAGTGATAGCGACGATGTGGTCCCGCTGACCGTGATCTCGGGCAGGCCCTGCAGCAAGGAGCCATCCATGTCAAGCGGGCCTTCCTTGGCGGGCCCGACCCTGACATAGAGCTTCGTGGGCACCTTGTTCAGGGTCATCGTGACGTCGTACCACTTGTCCCGGACCTGCTTCTGCATCAGGACGTAGATGTTCTTCGTGGTCCCGCTGGCCTCCCAGTCCACAGATATGTGCGAGGAGACGTTGGCGTTCAAATCGAGGTCCTTCGGGACCGTCGACGTATAGATGGTCATGATGCTCGTGTATTCCCCTGATTTCCTCATCGTCAAGAAGAAGGGCCCCAGGTCGTTCGTGGCCTTCATGACAACATCTGCGGCCACGGTGCCACGACCAGGGGTCATGTTCGCGTTGATCGTGGCCTCGACGTGCAGGTCCGAAGGCGTCTTCGCGAAGCCGTCTAGGAACAGGGCCACGTCCCTATCGGCCATACCGGTGACGCGCACGTCGAGGAACTCGTGGAGGGGCTCGTAGTTCTTGAAGTCTATCGCCATGCTCATGAGGTCGCCATCGGTCCGCATGTCGATGCTGGCCTCCAGGGGCAGCTGCATGTAGATCCTGCCGCGCACGGCGCTCTTCTTCTTGTCGATCGCGATGTTCAGCCCGTGGACCCAGCGGATGTCGTCGGCGGGGCCCTTCCTGAGGTCCCCTATTAGCGTCGTGGGGACCTTGGACCTCATCTTGATGGTGGTGTTGGAGCCGGCGCTACCGAGCTGGGCCGCGATGTTGTCCGTGAGCTCGGTGGTCATCTTGAGGACGTCGCCGGCGAGCCGGTCCATCTCGAGGATTATCGGGCTGAATGCGAAGAGGCTCGAGACGTTGAGGACGTTGGGCAGCCGGATGCCGCTGGTGGTGAACCCGCGGGGCAGCTCTATGGAGAAGTTCGACGGGAACGGCGAGAAGAGCAGGCGGCTCTGGACGTCGAGGATGGTGTCGGTCAGGTCGATGTAGAGGTCCCGCTCCTTCGAGAAGTCAACGTCGATCAGGCCCCCGGCCGAGCTCTTCATGTCAAGGGACCGGATGTCCCTGAGCATGATGCTCGTGAAGTAGGACGTCTGGCTCCGGTCGAGGAATATGTGGTTGTACTCCATGGTGGGGACCGTTAGCCGCTCGCGGTCGGTGACGACCATGGAGAACTTCCCTAGGGAGGAGCCCTCGGCGCAGCGCAGGACCATGTGGCCCCCCCTCTGGTCTATGGACATGTCCGTGGGCAGGCCTTCGAGCTTGAGCCTGAAGTAGCGCGAGCCGACGAGGCTCGTGTACGATAGGACGTCTATGGGCTCGTCCGACTGGATGTGGATGGTGTCCGGGTGGAACCTCAGGTAGAAGTGTCTCGGGACCTCGTCGATGTCCAGCACGGCCCTGGCGCTGTTGCCATCGTCTATGAACAGGATCTTCAGGGGCCTGGGCTCCTTGAGGTCCATGTCGAGGATGGTCCCGTTCTTGAAGTCCAGATAGATGTGGAATATGTCGGTGAATCTCCCGCTGAGCGAGCTTCCTATGAGGTTCGGGTCGTTCGTGCCCCCCAGCTCGACCGAGTCGTTCCTGAAGGCTATGTAGTCCCCGTTGGCCTCGACGCGGGACTTGCTCGACACGTAGAACTCGATGGCACCGAGGCTCTCGCCGCCCGAGACGGTAATGTCGGAGAAGCCCTTGCGCTCGGGCATGTGGATGATGTTGTCCGGGATGGTCCTCAGGGTCTTGGCAACACGATAGAACTTGCCCGTGATCTTGCGCATCATGTTGTCCATGAACTTGGCCGGGAGCCCAATGGCCGTGTTGTCCGGCGGCGGAACGTCGGGCCCGCCGATCTCGAAGGTGCCGTTCAGGTCGAGGACCTTCGGGACGTCATCGAGGATGAGGCGGGAGTGGGTGAACTGGTCATTAGTGTCGCTGTAGAACTCGTACTCGATGTAATCCAATTTCTTGATGTTCATGCTGGCCCTGTAGGCCACGTTGGTGGCCGCCTCGCCGTGCGGCCCCGTCATCTCGTTCAGCTCCAGGGACAGGCTCGTCGGCATGTCGGTGATGTGAAGCTCCACATAGGTCGTGGTCCCGGATACCTGCTTGAAGACTGCCGCGAGGTTCACGGGGGCCGTCGATGTCCATTTGACCTTGTCGAAGGACTTGTTGAATGACGGCGATTCCAGGTTCAGGTGGATGTTCTCTGGGACGCGATCCAGCCCCTCGGCGGGCCTGAAGTTGATGACGGCCCAGGTCCTCTCGGTCAGGTTCATGAACGAGACCTTGGCGTAGCCTACCGTGATGTCCATGTCCGTGGGCCTCGTGTCCATGGAGACGTCTATGTCGTACGGGCTCGAGATGTTGATGACGTTCGAGGTGTCGAAGAGGTGAGAGTTGAGGGGGTTCGTCCAGTTGATGACCGGGTTGAAGTCTGGCCTTTGTAATATGAACTCGTTGGCGGTCAGGTATATCTTGCAGCTGTTGGGCATGTCCTTCCATTGCTCGCCGACCATCCACAGGAAGTTGGTGCCCTGGTACGAATAGGACTTGACGATGAAGAGCTCGAGCGGCAGCTGGACCGTGGCGTTGGGCCCCGAGAGCTTTTCGACCTCGAGCTTGATGCCCCCCTTGATGATCAGCTGGCCAGGCGTCGGAGGGAGGGGGAACAGCCGAGGCAGTATAGGGGTGAGGGAATCTATCTGGATGTCTATCCTGGCGCGCACGTCGTTGCCGTACTGGTCCCCGGTGTCGTTGTTGTCGTCGACGTTCACATATGTCCATTTGTCCCAGTTGATAAGGGTCCCGTTGGGGTTGAAGGTCAGCGACGGCCTCAAGAATCCCTCGGACCACTTGTCGTGGCCATTGCACCTTGTGAAGACATAGAAGCTCGTGGGCTGGTTGAGCAGGAACTCGATCAGGGTCGTGCGGTTGGGCAGCGTGGTCTGTTCGACGGTGCCGAAGATGTTCGGTTCCACGGGCGGCGCCGGGGACATGCGCACGACCTGCTCCTCGATGGACACGGGCGGCCGGTCCACGTGGGTGATGTCTATGGCGTTGAGCTTGCCCTCGGCCTCGGACCTGATGATGTTCTCCCACTTGTCCGAGTTCCGTTTGTCCTGCACGGCCTGGAGCTCCTTGCCGATCCCGAAGTCGCCGCTGGGCCGCTCGGGGGAGATGTCGGCTAGGGCCAGCGGGAGGAGGTCCCCGATGAGAAGCAGGGCCAGCACCGTTACGGCGATGTACTTGAGGCGCCGGTTCCTCCGGGCCTTGAGCCGGGCTAGGCGGGCCTTGCGAGACTTGGCGCCCCTGTGCCTGCCCCGGGCATCCATGGCCTTAAGTACCCCCTTATAAAGGGACCGCTGAAATGGGCCCCATAAAAGGTATCGGTCCGTTCGTATATAAAACAATATTTGTTGTCTTATTACATTGATGTTTTTTCGTATGTACAATATATAAGACAAATATCGCCTCAGGATTTATTGATAATCTTAAATATGGCATCTACATTATCCGCCTTGCCCGTCAGCGCGACACTGTCGGGCAATGAGCATTAATTGCGCTTAGTATCATCTAAAAGAAGGGGTCTGTATGGTACAGTTGCATGACCAAAGCTTCCGTGACGCCCACCAGTCTATCTTAGCGACCAGGATGAGGACCGAGGACATGCTCCCCATAGCCGAGAAGATGGACCAGGTTGGCTGGTTCTCCATGGAGGTATGGGGAGGCGCGACCTTCGATGTGCCCATTAGGTACCTGAACGAGGACCCGTGGGACCGGCTGAAGACACTGAAGAAGGCCATGCCCAACACGCCCATGCAGATGCTGGAGAGGGCCATGAACATCGTGGCCTACCACAACTTCCCCGACGACCTCGTCATAAAGTTCATCCAGCTGGCCAAAAAGAACGGCTGCGACATCTTCAGGATATTCGACGCGGTCAACGACCTTCGGAACATGGAGGTCCCCATGAAGGCCGCCAAGGACGCCGGCGGCCACGTGCAGGCCTGCCTGTGCTACACCATATCCCCCGTCCACACGGTGGAGAAGTTCGTGAACGACTTCATGAAGCTGGAGAAGATGGGCGCGGACAGCGTGTGCATCAAGGACATGGCTGGGATGATATTCCCCGAGGACGCCTACAACATCATAAAGGGCTACAAGGACGCGGGCGGGAAGCTGCCCTTCGACCTTCACACCCACATGAGCTCCGGCATGGGCATGATGGCGGCCATGAGGGCCTGCCAGGCCGGCGGCGACATCATCGATGTCGGCATGTCGCCCTTGAGCGGCGGCACGGGCCAGATGCCCGCAGAGTCCATAGTCGCGGCGCTCAAGGGGACGCAGTACGACACCGGCTACGACCTCAAGCTCCTCATGGAGATACGGGAGTACTTCAGGGAGATCTGGAAGAAGTACAGGCACCTGCAGAGGATCGAGGCCATCCGAACCGACCCGTCGGTCACGGTCCACCAGATACCCGGCGGCATGCTATCCAACCTGGTCTCGCAGCTCGAGCAACAGCAGGCCATGGACAAGTACGACGCCGTGCTCGCCGAGGTCCCGAGGGTCAAGGAGGAGCTCGGCCACCCGCCCCTGGTCACGCCCACGAGCCAGATCGTCGGCGTCCAGGCGGTGTTCAACGTCCTGTTCGGCAGGTACAAGAACATCCCGAAGGAGACCGTCGAGTACGTCAAGGGGATGTACGGCAAGCCCCCGGCCCCCATCAAGAAGGAGGTCTACGAGATGGTGCTCGGCAAGGACTGGAAGGACAAGGTCATCGAGTGCAGGCCCGCGGACCTGCTCAAGCCCGAGTTCGAGAAGTACAAGAGCGAGCTCAAGGGCATGGGCCTCTACAAGCGCGACGAGGACGTGCTGACCTACGCCATCTACCCGGCGGTCGGCCTCAAGTTCCTCAAGGGCGAGGCCACGGCGGAGTTCCAATCCAAGGACCTGCCGCTGCCATGGAACCACCCCTCGACCAGGGCCTTCGTCAAGTCCTTCTTCCCCGAGATCAGGGAGCCAAACAAGCTCTGGCTCGAGCTGGAGCCGCCGGAGGCCAGGAAGGTCGGCGGCCCGGCGCCCATTCCGACGGAGTTCGATGTCGAGGTCGACGGGGAGCCCTTCCAGGTGAAGGTCACCCCCACGGGCGGCTTCGTCATGGCCGGGGCCGGCGCGGTCGGCGCAGGGCCCGCGGCGGGCGGCAAGAGGACCAAGGAGAACACGCCCGGGGCGGTATGCACGGGCCTCCAGGGGACCATCATCAAGGTGAAGGTCAAGGAGGGCGAGACCGTCAAGGTCGGCGACGTGGTGTGCGTAATAGAAGCAATGAAAATGGAACAGGAACTGAAGGCCCCGCACGGCGGCACGGTAAAGGAGATATACGTCAAGGCCGGCCTTCCCGTCCAGGTGAACGACGTCATAATGAAGATCGAGTAGGCGGAGGCCGAAGGACCGGAGGGGATGTCGATGGCCAAGGAAGAGGGACTTATCAACAAGGTCCTGGTGGCGAACCGCGGCGAGATCGCCATTAGGATAATGCGGGCTTGCAAGGAGATGGGCATAGCCACGGCGGCGGTCTATTCCGAGGCCGACAAACCCGCCCTGTTCGTCAGGTACGCCGACGAGGCGCACCTGCTGGGCCCGCCCCCGGCGCGCGAGAGCTACCTGTGCATGGACAAGATCGTGGACATCGCGCTGAAGATCCATGCCGACGGCGTCCACCCAGGCTACGGCTTCCTCGCCGAGAACGAGAAATTCTCCGAGCTGTGCCACAAGAACGGTATCGAGTTCATAGGGCCGACGGCCCAGGCCATCCATGACCTGGGTGACAAGGTCGAGTCTAAAAAGACCATGAAGGCCAGGAACGTGCCTGTTGTCCCCGGGACCCCCGAGGGCATCTCGGACGTCAAGGAGGCCCAGGACATCGCGGAGAGCATAGGCTTCCCGGTCATACTCAAGGCATCGGCGGGCGGCGGCGGCATAGGCATGAAGATCGTCCGGTGCAAAGAGGACCTGCCTGCCGCCATCGAGACCACGCAGCGCGTGGCCCTGTCCACATTCGGGAACCCGAAGATTCTCCTCGAGAAGTACCTCGAGGAGCCCAAGCACATCGAGTTCCAGGTCATAGCCGACAAGAAGGGCCACACCGTCCATGTCAACGAGAGGGAATGCTCGGTCCAGAGGCGGCACCAGAAGTGCATCGAGGAGACGCCTTCGTGCGCCATGACCGAGGAGCTCCGCGAGAGGATGGGGAAGGCGGCCACAACGGCGGCCAAGGCCGTGCATTACACGAACGCGGGCACGGTCGAGTTCATGTTCTCGAAGGGGAGCTTCTACTTCCTGGAGGTCAACACGAGGCTCCAGGTCGAGCACCCGATCACCGAGATGATAACCGGCATAGACCTCGCCAGGGAACAGTTAAGGATCGCCTCTGGCAAGGACCTGCAGTTCGGCCAGGAGGACGTCAAGGGACGCGGCTGGGCCATGGAGTGCAGGATAAACGCCGAGGACGCGCTGAACAATTTCATGCCGGCACCCGGGAAGATCGTTAAGTACGCTGAGCCTGGCGGCCCAGGCATCAGGGTCGACAGCGGGGTGTACCCGGGGTTCACCATACCGCCCTACTACGACAGCCTGATCGCGAAGCTCATCGCTTGGGGCAGGAACCGCAACGAATGCATGCAGAGGATGGAGCGGGCCCTGTGGGAGTTCCAGATATCGGGCGTCAAGACGAACATACCGTTCCACGAGGTCGTCCTGAACAACCCGAACTTCATTGCTGGCAACTACACCACGGCGTTCATCGAGAAGGAGAAGATCGCGCCGCAGGTGCAGGAGTACGTGAAGACCCGGAAGGGACCCTCGCAGGCGGCGAAGATGGCGGCCATAGCGGCGGCCATGGAGGCCGTCATTGCGGCTGCCTCACAACAGCAGAAGTGAGGACGCCATCAAAGTAATGTGTCGGTCCGCCTTTTTCTACCTTCTTTGATAGATAGAGGTCTAGCTAAAGGAATCGTGTCTTTCATTCTCTACGAATCATATTAAATAGCGTCTGCGCCATAAAAAATCAATGGTGGCGCAATGAGAACATCAAACTATTCAATCTCACTCATCCTGTTGTTATCTATCCTCGTCAGCTTTGCCCTTCTTTCCACGAACTTGCTGGGAGCCCAGGCCCAGACCGATTACAGGCCTTGGCCGATGCTGAGCGGTGACCCGCAGCGGACCGGGCTGAGCCCGTTCAATATCAGCGATAATACTGGCCAGCTGAAATGGAGATATGACCTGAGTGGCGACGAGTTCCCGGGGAATGATTATGTGATACCGAACTCCCCCGTCATTGGTTCGAACGATACTATCTATTTCCAGTCCATTCACCAACTGTACGCTTTGAATTATAAAGGGGACCTGCTCTGGAGCAGGACCATGTTCGTCCATTCTTATTCGGCCCCTGCGGTCGGGGACGATGGGACCGTATATGCCTTCGGTCACGACTTCTATGCGTTTGATTCGAGCGGTTCCGAGAAATGGAGAATAACACTTCAGGTCCAATCGGGCTCTGTGCATTCTTCCCCTGTCTTGGGACCCGACGGGATGATATATTTCAAATCGAGTGATACTACCCTTTATGCGGTCGATCCGACGGGACTCATTAAATGGAAATATGCTCCGATCGGGGGCAATATCTCATCCCCGGCTATCGGACCCGATGGTACTATCTACATCGGTTCAGACCTTGGAGATAAGGAGTTCCTTTTTGCGATAGGAACGAACGGGAAGTTGATCTGGAAGTATGCGGCTCGTAATCGCCTGGAAACGACCCCGGCAATCGATTCTAGTGGGACTATCTTTGTGACGACATACGGGAATCTGTCCGCCGTCACATCCGATGGAGAGGAGAAATGGAATTTCCAGACGGACTCAACAAAGGGACTCTTGTCGTCCCCGGCAATAGGACCCGATGGCTCGATATTCTTCACGGTCTCTCCGGAGATGGCCCTCTACGCGGTGAATCCCAATGGAACAAAGAAGTGGAAGGCTGATGCCACCGGATGGGGGGAAGGGGTATGGGATTTCTGGGAGTCCCCTCCTGCCGTCAGCCGTGACGGGACTATCCTGATTGCGCCCTATACAGGACACTATCACAATGGGACCCCTTTATGCCCGCTTTATGCGGTCAACCCGAACGGGACCCTTAGCTGGATGTTCGAGTTACACGGCGGTGGGCTCACGTCCTCAGCGGCCATCGGTTCGGACGGAACCATCTACATTGGATCTTCAGACTCGGGCCTCTATGCCATCGGCAACAATGGTTCCGTCTTCCAGGATCCGCCACCACCGACCAAGCCCTCCGGGGGGGACCCTGGCAGTGGGACGGCACCCCAGAACAACTCAAATCCTGGACCAGGCCCCCTGGTCCCGCCAACTCCGCCGCCCGAGAAGATCGAACCGGTCAGCACCAAGGTCGAGGTCGGGAGGGGCGGGATCGTCGCGTTGTTGGTCTCGACGATGATGGTCTGTTCGGTAATGCTAGGATCAGAGGTAGGCCAGTACTCGTGCTTCTCCTTCGCCTCGATGTTCTATTCAAAGAAGAAGAGGGAGGAGATCCTTGACAATTTCATCCGGGGCCAGCTATTTGGCCGCATCTCGGAGAACCCCGGGCTCAGCCTCGCCGAGCTCACGGAGAAGGTCAACCGTTCCTCTGGCACCATCGTGTATCATCTGAGGACCCTTGAACGCGAAGGGCTGATCAAATCATGCAGACAGGGATTGAACAGGTTGTTCTTCCCAGGTTCGATGAGGATCCAGGAGGGGTTGCTCGATCTGAGGCCCCTCCAGCGATTGATCCTTTCACTAGTCGAGAAGAACCCAGGGATATCGCAACAGGAGCTGTCTGATATGACGGAAGTGAGCCCGCCGACAATAAACAGGCACATCCACGATCTCGAAGAACGGGGATTGATCACGATAACAAAAGGATCTAAGACGAGCTGTTATATCAAGAAATAAGACCAAGCACGGGCAAGGGCTCACGATAATCGATTGTGAGAATTCGCCAGATCATCTCTTCTTCTTGTGCCGTCCAGGCTCGGGAGGCTGGGCCGTCATGAGGTCCATGGTCTTGGCCTCGGGCAGCAGGTAGTCGAGCACCGGGTGGAAGATATTGAGCGTGATGACTGTTTCAGTTCCCTTGTTCTGTCCCCCGTGGCGGGCGTTGCTGGGTACAGAGATGACATCGCCGGGTTCGAGCTCGTAGCCTTTGCCCTCGACCTCGTAGTAAAGGTCACCCTCCTCGACGATGGTTATCTGCTCCTGCGGGTGGGTGTGGCTTGGGATGGCGCACCCGGTCGGGTATATGTGCCTCACGATCATGATGTTCCTCGTTGTGAGGACCTGGCGCTGGATGCCCCCGGCGAGCTCGGTGGTCTTGACATCGTCCCATTTGAGCATGAGTGGTGTGTGCGTCATGGATATCGAGGGCCTTGAACAGCCACTCATAGATATAACCCTTGCGCGGACCGATGGAATGCTAGTTACGTTTATTACTGGCGATGAGGATTTGAATCCTAGGCATCTCGGGGTTAAATCTCGCAAGGTGATGGCCATGTTCCACGGTCCGGGTCGTTCCCTATCGTCGGTCCTCTGTGTCATTCTGATGGTCGCCCCCTGCCTCTCGGGCCTGTTCCCGATGGTCGGCGCGGAGGGCCCGCGGCTCGCCCCGACCACTTACTACGTGGACCCGGGCGGCCTCGACACGAACGACGGCAGCCAGGCTCACCCGTTCCGCGAGATCCGACAGGCCCTCACGAAGGTCGTTGCAGGAGACACGGTCCTCGTCTCTAATGGTAGCTACCTGGGCTTCGATGTCAACAACTTTCACGGCAACGCCAATAATTGGATAACCATCAGGGCCCCGATGCACAACGCAACGATAACCGTCACGACCGACAGGTCTGACAACCGCGACACCATCTTCATCACGGGCTCCTCCTTCATCATCGTCGACGGCTTGAGATCGTTCAATGCCAACAGGGCGGCCATGAGGATCGACGCGTCCAACAACATCACGGTCCGCAACGTCACCTTCGGCAACAACGCGGTCTGGGGCATCTTCACGGACTTCTCGGATGACGCCATCGTGGAGGACAGCGAGCTCTACGGCAGCGGCTCCCAGCACGGCATCTACTTCTCGAACAGCCCGGACCACCCCATAGCGCGCAACAACACCATCCACGACAACTCCGGCTGCGGCATCCACATGAACGGCGATGAGAGCATGGGGGGCGACGGCCTCGTGCAGAGCGCCCTCATCGAGGGGAACACGATATTCAACAACGGCGCCACCGGCGGGTCTGCCATCAACATGGACGGGGGCCAGGACTCGATCGTGCGCAACAACGTCCTCTACAACAACCATGCCTCGGGCATAGCGAACTATGACGGGGACGCCTCCTCCGGCCCCAAGAACAATGAGTTCTACCACAATACGATAGACATGCCGACAGACGGGCGCTACGCCCTCCAGATTCAGGGCTCTGTCGGGCCCGTGAAGGTCAGGAACAACATACTCTACAACCGCAACCCGAACCACGGCGGCCTCGCCTACGGGGATGCCAACGATATCGCGAACACGGACAGCGACTACAACATCATGGACCGCATGACCCCCGACGACTGGAACACGCTCCTGACGCTGGCCCAATGGCAGGCCCAGGGCCACGAGGCGCACTCGTTCTCCTCGTTACCGTCGCAGATGTTCGTGGACGTAAACAACAGGAACTACCATCTGTCGTCCAACTCCACGGCCATAGACAAGGGCGAGACACTTACCAAGGTCACGAACGACAGGGACCGAAACCCGAGGCCGAGCAATGTCACATCCGACATCGGGGCTTTCGAGTACCAGTTCCCCCTGGTCCCGGACACCACACCGCCAGACATGATCATCGATCTTGCAGCATCGAACGCGACGCACACGACCGTGGACCTGTCATGGACCGCCACCGGCGACGATGGCAAGGTCGGGAAGGCCTCGGCCTATGACCTCAGGTATTCCATGGCGACCATCACCGCAGGCAACTGGGCCTCCGGCACCAAGGTCTCGGGGTTACCGAAGCCGGCGGTCCCGGGAACGAAGGAATCCTTCAAGGTGACAGGCCTAACGCCGAACACGAAGTACTACTTTGCCATCAAGATCATGGACGAGAAGAACAACACGGCGGCCATATCCAATGTGGTGTCCGCGACGACCCTGAAGATATTACCGGACCTATATATCATGACAGAGGACATCGACTTCTGGAACGACACGCCCATTGAAGGTTTTCACCTCAAGATCAGTGCCTCGATACTAGGGACCAACGTCACCGGGAAGCTCAACTTCTCCGTCGAGATGCGCGTAGACGATGTGACCATTGAGAACAAATCAGTTTCACTGAGTGGGAAATTCGTAAATATGAATTTTTATTGGAATACAACGAAGGGTATGCATAATGTCTCTATTATAGTGGATACGGCCAATGCCATCTCTGAGACCAATGAGACGAACAACACTGCCACCAAGGCCATCACGGTCTCCGCTCGGCCCCCACCCCCGCTCCCGGACCTCTATATCAGGACGGAGGACATCAATCGACCAAATTGGACGCTATGTGCCGGGGATTTGGTGCAGTTATCCCTTTATATCCACGCTAAAAATCTGACGGACTACGTCAACTTCACCGTGGAGGTGCGGGTCGACGACATCGTGATCCATAATATCTCCGTAAGGACAAGGACCACAAACATGGAGTTTGTGCATTTCAACTGGACCGCTGTCCGCGGCACGCATCAGATCAAGATAATATTGGATCCGGCCAACACCGTGGCCGAGGCGAACGAGAAAAACAACACCGCGACAAAGGACATCGAGGTGGCCTCCCCGGAAGTCTCGATATCCGTGTCGGACATACAGTTCCCGGGCAAGAAGCCGTGGACCGAGGGGGATAATGTTTACATTTACGCCACATTCAAAACGGATTGCATAATAAAGGCCCTTGAGGCCAAGGTCCACCTGGAACTGTTGATGGACAATATCTCGATGGTCAATTTAACGATCTCGGTCATCGCTGGGCACGAATCCCAGTACACAATAGGTTCTGATTGGACCGCACAGGGAGGGAGGCATTACATCACAGCCAGGGGCGATACCACCAATGCCCTCGATGAGGCCAACGAGACCAACAACGATGCCACACGGGAGATCGTCGTCCTGAAGAAACCCGTCCTGCCAAAACCTGACCTCAGCATCTCTGCGTCCGACATTTCCTTGCCATCGGGATCGATAACCGAGTGGGCCAAATTCAACACACGCGTGATGGTGCACGCGGTCAATCTCACTGGTAAGATCAACATCACGGTCGAGATGCTCATCGACTCCATGCTGAGCGAGAAGAGGGTCGTCTCGATTGAAAATGGCCAGTTGTCCCTCCAATTCAATACAACCGTTGCGAGGGGCCAGCACAATGTCACCTTCAGGGTGACGCCCGAGGCGGGCATAACGGAAGTTTCCACAACGAATAATGTGGCCACAAAGGCCTTCTCGGTCCAGGCCCCGCCGAAAAAGCCGCATCATGACAACATGACCGCGACCTACGCCATCATCGGCGTCGTGATCGCAGCGGTCATCGCCGGCATCGTTGGATGGTTCATAGTCTCGAAGAGGAAGAAGAAGGAAAAGGACCCGCAGTAGGCCAATCCTTTTAACCAGGTCCGAGGATTCCTCGCCCGAGGGCAAATCCAGGGAGGTCGTTCCATGGAGTGCAAGATCGAAAAGAACAAATCCAGTTGCAAATGCACCTATGAAGGCTGCAGCCGGACCGGTAAATGTTGTGAGTGCCTGAAATTCCACTGGTCCAACAAAGAGCTGCCCGGGTGCCTCTTCCCGCCCGATATCGAAAAGACCTATGACAGGTCCCTGGCCACCTTCATCGAGTACTGGAAGGACAAGGTCTAGCCCGGTCATGCCCCCGAGGCCGGTTGGAGGTCCGTTGGGCCTCCCGCTATCAGGTCATATACAGTACCCCTGGTTAGGCATTTAACAAATCATTCGATAAGAGATATATACACGTAATAGGCTAGATAGAGTTGCATCTCATAGTAAAAGATATCAAGTAATTGATAGAAGAGGCTCCCGAGATGAGGATGGCGAAATTTCTCGCATTTGCCCTGGTGGCCCTCATGGCCCTGCCAGCGTTCATGGCGCCCCAGGCATCGGCCGGCATGTATCCGACCTTGCGCATGAGGAACTTCGGCGGCGGCGAGTCATCGGCCGTGCTGAGCTTTTCCGAGAAGGGAAAGCAGCAGACCGGCATCCAGATGGACGTCAATTCCTACGTCTTCAACGCCTCGGTGGACGTCCTGCCCAGGCCCTACACGGCCGGCGGTCTGGACTACCCGCGCGGGCCGACCCTGGACATAGGGGCCGACGGGACCGTGGACTGGGCCTACTCCGGCCTTGGCTACGGCCGCTGGGGCCTCCAGGATGTCTTCAACGACAACTCGTCCACCATCAAGCTACAATTCGACAACCCGAACGACACCTACGACATCAGGTTCAAGATCCCCAAGGGCGCGAACATACTGGGCGGGTCTTTCACTACGGGCGGCTGGCCGGTCCCCTACTGGGGCCCCGAGTACGTGGTCTCGAACCCCAAGACCAAGTCCCCGGCCGAGAACAACCCCGTGCTATTGCCGTTCAAGGGCCTGCTCTTCGAGGCCTGGGTCTCAGAGGACCCGACCCTAAAGGACGGCGACGACGCGGACATAGTCTACAAGTTCTACGACGGCGTCAACTGGAGCAAGACCATGGAGATAACCCCGGCCAACGACTACTTCCAGGACGACAGCCCCCAGCTGGTGGTCTTCCAAGACAGGCTCTACTGCCTCTGGTCCGCGGCCGAGACCGAGGACTTCTTCTCCAACGACGACATCCTCCTGCGGTCCACCGCCGACGGCTACAACTGGTCCGCCATCACCAAGTTCACCCCGCCGGCCAGGAACGGCATGAACGACTGGCCATTGCCCATAGTGTTCCAGGACAAGCTCCACGTCATATGGAAGACCACGGACCCGAACATAGCCCAGGTCACGTCGGAAAACGACATGGACCTCGTGCTCCGCTGGTGGGACGGGGCCAGCCTCGGTCCCATCGAGGAGATAACGAAGAACGACGACGGGGCCATGGACTGGTCCTTCAGCGCCACCGTCTACAACAACCGGCTCTACATCGTGTGGGAGACGGACATCAGCGGCTTCATGGCCGACCGGGTGGATATAATTGTCAAGTCCTTCGACGGGGTCTCGTGGTCGAGCCGCAAGACCCTGAGCCCTGACGGCGATAGCGTCAAGGACGAGATACCCGGGACCTATGTGTGGTTCAACCCGGTCAAGAAGCAAGACGAGCTCTGGGTCATATGGGGCCGCGGGGACGGCCAGGCCGACGGCTCCGGCGACATAAACATCGTGGTCAGGTCCTATGACGGGACGACCTGGACCCCCATGCAGGAGATCTCACAGCCCGGCATCCAGAAACAGAACATGGGCCAGGTCCTCATCGGCTACGAGGGCCGGCTCTACGCCATCTGGATAGACGGTACGGAATCGGTCATCGTCTCCCAGACGGACTCGCTGATAGTCTTCAAGATCTACGGCAACATAGACATCAGGTCCTACGACGGCTACGAGTGGGGCAACATCAAGGAGCTCACGCCCGAGGGCACGACCAACAAGGCCTCGGACCCCTACCTGGCGGTGTACAACGGAAAGCTCTACGCCACCTGGTCGTTCCCCAACGACGCGACCACATCTTCCAAGGACTGGGACATCATACTCAGGAACATCGACCTGAAGGACGTCACCCTCGATGTCGACGTGGGGACCAAGGGCAAGTCCGATTGGTCCGGGGAGCTGACCTCGTCCCAGATGGTCATACCCCTGAACGCCACCGCGATAAAGGCCGCCATGACCGGCGGCTCCATCAAGGACCAGTACGGCAACGAGATCACCGAGGTCTCGATAAGGATCAAGTCCAGGTACCCGGCCAAGATAGAGGCCCGCGACCTCATGATCGAGTACGAGTACCCGCAGCACTTCGACTTCAAGGACCAGCTGAACGCGCTGCTGGCGTCCAAGAGGCCCGCGGTCAACGATTCCAGGCAGGCCCCGGACCCGCCCGTGGACTTCAACTTCGAGGCCGGCACGGCCTCGGAGGGCGAGATAGTCTTCGAGAACCTCTCCATCGATTACCTCCTCAACCGCGAGCCCTTCCTCGTCAAGGACATCCCGACCATCTACATGAACGAGGACACGGACAGGCCCGACGCGCTGGACCTCGAGGAGTACTTCAGCGACGACTGGGACGACGGCCAACTGAAGTTCGTCATCCTCTCCGTGGAGGACTCGGTTGGCGTGGGCGCGCAGCTGAACGGAATAATGCTGGGCTTCACGACCCCCACCGAGAACTGGAACGGGGAGTCCAACGTCACCGTGGCGGCCTACGACCTTTTGGGCCTGCGGAGCCCGAGGGTGAAGATACACATCGTCGTCGTGCCGGTCAACGACCCGCCCATCCTGGACTTCATACCCGACAAGCAGCTCAAGGTCGCCGACAAGTTCGGCCACAAGTGCACGGCCCACGACGTGGACATCGGGGACAAGCTCACGTTCCATACGAACATGACCATCGTTCGCATCGACCCGGCCACGGGAGAGCTCCATTTCACGCCGATCAAGCGCGGCATCTACAGGTTCAATGTCAGCGTCGACGACGGCAACGGTGCCTGGGCCTCGCAGAACGTGACCTACACGGTCATAGGCGAGACCACATCATCGGGAACGAGCACCTGCTTCTCCATGCTGGCCATCGTGGTCTTGGCCATCGTCATCTTCTTGGTGGCCTGGAAGTTCAAGCACGAGCTTACATGGCACCCGGTCGGGCCCGAGAGGCTGAAGGTCGGCGAAGGCGGCAAGGGCAAGAAAGGCCCCGTGAAGCAGGAGGTCGTGCCCGGTACGGAACAGGGCCCGGCCATGCCCGACGATAGCGTGGTGGACGTGCCCGTCATCGACATGGAGGACGTGCGCGAGGGCGACGCCGGGACCAAGGCGGCGCCGGCCGAGGTGCCGAAGGTCCCCCCAAAGCGCAACATGGAAAAGTACGACGCGAACAAGGATGGCTTCCTCGACGACACCGAGTGGTCCAGGGCCGTGGAGGACATCCAGCGGCGCAAGGCCGAGCGCCTGGCCGGGCTGAAGGCCAGGGCCAAGGGCCTTGCTAAAAAGGAGGTCTCCCCCGGGACCCAGGAAGAGGCCGAGGGCGACGGCGAGGCCCCGCCCCTCCCATAAGTTTATTGTCAAGTTTAGCATGATGGGACCCTTCGAGGAGGGGGCTGGACATTGGCCAGGGCGTTGACCTATCAGGAAGCGGTCCGATGGATCTACGACCTCGCCAAGGGCGAGCGTTCTAACATGCGCCTGGGCCTCCAGAGCGTTACCGAACTCTGCAAGAGGGTCGGCGACCCGCAGGATTCATTTTCCTCCGTCCATATCACGGGCACCAACGGCAAGGGCTCCGTGGCGCACATGGTCGAGTCCGTCCTCGAGGCCAAGGGCCACACGACGGGCCTCTACACATCGCCCCACCTGCAGTCGTTCTGCGAGAGGATCCAGGTCAAGGGGAAGATGATAGGCGAGGACCGTATCGCGACCCTGGCCCAGGAGCTCTTTCCGCACATGAAGGACATGGATGGGGCCCCGAGCTTCTTCGATGTGACCACGACGCTGGCGTTCATGCACTTCAGGGACTGCAAGGTCGACAAGGCCGTTGTCGAGGTCGGCTTGGGGGGTCGCCTGGACTCCACCAACATCCTCCGGCGCGTGGAGGTCTGCGTCATGACCAGCATCGGCCTGGACCACACGGACGTCTTGGGCAAGGACGTCCTGTCCATAGTCCGCGAAAAAGCCGCCATAGCCAAGAAGTTCGCGGTCATGATAGTTGGCGACGTCCCGCCGGAGACCTTCCCCATCATAGTGGAGATCGCGCATGAAAAAGGCATCGAGACCGTCCGCAAGGCCGCCTCCGTGGAGGTCCTCGAGAGCGGGCTCGACGGGATGAGGCTGGCCATCAAGGGGGACCTCTCGGAATACCAGGTCAAGCTCCCGCTCATCGGCAGGCACCAGGCCCAGAACGCCGCCGTCGCCGTGGCGGCCCTGGAGAGCATGGCCGAGCCCCCGTCCAAGTCACAAATCGAGGATGGCCTGGCCGGGGTCAAGGTCCCGGGAAGGCTCGAGGTTGTATCAAAGGAACCTTTGGTCCTTCTCGATGGCGCTCACAACCCGGCCGCTGGCCATGTTTTAACCAGCACATTGCAGGAGCTCGTCAAGGAGAGGCGCGTAATCGTGGTCCTGGGCATGATGAGAGACAAGGACCTGCCCGGCTTCGTCGAGGCGCTTGCGCCGGCATGCAGCGCCATCATAGCCACCAGGGCCGACAGCCCCAGAGCGCTCCTGCCCGAGGAGGTGCTCAAGGCCGCCCAGGGCCGGTGCGGCTGGCTCTTCAGCGCCCCCACGGTCAAGGAGGCCGTGGCCATGGCGGTTGAGAAGGCCGGCAAGGACGGCGTGGTGGTGGCCACCGGGTCCTTCTACGTCGTCGGGGAGGCCCGGCAGATGTTCAAGCCGTTCATCGAATGATTTAAATAATCCGTTATGTGATTGTATTTCCGGGGAAATTCCATGATAATCTGTCCGAAGTGCAGGGCCAAGCTTGGCGATGGTTCGAGCGTCTGTGTAGTGTGCGGCACCTCGCTTACCGGCGGCACGCCGGAGCCCGCGAAGGCACCCGAGCCCGCGCAAGCGGCAGTGGCGCCCGCCGTGGCGGCCGTTGCGCCCGCGACGGCGCCGCCCCCGGCAACGGCCCCGATCCAGCAGGTCCCCATAAACATCGAGGCCAGGCCCCTGGAGGCGCGGCCGCTCCCAAGGTCCGAGCTCATCGACGAGAAAAAACCCGAGGCGCCCCCGGCGCAACCGGCCTTGCCCGAGCAGCCCGTCGCCCAGGCGCAGCCGCCCCAGCCGGCGGCCCAGGGCCAGCAGGCCCTGCCCCCGCAGCAGCCTCCGCCGCCGGACCACCCGATGTACCAACAGCAGCAACAACAGTACGCCCAGCAGGCCCCCCAGGGCACCATGAACACGCACCCGTACGTGCAGGGCCAGCCCAACCAGTGCCCCCGCTGCCACCACCCGAACATGGTCTACTACTATAACGACGGGACGGCCTACTGCGGCACCTGCCAATACCGGTTCTACTGGAGGGCCCCGACGGACAGCATTGACTCGTTCGGCCGGGACCTGGGCAATCTGTTCGGCTGAAGGGCGGTCCGTCCTTTTAAAAGGACTACAGATGCTCCTTCAGCTTGGTCTCCAGCTTCTTCTTCGGCATGACGCCGACGATCTGGTCCACGACCTCGCCGTTCTTGAATATCAGCAAGGTCGGGATGGCCTGGACCTTGTACTTCCTGGCGACGTTAGGGCTGTCGTCGGTGTTGAGCTTCCCGAAGACCACCTTGCCCTTCATGTCCTTGGCGAGCTCGTCGACGACCGGGAGCATCATCTTGCAGGGGCCGCACCAGGGGGCCCAGAAGTCCAGCAGCACGACGGGGAACCTCTTCTTGAACTCGTCGAAGTTGGCCTCGGTCACTTTAATCGGTCCGTCAGGGAACTGGCCCGCCTTCACGGAACTGAGCTCGATCTCGGTCATTTCCTTCCCTCCGTCGCGCCTCGATAGTCCTTCCTTCACCTTGTTCTTTCAGGAAGGAGGTATATGTGGATTGTGACGGCCATATTTATTTCTGTTGTTTGCTCGGTCGTGTGTTGTGAGATGTATCCATCACGTGCCTTTCTATCGTATAAAAATCAATGGGGCAATGCTTAAAAAGGGGAAGTCCTTTCCCAGAGCGAAGGTGTTAACTTGGACCGCGCCGAGAACTGCAACTCCTGCGGAATAAGGCTCCACGGAAGGGGCATCACGAGCTTCAAGTGCCCCAACTGCGGAAATGGCCTCATAGGCCGATGCCCCCAGTGCAGGGACCAGTCCGTGAAATACACGTGCACTGCGTGCGGCTACAAGGGACCCTGAGGTGGGCCCATGGGAACCGTTGCGATAATCTACCGCGTCATGCCTGACAGCGTCGAGGTCAACATGAAGGACCTCCAGGACAAGATCGAGCTGGCCATCCCCAAGGAGGCAAAGCTCCAGGGCATGATGGTCAAGGACGTCGCCTACGGCATCAAGGCCATCCTCATGAGGATCCTTGTGCCCGACAAGGTCGGCGGCGGGCTGCCCGACCAGATCGAGGCCAAGGTCGGGGAGATACCCGGGGTCGCCTCCATCGAGGCCATAGAGCAGAGCCTGACGCAGGATTAGTGCGTTTTCCCTTTCGTGAGAATTCCCTTTCGGTCAGCGAAGCGCAGGCCGGGGAGCCAGGTTCGAATCCCGGCGGGTCCGTATATTTTTTTTCTCTAAAAAATACTATTGGAATGCACCCCGAATAGTAGACACGATGAATGACAACAATGGCAAAATGAGCCCATTTTAATTGAATCTAGGCGGAGGGGCCGGGGGGCGGGAGTGCCATCGGCGGCGCCTGCTCCGTCGGTACCGGGGCCTTCAACAGGGCGTTGTGCAAGTGGAACATCGAGATCGCGAGGGTGACCCAGCCGGCAACGAGGAGCCCGAAGAACGAGAGGAATAAGATCCCCGATACCCACATGAAGAAGCCGGCCCTGGACATGGACATCCTGGCCTCGTGCCCTGGTGGTATGAACTTCGCGGCGAGGGTCAGCGGTGTTGACGCGACAATGAAGCCGACGCCTAGCATGGGAGGGACGGCGATCACCATGACAAAGGAGAAGAACCCGGAGGAGAAACTGGAGATCCCTGACCTGGTCACGAGCATAACGGCCCAGATCGTAAGGGAAACGACCAGCATGACGACCAGGACCATGAACCTCGTCATTGCCGACGGCACGCCGTAGTTCTTGCTAAGCCCTAGATAGCTCGGAAGGAGCAGCAGGAAAGGGAGATGGCCGGCGATGACCACCAGGATCCACTCTGTGCTGAAAATGAGCCCCAGGCCCAGGACGCTGAATATCCCTATCAGCAGGCACGAGATGCCAATGGCCAAGGCACCGCCGGCCCCGGTCTTGAAAAGGTCCGGGCGCGGGGCCTCGGTCGGCCTCGGCGGGAAGTAGACCTCCGGGGGACGCATCCATTGGGGAGGGGGTGCCAGAGGCGCCCCGGGCGGCGGCATCATTGGCGGGCCTTGCAGTTTGGGTGTCGGGACCCCGCCCTTGATCTTACCGGCCTCTACACATTCCTTGCAGTGGTCCGCCTCATTGATGTGCACCTTGCACGCCTCGCAGACCCCACGGCCGCAGGACACACAATTACCGACGGCTCCGGTCTGGGGATGGACCCCGCACTGCGTCACGTTCAGAATCAATGGCCGTGCGGGAATTTAAGGGGTTCGGCCCGGGGCGTACGGGGGTTGCGGCGGAGCGGGGAGCGGGACCTTCAGGAAGACCCGCCACAGGAGGAAGAAGGCGATGGCCTCGAGGATCCCTCCGACGGGCGGCATGTCGAGGAAGTCGATGGCGTTCCATGGGATGATCATGAATATGCTGGTGCACAGGAAAAGGTAGCTCGCGACCTTCACAAGGTCGCGCGTCGGGCTCCCCGGCGGCAAGAAGAACCGGACGGGCCTCAGGGAGAAGTAGGTGAACAGGTAGACGATGGCGAGGGGGATGGGAAACAGAATGGAAAGGAGCCCCAGGGGCGAGGTATGGTAGGAGTACATTGACCCGCTGTTGAATAAGGAATACCAATCGAAGACATCGGCCAGGATGAAGACGACCTCGAACGCCAGCGTTATTCCCACGCCGAAATAGAGGACGGGCACGACCGAGCGGGCCTTCGGGTCGCCATAGTTCCAGTAGAACCCATTGAAGCCCCGGGCAACGAGGAGCAGGGAGAGTAGCTGGACAATGAAAAACGCTGCGAAGGCGTAATTCAGGACACCAAGATCCGTCAATGAGGAATAATTGTGGCTGAACACGAAGCTGTACCAGAGGAAGGCTTCAATCAATCCAGGCACCATGAATATCAAACAGATCAGGCTGCCCATGGCGCCCTGCCTCAACGGCCTCGGGTCCGGCGGGCCCCGCGGGCTCGGCTGGAAATAGCCCATCTCGCCCATGGGGCCGTACGCGTACGGATGATATGCTTGCATCTGAGGGCCTGCTGGTTGGGCCGGCTGTGGGCCGACGACCCTCCCGGCCTCGACGCATTCCTTGCAGTGCATCAAGCCCCCGACCCGCACGGCGCAGGCCTGGCAGATGACATGGCCGCAGGAAACGCAGCGGCCTATGCCATCGGTCCCCGGATGGTTCTCGCAGTTCATACCACGCCTTCGATTGATTTGTTGCGATTTAAAAGGTTCGGCCTTACCTATCGTCTGCCCTCTCGATGATGGTGTTCGGGGTCCTCGATGCGTCCTCCTCCACGTAGTTCACCGCCGCCGACGGGACGGGAGACGGGTCGTACGTGGCGCTCCCCTCGGGCTCGCGCCCCGGCACCGGTGCATGCATGAAGGCCCCGGTCAGATGGACGAGGCCGATGGCCAGAAATATCCATCCGATTATCACTATCCCGATCACCGTGAGGAAAAGGATGCCTGCAGAGAAGAGGACCTCCCTAGCGCTTTGCAGGTCCTTACGGCTCACATGGCCCGGCCGTATGCGATAGGAGACAGCGGTCAGGGGTCCGGCCAGGGCCAGTATCCCAAGACCGAGGATGATCGAGCTTATTATACCGCCGAAATAGCAGGTGTCCGTCCCGCCCATCAGGAGCACGTAGGACCACAAGACCGCGTTCGAAAGGAAGAGGCCCACGAGCGCCAATGCCACATTGCCGGCAGCGACGACCCCGTAGTTCCTGTGGAAACCGATGTAGCCCGCCGCCAGCGGGAGCATTGTGAACGAAAGTATCAAGGACGAGTAGGCAAACAGGCTCTTGTAGATGAACACGAGAGGGACCGCAATGGCGCACACGATGGCCACGCTGATCGACAATATGGCGCCAAGAAGGCCGGATGTGAACAGCTGCCCGTTTGGCGGACCGGCCGGCTCGGGCGGTATGTAGGGCTCGTTCACGACGGGCGGGGTATATTGGTAGTAGACCGTGGGCGGGGCCTGGACCGGCGGCCGCCCGCCCAGGACCCTGCCGGCCGTGGCGCATTCCTTGCAGTGCAGCAGCTCGTTCACGCGGACCTTGCACTGGTCGCAGATGCCACGTCCACAGTAGACGCAGCTGCCGACGGCGTCCATCTCTGGATGCCTTTCGCATCTCATCGCATCGTTTATTGATTGGCTGGCCGGAATTTAAATGGTTCGGCCCGTCATCGGTCCGACGCCCGGGGGCCTCATGGGCGGCGGCACGGTCCCTGGCATGGCGTGGTACGGTTGCTGTGGGACCTGGGCCGGCTGGTCCGGCATCGGGGCCATCAGGAAGAAAAGGGCGAACAGGATGTAGGCGACGCCGACCACGATGTAACCGACGAAGCTCAGTAATATGATGGAGTACAAGAACCCCACGCCTACGATGCTCGTGGCCCTGGCCGCGGCCATGGCCTTGCGGGCGGTGTGCCATATCGGGACGTAGTGGCGCGCGTAGGCAATGGAAAGGTGCATCAGCGTGTAGGTGACCGCATACAGGAGCGCGAGGCCGGAATTGAAGAAGGATGACGCGCTTACGTCATCGTCGTAGCTACTGTAGGATCGCCACGTGCTCCCGGCGGCAAAAAGCAGCAGCGGGATCATGATGAGCATCCCGATGATCCCGGCCATGCCGGACATGCTCCCGTAGTTCCAGTAGATGCCGTAGCATCCTAGGGCCAAGAAGATGAGCCCGATGATGTTCATCACGAACATCAGGATAAGCGATAATGAACCGCCGGGCGGCCGGTCATAGCTCCAGAAGATGACGCTTCCGCCCATGGCTATCATGAAGACCCCGCTCAGCAGTGACCCCGCGGCTCCGTACTTGAAAAGAACGGGCTTGAGCGGGCCCCTGGGCCTCGGCATGTGCCTCATCGGGGGCGGCATGAAGGGCATCTGGCCCGGTTGTCCGGGCGCCGGCCGGGGCGGCGGTGGAGGCCGGACCTGGCCACCCTTGATGCGGCCGGCCTCGACGCATTCCTTGCAGTGGACCAGCTCGTTTATCTTGACCTTGCAATCCTCGCAGACCCCGCGGCCGCAGTACACGCAGTTGCCGACGGCATCTAGGTTCGGATGGAGCTCGCACTTCATGGCAATGTTTGATATGCCGATTGGGGAATTTAAAGGGTTTGTTCGTCCCCGCAAGGCTTTTCCCGTCAGGGGCCGATAATGGCCCCTTGGTGACGCCCATGGGCCACAGAACCAGACCGTCCTTTCGTGCGCTGACAGCCCTTCTCGTGACGGCCCTTTTCCTCCTGCCGTCGGCCACGCTGGCCCTCGACGTTGGCGCTCCGGCCTCTTCCAGGGCCCTGACCGTTTGGTTCGAGAGCCCGACGGTGAAGGTCAAAAAGAACGATGCGGCGCTAACCGACACAGCCATCTGGAGCTCGGCCACGGGCAAGGTCCACCTGTCGGCCGCCAGGGCAGAATCCGAGGCCTTCCAAGCGGTGGTCACCGTCGGGGCCACGGTCTCCGGCAGCGTCTCCATGTCGGCCCTCACAGGGGCCGGCGGGACCATCCAGACAACCAATATCGACACCTTCGAGGTCCGCTATCCGACGGACGTCGACCCGGACTGGCCCGACCCGCTGGTGCCCTTGACATCCGCGCCAACCTTTGCCGCGGGCCGCAACAACCCCTACCTCATCGACATCCATGTCCCGAACGATACCGTCCCTGGTCTGTACTTCGGCAACATCACAATCACGGGAGGCGCCGATACGAGCACGGTCCCGGTGGAGCTCACGGTCTGGGACATTACATACCCGAAGACACCGACGCTGTTCACGTGGTTCGATGATGCCGGCGGCGGGTGGTCCTCGTACTACGGCCTCAACGCCTATTCGTCCCAGGACATCAAGCTCATGGAGAACGTCTGGCGGCAATACGCGAAGTACAAGATCCAGCCCGGCAACTGCAACCTCGGCCAGGTCGGCCGCAACAACATGACCGTGAACACCGGCACCGTCTCCGTGGACTTTGCGGGCACGGACCCGTACCTCAAGTTCTGCCTCGACGACATGGGCTTCAATTCCTTCCGCTTCCCGCTGTCGGGCTATGGCCCCAGGAGGGTCGACATGCCCATGGGCTCGGGCCATCCCGACCAGATCTACTATTGGGGCGCACCGCCCTACGACATGAACCCCACATACAAGGACCACATAGGCCAGTACATCAAGCTCGTCTCTGACCACTACAAGACCAAAGGCTGGTTCAACAAGACCTTCGTCTACGTCACCGACGAGCCCATCGCGTTCAACGACGACATGGCGAGCTACTTCTACTGGGGCCACCCGGACTTCCATGTGGTCCAGCAGTACTACAACCTGAGCCACGAGAAGGCCCCGGGAATAAAGTTCATCAACACGGTCCAGATGGTCCCCGACCTGTGGAACTACACCGAGGTCTGGGCGGTCCCGGGCGGTACCTACCACGAGCTCGACGCCGACGGCCGCCGGGCCGACAACCAGACGGTCTGGTGGTACAACACCGACGCGGGCATAGCGACGCCAGGCTATGAGGGCCGGGCCCTCTACTGGGACACCTACGCCAGGGGCGTCGACGGCGCCCTCTACTGGGGCACTAACTACTGGGACTACGCGAGCCCGGGCGGGGACCCGTGGCGGGGCTCCACCTCGAACGGCGACGGATACCTGTTCTATCCCGCCAACAGCCTCGGCATAATGGACAATGTGGTCCCGTCCCAGCGGCTCATCCTTGCCAGGGACGGCATCGAGGACTACGAGCTGCTTTACCAGTACGGCCAGATCTACGGCGTGGATGCCGCCAGGGCCGTGGCCGAGTCCGTGGCCAAGGGGAGCTTCTTCGCAGGCGACCGGGCCCAGGTCATAGACGATGACATGATCTACGCGGTTCGGGACTGGCTGGCCTCGGAGATCCTGCGGGCAAGGGACTTCAAGACGTGGAGCGACACCTTCCACAACGGGACGGACCTCGCTACGGTGCAGGCCCTGAAGCCCGTCGCGGTCTGGGAGGGCAACTATGGACTTTCCTACGCCAACGCGCCCGTAATGGTCGACAGCCTCGACGCCATAGGCGGCTGGCACCCCAACGACCAGCCCACCATGAACTCGTCCGTGGCCATAGACACCACCCAGAAGTCCCAGGGCACCGGGAGCCTGAAAATCGAGTGGTGGAGAAACAACGACCCGGCAATCCTGGGCGGCTACAGCTACATGAGGAACGGGAGGGTCGTGACCTCCACGATAGCTCCAAAGGACTGGAGCCAGTACCAGATCCTCGAGATGGACGTGCGCTCGGAGGAGCACGTCCCGGGCTCGCTGACAATGCTCGTCGGGGATGCCGGCGGCACAGTTGCCGTCGGGGGGATGCACGAGTTCATTCGCTACGAGGCCGGGCCCGCGCCCGGCTGGAGGCACGCGGTCATCGATATATCGGGGGCGACCAGGTCGAACATCCAGTACATCGAGCCGATCCAGTACAACTACGCCATGGCGGTGCCGTTCCATCATTACGCCTACTGGCTCGACAACATCACGGTGCGCAAGACGGCATTATCGGCCTCGGGAACGCTCGGGTCCAAGACCATAGACCTCGGCGAGACCGTTTCGCAGTTTGCAGGCCTCGAATACATATCCCAGTGGGCCCTGCCGACGGGGACGTCGTTGTCCTTCGAGACCAGGACCAGCGACGACGGGACCACATGGAGCCCGTGGCTAGCGGCCACTCCATCGGGCCAGTTCACGGCGGACATCAAGAGCCCGGCGGGCAGATACATCCAATACAGGGCCACGCTGACATCCTCGGGCATTGCCACGCCGGTCTTAAGCGAGGTCCGCATAAATTACAAGGGCGTGACGAACGTCAACGTGGGCCTCGACGGGCTCGTCACGGACCCGGTCGTGCCCAACGACAACGGGACATTCAACCTCACAGCCACGGTCGTCAACAGGCTTCCCTCGGCCGTGAGCAAGGTCAAGGTCGAGTTCTATCTCAATGACCCGGCCAAAGGAGGTACGCCATTGGGCAACGTCACCGTCGACCTGGCGGCCTCGGCCTCGGCCAACGCCTCGATATCCCTGAACGAGAGTGCAGGAAACTACAGGTTCTTCGCAAGGCTGGCCCTTGTGGCCGGCCTCACGGACCTCACGCCGGCGGACAACGTCAACAACGCGAGCGTGTTCGTCAACGCCTACCCGGTCGCAATCATCAATGCACCATCATGGGCATTCATCAACGAGAGCGTGCACTTCAACGCATCCGGGTCCACGGATGACCAGGGGATAGTCGAATACAAGTGGGACTTCGGGGACTACAATGCCTCGAGGAGGGTCGTCACCTACGCGTACAATTCCTCGGGCACGAAGACCTTCAAGCTGACGGTCAAGGACCAGCACGGTGCCGAGGCCAACGTGACCGGCAACATCAGGATCGTGGTCCGCAACCCGACGCCGGACTTCGAGATCACGCCCGCGAAGGGGACCGTCCTGACGGCGTTCAAGTTCAACTCACTGACAGAGGACCTGGACAAGCTCGTGACGAACTGCACATGGGACTTCGGCGATGGGACGACCGCCCACGGGCCCAAGGTCAGCCACAGGTTCGACGACGACAAGACCTACGTGCTAACCATGAAGGTGGTCTTCAACAACGGGACCCTCAACGAGGCCTCGGTGTCCAAGAACCTGACCATCGACAACCTGCCACCCGTGGCCGTCATCAATGCCACCGTGCTCGTGGCCGACAAGAACGTCCTGGTTGGCTTCGACGGAGGGGACAGCTATGACCCGGACGACCCGAAGAGCGAGCTGGACTTTTCCTGGACCTTCGGCGACGGTTCCTACGGCGTCGGCGAGACCGCGGGCCACGCCTACATCAAGAGCGGGCTGTTCAACGTCACATTGACGGTCAAGGACAAGAAAGGGGCCCAGTCCCAGGCCACGGTCCAGGTCAAGATATCGAACAAGGCGCCCATCGCGGACTTCACGATGCCCGCCAACGCCACCGTGGGTCAGAACGTGACATTCAACGCGTCCAAGAGCAAGGACCTCGACGGCATAATCGTGAACTACTCGTGGGACTTCGGGGACGGCTCGAAGGCCTACGGGCACGATGCCGTGCACGTCTTTGCGGCCCCAGGGAACTATTCGGTCCTGCTAGTTGTGACGGACGATTCCGGCGCCAGCGTGGGAAACAAGCGGACCATCTGGATAAAGCCCAAGGCCGAGCCGCCCAAGCCAAAGCCTAAACCCAAGCCCAAGGACCTCGACATGATGGTCGTAGGCTTCACAATAGCAGCGGTCGTGGCCGCAGGCGCCATGATCGGGGCCTTCCTGTTGCTCAGGAAGAGAAAGGGCGGCGACAAGGGGCCGGTCCAGGCCCCACAGACGGCAACGGAGCCGACGCAGGATCCGGGGCCGGCCCCTCCTGAAGGGGCGGAAGGCCCGCCGGTGCCGCCTCCGACGGAGGATGCAGGGAAGCCTTAAAATATCCCCTAGGGGGTTCATTAAAATAGCATGACCGATGCCGGCCGCAAGTACAAGGACTACAAAATTTACTCGTGCTTCGTCCTCAACAAGCTGGTCTCAGCGCTAGGCATCGACGTCTACCAGGAGAACCTTGAAGACAAGGTCGACGAGGTCCTCAAGGGAGCCAAGCAGGAGCTCACCAAGGCCGACATAAGGCACGAGATACGCTCCAACCACAACATGACCGAAAAGATCCTCGAGGAGCTCCAGACTGAGGGGCTCATAGAAATCGAGAAGCTGGAGCGCAAGTACTGCGTCCGTATAACCAGGCAGGGAGTCCTTCACATAAGGAAGTTCAACGAGTTCTACGCCCAGATCTACGAGGACCAGATAAGGGACCATTACAAGTACCAGGAACTGCCGGCCTGGTTCCTCAAGCACAAAGGGTAATGCAAGAAGCGTGGGTCTATCTCGAAATTGTACTACACCACACGCACAAAGTTTAATTTCACCCTAAGTTCTCACAGGGCCCGTTATGTCCGGCATACTGATACGCAAGTTCCGGAAGGGCGATTTCGAGAACTACGTGGACCTGCTCATGCTGACCTCGACGGAGGAGTACTCGAACATCGGCAGGAACGACGTCTCGAAGATGCTTAAAATAATGGACAAGCGCTGGATCTGGGTCACCGAGGTCGACGGCAGTGCCATCGGGTTCATAACCGTCCAGCCCGACCACGGCATGATGCACTTGGTGTGGCTCGACGTCCACCCGACCTACCAGAGGATGGGCTTTGGCTCGGCATTGCTGAAGGAGGCCATCCTGGCGGGCAAGAACGTGGGTATAGGGCCCGCGCTCGTCGAGGTCTGGGTCGGCAACGATAAGGGCCTCGGGTTCTACGACAGCCACGGCTTCCGGAAGAGGAAGTTTTTACAAAACTACTACGCCAACGGCCTGAGCGCCTACGAGATGGTCAAGGACATCTGAGGGGGTGTTTCGTATGGGCGCCAGGTTCGAGGAGATTGAGGCCAAAACGCTCCTACGGCTCCATGACACCATAGATGACTGGTGGTGGACCTGCAACAGCATGAACCTCTACCGCGGCTGCGAGCACGCGTGCAATTATTGTGATGGGCGAAGCCACAAGTACCATATCCACGAGGACTTCGACGAGACGGTGCAGGTCAAACTGAACGCGCCGGCCCTGCTGGAGGCCGAGCTGAGGAAGCTGGGGTTCTCGTCGACGATGGCCAGGGACTCCTCGCTGTCAGACTTCGGCGGCAAGGACCTAGGGGTAAAGGCCTCCGGGCCCGCCAAGTTCGTTGTTGCCGTCGGGGGCGGCGTGAGCGATTCGTATCAGCCGGCGGAGAGGAAATACGAGCTCACCAGGAAGGCACTAGAGGTCTTGAGGGACTTCGAGCTGCCGGTGTTCATCATCACGAAGTCGGACCTGGTCATCAGGGACATGGACATCCTCGAGGATATCAACAGCAAGACCTACGCCAACGTCAGCTTCACGGTGACCACCATGGACGAAAAGGTCCGCAAGAAGTTCGAGCCCAGGGCCACGTCCAGCGAGGGGCGGCTCAAGGCCCTGGCCCAGCTTCGGGACCGGGGCATCCACGGCGCGGTCATGCTGATGCCCATGATCCCGTACATAGCCGACTCGGAGCAGTCCGTGGACGAGGTCGTGAGGGCCGCCAAGGCCTCCAAGGCCGAGTGCGTGCTCTTCGGGACCATGTCCATGAGGGCGGAGCAGAAAGACCGCATGTTCGAGATCCTCAAATGCGACTACTCGGGATTGCTGGAGCGCTTCGAGCGGCTCTACAGAAAAGGCGACTGGCCCGACGATGAATACACATATGACGTCTATCTCAAGGCCCACAGCATATGCAAGAAGAGGGGCATGCCCGAGCGCGTGGCGCGCTACATTCCCGAGGGGGCCATAGGAAACAACCTGAGGGTCTGCGAGGTACTGTGCAACATGGCTTATTTCATGCAGATGAAGGACATTCGTATCGAGAAGGTCGAGGCCTACAGGAAGGCCGGCCATTCCATCGACGCCCTGAGGGAGGACATCAAGAAGCTCGACGAGGAGGGACGGCTCCTCGAGGTCCCGGGCGTCGGGAACGTCATTTCGAAGGATATAAAGGAGATATTAAAAACCGGGACTTGCCCATTGTACGAGAAACTGAAGGAATAGACCTAGGGCAGTTCCTGAGCGCCCTCGGCAATGACCGGCACGAAATCGTAGGTGTTATCCTCGTCCACGGACACCACTTGTAAGTTAACGACGCATTTCTTGCGGCCCGCCTTGATGACCGGCTTCTTGGTGGTTATGTGCTGGTAGACCGCGTCATCGATGAGGGCCCCGACCTTCTTGTCCACGAGGACCACGATCCTGCTCGGGCACAGCATGCTCTTCGATGTGACGTCCTGCACGGCCCGTTCCAGAGCCTGGATCTCGCTCAGGCCTGGGGTGTGGTCGTAGCACTTGACATAGAAGCCGTAGCCCGGGTCCCCGAAGCCTATGAGCCGCCACAGGGCCGAAGGCGGCCTGTAGATGTAGCCGTCGAAGTTGTAGGAGATGCCCGACACGCCGGTCAGGAGGGCAGGGGTGTGCAGCATGTGGGGCTGCTTCAGGATGGCCTGGTCAAGGCCAGGGTTCACCTTGCGCAGGTAGGCGACGTAGCTGTTCACCGAGTCCCGGCCCTTGGGGACATGGACGAGCTCGTCGGCGTCACGGATGAGCTTGATGGCCAGGTGCCGGCGGCTGAAGTATGTGAAGAACTCGTTGATGTTCCACATCAGGTAGAGGCCCCAGAACCCCAGGATGAGGAAGACCAACAGTATGAGGAACAGTGCGAGGTTGGCCATGGCCAGGAACAGTATGAGGAACACGATGTTGACGCACAGCCAGACGATGACGAAAACGCCCGAGTACTGTATCATCCTTTTGATGCGGGGGACCTGGCTATTGACGCTCTCGGACAGGTCGAAGATGGCCGAGATGGGGTTTTCCATGGCCCTCAGGGACGGGTCCCGGTCTATCGGGACCTTCGGGTGTTTCAGCGGCTTGGGCCCCTCGGCGCCATTGGTCGACATAAGCATTGTAAATCTATCAGATAGCAATATATAAAGAGAGATGGAAGAAATTTGTACATGATGTGTCCGGGGCCCTGATAAGGCCCTGGACATAAGATAGGAACGCGAAAGGCCGGAGGTGACATGGATGGCGATCTGCAGAAGAATGCCAGAGTGCGCAGCCTTGACGAGCAGGACCATTCTCGAGGCCATCGAGATGGAGAGGCGCTTGACCGAGAAGGTCGTCCTCTCTGTCCTGTGGGGCTGCTGACTGGCAAGACCCTGGGGACACCCCCTCCATTTCGTCCCCCGGGGTCGGCCTGCAGAAGGTCCGTACACGCCTCCGGCCTGGATTTTGTTCGAGCTTCAGGGCGCCTCGACCGCCCTGTCCTCGAGGTCCTTTTCGCGGACCGCCGTGAGGCCTAGGCCCTCGAAGAAGGCTTTGTAACGGTTGTACTCCTCGGCCTTCAGGGCCTTGCGGTGGAAGTAGACGAATTTCACGTTGGGCGTTTTCTTCATGGCCTGGGCGAGCACATCTTCCGTGGCCTTCTCGAGAGCGTAGCCAGGGACCATGTGCCCGAACGATAGCCTCTTCGACAGGGCCACGTCCGTGAACCGGGGCGCGTAGTGGCCCCCACCGACGCCTATGGCCACGGGCTCGTCGTCGGCCGGCGAGGCCCTCACAACGTCAAGGACCGCCGATGCGAGGACCTCGGCCGGCGGGACCTCGGCCCATGCCTTCTCCTCGGAGCCGATCTCGATGAAGAAGGTGGGCGTCTCGAGGTACGGCCCGTGGTGCGTGGTCTCGTAGGAGACCTTGAAGTCCAGCCCGTGGGCCTTGGCCCTCTGGTGGACCAGCCTCATGGCGAGCGTCATGGGGACGGGGGCCGACGGGACGAGCGTCCCGGCCCTGCCGCCGTAGTCGGCCGTAGAATAGCAGCCTATCGGATGGACCGTCAGCGTCCTGAGGCCCGACTCGCTCCTGTGCCGCGAAAGGAAGATGACCGTCGTTGGGGGCGGCAAGTTCAGGGCCCTGGCGGCCTTCTTGTCCAGATCGTCGGCATTCAGGTGGGACCCGTTTATCGTGATGAGCGTGGCCTGGGAGCCCTCGTGGCATGTGAAGACCGCGTTGTCCTCGAAGGTCCTTTTCTCCTCCCAAACATGGGCCGCGAGCAATGCCCGCTTGATGTTCATGGAGGCAATGTCCTCCTTCGAGGCGACTAGAAGGAACATGATATTTGGATGGATATGGGGATAGAAAAGGATATTGTTCGGGATTGGCCCTACTGGAAATTCTTTTTTATCCCAAGGCCATTCCCTAGCCGATGGTCCGACGTCCAATCGAATGGGTCCCGACGCCTCCCGGCGACAGGGAGGTCCTCGAATCCCCGTGGGGATGCCGCAGGCTCATGCCGCTCGTGGAGCTCGAGAAGGACCTGTTCTTCCAGGACCTCAAGCGGCTTGGCGACCGGTTCAACTTCGAGTACCAGCACTCGGCCCAGGTGTGCCGGCTGTCTTTGGCCCTGTTCGACGAGCTGGAAAAATACCACGGCCTGGGCGAGAGGGACCGGACCCTCATGATGGCAGGGGCCCTGCTCCACGACATAGGTGCCTTCGGTATAAACAGCCCAAGCGACTTGGCCAGGGGCAACATCCACGGTGTCCACGAGTACAAGCACCACCACAAGCGGTCCCAGAAGATCATCCTGGAAGAAGGAGTGCCGGACCTGACCTGCATCGAGGTCAAGGTCGTGTCCTGCGTGGCCCGCTACCACACCAAGGGCGTCCCCAAGGACGATGACAAGGTCTTCAAGGACCTGTCCAAGGCCTTGAAGAGGAAGGTCCGCATCCTAGCCGCGATCTTGAGGGTCGCGGACTCATTGGACCGGCGGCACGCATCCATGGCCAAGGACCTCAAGTGCCAGCTGTCAGAGGACAAAAAGACCCTGACGATATGGCTCTTCTGCAAGGAGCACGGCTTCGACTGGAGGCCCAAGCACAGGACGGACCTCTTCGAGGATGTCTTCAAGGCGCAGGTCAAGATCCCAGTGCTTTTCGGGGTCCGGGTGGGTTGAATCATAAAACCTACGAACCATAAAGCCTTTATATCGATAATTCAGCTAAACTAATCTGCAAATATACCCTGGTCCGCCCAATAGAGCCCAAGAAGTGATTGACATGTCCAACGGGAACATCATGAAACCAAAAATGCTTCTTGGGGCCCTAGTACTGACCGCATTCCTCGTGCTCTGCCTCGCGCCCGGGGCGCAAGGCGGCGGCGCGGGACCTGAGGGGAACACGAGCTACGACGTCCCCTACATCGAGATATGTGGCATCGGCGGCATGGGAGAGGTAAGCAGCCCAGGTGAGTCGCACAGCGAGATGGATGTCACGGTGTGCCTCCAGAACCCGACGAACGACAGCGTTACATACCATTTCGCGAACGGCCACACATTCAATATCACGGCCACGAAGGGCGACAAGGTCGCCTGGAGCTATCCCCCGGCGGACTACGTCCCTGACCAGAACCCGATCAACATCACCGTCCTGGCGAACTCCAACGTGACCCTCGGGAACGCCACCTGGACCGACCTGCCGAACGGCCACTTCATCGTTGTGCCAGAGCTCGTTGGATACAAGCTCCCGACCGGGGACGCCTACTACGACCAGGACTCGGGCTGCAACCTCTTCGGCTGCTGGGCCTCGGGCGGCGCCGGGACCTATGTCGGCGAGCACCCGGCCGAGACAGCGGCCATGGGCATCGGTGGCGGTGGCATCATAGCGACGATTGGTGTGATGGTCCTGACGGAGCCGGGCAAGTACGCCGGCATGGCCATCGTGGCCCCGCTGTTCACGCGGCTGAAGAAGCGCAAGGTCCTGGACAACTTCACACGAGGCAGGATCGAAGGTTATGTCATGGCGAACCCGGGAGTCCACATGAACGCCATCAGGGACGCATTCCATATCAGCAACGGCGTCGTGGCCTACCATTTGCGGGTCCTGGAGCGCGAGGGCTTCGTGACATCGATGATCGACGGGCTCAAGCGCAGGTTCTACCCGGGCGATAAGGTGGACCTTGCGGACAAGAAGCAGGACCTGACCGTGACCCAGAACCTGCTCATCGCGATCATGGAAAAGAACCCGGGGATAACGCAGACCGAGATCGCCAGGATGGCCGGGACCAGCCCCCAGGTCGTGAACTACCACATCAAGAGGCTCTGGCGCATGGACCTGATAACCATGGACAAGGACGGGCGCGTGGTCAAGTGCTGGGTCCGGAAGGACAAGCTGGACCTGCTCAAGAGGGGCGAGGCCCCCGCGATGGCCGGACCGGCGGAGACGGGTTCCGGCACCAAGGCCTGAATGGAATCATTCTTAAGGCCCTGGGACAATTCTACAAGGCCATGCCCCAGGGAGCGTTCGAGGCGTTCCTGATAAGGAACACACAGTTGAACAACGCCATGCAATACCTCGAGTCCGCCCTCCAGCAGATGCAGTTCAAGCCCATGGAGCGGGTCTGGTACGGGTACATCCTGAGGGGGCGGTCCATGTGGGGCGATACCGGCAAGGCCTTCCTGGTCTCTGGGTTCATCCCCTTCGGGAGCCTCATGAAGGAAGGGAACAGGTACGGGGCCGAGTTCGAAATCCAGGCGTGGGGCCAGAACGTGGTCATGAGGATGCTCTTCGCGCCGTACATGGCATTTTCCGACCAAAGGGACGTGTTCCTACTGACCCAGGGCGTGTTCGAGCATATGACCGACGAGACCCATTGCCGCGAGTTCATGGGCCACCTGATCCAATGGATGACCCATATGGGGATCAGGATGGAGCCGTACCGGGGCCAATATTGATGCCTGATATTTTTCATCAAGCCCCGCCGATAATTTTTTTCGAGCCAAGTTATTTATAGAACTTACAAGTCCGTGAAATCTTTATTTATACCCGCATCTCCATTTTATTGCTGTCTGTCGTGAAAATTCCGAGGAGCTGGAAGAATTGGACATAAAAATAGGCTTAGCATCTTTCTTTATCATATCTATCGTCCTGTCGGGCGGCCTGATGTTCGATTGGACGGGGGCCGCGGGCCAGGATGGCCCGAAGGATGTCGCGGGCTCCAGGGATTCGGCCGGGTCGGTCTGGCCTATGAGGGGCCATGATCTAAGGCATACTGGCCAGAGCGCCGTTGACACTAGCTCGAACACCGGGGACCTGCTATGGAGGTTCACCCCGGAGGGACAAAACAATTACATAAATTCTCCACCGACGGTCGGGCCGAACGGGACCATTTATTTCGGTTCCGATGACAATTATCTTTACGCGGTCAATCCCGACGGCAGGATGGAATGGAAATTCAAGACCGGGAACCTTGTACGGGACTCTCCAACCATTGACGCCAACGGGACCATATATTTCAGCTCGGACGACTACTTTCTTTACGCGCTCAACCCGGACGGCAGCAAAAAATGGAATGCCCTGATCAAGAACGATAATTATGATATGAATTACATGGCCTCATCCCCTATGGTCCTGAAGAACGGGACCGTCTATGTTGGCTCGGATGATTCTAATCTCTATGCGATAGACGCCAATGGGAACATCAAATGGACATACAAGACCACTTCTAATTTCGCGTCCACGCCCGCTGTTGGTGACGATGGTTCGATATACCTTGGGGCCGGGGGATATCTGTACAAAATTGCTCCCGACGGGACGCTCCTTTGGAGGTTCCCGCTCACCATCGAGTGGATATCAGCCCCGGCCATCGGCTCCTCGGGGACTGTCTATGTTCCCAGCGATCATTATCTGTACGCGATCGACCAGGACGGCACGTTCGATTGGATGTTCGACACGGTATCCGACGGACTGCCCTCCAACCCAGCGATCGGGAACGACGGGACCATCTATTTCGGGACCTCGGGCGCGCTCTACGCAATCGATAACAAAGGGACATTGAAATGGAAGTACGAAGAGACCGAAGAGAATTGGAAATTCAGCGCTCCGACCTTGGATTCAAAGGGGACCGTCTATGTGGTGTCCCCAAAGGGGTTCTTCTATGCGTTCAACCCCGATGGGTCGGTCAAATGGGCCCGGAGGATTGCCGCCCATGCACAGACCTCGGGGCTGACGATAGGCCCCGGAGGCGCCATTTATATGGGGATCGAGCTTTCAGGTTCAGAGAACGAATCCAATGTCCTCATGGCTCTAGGTAGGAATGGTACATATTCCGAGGTCCCAAAAGCGCCGACCGGATTGAATGTCGTGAAATATGATAACTACATCGACCTGCAATGGGACCCGCCCCAGGAATATGAAGGATTGCCGATACTCAAGTATGAGATATTCAATGCAAAATCCCCCCGGGATTATGCAAACCATATGGGTAGTATAGCCAAGACCAATGGGACCAACACGACCTATAGATATGTGCCGACCAATGAACCTTTCACCTATTTTGCCGTGGCCGCCGTGAACAGGAACGGGGAATCACCGGTAAGCGATTCGGTCACGGCAACCTCTGGGATCTACAAACAGCCTCCGGCTCCGGGGAAACTCGATTCGATCCGGGGTTCCGGTTATGTCGTGTTGACATGGGACCAACCTGCAGCCCAGGGGAATTCAGTCCTTATGGGTTACAAGGTCTATAGACGGAACGGATCGGCCGACGAGGACCTGCTGGCCGATGTCGGCCCAGGGGTCCTGTCCTATAACGACACCTCGGTCGTCGCAGGTAGCTCCTATCATTACCGCATCGCGGCGATTTACAAGAACGGCGATGTCGGTTCCAGCAAAGAGATATCCGTCGATATACCAAATAAAACAATACCTTCTCCGCCCGAAAAACCCCATCCATCGGGCCCTAAAATTCCGGGCACGGCCGTTCTAGTGACGACCTTGGGAATATCCTCCATGAGCGTGCTGGTGATAGCCCTTGCCATCGGCACAGACATTGGCAGGTTCAAAATGTTCACGGCAATGATTCCTTTACATACGAAGTTGAAGCGCGAAAAGGTCCTCGACCACATCGAGCGCGGGAGGATCGTCGAGTATGTCATCAAGAACCCCGGGGCGGACTATTCGGAGATCGGGACGAACCTGGACCTTGACAATGGGGTCCTGGCTTATCATCTCAAGGTGCTCGAGCGGGCCGAATACCTGAAGTCCGTCACGGCAGGGCTGCACAAACGATTCTATTCCTTCGAATCCACGATACCGGAGGACGCCCACAAGACCATCCAGGAGATGATTATCGATTACGTGATCGCCCATCCGGACGCGACCAGGAAGGAGCTGGCCGAGGCCATGGGGACCCCGCTCTCGACGATAAACTACCATTGCGACCTGCTGGTCAGGGCAAATGTGCTCCAGTCATCCAAAATCGGAAAGCGCAAGAGTTACAGATTGCAGGAAGTGTAATGAACCTATTATTAAAATACCGTGATTGACCGGGGCCGCTAGGCACTGGCATCATAAAATGCGCTTTCAATGATTTTTATCATCAATCATCTATAAATATCAAATGACCGATTTCGAACTGTCGGACAAGGGGCTCGGTCCCGCCCGGCAACGGAGTTGGCCCAATATGCCCAAGGAGCACCTTTTTATATCCGACGCCAAGAGTTCCCGCATCGTCCCACTCGAGGAGGTCGCGATCTCGCCCTACGACCACGGGCTGCTCTACGGCGACGGGGTCTTCGAGGGCATAAGGATCTACGACGGGTGCATCTTCAAGTTCGAGGAGCACATCGACCGGCTCTACAAGTCCGCCGAGGGCATAGGCATGCAGATACCGGTCGAAAAAGACGACCTCTGCTGGCAGATAATCCAGTTGTGCAGGACCAACGGGCTCAAGGACAAAGGCTACATCAGGCCCGTCGTCACAAGAGGCGTGGGGGACCTGGGCATCAACCCGAAAAAGTGCGCCAGGGCCACGGTCTTCGTGATAGCCAGCTCCATCCAGCTCTACCCACCGGAGCTCTATGATAAGGGCCTGGAGGTCATCATAGCTAGGACCCCGAGGGTCTCGGACAAGAGCCTCTCGCCCAACATCAAGAGCCTGAATTACCTCAACAACATACAGGCGGTCCGCGAGGCCAACGACGCCGGGGTGCGCGAGGCCATCATGCTGGACCCGGACGGCTACATAGCCGAGTGCACGGCGGACAACTTCTTCATGGTCTATAACAACGAGGTCTACACGCCAACGGCGCGCTGTTGCCTCAAGGGCATCACGCGTGGCGTCATAAAGGAGATCTGCCTGCGGGACAAGATGCCCTTCCACGAGACGGACATCCATCCCAGGGAGCTGGCCCGCAAGGCCAACGAGTGCTTCCTGACCGGCACGGGCGCCGAGCTCGTGCCCGTGGTCAAGATAAGGAACGCCCCGGCCGACGGCGGGACCAAGAACCTCGTCGTGGGGGACGGCAAGCCCGGGCCCTGCACGAAAGAGCTCATCAAGAAGTTCCGCGAGTACACCAAGGACCCGAAGAACAGCCACCCGATATTCAAGAAGAAGTAGAGGTCCTCGGCATTGTCGAAATTGCTCAATGAATTGAGCAATTTAGGCCTAATTTGCTCAATATGATGAGCAAATATTATATAGTACCAGGGCCAATGTTATACCATGGTCTCGAAGGACGTCATCGAGGACGTGATAGAGGACTGGGCCGGGCGCATCACCCAGGAGAAGGTAATCCCGCGCGACCTGACCGGGCAGCTCCTCGATAGTCTGGCCATGGAGGAGGTGACGGTACTCACCGGGGTCCGGAGGTCCGGGAAGACATTCATGCTCTACGACCTCGTGAAGCGGCACGGCGGGACCTACATCAATTTCGAGGACGAGCGGATTCACCGGTTCCAGCTGGAGGACTTCGAGAAGCTCATAGACATAGCGGAGGAGCGGGACCCGAAGGTCCTGTACCTTGACGAGGTCCAGGAGGCCCCGGGCTGGGAGAAGTTCGCCCACCGCGCGCACAGGCGGGTCAAACTGGTCGTGACCGGGTCCAACTCATGCCTGCTTTCCGCCGATTACTCGAGGGCCCTGGTAGGCAGGACGAAGACCTTCGAGTCGCGGCCACTGGATTTCAAGGAGTTCCTCAGGTTCCGCGGCAAGCCCCCTGGCCGGGCATCGTTCCTCGAGTACATGAGATTGGGCGGGTTCCCGAGGATCGCGCTCACCGGCGACCTCGGCCTGGCCAGGGAGTATCTCGACAGGATCGTCCAAAGGGACATCATGGCAAGGAACTCCATGCGGAACCCGGGGGCCGTAATGGACCTGGCATTGTACCTCCTGTCCAATGTGGGGAAGGAGTTCTCTTACAGGTCCTTGAAGGATGTCAGCGGGCTCAAGCACGACGCGACCGTGAAGGAATACCTGAATCGCCTCGAGGAGGTCTTCCTGTTCAGGACCGTCAAGAGGTACTCGGGGTCGCTGCGGAAGCAGGAGACCTATCCGAAGAAGATATATGCCATCGATCCAGCGCTCATAGGCCTCGGGAAGAGGCTCGACGACGACCGGGGGCTCGTCCTCGAGAACCTTGTCTACAACCACCTACGCAGGTTCTGGGACGTCTATTTCCACAGGGACGGTGAGGATGTGGACTTCCTTCTGTGTCGCGGGACAAGGCCGGTAGAGGCCGTCAACGTGACGTTCGAGGTTGCTAGGAAGGAGACCTTTGACCGGGAGGTCACGGGTCTGCAGAAACTGGCCGAGAGATACAAGATAAAGGCACGGCTCGTCTCGGTGTATCCTGTGAATGGGATCCCGGAGACAATCGAGGGGAGCCTCGCCCACAGGTTCCTGCTTAAAGCGTGAGGTTCTACATCTCTCGGGGTATCGGGGGCCTTCCGCATTTCGTAAAACATACTTTACGATATGCTGTAGAATCGTTAAATATAATTTAGGATACGGAAGGGACCCTGGTGACTTTCGATGATGACTGCCAATCGTGAATGAACGAAAAAATAACACGGAAAGAGAAAGGAAAACGATTGGCCCGTTCATTCTATTTTGCGCCGCCGTCCCCGTACTTGTCCAGCAAAAAGACCGTCGTGGCCACCACACCGGCCTGATCGAACAGTGGTTCGATGGCGGCCCCGCACCTTACCTTCACCTTGGAGCCCAGCTCCGCCAGAAGCCCGGTCTGCGAGGCCAGGTTGTCGGAAGCCACCATGAGCTCGAGGACATTCTCGGCCTGGGAGGCCCTGGCCATCATGACGAGCCGCTCCTTCGCGGTCTCGCCAAAAAACCACGACTCACCGGTGTAGGTCCCCGATACTGGGTCCCCTTCCGCGTACTCCCGAACAAGCTGGACGTTGTGGGCGCGCACCTCGGAGGCGGCCTCCTGGAGGGCCCACTGGGCCGTGGCCGGGTCCGTGATCCTGAACCGCCGCGAATCCTTGTACCTCAACTCCGATACCAGCCGCTTGAGCATGGCGATGTTGACGGTCTCCTTGGTGCAGAACATCGGGCACACGACGTCCACGGGCCTGCGCTTCATGTCCACGTGGTGGGCCTTGCCGTCGAAATCGTAGTAGGTCAGGTGGCCGTCGATGAACGACGACTGGCATATGAGCGGGTCCAGATAGTAGTCCACGGTCTTTTTGCCGTCGGAGCGGACGTTACCAAGGTATACCAGGGCCCCGTCGTGCTTGAGGTCCACGGGCTCGACCCTGGCCAGCCGCAAGGACGCAGGGTCGAACTCTATCCTCAAGCTCGCGTCGGCCACGGTCCTGCGGCACTTGTTGATGACACCGACCTTGAGCCGGACATAGCCGCGGTAGTACTCGAGGGCGCTCCGGACCTTCACCTCCTCCTTGATGGTGACCCTCTCCTTGTAGTCGAGTATCGGTATGAAGAGCCTCCCGGAGCCCGTAAACTGCGCCGCGTTCCCGTCCCACGATTCTATGACACCGGCGTACTGCCCCTCGAAGGCCTCGATGGTGCGCTGCATCTCGTCTCGCATGCCCGAAGGCTCCTTGCCCTGGAGCACGACCGTCATGAAGGAGTGCTGGCCCTTCACGATGAGTACCTGGCGGCCCCCGGTCTCGAAGGAGTTGAGGCCCGTCTCGTCCCTGAAGGATTGTTTGATGAAGTCCCCTATGGCCGTGAGCATGGAGCTGAGTATGTCCTGGTCCAATGTCGTCTCGGTCCCCATCTCGGTCACGAGCGGGCGGCCGTCCGAGTATATCAGGAGGACGGCGTCGACGTCGAAGTCCTCCACGGGCTCCTTTCCGACCGGGATGGCCGCGGCCGGAACGGCCTGCGGGGGCGAAACCTGTGGTTGTACCGCGCTCACAGGTTCGGCCACGAGCGCCATTGGTTGGACCGGCGGGGCCATTGCTTGGACAGGCTGCGCGGCCGGCAAGACGGCGGCCTGCTTTCTCCGCCGCGAGATGGCCACGGCCGCGATGACAACGACGCAGGCGATGACTATCACGAGGACCGCCACCAATAACCACGGGAACGCCTGCTGGGGATTGGGCTTGGCCTTGACGATGGTGATGTTGAACCCGACCACGACCGCGTCCTTGGTGTCATTGACCAGGACCAGCACCTCGAAGGTGCCGCTCTCGTTCGGGGACGGGACCCAGGAGATCTTGCCGGTCTTGGCGTCTATCGTCATGTTGGCGGGATGTTTCTTGAAGGAGAACGAGATGTTGTTGGAGTCGTACAGGTCCGGGTCCGTGGCAAGGACCGTGTAGCTGAAGGCCTTGCCAGAGGTCCCGCCCTGGGCGGGGACCTTTGTGACGTTGGGCGGGTTGTTGGCGGGCTTGGTGGCCGCGTTTTGCACCTTGAGCCACCAGATGCCACTCGAGCATGCGCCGGTGGCGTTGCCGTCGAACGGGATGGCGGTCCAGTAGTAGGTTTGCCCGTGGGCGAGCCCCGTGACCTGGTGGGTCTTTTGGGAAACGCCGTGCTGGATGCGCACGGCCGCGTCCTTGGCCTGGACCTTGGAGATGTCGGTGTCGAAGTAGACGTCGAATGTGACGGCCTGGCCGTCCGGGTCCGTGCCGTTCCACGAAAGGGTCGGCGTGATGTCATTTACGGTGGTCTTGTTGGCCGGCGACACCAGCGTCGCCGTCGGTGGTTTGTTGGCAGGCGCCGCCGTCAGGTCCAGGTCCATGATGATGTAGACCTCCCCCGCCGAGCTGCCGCTCCCCGACACGAGCCGGTCCGGGGTCCCTATCAGGATGTCGACCTTGCCGTTCTTGTTGACATCGCCGTTGCCGGCCACCGAATACCCAGAGTGCTCGTTCGAGCCCTCGCCCTGATAGGAGCCGTCCGATTGGGACAGGCTCGTCAGCGCAGACCAGCCCGAGGCCCTCCCGAGGATGATGTATGTCTTCCCGGCCATGAGGGCGCTCCCGGCATCGTTGCGATGGGCCCCTATGAGGATGTCGTCGAAGCCGTCCTTGTTGATGTCCCCGGCCGCGGCCACGGCCGAGCCGGCCCGGTCGCTTTCTTGTTCGCCGTCCAGTTTGGCGTCGGCGGTGTCAAGGCCCGTGCCAGTGTGCCATCCGGTGGCCTTGCCGAGCACGATGTAGGCACGGCCCGAGCTGTCCCCCGCGGTGTCGACCGCGTAGGCACCGATCACGATGTCGTCCTTGCTGTCGCCGTTCACGTCCCCTGCGCCTGATACGGAATAGCCCGCGTGGTCGGCGGCGTGCTCCCCTGTGAACGAGGCGTCCGACGCGGTAAGCTGGGCGCCCAGCGCCCAGCCCGTGGCCTTGCCAAAGACCAGATAGGCCTGCCCCGCCTTGCCGCTGATGCCGTCGTCGGCCCCGATGAGGATGTCGGCCTTGCCGTCGCCGTTCACGTCCCCTGCGCCGGCCACGCAGGTCCCGGCCCTTTCGCCGCTGCCGCTGCCCACGAAGGATGCGTCCGCATCCGACAGGCCGAGGAGGGCCGGCCAGGTCGCCCGCCCGAGCAAGAGATAGGCCTTTCCCGCATTGGCCCCGCCGTCGCCGTTCCCGGGGGCCCCGATAAGGATGTCGGCCTTGCCGTCGCCGTTCACGTCACCCGCACTGGCAACGGAGTAGCCGGCGTGGTCCCCGTCGTTCTCGCCCACGAAGGCCGCGTCCGCGTGGTCCAATGTCATGTTCTTGGTCCAGCCGTTGGCCTTGCCGAGGATAAGGTAGGCCTTGCCCTTGGTCAGCCCGCTGGCGTCGTTGAACATGCCGATCAGGATGTCGGCCTTACCGTCGCCGTTCACGTCCCCGGCGCCAGCGACCGAATAGCCGGACCTGTCGTCTCGGGCCTCTCCTATGAAGGACGCGTCGGCGAACTTCAGGTTGACGGAGTCGCCCCATCCTGAGGCCTTCCCGAATATGAGGTAGGTCTGGCCCGTCGAGTAATTGCCTTTCATGGTCTCGTCCTCGGGGGCGCCGACCAGGATGTCGGTGTATCCGTCGCCATTGACGTCGCCGGCCATGGCAATGGAGAAACCGGCCCTGTCGCTGTAGTCCTCCCCCACGAAGGTCGTGGGGACGGTGGACAGGGAGACGTTCTTGCCTCCGGTCAGGCCCTGGGAGGGACCTAGGACCGGCAAGGATGCGAGCATGATGACGAGCGCTACGGAGCATATCGGGCGAAGGACATTGTTGACCATGGGACCACTATCCGTGGACGTCAGGAACCGGGCGTCCCTTTCCCTATGGACGGATTCAATATTAATCATGATGGTCGGTGTGCTGGATTAAGGGAAAAGGAGATGGCCCGGTAGCGTTTCCTTTTCTCAGAGCCGTTTCACATCATAATGGGCGGCTCTGGCGATCGGGTATCTTTCCAGCATCTTGCTCGTTGGCACCGATGACTTTTTTTTCACGGGATCACGACAGTATTTTTTGTTTATTCTTTTCAAGTTAATTGATATCGTTATCTATATTTCTGTAATGTATTTACAAGTTTATATGCATTTCAGAACGAATGATTTTCGCACTTCACAATGAGAATGCCGAGCCGCTCCTTCACGGTCTCGCCGTAGAACCACGTCTCTCCGGTGTAGGTCCTGGCCATGGGGTCCCCTTCCGCTCCTACTCATTTTTGTTGATCCACGCGATAACCCCATGTTTACTGAAAATAGTAAATTATTAAAAAATTTACTGAATTCAGTAAACTATTAATACCCGGCCGACCATATCCATCAATATGGCCAAGACCGGGAACGATCATCATTTCCTTATAGAACTGCTCGGGAACACGACACGGGTTCGGATCCTGAGATATCTGGTCGACAATACCACCCCGATAACTAGACATGGCCTGGCGAAGGCGGTAGGTGCCGGTAACGGACCAATCTACGAGCAGGTCCTGGGCTTCCGCGCCTTGGGTATCGTGCGCGAATTCGAAGGCAAGATATCCCTTGATCCAAACTTTCCCTTCATCGAGGAGCTCAGGGACCTTGTCCAGCGCGTAGGGATGTACCTGCAAGACCTCGACGAGGTCCTCGACCGGATCGATGCGCTCCTTGGGGACGATTACTATGTGACAGGGTATCTTGCAGCAAGGCAGCATGGCACGGCCATCGACTATGACCTGGATTCCATCCTCATAGCCTTCACCGGCAAGGAGCGGGAGGGCGAGACCACCAGATTGCTCGCTGCTTTATCCTCGGCCACCCCTATCAAGATGACATGGTTGTGTGTCGAGGATATTCCCAAGGAGATCACAAGAAGGCACATCTTTGGGTCGGATATCTGGATAGCATCGCTAGAACGGGGGATCCTTGATAGCCTTGCACAAAGGGACTTCCCCATCTCAGCGGACCTGGCCATCCTCCTCCAGAACCTTTTGGACGGGAACATAGATAAGGTGCGGCTCAAGGCCGTCGCTGAGGAATTAGGGATCTGGGGGAAAGTGTGTCTGTTGATACAAACCTTCAACAAGGGTGCCGGGCGGGTGCTTCTTCCACTTACAGCAGAGGAACGCGATCTGGCCCGCAAGGCCACCGACCCGACATTATCCGAGAACGCAAGGAGCGCACTGAACTCGGTGCTGGGGGGATGATGCCACCATGAGGCTCAAGTTCGATCCCGATGAGAAGCAAAAAATCGCCTCCATCATAAAGGCCTGGGCCCCCAAGCAAGTGACCCAGGGGGTGTTCGACACGGTCAAGTCCGGTTTCGGAATTCCCAGGGGGCTCGTCCAGACAATGTTTTGGCATGTCGACACCTTGTTGGCGCTCTCGAGCCTGGACTGGCTCGTCTTCAAGGGCGGCACCTGTGTCCAAAGCTATATCCCGTACGGTTTCCAGAGGGCTTCCGACGACCTGGATTTCAATTCTGGCATCGAGAACCCCAACACCATCCGAGGGGAGCTCAAGAAATGGAACGAGCTGGCCCTCAAGAATGGCAATGCCGTGCGTATACGAGGTATAGATTTCGGGGTTCTCGAGTTCGTTCATCAGGACAAGCTCTCCGGCACCATGACCTTCAAAAGACGGATGCCGTCGAAGTTCGGGGACATGGAACTGGTCGGGGATAAGGACGTACAAGCCAAGGCATTGAAGGTCCAGATAAACTACAAGCACGCATGGCTTCCGGCGATCAAGAAGGTCACAAGGTCCGTAGATTTTTTCATCATGAAATACCAAAGACCGAAACGGAAGGTGATGGTAGTCCATTCGTCGCCTGAAGACCTCATCGTCGACAAGATGGTCGCCATCTCCAGTGTCAATCCTTCGCATCGGGAGAAGTTCAAGGACGTCTATGACATCTGGGCGCTCCTGAGGGAAAAACGCGATCCCAAGCTGGTACAGAAAAAGGCGGATGCCATTACCGAGGCCATGGGCCTGGATGGTGCATCGCTCAAGGAGGGGGCGGTCCAGACGATATCGGACCTCGGCGAGAGGGGACATATGGCCAGAGATCACAGCGCCCTTGTGTGCAAGGATGGGCGCAAGGAGCTTGAGGACTGGGAGGGTTTCTGCAACAGGACCGTCGAGGCATTGAAAGAATTGATGAAATGATGAACTTTTAAGGCCCTTCGTCAGGATCTGACTCCGATACAACCTCGCGATATTGAGAACCTTCTTTTCGCGATGAATAGACGTCTCGGCTTAATCCTTATCCAATCCCGCTTCAACATCACCATCGACCACATTTCCCTTCGTCTCGACCGGTCCTCGAGGTCGATGGAACAATAGGATTATGGCTATGGCAAGAATGATCAAGATGAGAAGAAGGAGAGGCCCCCAGTTAGGGGCAACCCGTGTTTCGGTCCTTTTCGATAGCTTTGGATATTCTCCGCTCGTGGGTACAAGACCCTTGTTCTGGTCCAGCTTGGCTTGGAAGCCTTTTTCGTTCCAACCTTCTTTTGAAAAGGTGACCTCGACCTTCGAACCGTTCAAGGATTTGGGGACCACGATGTGCGCCATCCCGTCGGCAGCGGTGGTGTTCGTGAGGGGCGTGCCATTGATATTCACAATAATCTGGGCCCCATCCAGAGGGATCCCGTCGACGGAGCGCACCGGTCCGGCATTAATGGTCATGAGCTCGAAATGAACGGTCATCTCGATCGAAAGATAGGTCGACTTCCTGCCATCCGAGACAACGACCTTGATGGTATATGGGTCGGGCCTGTAGTCCGAGGCCACTGGAACGTACTCGATATCGCCAGATGCGGAGATAGTTGCCCCTGGCGGGGCATCCACGAGCGAGTAGGTCAGATGGTCCCCATCCAAGTCGGAGGCATTTATCCTCACATAGAGATGTTGCCCTTCCCACACATCCAAGGGGGCAACGGGTTCGACCTTGGGGGGATTGTCCGGTTTCCCGATGGAGGGAAAGACGAGATACGTCTCGCCGGGGCAAGAACTGGGGTAAGTGACGGATTGCTCACATCCGGCCCCATCGCCAATCAGTAGATCATCCATGCCATCGCCGTTCGCATCACCAGCCAGCGACACGGAGAGGGCCTTTGTCATTGAACGATTGTCTTCCATGAGATAGGAGGCGGCCGCTGCTTTTTCAATGGCCACATCTTTAGCCCACCCCGATTTATTCCCGAGGATAAGATAGGTCTCGGGCCTTCCAGGAGGGTCATTGTTCTTTCCGTACAGGCGTCCAGCCATGATAGCGAAATCGTCAAGACCGTCCCCATTGACGTCCCCACCACCCGAATGCGACCATCCGAGGACGTCTCCAATGGCGCCCACATAGGAAGCATCGGCATTGGAGAGTTTGAAATCCTTCGTCCATCCGGTCTTTTTTCCGAAGACAAGATAGACCTTCCCTTGGATTTTGTCATCATCTGTATTCGAACTCTTGGTGAATAATGGGGATGAGATAAGTAGGTCATTGAGACCGTCCCCGTTAACATCCCCGATCTTGGAGACGGCCGGGCACTGTTCCTGGCTGTACTCCAGTACGAAGGATGCGACGGAATTCGAGATCGGTCTTTCTCCCGACCATCCCGATGATGCGCCGAACATTAGGTATATCTTTTGGTCGGGCCCTAGAACAAGCAGGTCATCCATGCCGTCACCGTTCACGTCCCCGACGCCGGCCAGAGGGAACAGACAATAACCTGTGCCTGTGATAGTGGCAGTGGCCTTCGAAAGGCTCACGTCGGCCGTCCAGCCATCCTTTTTCCCTAGGATAAGATATGTGTGGGTATCTTTGTTGTTGCCGTGGTCATAGGCCGCGAATATCAGGATGTCGTCAAGGCCATCCCCGTTAACATCGCCAGCCCCGTCGACATAGAACCCCGCATTGTCGTTTTCCCCGACCCCCACGAAGGAGGCCGAGGAGGCCTTCAGGCCCATCTCGTGCGCCCAACCGGATTTCCTGCCAAGGACGAGATATACCTTGCCGGCCGCACTGCCACCGTCATTGTTGTACGGGGCGCTGATCAGAAAGTCATCGAGACCGTCGCCATTCACATCGCCAGCTCCCGAGACGGAGAAGCCGGCCTTATCACCATCCTTTTCCGCCGTGAAAATCACATCGGCCTTTGTGATGTTCAGGTCCGAGGTCCATCCGCTTGCCTTCCCGAAGAACAGGTATGCCTTTCCTGCATTCTTGTTCGCGTATTGCCCGGGCGCGCCGATCAGAAGATCATCAAACCCGTCGCCGTTCACGTCGCCCACGATGTCCACCGAGGAGCCTGCCGCGTCGGACTGCACGCCCCTGAAGGACGCATTCGCATCTTCGAGTGGGAAATTCATGGATTGAAGAATGGGCTCACCTGATGAGGAGGGTATGTTCCCTATCAATGGGGCGAGCAATAGGAAAACCAGTGATATTATAGAAATCGCTTTGTTGATCGACATTGGTTAACAATATCTTGATGACTTTATATAAATATTGGTAAAGCAGGTAACGAAGAACAAACACTAATCTCAAACGCTGACCGCTTCAATTCCATCACCATAGACCGTTATCGACCCGAAGGCCAACGAATAATAGAACATCTCATTGTCCCTTTTCAATTGCCGGACCTTTTCCTTCGTAAGGTATAGAGGCTTGACATTGCCGTATCTTTGTCGAAGGTCCCTTAAGAGCCGTGATTGCTCTAGATCATCGGACCTGTCAACGATGATGTACAAGTCGAGGTCGGACCCTTCCACATCGCTACCTTTCACTTTGCTCCCATAGGCCCCAACGCTTTGAACGGTTCGGTACTTCTTGAACATCTGGGGGTCTATCTTTTTTATGTTGAACATTATCCTCAGGGCCTTCACGTTCGGTCCGGGTCGGATCTGATATCGCAGCCTTGCTCGGACCAGGACCTTTTGCCCGACAAGGATCGAAAGGAACTTGGAGACCAGCCCCTTGCTCAGACCCAGTTCGGAGGCGACCTTTGTGACAGCGAACGGATCGGTCTTGAACAGTATATGCTCCAATATCCTGATCCGTTCTGCGGTTGATAGTATATATTCCAGGTCCATGGTCCACGAATATAGAGTTCACAGTTTATAAACTTTTTGTTCACAGTTCATGAACAATTTGTTCACGATTCGTGAACTTTACGCTTTTTTGTCAAAGCGTAGTTTAAATCATCCCAGAGATGGCTCTTTTTTCAGAATATGTTCAAGCTCCGCAAATATGTTCTTGCCTTGTCGATCGGCGATAACATTTATTGGAAATTCGCAGGCAGCGGCGAGCAGATAGAGGAGTGGAGGGGCGGAGCGGAAGTCGTAATATTACCCTTGTATAGACAATATATACAAGGGCTGACTCTGGGGATTGACTTCGCTTTGCATACCCCACCCCGATGCTGCAATCAAAGAATCATAGTCAGGTTATGTTCCATTTCAGAATATGTGGCGATACTTGGACTATCGTATGGGTCAGCGGTCTTGCTCGTCCAGAGGATGGTCCCATCTTGACCGATCATATAGAATGTTGGATATTCGTCATTCCCATATTTATTATAAATGATTCCATCGCGGTCATAAAGGAAGGTCCATTCAGAATTGTGGGAATATTTGAACTCCCGCACATCTTGCATGGTCGCTGGTGGATCACTTATCAGCGTCACAAAGACGACACGAGAACTATAGTTGGTGTATAGGTTATTGAGAACTGTGCACATGTACTGGCAGCCCCCACAATCATGTTTGGCGAACTCCAGAAGGATTGGCCTTTGCCCCAGGTCATCATCCAGAGAATAGGTTGGCCCATCGCAGGATTTCAAAATGAAGTCATAGGGATGATTCCCAATATTGCTGCCGCGAATATCTCGATTGTTTAAAAGGGCCCAACCGTAGGAGACCAAAAGTATCGATAGAACGATTATCGCCCCGACGGCGGTCCATTTCACTGCGCCAGAGGCCGTCCTCCGACGGTTGATTATTCTATTTCGCGCTTTCACGGTCTTGACGCCTTTGGGGTGGACATTCTTCATGTGACCATCGAACTTGCTTGCTTTCATTCGCGAACCGCAGATGTTGCAGGTCTTCCACCCGGTAGCTTTGGCCATTATTATGCCTCCAGTGTATGACTTGAGGAATATCCGATAATTTTAACAGTATAATAGATACTATAAAGAATTTATATCCTTTTGCTTACGCGACATTTCAATTTTCACAAGGTCTTCCGTATACACTATTTGAGAATTCCCTTGGATATACACTATATACAAGGGCTAACCTCGAACAAAACCCCTGCCCGCAACTAACCTGGCGCGGGAAGTGTTCTGCATTTTTGAATGTGAGAGTCGCAACTGATGTTCATTCAAAAAACAGCTTCACTTCTGCGATGAGCTCGTCGGGGCTTTCGAATATCTTCGGTTGCATTTCCGGAGGTAATACTGTAGCATATCTTGCTTGAGAGAATCGTTCATCCATGAGGATGACCACCCCACGATCTTTTTCGCTCCTGATAAGCCGACCAGCGCTTTGCACCACTTTATTGATGGCCGGCGCGATGTAACCATAGAAGTAACCGTTCTCTTCCCCAAATTCGGACTTGAAGTGCCGTATCAGGGCGTTTACCTCAAGGTTCGGAGGCGCCAGTGGAAGACCGACCACGGCAATGGCAGAAAGGATGTTGCCCTCGTAATCTATGCCTTCGCTCAGGCCACCGCCTTGGACCGCCAGCATCAGGCAGCTCTGGCTTCGATCCCGCAACCGGTCGACGATATTCTCTCGGTCCCTTTTCGTCATCGATTTTGACTCGACTATCAGTTCGGACCCGGAGAGCTTGCTGTTTATCCTCGAGCCCACATCCCCCAAGAATTTGTAGGATGGGAAGAATGCCGCCACATTGCCAGTTACGGCTCCAGCAAGTGCCGCCAGGGTCGTCGCGTAATTTTCGTACATTCCCTCATCGCGTTTATTGAACTGTGTGGTGATCCCGCCAAGGCCCAGAACCTTCCGGTTCTCTTTCGGGAACGGCGATTCGTAGATCCGTTCCATGCGTTTTTGTTTGGGAACGCCCAAAAGGTCGGCGTACATTCCAGGTGGGCACAATGTCCCCGACATCAGCACGGCCGCACCCACGTCCGAGAATATGGGCCCGGCGGCCGTCTCAACCTCCAAAAAAGCGATCCGTAGGGTCCACGAACCCCCTGCACCCCGAGAAAATATCCTGGCAACGCCTTGCTCGATAGACACCCACTTATCCAAAAAATCTCCCAATTCGAGCGCATAGGACCGTTCCGCACCGCCCTTCAGAGCGCTCTCACCAAGCTCCCTTAGCCATTTGATATAGGCGGCAAATGTGTCCTTTTCACCTAACGTCTCCGAGAACGCTTTTTCTAATTCGTCCTCGAGCTTCTTTTTGTCGAAATATACTTCTTCGCTTTCGGGTAGTTTCTCCACCCACCCGTTTAACGCTTTTGCCAGCGCTTTGGTATATCCATGACCCCTCAATCCCTTTCCAGCCGTTTCGGAAATGGCTCCGGCCATATCATAAGCGGTCAGTTCCATGCTCATGTTCGCTCGTATCCTATCGGGAAGATTGTGAGCTTCGTCCACGACGAGCAATACATCCTTGAGGGTTTTCCCTTTCCTTTCAAGTAATGGCTGTGCGATCCCGTCAAAAATATAGTTGTAGTCGCAAACTACGATATTTGCGGTCGCCATCACTTCCTGGGCGGCCTTGTGAGGGCACACCTTTGCCCCCATGCAAGCCCTCTGCAGCTCGTGGACGTGCATTATCTTACTGAATATCCAGTTACCTGCGCCGTCGACCGAGTTCTCGTTATGAGGGCAGGTTCGGGACCTGGTACGCGTCTTGCAAAATTCCATAAAAGCGTATCCGGGCATCCCTGGTGGCGCATCCGGGCACATCGATTGCTTCGCTATGATATCCTCGACCTTGATGTGCCTTCTCGACATTTCTGATATTTTTTTCAGCGTGTCGACCACGATTGTGTGTTGGCTATGTTTGGAGGTGAGAAAGAATATCACCTTGTCAGTGGCAAGGGCGGCCTCGAGCAGAGTGGATAAAGTAGCGGCGGTCTTTCCGATCCCTGTTGGCGCCTGCGCTAGAAGGACCTTCCCGTCCGTTGCCGCCGTCTTTATATCTGCCATGAACTCGCGCTGACCGCCGCGGATCTTTTCGTAGGGAAACAAGGGGAAGTCGGGATGGTCGAACATCCGGGGGGCGGGGTGCTTGCCCTGAACCTCATAGCTCGATTTATAATTGCATTTTCGACAGAACGCCACACCCTTGTTTTTCGAAAGGGTCAGGAGGCTTTTACAGTTTGGACAGAACATCTCAACCACTTTTTATCCTGCTCCTGTATATCCTGAAGTAATAAATAAGAGAAAGGGGCGGAAGAGGAACAGGTCCCCTTCCGCCTTTGTTTTTCTTCACGCGATATTGTAGATCCTCGTGTAGATGTCCGAATAGACGAGCGTCAGGCCCGGCAGGTCGTTGCCAAGCCAGATCCTGAAGAGCGTCGTCTGGCGGCCCTTGTTCATTTCTTGATGATAGTACGAATATTGTTTGAAAGGGATTATATACCATCAAAAATCTTATGTTAAATGGACCGAACAATCATCGCCCCAGAATGTAGAGAGATATGGTGTTTAACATGATACCCCATGGTTCGATTGTCAAGAGACTGACCTCGATCGTGCTGATCGCCCTGTTCGTGATGGCGCCTTTGAACATCCCTGGCCCCGCGGCCGGCGCGCACACGATCGACACCTTTTCATCGGGCGCCAAAGAGGCGCGGCTGGTCTTCGACGGCAAGGGGAACCTGACCGTCAACATAACGCTCCCCAAGAACGCCACGGTCATGGATGCCAGGCTAACGGTCGCTGGCGAGGCGAAGGTGACCACAATGGAGAGGGCCTACACCACCGACGGGGATTTCGGCTCCATGCCCGAGAAGGTCAATGTCACGATAGCCTCGGGAAGCGTCTCTTTGGTGAACGAGAGCATCTGGTGGAACAAGACCACTGACCAGGACTTCCAGACGGGAAACGGCACGAACGTGGACATAGCCAACGGGGCGGTGACCATAAAGGCCGGCCCGCCCACGAGCATGATGGTCAACGATGACGTGGTTACGGCGGACCAATCGAGCCCCTATATCGCATCCGATGTCAACGGCACGGTCCACGCAATATGGGCCGACGACCGCCAGGCCAATCTCAATTTCATCTATTACTCCAACTGGAACGCCACGACGGACAAGTTCTCGAACAACAAGCTGGTCTACTTCTCGTTCACCGGCTCGCTGTCGCCGAGGGTCGCCCCGGACTCGAAGGGGGTCCTACACGCGATATGGCTTGAGGCCGGGGGCAGCTCTGGAGGGACCTCGACCTCGGTGCACTACGCCAAATCCTCTGACAATGGGACGAGCTGGTCCGCGGCAAAGCTGCTCATGCTCGGCCAGGACCCGGACATCTATGTGGACAGCAAGGACATCCTGCATGTGGTCGCCTACGCAAGCGTCTGGAACCCGGTCGGTGGGACCTACACGAACAGGATATACATCATCAATTCCACCGATGGCGGGAGCATTTGGGATTCGCCGAGGGTCGTGGCCGATGGGTCCTCGGCGTCGGTCGGGACGGAACCGAAGGTGGCGGTGAACTCGACAGGCTGCGAGTTCGTGGCCTGGAGCGACCAGGACAACGTCTTCGTGAGCAGGGGGTCGGGAGGCGGGGCCTTCGGGGCGCCCGTCCAGGTGAACGACCAGGGCCTCGGGCACTCGTCGGGGAACGTGGACATAGACATCGCTCCGACGGGGAAGATCCATGTCGTCTGGGATGACAACAGGAACGGCAACAGCGACATCTATTATGCCAATTCCCTCGACGGGAGCACCTTCTCGGCCGACAAGAAGGTGAACGGCGACGCGGGCACGCAGTTCCAGGGCGTCCCGAGCATATCGGTCTCTAGGTCCGGCACGGTCCTCATCGCGTGGCAGGACGAGCGCAGCGTGGCGTGCTTCGACATATACGCGGCGACCTCCATCGACGGCGGGTCCACCTTCACGGCCAACGCGAGGATCGACGATGACACGGATTCGAGGAACCAGTTCGAGCCCATCGTGAGCCTAGGGCCCGCCGATGAGCAGTACTATGTCTGGACCGACATGAGGAACGGCAACAACGACCCGGATGTCTACTTCACGGCCGGCGGCAGGGCCGAGTACACCACCGAGGCCCGCGACTGCGGCCCGATAGACCTGAAGGTCAGGGAGGTCGACTGGGACGCCGCCACTCCGAAGGGGACGGCAGTCATCGTGTCGCTCAGGTCCTCCCCCGACGGAATCGTTTGGACCGGCTGGGAGCCACTGGGATCGCGCGACAAGGACGTTACGACGGCTGGCCAGCGCTACATCCAATGGAAGGCAAGGCTGCTGGGGACCCCGTCGACGGCCCCGTCGCTGCAGGATGTCTCGGTCCTTTACCGGATCGCGGCCCCCACCGGCCACATCGGTACCCAGGCGTTCGCGGCCAGAAACATCTTCCAGGCCAAGGCGGCCTGGACCGTCATGGCGAACGAGGGGACGTTCAAGGTGGGTTACTCGGCGGACCATGGTCCCTTAACATACCTCATGAACGATGTCTGGCAGGGCCTCCCGTCCAATGCATCGGCCGTGAGCTTCGAGGCCGACATATCGACGCAGGGCCTCAGCCCGGTCCTGGACGATCTGACGGTCTCCTATCGAGGCCGCCTGTTCCCCGAGAACGCATCCATGGTGGTCTCCGGTGCCAAGGTATGGTCCCAGGCGGGGGAGTGCAAGAACTCCACCGATGTCGTGATCACCGCTGCCCTTAACGGTGCGCTAGCCGCGCTGGCCCCCGGGAAGGACGGGAACGTCACGGTCCCGGTCGTGCTCGCCTCCGATGCCGCGGGGGTCCTCGTGCTGGGCTCGCTGAGCATCTCCTACGATGTCAGGCCCGGGGTGCCGCACCTGTTGACGCCGAATGATGGGGCCCTCATCGGGATCGAGACGCCTCCGTTCACATTGTATGGGTCCGACGAGGAGGGCGATAAGGTGTCCTTCTCGGTCGAGGTCCGCTCCGCCGGCTCTCCGACGCCGCTTGTGACCTTCTCGCCCAAGGACAGCGCATGGGACAAGGCAGGCTACGGGCAGGGGGAGGTCGCGACACTGACCCTTCCTGGCTCGACCTCGCTCCAGAACGGCAAATACCAGTGGAAGGCCAGGACATGGGACGGCACCCTCTGGAGCGACTGGAGCTTGCCTTCGAACTTCACGGTGGACAGGACGCCCCCGACGGGGAAGGTCATTACCAGGAACATCAGCTCCGACATGGCGAACCTCGATGCAGAGCTGAATTTCTCGGACCCAGAGACAGGCATCGTTAAGTTGGAATACGCCGTCGGAAGCCGGTCCGGGGCCGCCGACATCCATCCGTGGGAGACGGCCAACCAGTCGATTATCAGGATAACGGGCCTCAATATGTCCGTTGGGTCCACTTACTACATTTCCGGGAGGGCCTATAACGGGGCCGGGCTATATTTCGGCGCCACGGCCGCGGTAAATGCGGTGGGCCCGGTGGCCACGATAAGCTATCCTGAGGGGGTCGTCACGAACGCTACGATCCCATTGAAGATAGGGGGTTCTGACCCGGCGGGAGCTCCAATCGTCGAGGGGCGGCTGATGTACCTATCCGTGCCCTCAACAGAAAAGTTCCCAATAAATCCGTCACCGACACAAATGATTGTCGTTCCGGGCAATTCCCTCAACGCCACCTCCTTCAAGGGCGAGCCTGGCAGGGCCTATAAATTCTACCTCCAGGTAAAGAACAGCCATGGAACATGGGGTTACATCAACGGGACCGGGAAGATCGTCAGGGTGGACGCAGGACCGGTACCGGTCATCTCAGGAAAGAATAAGGTGAAGGTGGGCGAGAGGGTGAGCTTCTCGGCACTTGCCTCCTCTGACCAGGACAATGACACCCTGAACTACACGTGGACCTTACCCAACGGCAAGACGGAGACGGGGGCGAACCTCATATACAAATTCTCGAAGGCCGGGACATACAAGGTGACCCTCACGGTCAGCGATGGCTACATCTCCAAGAGCACATCGACGGATGTTATCGTGAAAAGCAGCGGGAACGCGCTGGGGAACCTCATGATAGCGCTGCTGGCGATCGTCATAGTGGTCATCGTAGTGATCGCCGTGGTCTATCTTCTCTGGCGGGGAAAGAAAGGGAGGAAAAAAGGATCTTCGGATGAAGCGGAGAGTTGAGGAAAAGGGAAAAACGGCGGAGCGTTCCACGCCCCGCCGTCACGCAATCTTGTATATCCTCGTGTACACATCCGAATATACTAGCTTCAGGCCCGGCAGGTCGTTGCCGAGCCAGATCTTGAATACCGTTGTCTGGCGGCCCTTTGCTGTGGGTTCGGGGCTCAAGGGCTCCGTGTAGGGGTTGGCATTGTAGTTGTAGACCAAATAATCGGTCTGGTTGAGCCCCGCAGACTGGAGCATGGCGTAGGTCTTGCCCATGGAGTCCGACTGGTAGGTGATGAGGTACTTGGCCCCGGTCTGGTTCATTATGGACATGGTCTCCGAGGTGTTCGTGGCCACGAGGGCCTTGGCCACCTTCGACACGTGTTCTTGGGTGTCCCATTCCTTCTGGAACTCGGTGGAGAACATCGTGTTCTTGAGGTCCGTGGACGGGTTGGCCACGACCGACGCCCTCTGGGCGTAACCTGTGATGGCGTGGCCGTAGTCCCACCAGCCAAGGAAGGTCGCGTTGGCCTCGGTGTTGTTTATTATCCAGTTCAGCGAGTCCATCATGGATGGCGAGATGTCGCCCTCGTGCTGGACGCCGCCTACCGTGTATATGATGCGGTCGTAGCCGTAGAACTGCCCCGTTTCCTTGATGTACTCCTTCCAGTGCTCTATGCTGGCGTCGTATTTACCGCCGATGTGGTCCGTGCTGACGAGGGAGCGCTCCTCGAAGGTCTGGACATTGTACGCGAACATGGCCGCGCCGGCCGCCGAGACCAGGAACATGGACACAACTGCCAATGCCACCATGGCGTTTCGGCTGGTGGTCCTCTTTTGCTCGAACAGCTTGTTGTCTATCTCCTCGAGGGCGATCCTCCGCTGGAACTCCTCGGAGGACCTCAAGCCAAGCATGTAGGCCAGGTTGAGGGCCAAAAAGACCGGCATGGCGATGCCCATCGATTGCTCGTAGTTGAAGTTCTTGTCGAGATAGCGCCAGACCAGGTAGTTGAGCATCACGAACAGGATGCCGGCGGCCAATGTCAGCGAGAGCATGACCGAGCCCGACTGGTAGTGCACTATAAGGCTGGGCTTCTTGAACTGGAGGTATACCAGGACCATGGTCGCGGCGCCGATGATGCAGAACACGAGCCCTGCAATTATCTGGACCTGGGGGTAATTGTCTATGTTGCCGTTCCTGGACACGAAGTCCTGGGCCAGGTAGAACAGGTCGAGGCCGACCAGGAGCGCTATGAGGCCCAAAGCGAACTGGACGCCCATGAAGGCTTTAAGGACCGTGCCCGGCTTCTTTGGGAGTATCTTCAGGTAGTCTATAGCCACCTCCTCGGGCGGCCCGAGCTCTTCGAGGACCTGCTCGTATATGGCCTCATCCGGCCTTTTAAGTCCCTTTTCCTGGGCCCGGTCCTGGGCCTTCTCGTTGATGTGGCCCTCGAGCTCCTCCACTATCTGATCTATGGAGTCGCGCTCTATGCCGTGCAGGTTCCTTCTGATCCATTTCAGGTAAATCTCTACGTTCTTGTCGGTCTTCATCACGCATCACTCCTCTTGGCCTTTCGGTCGATGCCTTTTTCCAACTTGCCGATCGTCTCGTTGACCGTTCTGGATGCCCCGTTCCATTCCTCGAGGCACATCTTCAGGGCCGCCTTGCCCTCCTTCGTGATCTTGTAGTACTTGCGCCTGGGACCCTCGGTGGCCTCGCCCCAGTCGGCCTTGAGGAAGCCGTTCTCTGTCAGCGAGGAAAGAATGGGATAGACGGTCCCCTCCGGGAAGGTGAACTTGCCCCCGGAGGCCACCTCCAGGTTCTTGATGATCCGGTAGCCGTAGGACGGCTCCGGGTCGCTGTCGACGGCAAGGAGCGAGAGCATGGAGAGCAATCCCGTCTTGAGCTCCTTGTTGAACTTTTTCTGGAATTCGCCGATCTCTTGCGCCATGTCGATACCTCGAACCTCAATGCCTCGAACTTCGAGGTATGTGTATGTCCGACGTAGTATTTAATGGTTTGGAGGGGGGGTCCCGCGGGGATGGGCGCAGGTGCGTGCCACGACCGCGCCACAGGCGCCTCAGACCGATGGTCGCGGATGGGCCTTCTTGCCCTTTGGCGGGATAGTCCCGTCGGATATCGCGTTGAACCGCAAGACGAGCCTGTCGGGGATCTCCTCGAGCTCCTGTTTCAACCATCGTGCCAGCAGGCCCCTGGCATCCTTCCGCAGCGGTGATGCCGCCCCCAGCTTACGATAGATGCCCTTTAGCATCCTGCCCATGAGCAAGACCGTGTCGATGTCGTCAGGTACCGACCGGGCCGACCTCCGGCCCGGTTCCTTGAGGACCTCCAACAGGTCGACGTCCAAGAATGGAAGCAGTATGACATCGAAGGCCAGAACGGGCCTCATACCCCGGCCGTTCCTGACCCGGGATACGATCCCGCAATCCTCGAGGACCGTGATGTCCCTGTTCACGGCGGATGGGTCCCGGCCCAGTATTTCCGCGAGCTCCGAAAGGGACCTTATTTTCCCTCGGCGAAGGACACGGATGATCCTGATGCGCTCCTTGGTGAGGATGCTCGGGACCTGCTCATCGTCGAGTATCAGGATCCTGGCGCCATCCTTGAACCGATCTAGCTCCCCGGGATGGTCGAAGTACCTGCCGAACTGGTCCATCACCTCATCCCACTTGTAGTCGGGGACCGTTCTCTGGTCCAGGAAGTCGCGGTTCTTGTCTTTACCAATCCTCTTCAAACATGTCACTTCCTTTCCCTTCGTCTCGAGCATTATGTCCAGCACATCCGTGGTGGAGAGGTCCTTCCGGAATCGTCTTCTGGATATAATATCACAACCATTGACAGTCATACTATTTAAACATTTTCTTTAAATTGACCTTTAAGGTCAATACAATATCCATGAGAACGGTTCGAGCGGGAAAATTCGGTTTTAAGATAGTTGTTGGGCCATTTGCATCTCACTTGACGGTCGTCAAAAAATCGATAGTGAGACGGACCCGCCGGGGTCCGGATAAAGATATAAGCTAAGCGGGTTCGTTATGATGGATCTATGCGATCTCTAACGGAATATATATCCCCTTGGTCATAGTATGGACCGTCACGCAGTTCTTATCTCTTGTCAGATGAACGATACCGTGCTTTTCAAGAAGACCAAGGTCCTTCTTCACACGGCTCACATCACGCCTCACTTTTCTGGCCAGCTCTGAGATGGATGAGAACGACCGCTCCCTGATAAGTCGGATCAGACGCAGACGTTCTTTTGTGAAAAGGGCAGCGATATCTTCGTCATCCAAGAGTAGGACGATTGAATCGTCTCCATACTTGTCAGGATTCTTGATTGCATTATGGATCACCTGAAAGGCATTTTCAATGTTCTTCTCGATCATCTTGGCCTTCTCCTTTTTAGAGTTCCGTGTCATTCTTCTTCACCATCCTTTCCCTTTTCCTTCTTCCGACATGTCCCCTCAACATACCTGCGGTATCTTGCCCAGTTCTTTTTTAGGTCCTTCTCCACCCATGGGAGCACTGCGGCATAGGGCAAGCCGTCTACCTGAGGGACTGTATCATGATCTTCTTCTTGACGCCATGCCCTATGAACATGAAGGTATCCATGGGCGGTATCGTAACGTATCACCCGTCTCCATTTTCCATTGATATATGCTTTGTATTGGATACTGAAGTCCTTCAATTCCGAACCATCCAGTGTGAGGTGCACTTCAAGCACGTCATCCAAGGATAGTGGTATTTGAAGGCGTTTGCATTTGGGCATTTTATGACCAAATGGACATTATATGTCCAAGTATAAATAGATGTCGCACATATAAGCTATCCATTATGCCACCACTTTATTTGACTCCCGAGCGATTGATGCTCTCATCCTTGTTTCGTTAGATGCTGTTCCCCATCTCGTCGAGTGAAAAAAAGAAAAAAACGGGGTCCGGTTAAAGATAAAAGCGAAAGGGGTTCACACCACCAGCGACGACGACGGCCAGGTCTTGCTTTTTCGTATTGAGACCTTGGGTTTTACCCTGAAGAGAATGAGGTCAGAATCTTTATCTGCCCTAAGTTGCATGACTATTTTGGTGTTTCCCGGGGTGGTGGTCTTCGTGATGAGAATATTCCCTGGTTTCGTGACCGTGCTCCTCCTTCTGCAGGCCGTTTGCGTGGTCCCCATCGGGACCGTTGGGTATGCCACCCCTTCGGCGGGAAGGGCGTCCATCGCGCCCAAGCTGGCCGATTCCGAAAGCATGAGCCACATGTCCGCCTGGGCCAATGACACTTCAGCCTATGATTCGGGCCATGTGTTCTACATCAAAGACAACGAGCTGATGTGGTGGGACACGGCGAAGAACACGACCTCGCTGCTCATGACGGTGACCTACAACATCACGGGATGCCCGCTCTGCCCCCCGGAGCCCTCGGTGCTCACGAAGGTCGGTGCGTCTAGGCTGGAGAACGGCTCGTACCATGTCGCCCTCCTCGAGATGGAGCCGAAGAACAACGCGACCGCCCAGTACCTCATGGGCGTGGTCCTAACGACGAACGGGTCCGTGATCTATCATCAGCGTGCCAAGGACCTGAACGTCACGAAGTTCGTCATTGAAAGGATCATCATCGGGTTCGTGAGGGTGTACCCGGACGGCGTCAACAAGAGCCTCGAGTTCATGGTCTGGCAGGGCGCGGGATATTATGTCAGCGACCACCAGATGGGACAGGGGGGCTCCTTGGAGATCGCGCTCGCCATCGCCTACACCAGCATGCTCCGTTACGTCGTCACCTACGCGACCGACACCTGCCATGGCGTGAACACGCTGATAACCGATAACGGCCAGGGCTGGGGCGGTTTCGGCTGCTATATCAAGGAGGTCGGGACCGACTGGACCATCGAGAGGATGGATTCCTATGGCGGATGCGACGAGACGACCTGCTTCACCGTCAACGCGATGATCGAGAGGAACCTCGTCAATGGGTCGAGGAAGGTCGACTACTGGATGATGAGGGACTGGGACAAGAAGGCCGATGTCGTCGTCTTCCAGGACAACGATGAATACCAGGTCCTCCCGGACTCGCCGCTGGAGGTCATATGGGATGGCTGCTTCGTGGATCTGGCCTTCCGGGTGAACCACGAGGCCGGGGTCGCGCCCCACCCGCCGCCGGAGGTCTGGATAAAGAGGATCGGCCTCTTTGGGGAGCTCCTGAAGGACTATTCCTCGAGCACCATCACGCGCGGCTCGATAAGCCTCATTGACGCTAACGGCGGGATCTTCATGACCGGCTACTCGCCGGGGTATGCTTTCATGCCGGCCATGGTCAAGTTCGATTACAGGACCAAGGTCTTCGGGGACTGGGGCGTCGATGACCTCGGTGTCTTCCCGCTTAACGGTTCCAAGATGGAAGGCGAGGTCTTCAATGTCAGCTTCCGTCCGTTCCAGACGATGGGCATCTGCCCCATGAGCTGCATGAACGCATCCACGGCCGTGCTTCTTGTCGACAACGTGCCGGTCCAGGGCCAGAGGATCCCGCTGCAGACGGTGAACGGGTCCGCATGGTTCAACCTCACATGGACCGCCGTCAGCGGCTTCCATAACATAAAGGTCCGGTTGGAAGTGGCGGATGACCTGGACTTCTCGGACAATGAGAAATCCATGGGCGTCCAGATCGACGAGTATCCCGACCTTGTGGTCAGGGACCTGACGGTCGGGCCGTCGGTCGTCTATCCCGACCAGGAAGTGAACTTCCAGGTCCGGGTCCTGAACAGTGGCGGGAACCTCACGAAGGCCAAGCTTTGCGTTTACCTTGACGGTGCGATGGCATGGAACATTACCATCTCCAATCTCATTACCGGGTACAGTGCCACCTTCACGGGGCGCTTCAATGTCCCCAACGAGACTGTCGGACCCCACAGCATCAAGGCCGAGGCGCTCCCGTTGGTCGGCATCGACCGGGACCTGAAGAACAATGCGGTCTTCGGCAACGTCCGGGTCTACTATCGCGACCTGGCCCTCGAGATCACCACGCCGAGGGACCGCCAGGAGGTGACAAGGAGCCTTCTGGTCGAGGGGACCATCGTCGACCCTGAAGGGTTCAACACCACGGTCCGGGCGGAGCTCTGGAGGAACGTCCTTGTCTTTTCGTCGGAGACGGATGGCAAGAAAGGCACGTTCTCGTTCACCTTTGACATCAGCGACCTCCAGCCGTCACAGTATACCATAGTCGTGACCGCGAACGGGACACAGCAAAGGACCGCGACGCAGCGGCTCGACGTCATCGTTAAGAACGAGCCCTACTGGTCGGTGCTCGACCCGACCGACGGGACGCTAATCGTGATCGATGAAGGCGCGAGCACGAACATCACGGCGATCGCCAAGGACGGCGCGACGGGGAACGAGATCCCCGTGACATGGACCATCAACGGGCAGGCCGCGAAGAATTTCACAGGTGTCAGCATCGTAGGGCACAGGATGACGTTCGGGACCGGCTACCATTCGGCCGAAACCTACATGGTCGAAGCAAAGACGTCGAGCAGGTTCGGTAACCTCAGCGCGCTGTGGCATATCGTTGTGCTCGATGTCAACAGGCCGCCGACGATCACCAACATGAACCCCGCTCCCGGCCATCTGAAGGTCCAGATGAACAAGTCCCTGAACCTGACGACGATGGCGACGGACCCGGACGGCGATACCCTGAGCTATGTGTGGACCTTCGACAACGAAACGGTCTACGGGCGCAACATCACCTTGAGGCCTGGCAGGGCAGGCAACTTCACCCTCGGGTTGAAGGTCTCCGATGGCATCGATGCGACCAGCGCGTCCTGGACGGTGGAGGTGACAAAGCCACCGCCGGTCGTCGTGCCAAAGACAAAGGTCAAGAACGACAGCGCGGTCGCGAACATGGCCTTGGCGCTGGTGATCGCGCTCATAGCCGTGACCGTGGGTTCAGCCTTCATACTGAGGAATGCATTGAAGCCTAAGAAGAAGCAGCCCGGCAGGAAGGAATGACCAGGTCGATCCGACCGCCCGAAAGTAATAAATATAAGTACATCATATAATTACATTAGGTGATTACATATATCCAAGATGGCGTGGCTTAGAAGTCAAGCCATCGCTCTCAGCGGATCGGGAGATGCGAAAACTGGGACTCTATCTTGATGATGTGATCACCGTGCTCGAAGAAGGCAAAGACTGTTCAATGTCGAAACGAAAGATGGGTATTCACGAAAGAGCCCGGAAAATGCATGGGAAGATGATCAAGGTCGTGGTCGTGGAATCCATCACGAGATGGAACAATGAGACTTGCTGGTTGATAACACATGTGGGGCGATATCATGAAAAATGAACTTGAAAAAGAGGTCGTGCGCTGTGCCTGCGGGTCCTGGACGAGCCCGAAGCTCTTGAAAATCGAAGGGCTCAAGATACGGGGCTCGGTCTGCCCCAAGTGCGGGGAGACCTATCTGAACGGCGAGGATGCCATGATGCTCTCGGAGTACCGGAGACTGAAGGATTGCATACTCGAGGGGAAGGTGATCATTTCCGGCAATTCGTTCAATATCAGGATACCGATCGGTCTGGTCAGGGCCTTGGGCCTCAAGAAAGGGAACAGGGTCAATATCACGGTCAATGGCCCGAAGGAGCTGATCATCAACATTGCTTGATCGACAGGAACAACAGGAAAGAATACCGACCCGCCGGGATCCGAACAGAATCTCATCATACGGGGCCCATTAAGCGTCCTCTATCTTCCTTTTTACCGAGATATAGAGACTGACGGTCATATGAAAATCACTAGATGCCAGTTTCTCTAGGATCGAGATCCCCCGGTCCTTCTTGATGACCTTCTCCTGCACCGCAGCTATCAAGAGGCCAAGAGGTCCGGTGAATTCTATCCTTTTGATACGAGCGGTCCTTCGTGCCAGCGCATCATCGATGATGAGAACATCACCTGGTCTGAACATGGTGAACAGGCTTCTTTCTCCTTTTCCAAGACCCGTGCTCATCGATGATCTATTGTTGCGAGGGGCTGTCCTCACGACTATCCAATCCCCTAGGGCCTCATTGATAGCATCTTTTGTGGGGCCCTCCCTGAAAAGGATCTCTTCCTTGATCTCTTCGGAAATGACGATAGGGCCGAAAAGGTTCTTCAAAAGGTCCAGCTCGCCGATCGTGGCCAGAGCTAAGATGGTCGACGAGTCGATAAGGATCGCCATATTACTTCCTCGGATGTCGTTTCTTCTTCAATGCATTCTTTGCAACATCCGCGTCGCTGGCGAGCTCTGACGGGTCATACCTGAAATAGCTGACCCCGTGCTCGGCCAGGTACTCTGCCATCTCCTGGATGCTGGACCGTGAATATTCGGCCGCCTTTCCAAGCGAGAATTCGCCATTGAGATATTTGCGGGTCGCGATCTCTATTTTAAGGCGCTTGATGCCCTCCGCAAGGGCATTTCTGGCAGCCTCCGACTTGGATATCTTTAGCAGATGCATCAGTTCGCGCAGGTCGGTTATTATCTCATCATCTATCCGTATTTGTAAGGTTTCCATGGCATCATTACATTATAGTATTTTGTAATATATATAGTTGTCGTCCAATATCCTGGGGGCGATGGGTGAAATGAAAAAGACGGCCCTGCCGGTATCCGGGTCAGCGTGTTCAGCCGGCGGACCTTGGTCAAATCAGGATCTATCGGGACCTGACACTTCGATTGTTTTAACCAATAATTATATAAGTTTACCAATCTTCAATTTCTTATTGGGGTCATCCATGAACGCTCGAATACTTAGTATTCTTGTCATGGGCCTGTTCCTCTTGTCCGCCGTCTTCCCTGCGACCTTGACCGTTTCAGCCACAGGGAGCCGCTACAAGGTCACATCGGACGGCCTTAACTGGTCCGACGACCACCGGATAACGAACGATGCGAACCCGGACACCTTCCCGCAGATATTCTCAGGCAACGACGGCATCACGCACATCGTCTGGGTCAGGGGCGGCAAGTTCATGGTCGTCAACCTTGACAAGAACGGGACGGCCCTGGGCCCGGAGAAGACCATCACGGACGCATGGATACCCAACCAGTATTCCGGCCAGTACGGCAAGAGCCTGGCCATGGACAGCAAGAACAACCTGAGCATGATCCGGAGCAACAACGGGCAGAACTGGGGCGACCTCCTCTATGAGAAGTACGGTTTCAACGGCACGAAGCTCATGCCGACCATCAACATAACCGCGGGCATCATGCGGTCCAATGTCGCGAACGTGGGCGTCGGGAACAATGACGCGGCATACATCACCTACGGATACTGGGGCCCCGGCGGCATAGAACGGGTCGCCCTTGCGTTGATCGATGCCCAGGGGAACGTCCTGAAGTACGGCGTGGACATCAGCGAGCCGGCCTGGTACGCTGTGGCGAACACCATGACCATGGACAAGGAAGGGAAGGTGCGCACGCTCATCGACGTCTGGTCCGGCGGTGATCAGGGCGTCTGGGCCGTCACCCTCGACAAGTACGGCGTCCGGCCCGCCGACACGCCTCCGCAGTTCCTCTACAACCCCGGGGCGTTCGCCTTCCCGCCTATGCCGGTCATGGCGGCCTGCCCGGACAACACGGTGGGCCTGCTGAGGTCATCCGCGAACAGCGGCGGTGGCAACCTGACGTTCATAAAGCTCAATGACAAGAACACCCCGGTCGCTGGCATCACCAAGGACATCGTGATCGCGACCGGCGCGGCGGACTACGGGGACATTGTCTGCGATGCCAACAATGTCAAATACGTAGTTTGGGCCAATGCCACGGACGGGCTGATATATTACACGGTTATCAAGCCGGGAACGGAAACCGACGCCCACAAGGCCATCCAGCTGACCACGAAGGGTAAGGGCAGGGACCCCAAGCTGGCCATAGACCGAAACGGCTTCCTCCATGTGACGTGGCGCGACGACAGGGACGGCAACGACGAGATCTACCACACGCAGATGATACTCGGGCCGCCGCGGCTGAGCCCCAGGGATGATAAGTATACAGTGAACGAGGACGACCAGGTGAAGATCTCCCTGAACGCCCTCGGCCAGCCAATCTCGATATGGAACGTCGATTCGAATGCCAAGTGGCTGTCCTGGGACACCAATGCCCATAAGATAAACATCACTGGCGTCCCGACCAACGCCCATGTAGGTGACTGGTGGGTGCACATCAACATCACGGACAAGCTCGGCAAGTCCGACGACCTCAACATCACGATCACGGTCGTGAACGTGCCGCCGAAGATACTGACGAACGACCTCAAGACGGCGACCGAGGAGACGCCCTACAAGGTCCATTACGCCAGCGACGACGACGGCCAGGGGGTCATAACCTGGCATCTAAAGACAAACGCGACCTGGCTCAAGTTGAACTCGACCACCGTGAACCTGACCGGGACGCCGTCCAACGATGACGTCGGGAGTTACTGGGTGAATGTCTCGGTGGATGACGGCAACGGCGGCTGGGATTCGCACAACTTCACCCTCACGGTGTCCGATGTCAACGACCCGCCGACCATTATCACGCAGGACGTCACGACCGCAACGGAGGACGCGCCCTACGGCATGCAGTACAAGGCCACGGACAATGACAAAGTGGCCGAGGTGTTCTCCTGGAAACTGACGACGAACGCCACCTGGCTGAGGTTCAACGGCACGACCGGGAACCTGACGGGCCTGCCAAACAACGACGATGTCGGGACCTACTGGGTCATCATCACGGTTGACGATGGGCGGGGAGGCCAGGACCAGCACAAGTTCAACCTGACGGTCGTTGACACCAACGACCCGCCGGTGATAACCACGACCGATGTCGTGACGGCGACCGAGGATAGCTTGTACAGTGTGAAATACAACTTCTCAGATGTCGATCATGTACAGCAGACGTTCACATGGACCTTCATCACGATCACGGTTCTGAACGCATCCTGGCTGAAGTTCAACGCGACCACCGGCATGCTGGAGGGTACCCCGACGAACAATGATGTTGGGACATTGCGCGTGAACCTTACAATCTCGGACGGCCGCGGCGGCAAGGACAGCCACGTCTTCGACCCGAGGGTCTTGAACATCAACGACGCACCGGTATTCACGAGCACGGCCAACACGACCGCTCTGGTCGGCAAGGCCTATTCCTACCAGGCCAGGGCCACGGACGTGGACAAGGGGGACGTGCTGGAGTACTCGCTCGGGACGGCCCCCGATGGCATGAGCGTGGACAAGAGCACAGGCCTTGTCAATTGGACGCCCACGAAGGCGCAGGGCGGGACGCAGAAGGTCGTTGTCAAGGTGACGGACGGACATGTGACCGTCGAGCAGACCTTCAGCCTCAATGTCTACATGAGCCCGACGATCACGAGCCAGCCCACGAGGACGAAGATCTATTCCGGCGAGAGCTTCGACTACACCCTTGCAGCCACGGACCCGGACGCGGGCGATGTGCTGACCTACTCCCTTGACGGGGCACCGGCGGGCATGACCATCGATGCATCCACGGGGCACATCAAGTGGAAGGCCGCTAACAAGGATGTGGGGACGCACACCTTCAAGGCCAGGGTCACCGACAAGCACGGCCTGAGCGACGAGCAGACGGTAACGGTGAGCGTTGCGAAGAGGTCGACCGTTGTACTGGGGAACAACCTGATGTTGCTGGTGCTGGTCCTCATCATAATCCTAGCGGTCGTGCTCGCTGTCGTGGCCGCGCGCCTCAGGCAGAAAAAGAAGGAGCCAGAGGAAGAGCCCATGCCCGAGGAAGGAACGGAGGAGGAGATCCAGGAGTTCTAGACTCACATCAAGAAATCGATAGTGGAAATGGGAACCGGGTGCTCGTATTTTATTGAGCGTGACATCCTTATCCTGAGGCTTTTTTTAGGGTACATACCAACCTGACGAAAGGTATCTTGTACATATAAAATGGGGCACAAACGGTTAAAATATACCCTATCTTATATATGCCTGCCATGAGCGACATACACCTTCTGGTGTATTTTATAAATATATGTGATAGTTAATTCCACCAAATGGTGAATAATATTTATATAAAAGTAAATCAATATACACTAAAAGGTGAATAACATGTTAGGCGAATATACACAAAGGATCTACAGGGAACTCGCCGGAATGACCGCCCCGATGGCCCAGTCGTCCCTTGCCCAGCTCTGCGGATGTTCCTTGTCCTTTGTGAACAAGGAGATCAAGGACCTCACGAAAAGGCGATTGCTCGGCCGGCCGTCAAGGACACGCATCTCGATGGTGAACCGGTCCGGCCTCCTGCTCCTTTGGATCGGAAGACGCGATTCCCATTCGAACGACATGATGAGGATATCCACGGACCTCGACCTGAATGCCCTGCTCTCCAGGATCTCCTCCTTGAAGAGATATGCCATCACGATGGAGGCCGCTGCGTTCTTGATGGGGATAAAGGAGAACATGACGATTTCCGAGGTCGTGGTCTATGTGCCACCGGGCCTCATGAAGCGCTTGAACATCAAGGAGGGGCGCGGGGGAGTGGACCTGGCGATCATCCCTTCCTCCGACGACCATCTTTACAAGAGTTCCAAGGCCATCGAAGGCAGCATGGTCGCGCCCGAGGCCCAGGTGTTCGTGGACCTGGCCGATTGGGGCACATGGAGCGCGCACAACCTTGCGGTAAGGCTGGCCCTGACCAGGGACGGCTATCCCGT
>Ga0315288_10000094_pt1 | contig 93679 bp, 89 predicted proteins | sample YL17G11_20_MG_FD_203454 | JGI IMG/M metagenome (GOLD analysis project Ga0315288, IMG submission 203454) | Sediment microbial communities from Yellowstone Lake, YNP, Wyoming, USA - YL17G11_20 | ecosystem: Environmental > Aquatic > Freshwater > Lake > Sediment | place: USA: Wyoming | collected... | reverse complement strand
CGGCGCCCGACGCTGACGCTCTGCAGGCTGCCCGTGAGGCATTTGCATGCCCCACTCCGTAGGAACACTGTGAGGATCGAGAGAATCACCCTGCACCATCTTCGGATGCCCCTTGTCGCCCCCTTCGAGACTTCGTTTGGGCGAGAGATCGATCGAGAGTGCATCCTCATTGTGTTGCAGGCCAGTGGTCTGAGTGGCTTGGGCGAGTGCGTGGCATCCCGTGATCCCGGCTACAGCTACGAGACGACCGGCACAGCCTGGCACATCCTCCGTGAATTCATCGCGCCGCTGGTCGTGGGCAGCGAGATCCAGACCATCGGCGAATTCCGTCGTCTGGTCGATCGGATTCGAGGCCACCATCTCGCCAAGGCCGGCTTCGAGATGGCCCTTTGGGATCTGTTTGGCAAAATGGGGGGGAAGCCTCTCCGCGAGCTCCTCGGCGGCCAGGCCCGCCGCGTCGCCGTCGGGGTGTCGGTCGGACTGCAGGAATCGCCGGCTGCTTTGGTCGACGTTGTCGAAAGCTACTTGAGCGCTGGCTATGCCCGGGTGAAAATCAAGATCAAGCCCGGGCGGGATGTGGCTGATGCGCAGGCCGTGCGCCAGGCATTTCCAGCCCTCCGTCTTCAAGTCGATGCCAACTCCTCCTTCACGCTCGAGTCGGCCAGGCAGCTCAAGCCTCTGGACGATTTGGACCTCCTGCTCATCGAGCAACCTCTGTTTGAGGACGACATCTGGGATCATCGCAGGCTCCAGGCGGAATTTCGGACACCCATCTGCCTTGATGAGAGCATCGTCTCTGCTCGCCACGCCCGCTACGCACTAGAAATGAAGGCCTGCCGAATCATCAACATCAAAGCAGGACGTCTCGGCGGCTTGAGCCAGGCCGTGGAAGTCCACGAGCTATGCCGGTCCAATGGTATTCCGGTGTGGTGCGGTGGTATGTTGGAGACCGGCGTCGGCCGAGCCTCCAATCTTGCATTGGCCTCCTTACCCGGTTTTACACTGCCCGGCGATATTTCCGCATCGGACCGATACTACCACCGGGACATCACCCGCGAGCGATTTGCGTTGGGAACTGATAGCACAATTGAAGTTCCTTCAGGCCCCGGATTGGGTGTGACACTGGACGAATCCGCGGTGTCCGCCTATACCCTGGCGCGCGAGGAACTCGAAGGACCGCTGCCCTGAAGGGCTTAAGCCCCGAACGCCGTACGCTCGGAAGCCCCTGTGCAGGCTCGCTGCATCGTCTGCACACGGACCAGAACCCGCCTCTCGAATCTCCTGCCTGTATCATCGCGGCCTTGTGAGAAGACTGGCGACTGCTGTTCTTTTACTCATTTTCACCGCCGCATGTGGTGGCGAATATCAGACATCGCCAGCGGCAGGGACTGCCGTTATCCCGACCCTGATGGCTGAGTCCCAGGATCCGTCCATTTGGATCGGCCCCGCCGTCCCGGATGAACTTCGGGAGTTGGCGAAATCCAGCAGCGTTCCAATATCGGCCAGCCCAGCCGCCGCCAGTCTCGAGTTGGACCTCGATACTGGGCAAGCCCTTGACGGAAGCGATTGGATCTACGTGTTGGCAGCGCCGTTTCCCACCGTGTTGGATGGCGTTACGGCCGAGGAACTTCGCGCCGCGTGGACTGGTACTTCCACCAAGCCATTCGCCTCCTGGCCGCTCTGGATGACCGGCTCGACGCGGAGCGCTCTCTCTGAACTCTGGGGCGAGACTACCGCCGTGGTAAGGGTCACTGACTCCAATCAGCTGCTTGATGCGGCGTGGCAGCACATGCCTTCTTGGGCGATCCTTCCCTTTGAGTCGGTTGAGCCGCGCTGGAAAGTCCTCGCAGTTGACGGGCAGTCTCCCATTCACAAGGATTTTGATCCCGAACGATACCCCTTGAAGGTTCGATTCTCGATATCAGGTGACGGTGCAGACCGCGTTTTGCTGCGTCTGCCGGGGACGAATCGCGAGGCCTCCAAGTTGACGACGATCTTGATGAGCGGGACCAGTGCCTTGGTGCGCGAGATCGCCTACCAGATGGAGGTACAGGGTATTGCATACCCGGCGCAGGACGTCGGCGACTGGCTGCGAGAGGCCGATATCGTTCACATCAGCCATGAGACATCCTTTGATCCAGCCTGCCCTCCGCCGAATCCCCTCAAGAACCGGTTCTACTGCAGCAGTCCCAAGTACATCGGTCTTTTTGATGCCGTGGGGCTGGATGTTGTCGAACTGACGGGCAATCACATCATGGACAATGGCTCTGCCTCCATGCTGTACACGCTTGAACTCTACCGCCAGCATGGGATCTCGTTCTATGGTGGCGGCGCCAACCTGCGTGAGGCCCAGGAGCCGCTCTTGATGGAACGTCACGGCAACTTGATCGCCTTCCTGGGCTGCAATTTTGCAGAGCCGCCCCAGCCGCTGGCCGGCCGTGATCTTCCGGGCGCGAATCCCTGCGACTGGAGCCAGTTGGCGCAGCAGATCGCCCAGCTGCGCCAGCAAGGCTACATCCCGATCGTGACAATGCAATACAAAGAGGGCTATTCGCCGATCGTCATGCCGTGGCAGTCGATCGACTTTCGCAGGGCAGCTGAGGCAGGGGCTGCCATCGTCAGCGGAAGCCAGTCCCATGTGCCTCTTCAAATGGAATTCTACAATGGGGCCTTCATTCACTACGGACTTGGCAACCTGTTCTTTGGCCAGATGGCAAATCAACCTCCGGGCCCGGGTCTGCCCCTACAACCCGCTGAGCGGTACGAATTCCTGGACCGCCACGTGCTCTACGATGGCCGCTACATAAGTACGGAGTTGCTGACTGCGTTGCTGGAAGACTACGCGCGCCCTCGGCCGATGACCGCCGACGAACGCGGCGCCCTGCTCCAAGCCTACTTTGGCTACAGCGGCTGGCAGCCCCTGATACCCACGCCCGCCCCTGAGAAGACCCCCACACTCTACCCGCTGCTGAAGTTCGTCCCGCTACCGACCCATACGCCCGTCCCCAAAACTACGCCAACGCCCTAGGCGCAGCGTCGTCAGCCGCCTGGCGCGAGACGGTGAGCGCAAACCCCCCGTCAAACAGGATAGTCTGCCCCACGATTCCGGAGGGATTTCAGGATGATTGATATGCCCCGTTCCGCGAAGTAGAGCGCAATCGCGCGTCCCACTCCCGTCCCCGAACCCGTGACAGGAACAATCGTGGCATCGAACGAAAGAGTCGTGTTTGACACAGCGGGATTTGAGGTTGCGCCGGCCGATGCGGGAGTGCGACCGCGCGGTCAGTCAAAGTAGATGTTCAGATCGGAACAGTCAAAGCGGTGACCGCAGTTGCGGCAGATGATCTTGCAGTTGCTCTCAACCATTGTGCCGCCGCAGCGATCGCACTTGTACGCGTACTCATCCTGGCGGGCTTCCACGAAATCCGAAGCCTTGGTATCTTTCGCAAGATTCCTGGCCGTGGGTTCGCTGTTCATATCAGCCTGTCTTCAACATGATCGGCCTGAAGAACTCAGGATCAATCTCCACGATCCTTGCGGGTCCAAGGCGTCTCGCCTCTGCCATCGCTGCATCCAGATCACGCCGCAGCTGGCCGACGCAAGTTCCCCGGCAAACCTCCGGCCACTCCCGCAGCCAGCGCATGCTGCGCCCGTAGACTTTCAGTGCGCCTTCCAGATTCTGTCTGCGGATGTGGAGATAGGCCACCCCGGCTTCCAGGATTCCTTGATATAGCCCCCGGATCTTGCCCGACTCCTCGCGCCAAGCAGCCTCTAGCTCCTCGTGGGCCTCGAAGTACCGGCCTTGATTGAAGAGGAGGATGCCGTCGCGGGCTCTCGGATGGATCGCGCCCTGACATTCGCGCATGCCCGCGGCAGTATATCATGCCGGACCGCGCGTTCCAGGTGGTAGAATTTCCGAGCGCATGAATGGCAGACTTTGGGCTCTCGGCATGTGCGTGATGGTGCTCGCGGTTGTCGCGCTCCTGGCTCCCAGCCTGGATAGGTTGCAGTTTGAGCCTGCAAGACCCATCGGCTCCGCGGTGAATCCCGCCCGGCCTATCGTCTTGCCAGCGCTCAGCATCCCCGAGGATACGCCTCTTTGGAAGATCCTTCTATTCTGGCTGATCCTTGTGGGAAATCTCGGGCTGTTCTTCCTGTTCTTGACGCCAGAGTTACGCAAGCGGATCCTGCGCCAGCTGATCGGCTTCGCCGTGGGTGTCCTGGCGTTCGTGCTGGCGCTCCGATATCGCATCCTGCAGTGGCCGGAGACCGTGATCCAGTCTCCGCTTCAGGGTCAGTCCGGTACGGCGATACCGGCTCCACCTCCGGCTGTCCAAGTCTTCCAACCGCCCCAAGTCCCGCCATGGATGACCTACGTCATAGGCGTGGTCATATTATGGTTGATTGCACTGGTCCTGTACCTCCTGTATGGTTCTTGGCAGCGCAATCAAATGCGGCGCGTTTCGACTTTAGGTGCCATTGCAGATATTGCCAGGACCTCGCTGGTGGAGCTGGCGGCCGGGCGCGAGTGGGGCGATGTCGTGCTCGCATCCTACGCACGCATGAACGAGGCTGTCCGAGTGACCCGCGGGCTACAGCGGGAATCATCCTCGACGCCGCGGGAGTTTGCCGCCCGCCTCGCCCGGACGGGTCTGCCGGCCGCCCCGGTGGAGGAATTGACTCGCCTGTTTGAGCTCGTGCGCTACGGTGGCCGCGCCTCGGACGAAGCAGCAGGCCGGCGGGCGGCGGCATGCCTCGAGGCAATCCGGCACGCGTGCGGGGTAGCCACTTGAAGATACCCCGCCCATGGATGCTGATCGCATCCGTGCTGTTGTCGGCGGCAATGGCTTTGGTCGCGCGGGACCTTGTCCGGGACTTCCTTATCCTGCCGCTCGCCTACTTCATATGGCAGCTGAGGGGACTGCTCGGGAGCGTGGCTCAGCTGGTGCAGTGGGGGATTCTCGTGGTTATTCTGGCCCTGGTGATGGCCTGGCAGCTGGTGCCGGATCCAAAGCGGCGCCCTCGGGAACTTTCCGCCGCACACAGGGCCGTGGGGCCCGCGGAAACACTCGCGCTCGCGATTCTCCGGGCGCGTTCCAGTAACTACTTCAAATGGCAGCTTGCCCATCGACTGGGCTGCCTATCGCGGCGATCGGAAGAGCTCGCGGGTCGGAACTCTGACACCGCTGCCCCCGGCCCGCACATTGCTGGATATCTTGCCGCGGGATTGATGCACTCTTTCGTCGACTTCCCTTCCCGGCGCCATGTACTTGGTCGCCCGACTGGTACGCCGCTGGATGTCGATCCGGGCGAGGTCGTTGTGTTTCTTGAATCTCAAAGTCTCATGAATGGGGAAAACCATGCGGACAGTCTCTGAACCCGCACAAAAGATCATCGCCGAGGTGGAGCGCGCCGTGGTGGGCAAGCCCGGCCTGCTGCATATGCTTATGGCCGCGGCCCTGTCTGGTGGACACGTCCTTTTCGAGGACTACCCGGGCCTGGGCAAGACATTGATCGCGCGCAGCTTCGCGACCGCGCTGGGACTGGGTTTTCGACGGATCCAGTTCACACCCGACCTGCTGCCCGGTGATATCACCGGCGGCTATATTCTCAATCGCGACAAGAACGGCTTCGAATTGCGGCAGGGCCCGATCTTCACGAACGTGCTTCTCGCCGACGAGATCAACCGTGCCTCGCCGAAGACACAATCCGCCTTGCTGGAGGCCATGCAGGAGGGACAGGTTACGCTCGAGGGGCAAACCCTGCGGCTGCCCGAGCCCTTCTTGGTGCTCGCGACTCAGAATCCGATCGAGTACGAGGGGACTTTTCCGCTGCCAGAAGCGCAGCTGGACCGCTTCATGTTGAAGCTCACTGTGGGTTACCCTAGCTTGGATGAGGAAAGGGAGATCCTGCATCGCCGGCGCCAACGCATGCAGGACGAGGTGCTGCTCTCGGCGGTGATCGAACCGCCGGAGCTGCTGGACATGCGCCGTGCCGTCGAGGCCGTACACGTGGATGTCGATATCGAGCGCTACATTGCGGCATTGATCCACGCTACACGACAGGATCGGCGCGTGGCAGTAGGAGCCTCGCCGCGCGGCGGGCTCGCGTTTCTGAAGCTCGGTCGCGCGAACGCGGCTCTTGACGGACGAGAGTATGTCATCCCGGATGACATCAAGCGGTACGCCATTCCCGTGCTGATTCACCGACTAATCCTGCAGCCCGAGTACTGGATGTCGCAGTCCGTCGGCGCCGAAGTGATCCACGACGTGCTGGAGAAGACTCCCGTGCCAGTACTGTCGTGAGCTCAGGCCTGCTGGGGTGAGGTCGAAGCAGTAAGACGGTCAAACCTGCCGCATATATCAGTGTCCAGAGCCTGGTTCCTTGGCCTGCTGCTTTTTGTGGTCCTCATCGGAGGGCTTACAACCCTGCGCGGTTCTGAACTGGCAGTCGCCATCCCTCTGCTCTTGTATTGGGCATGTGCGCTCTTGCGCGCACCGGACGAGATCAAACTGGAAATTCGGCGTCAACTGACGGCCGAGCGTGTTGCTCCAGGCACGCCGGTGGAGATCAAAGTCACGGTCTCCAATGCCGGCGAGCGCCTGGAAGAACTCGCGCTTGACGACATAGTTCCGGTGGGCCTGGAGATAATGGAAGGTAGCAGCCGTCACCTGATCTCCCTGGGAAAGCACAGGACCTTTGAGTTCAAGTACATTGTGCGAGGCACCCGGGGTGGCTATGCCTTCGGTGGCCTGTATGCCGAAGCTGGCGATGCTCTTGGTCTGCTGCGAATCGCCACCGAAGTGAGCGCTCCGAAGCGCCTCCTCGTTCTGCCCACAGTAGCGAGACTCAAGGCTGTACCCATCCGGCCGCGCCGTACTCGGGTCTACTCCGGGACCATTCCTGCCCGCGTCGGAGGTGCAGGGGTCGAGTTCTTTGGAGTCCGACCCTACGAGGTAGGTGATCCGGCGCGGCGCATCAACTGGCGTGCGGTCGCCCGACACCCCGAGGCCGTCTATTCCAACGAGTTCCAACAGGAACGGGTTGCCGACGTTGCCGTGGTCCTCGACGGCCGGGAGCGCGCCGATCTGCGAGCCTCTGGGAAGTCACTCTTCGAGTACTCCGTTGTTGCGGCGGGTAGCCTGGCGAGCGGCTTGCTCCAGCAAGGGAATCGGGTCGGGCTATTGGTGTACAGCCAGTACCTGCAGTGGACCTTCCCGGGGTACGGGAAGATTCAACGCGAGCGGATTCTGCACGCGCTTGGCACTGCCGCCCCGGGTTCAAGCCAGATCTTCGAGGGCCTTCAATACCTGCCGACCCGTTTGTTTCCGCCGGAATCCCAGATCGTACTTGTCAGCCCACTGCTTGAAGATGACCTTCCAACCGTGATACAGCTGCGCGCCCGCGGCTATCGGGTGCTGGTTGTCTGTCCAGACCCCGTGAAATTCGAGATGTCGAATCTGCCGCCTCTGTCCTCGAAGTATTCCAGGGCCGACGTCGTGCTCGCGGGCAGAATACTCCGGCTGGAACGCGCAGTCTCGCTGCGCCGCCTTCGCCGCGCAGGGGTCCAAGTGATCGAATGGGACATCTCCCGACCGTTCGATCAGGAGATGCAGGGTGCCTTTAGAAGGCTCAACAGGGCAGCGGGATGAACGCGACCGTTCTGGCTCTTGTCGCAAGCATCGTGTTGGGAACCGGCTCCCTTGCATGGGGATATGTGGGCGTCGGGCTACCGCAGCTCGCACGCTGGATCGTCATCTTTGGCGCTGTCTGGCTTGCGGCAGTGTGGCAGCGCTGGCGTTGGTTTGCATACGTGGGACTTGCCCTGTATTTTCTGGCGGCCGCCCTCGGACTCTGGTTCCTCAATTTCCCACCCGGATGGATGTTCGCCGGAGCGATCCTCGCGCTCCTTGCCTGGGACCTCACGAATTTCCGGTATCGCCAGACTTTCGCCGCCTCCGACGCAGAACGGCGCCCCGTTGAACTGCGACACCTGCTGCGCCTCTCGATCATCGCGATCCTCGGCTTCGCATTGGCCAGCCTGGCTATGGTGGCCAAGCTGCAGTTCAGCTTCGACTGGATCGCCTTGATGGCCGTGGTAGCGGTCCTTGGACTGTCGCAGATCATCCGCTGGTTTCGGAATAGGTCCTAGGGCCGACGCACAGAGACCGTCGCTGCCAGGATCACTGTGATACGATTCGATGTGACGAAGCCATGACCGCTGTGGGGCGGTCTAGATCCCATCGAGGCAGACATGTTCGATCTCCCAGACAATGAGATCCTCCCCGTCTCAAGAGAACACGTTTTCTGGACCTGGTCCGCGCAAGCCGCCGTCATACCCATAGCGGTCAAATCCGCCAAGGGTGTGTATTTCTGGGATGTCAAGGGTGCCCGCTATCTCGACTTCAACTCCATGACGATGTGCGTCAACATCGGGCACGGCGATCCGCGCGTGATCGATGCGATCGTTGAGCAGGCGCGACGGCTCGCGTACGCCGCGCCGAGTATGACAAACAACGTGCGTGCACTCGCCAGCCGGCTTGTTGCCGAGATCACGCCCGGTGCCCAGCTCCGCAAGGTCCTGTTCACACTCGGCGGGGCTGATGCCAACGAGAATGCGATCAAGCTGGCGAGAGGCTACACGGGGCGCCTCAAGGTGCTGACGCGTTATCGCTCCTACCACGGTGCCTCGGCTGGAGCCCTGGCGGCAACCGGTGATCCTCGCCGGGTGGCCTGGGAACCATCGGTCATGCCAGGCGTTGTTCACTTCCTAGATCCGTACCGCTACCGATCAACGTTCCATCGCACCAATCCTGAGATCGCCGAGGCGGACTTCGCCCAGGACTACCTGAATCACCTGGAGGAGATCATTCGATATGAGGGGCCGGAGACGATTGCCGCCATCCTCTTGGAGCCCGTCACCGGCACGAACGGCGTGATCATCCCTCCGGACGGCTACCTCACCGGCGTGCGCGCCCTGTGTGACAAGTACGGCATCCTTCTTATCGCAGATGAGGTGATGAGCGGCTTCGGCCGGACCGGCAAATGGTTTGCCGTGGATCACTGGAATGTGGTCCCGGATCTCATGACCATGGCGAAAGGCCTGACCTCCGCCTATGCCCCCCTGGGCGCCGTCGCCATGAAGCCCCAGATCGCAGCCCACTTCGACGATGTGCCCTTCAGATCCGGTTTGACCTATACATCGCATCCGATCTCGCTTGCCGCCGCCATCGCAAATATCAACGTCATAAGGCAGGATCGGCTGGTTGAGCACGCTGCCACCATGGGGCCTGTTTTGCGGCGGATGTTGAATGACCTGGGTGAGGCGCACCCATCGGTCGGAGAGGTCAGATCAATTGGTTTGTTCGGGATCATTGAGCTGGTCCGCGATCGCAAGACGAAGGAACCGATGGCGCCCTGGAATTCTTCCAGCCCTGAGATGAACGCGTTCAGGGAATATTGCCTCGAACACGGATTGTTCCTGGATGTTCACTGGCATACGGTGTTGATCATCCCGCCGCTCATCATCACCGCAGAGCAGCTTGCCGAGGGATTCGCAGTGCTGAACGAGGCCTTGAAGATCACGGATAAGGCATGCAAACATTGAGCGCCTGGCGGCGCGCATCACGATCGACGCGCACCAGTGCCTTTGTCGTGACCGGTAAGGCTGCCATCCTACGTGTCGTCTCAGTGCTCGGCGGCAGTACTTGCGCTGAGTTGGGTTTCTCTGGAGGGAAATCTTGTCACAAAGCTCCATTGGCAATTCGCATCACGTCAAGATACTAGTCCTTGGATCAGGTCCAGCCGGGCTTTCCGCGGCACTGTATGCTGCGCGGGCGGAACTCGCCCCGGTGGTGCTCACCGGCGTTCAACTGGGCGGGCAGGTCGCCCTGACATATACGGTGGAGAACTACCCGGGCTTCCCCGAGGGGGTGGGCGGCGGGCAGCTCGGCGAGTTGTTCCAGAAGCAGGCCGAGCACTTCGGCGCCAGAGTGGAATTCGACACAGCCAATTGTGTGGATTTCTCACAGCGCCCGTTCAAGGTCAAGACGGATGGCGGGGAGTACCTTGCGGACTCAGTCATCGTTGCGACAGGTGCCAGTCCCAATCAGCTCAAGGTCCCGGGTGAAAACGAGCTTACCGGCCGGGGTGTCTCATATTGCGCCACTTGCGATGGGTGGTTCTTCAAGGACAGGAAGGTGATCATCGTCGGCGGTGGAGATAGCGCCCTCGAGGAAGGCCTGTTCATCACGCGCTACGCCTCCTCGGTGACGATCATCCATCGCCGCGAGGAGTTGCGCGCCAGCCCCGTCCTGCAGAAACGGGCGGCTGAGCACCCCCGGGTGAGCTTCATCTGGAATACTGTGATCACCGAGGTCGTGGGTTCTGACAAAGTGGAGGCTGTACGGCTGAAGAATCTGAAGACGGGCGGTGAAACCGTCCTGCAAACGGACGGCGCCTTCATTTTCATCGGTCATACGCCTAACACGCAGATGTTCAAGGGACAGCTTGAGATGGACAACCGCGGCTATCTCAAGATCAATGACAGAATGCAGACCTCGGTGCCCGGAGTGTTTGCCGGTGGGGAGGCGGCCGATCCCAATTTTCGGCAGGTGGTGACCTCCGCGGGCATGGGGGCCGCCGCTGCGATCGAGGCGACCCGCTACCTCGAGGCCCAGGGCGAGTGATGTCTGCATGGCCTTGAGCATGGGACTTTCGTCAGGGACTTGGCTGGAGGAAGCCCCTTTTTTTTGTGGTCTACCGGTCGCGGGCTTCGGCTATCAGATAGAATTGACGCATATCGTTTCTTGGAGGCCAGATGCCAAAAATCTCGATCATCGGCGCCGGCATGACGGGTGCCACGGCAGCCCACTGGTTGGCTGAGCGAGATCTGGGGGATCTTGTGTTGGTTGATGTGGTGGAGGGCATGCCCCAGGGCAAGGCGCTGGACATGCTGGAGGCCATGCCGATCATTTCCCGGGATGTGAAGATTGTCGGCTCCAATGACTATGCCGCCACCCGGGGCTCCGACATCATCATTCTCACGGCTGGGCTGCCCCGGAAGCCGGGTATGAGCCGGGATGACCTGCTGAGTGCAAATGCGGACATCGTGGGAAAGGCCGCGGTCGAAACGCTAAAGTACTCGCCGGACGCCATCTATATTGTTCTCACGAACCCCCTCGACACGATGGCTTACCTGACCCTGAAGCTCACGATGCTGCCGCGCGCGCGCGTAGTGGGCCAGGCGGGAGTTTTGGATTCGGCCCGGATGCGGGCATTCGTGGCAGAGGAAACTGGCCTCAGCGTGGAGAATATCCATTGCTACGTACTTGGGGGCCATGGCGATGAGATGATCCCCCTGACACGGCACTCCAATGTCGCTGGCATCCCCCTGAACGAGTACTTGCCGGCCGATAAGCTTGAGGCGATCGTGAGCCGCACGCGTAAGGGCGGCGGCGAGATCGTGAATCTGCTCAAGACGGGCTCCGCGTACTACGCGCCCTCGGCAGCTGTCGCCCAGATGGCCGAGGCCATACTGAAGGATCGCAACCTGGTCGTACCGTGCTCCGCCTATATGGAAGGCGAGTATGGCCTGCACGATGTCTTCTTCGGTGTGCCCGTCGTGCTCAACCGCAAAGGCCTGGCCCGGATCGTCGAATACAAACTGAATGCAGAGGAGCAAACCCGGCTCGACAATTCTGCCGCGGCTGTGAAAGAGACGCACCAGGCACTTAAGAAGCTCGTCAAGATCTAGTTCGGCGCGACACGGCAACCGCACCAGGATGCTTGCAGGCGGTTCGGCGGCAGCGCAACGATTCATGGAGGCAAAGTGATTCTGCACGACAAGATGGCAGCCAAGATCCCCGAATGGCGCGAGCGCATGAGGGTGCTTTCTATAGAACATGGGGAGGTGGTGGTCGACAAAGTCACGATCGGCCAGATCGTCGGAGGCATGCGTGACGTCAAGTCCCTTCTGACCGATGTTTCGTATGTGGACCCTGCCGAGGGAATTCGTTTCCGCGGAATGTCCATCCCGGAGGTCCTGAACGCCCTCCCCAGGGCCCGCGGCGGCAAACTGCCGTTGGTTGGTGGGTTGTACTATCTGCTGATGGTCGGCGATGTGCCCACCAAGGAGCAGGCGCTGCAGGTCGAGTCAGAATGGGCAAAACGGGCGGAGCTCCCCGACTATGTCTACAAGATGCTCAAGGCCATGCCCAGGGACACGCATCCCATGATCCTTCTGACGCAGGCGGTCATGGCACTGGCGCGCGACTCGGCCTTCAGCCGTCAGTACCGTGCGGGCATGAAGAAGGATGTGTATTGGGAGCCAGCATTGGAGGACAGTCTCGACCTTACCGCCAAGCTTCCGGTCATCGCGGCTTTCGTCTACCGGTACAAGTACCTGGGCAAGAAGGCCAAGCCGCGCTACAACCCCCGGCAGGACTACGGCCTGAATTTCGCTCGCATGCTTGGTGTCGATGACCGCAAGGGATATGCCGACTTGGCGCGCCTGTACTTCATCCTGCACTCGGATCACGAGTCCGGGAACGTCAGCGCGCACGCGACTCATCTCGTGGGATCATCACTCTCGGATGTCTTCTTTGCCTTTGCGGCCGGCCTGAGCGGTCTCGCTGGACCCCTACACGGCCTGGCAAACCAGGAGTGCTTGGGTTGGCTGCTGGACGTGCACAAGCGATTTGGCGGCGTGCCAAGTCGCGACGAGCTCTACAAGTTCGCCTGGGATACCCTGAATGGCGGAAAGGTAATTCCCGGCTATGGCCACGCGGTGCTGCGGATTCCCGATCCGCGCTTCACGGCGCAAATGGAATTTGCCATGGCTCGCTTCCCCCAGGACGAGCTGGTCCGGCTGGCGGATCTGGTTTTTGACGTGGTGCCGCAGGTGCTGAAGGAACAGGGCAAGGCCAAGGATCCTGCCCCCAACGTGGACGCCATCAGCGGCACGCTGCAGTACTACTATGGCGTTCGGGAGTTCGACTTCTATACCGTGTTGTTTGGCGCTGGCCGCGCCCTGGGCGTCACGGCCAACTATGTGTGGGCACGCGCCCTTGGCTGGCCTATCGAGCGCCCCAAGTCGGTCACGACGAAGATGCTGGAAGAGGTCGTGAAGGCGCAGCCGCAGCCCGCCTAGAACTGGCTCACAGGTCCAAAGAGCGGCGCACGAAATCGTGCGCCGCTCTTTCAAGTTCCGCGGATTGCCGGCATCGCCGCCCGCGGCGATGCCTAGGTGATCAGGGTTGTCTGCTCGATATTCTCCATGCGACCGTAGAGGATCTCCTCGTTGACCTCGAGATTGTTGATCAGGCCCAGTGCCAGGACGATGCCGTCGCCAATCAGCTCCCCGTCGATTTCGCCGTACTCCACCTCGAGCACTACATTGTCAGCTTGCATATCATTGGCCGCGCCCCTCGGATCCTGCCAGGTGCCGACGGCGCTGAGCTCGGTGGTTGCCTTCATGAAGTCAAGCGCTTCGGACTTGAGCCGCGGCACAGTCAGCGTAAGCAGTTCCCGCTGCGCGCGCAGAAGTTTCGTGTTGGTGGTTTCATCCCCAAACAGCAGTCCGTAGAGCATGTCTTTTGCGAGCTCAAGCAGGCTTTCCCCTCGCCTTGAGCGAAACCGGGCCGTGATCATGTCAGCCCCCTTTCGCGGGCTGCCTTTCTTGAGCAAGCCCTGCCGGAGGAGCCAGGCGCGGTCGCAGCCGCGGTACTTTCCAAGGAAGTTGACCAGACGGCTGCGGTCAAGGCCCATCTGCGTCACCCGCCTGGCACGCTCTGCCCGCTTGCGGTCCTCTTCCTCTCGAAAACGCCTCCGATCCTTTTCTTCCAGGCTGTGGGCATCCAGCGTCAATCGAATGACCTGCTCGATCAACCACTCCCGGTCTTGGGCCGCCAGGTGTGTCCGCAGCTTGTCTTCGAACTGCGGCACCAGCTCCCTATTGATCTGCCGCAAAACCGTCTCGATGTTCGACATTGCCTTTCCTCCGGAATTTCAGGGTCAGCCCAATTGCTGATCGGACCCAAGCCGGACTCATTTGCTGCACTTGATGGATTTCAGGGGTAGGCCTTCAAGAGCCCCTGTTCGGCCACCAACGCCGAGTCGACGCGGATGTACATGCCGTTGGCAAGCTGCCGGTACTCGGATCGGCCCTTCATGTAGTCACCCAGCCTCAGCCAGTTGTCCGCGATCAGATCCGGCCTGAGCTGCGCGATGCTGTAGTCATAGTTCCACTTATCGTGGCCAGGGTAGAACCCCGTGGAGCGGGGGCCCTTGGCGATGACCGGATCGTTCAAGCCGAGCAGGTCGATCGTCCTCCGCCCGGAGTAGTAGGGGATCTGTCCCGCCGCATGCACCGCGATGGTGGCGGCAGGCGATGTGTTGGCAGCAATGGCAAGCCCCGCCTTGACCCGGCGAACGTCCGCCTTCAGCAGCGGCGCGTTGTCGATGCCCCAAGCGAGCCACGGCGTTCCACTGATGACCAGGAGCGTGGCGAGAGCCACGATCGACGAGAGCAAGGCCGTCGAGAAAGTGCGTTGGTTGGCGGCCAGCACGTCCAAAAGCATGCGGTCAACAACCAGAGCGAACACGATGATCAGGGCAGGCATACCCTGGGTGATGAAGCGATTGGCTGCCGCCACCTCTGGCTCGGCATAGTCGCCGCCTATCCAGATGGAGTACAAGCACTGAATGACAAACAGGCCTGCCAGCAACACCACCTCGCGCGACCGCATCCCCCGATAGAACCACATCCCGCCGAACGAGAGCAGAACGATCATCAGCGCATCCCGTGCTGCATACTCATTGAAGACGAGTATGCCGTTCTGAACCCTCTCCCCGACGGATGCCCCGACGACCTTCTGGTAGTACGTATTGGGCAGTGGATCACCAAAGTAGGACTGCTGGAACGCTAGGAGCCCGGCCAGCGTCAACACGGCTATCAGCAGTAGGGCGATGCGCTGCGCGCCGCTGATCCGGCGCGTCGAGGCCGCATAGATCGAGATGATCGCGACTTGGGGGGCGGCATCCATTCGCACGATCAGAGCTGCGGCCAGGATCAGGCCGAGGATCAGCGCGGTTTCGAATCGGTCGCGCCGCACCCGCAGGGCGAGCAGCACCGCGAGATCCACCAACAGGACTAATAGGCCAACTTCCATGCCTCGGAGCGACCAGAAGACCAACGGGAAGTAGAACGCCGTTATGCCCGCCGCCATTAGTGGAGCGTACACTGCCTCCGGACTTAGCGCCTCACAAATACGAGCCACAACTAGTGCGTTGGCGAGCAAGATCGTGGCGGATGCGATCATTACGCCCAATGAGACCGTGGCAGGCGTGAAAGGTAGCTCATGCAGCACGGCCATCAGCAGCACCCAGCCCAGATTCGTGAAGCCCTGGATGGGGGCCTCGCCCACGTTCCAGACCAGGCCGCTGCCGGCAGCCAGATGTTGCGCATATCGCATGCTGATCATTGCATCGTCGATCAGCGTGAAGAAGAGCTGGCCATCGACGCGAAATGCGCCTCGGCCGATGAAGACGGCATACGAAGTTGCCGCCACAGCGAGCATGATCAGCAGTGCTGTCGGACGATGTATCCGGGTCATTCGGGGTGCAGGTTCGGCCGGCATGGCTTTCCGCTACAGGAGGGTCCCGCGAAGCAGCAGGCCAGCGACCGTAAAGTATATGATCAGACCCGAAACATCCACCAGTGTGGCAACGAACGGGGCGGACGAAGTTGCCGGATCTAGCCCGAGCCGCCGCAAAAGTAGCGGAAGCATGGACCCTGCCAGCGTGCCCCAAAGGACGATACCGATGAGCGCGATGCCTACAGTGAGCCCCAAAAGCGGCCAATACGGGCCGTAGCTGTCAAAGAGCGTTGCCCACATGGCAATGCGAACGAATCCAATGCTGCCGAGAATCGCGCCCAGGGAAAGCCCTGAGAGAATCTCCCTGCCCATTACTTTCCACCAGTCGCGCAACCGGACCTCGCCGAGGGCCATGGCGCGAATGATCAGTGTGGATGCTTGTGAGCCGGAGTTGCCGCCGCTGGAAATTACCAAGGGAACAAACACCGACAGAACAACGGCTCTGGCGATCTCGCCCTCGAACCGCGCCATGGCTGTCGTCGTCAGCATCTCGCTGATGAAAAGTATGATCAGCCATGTGGCACGTTTGCGCACCATCGTGCGCAGGGCGATCTTCAGGTATGGTTCGTCGAAGGCCTCGGTACCGCCCATCTTCTGGATGTCTTCCGTGGCCTCCTCCTCGGCGACGTCGAGGATGTCATCCACGGTCACGATGCCGATGAGGACACCCTCGCTGTCGGTCACCGGAAGCGCCAGCAGATCCGCAACCTTGAAGGCCTCGATCGCAGTCTCGCGATCGTCGGTGGCGCGGAGCGCTCGAAAACGGGAATCCATCAGCTCCTCCACCCGGGTCTCGGGCGGGGCCAGCAGGATCTGTCGAATACGGAGGTCATCCACCAATCTGCCACTGTTGTCGATCACATACACCATGCTCAGGGTTTCGCTGTCCTTTCCGTAGCGGCGGATGTGATCCAAGGCATGGGCCACCGTCCAGTGGGAGCGGATCCGGACGAAGTCGGGGCTCATCAGCCGACCCACGCTGTCTTCGCCATAGCCGAGGAGCTCTGCGGCCACGGCGCGCTCGCGCGGGGAGAGCAGGTCGAGCATCCGCTGCATAACCTTGGCAGGCATTTCCTCGAGCAGCGAGGTGCGGTCGTCCGGCGACATGGCATTCAAGATGGCCGCCACCTCGGTGTGCGCCATGGCCTTGAGGAGCCCCTCCTGGCGGTCCGGCTCGAGGTAGGAGAATACTTTGGCAGCCAGCGCCCGCGGGAGTAGCCTGAACACAATGGCCTCCCGCTCGGCGGACAACGGCTCCATGACCGTCGCCAGATCGCTGGCGCGCCAATTCTTTGCTTGCTCACGCAGCGCCGCGAAATCGCGCGAGGTGATCAGGGCATCCAGATCCAGGACGTGCTGGACTGAGGTCATTGGCGCCATCCGATTGTGCGGAGTGAGGTGCGGAGGACGCGCCGATTATACTTCGCGGCATCTGCGAGAAGTCACCCAGATCGCCCGGCTTTCTGGCGGTGCAACACGACCTCGCTGCCTGGGGCCCGCCGGTCCTGGGTGTCCGAGCAACGGCTGTATAATGTCCGCGGACGACAGGAGTCCTCACGGCTGGCGTACTGGAGAAAGGAATATCAGTGACCCGGCACCGAAATCTGGGCATGCCGCTGGACCTCGACTGGGTAATGGGCGCCCATGTCAACCGCAGCGCGGTAGAACGGCGGGTCGAGGCCCTGCCCAAGCGTCGAAGCATAAAGAAGAGCTGGCAAGCTGCATGGCTTCTGCGCGCCGTGACGTGCATAGACCTGACCACCCTTGCAGGCGACGATACACCCGGGCGCATCGGGCGGCTCTGCGCCAAGGCCAAGCAGCCTGTCCGGCCGGACATGCTTGAAAGGCTGGGTTTTGCCGCGGAACCGATCACGGTCGCCGCGGTTTGTGTGTATCCAAATCGCGTCAAGGAATGCGTGGAGGCCTTGCGCGGCACAAACATCCCCGTGGCCTCTGTGGCGGCGGGTTTCCCCGCAGGGCAGACCCCTCTGGCGCAAAGGATCGGCGAGATCGAGCAAGCCATCGAGGCCGGAGCGCGAGAGGTCGACGTGGTGATCGCCAGAAACTACGTCCTCACGGGCGACTGGGCCGCTCTGTACGATGAGATCGGCCAATTCCGCAAGGCTTGCGGTGATGCAGCTCACATGAAAACCATCCTCGCGACAGGCGAATTGGGTACATTGAAGCAGGTCTACCAGGCAAGCCTGGTAGCCATGATGGCTGGTTCGGACTTCATCAAGACATCAACGGGCAAGGAAGTCGTCAACGCCACGCTGGAATTCAGCCTGGTGATGACGCGCTCCATTCGCGAGTATCTCGAGCGCACTGGATTTAAGGTGGGCTTCAAGCCTGCCGGCGGGATAGGTGCGGCAAAGCAGGCGCTCGCTTGGCAGGCACTCATGAAGGAAGAGCTGGGCGACGAGTGGCTGATGGCGGATCTGTTCCGCATCGGCGCCAGCAGCCTGCTGACGGATCTTGAGCGGCAGCTCTATCATTACATCACGGGTCACTACGCGGCGCGGCATCACATGCCGATGGGATGAACACGCTCAACACGAAGCGCGACCCGCGTGGCTGGGCTGTGATTGCGGCGCTGGGGCCGCACTGTCGCCCACGTATGGGAGCATCCTATGAGTGAATTGCTGGAACTCTTCAAAACCATGGACTACGGCCCTGCGCCCGAGTCCGCGGCCGCTGTCAAGGCTTGGCTTGAGGCACACGGCAGGAAATTCGGCCTGTTCATCAACAACGCGTGGGTCACGCCCAAGGGGGCGAAGTACTATCCTAGCTATGACCCGTCCAACGGGGAACTTCTGGGAGAGACCGTTCAGGCTGCGCAGAAGGAAGTCGATCAGGCAGTCTCGGCGGCAAGGGCAGCCTTCCCGGGATGGAGCCGGATGGCCGGCGTGGCGCGCGCCCGGCACCTCTACGCCCTTGCACGCAACATCCAGAAGCATCATCGGCTGCTGGCGGTGCTTGAGTCCATGGACAATGGCAAGCCGATCCGCGAGTCGCGCGACATCGACGTGCCTCTGCTGGCACGGCACTTCTACTACTATGCCGGCTGGGCGCAACTCATGGAGACTGAGCTGCGCGACTACAAGGCGCTGGGTGTCGTCGGGCAGATCATCCCCTGGAACTTCCCGCTGCTCATGCTGGGATGGAAGATCGCACCGGCAATTGCAACCGGCAATACGGTGGTGCTGAAACCGGCCTCGTACACGCGGCTCAGCGCGCTGCTATTCGCTGAGATCGTTGCAGAGGCCGGCCTGCCGCCCGGTGTTGTGAATGTGATCACAGGTAGCAGCAGCGCCGGCTCGATGCTCGTGACGCACCCGGATGTGGACAAGATCGCGTTCACCGGATCGACGGACGTTGGACGGACACTTCGCCGGCAGACCGCCGGCTCGGGCAAGAAGCTGTCCTTGGAACTGGGCGGCAAATCGCCGTTCATCGTCTTCGAGGACGCGGATCTGGATGGCGCAATTGAGGGCGTGATCGATGCCATCTGGTTCAACCAGGGGCAGGTTTGCTGCGCGGGCTCGCGGCTGCTGGTTCAGGAGAACATCGCGGCGCGATTCATCAAGAAGCTAAAGGAGCGCATGGGTCACATGCGCGTCGGGGATCCGCTCGACAAGTGCATCGATATGGGCGCGATCGTCGACAAGACACAGTGGGACACAGTCGACCACTGGGTGAAAATGGGCGTGAAAGAGGGTGGACAATTGTTCCAGCCGGATATCACGCTGCCGGACAAGGGACTGTTCTACAAGCCGACCCTGATCACGGGCCTCGATCCCGCGGCATCCACCGTGCAAGAGGAGATCTTCGGACCGGTGCTCGTGTCACTAACCTTCCGAACGCCGCAGGAGGCGATCGCTCTGGCCAACAACACACGCTACGGTTTGGCGGCAAGCGTCTGGAGTGACAATATCAACCTTGCGCTGGATGTGGCCAGCAAGGTCAAGGCAGGATCGTTGTGGGTGAATTGCACCAATCTATTCGACGGCGCTTCCGGCTTTGGCGGCTATCGTGAGAGCGGCTTTGGCCGGGAGGGCGGCCGCGAAGGCCTGTTCGAGTATGTGCGTCCCAAGTGGATGCCGCGACCGCGACCGGATGTTAAGGTGCCGGCGGAGGGCGACGTGACGACGTGGGGCGACCACATTCCAGCAAGACCCGCCACACCTTCCGCTGAGAGCGCAAACGGCCGCGGCCTGCCGCGGGTTGATCGCACGCCAAAGATGTACATTGGTGGAAAACAAGTCCGCCCCGATGGGCACTATACGGTCGCGGTTCTGGGCCCGGACGGCAAGATCATAGGCCAGGTCGGCGATGGCAACCGCAAGGATGTGCGCGATGCGGTCGAGGCCGCACACGCGGCACACCTGGCGAAGCCGGGCTGGGCGATGCGGCACGGCTACAACCGGGCGCAGATCCTGTATTTCATCGCCGAGAACCTTGATGCGCGCAACGCCGAGTTCGTAGCGCGCATCGAGGAAATGACGGGGCGCCCCCGCCGTTCCGCCCAGACTGAGGTGGACGCTGCGGTTGAGCGCCTATTCTCGTACGCGGCATGGGCTGACAAGCATGGCGGGACCGTCCAGGAGACAACGTTGCGCGGAATCACCGTGGCGATCAATGAGCCTATCGGCGTGGTTGGTATCGCCTGTCCGGATGAGTACCCACTGCTCGGTTTCGTCTCGCTAATGGGGCCGGCGATCGCGCGCGGCAACACGGTGGTGATGATACCGAGCCCGCTCTACCCCCTGAGTGCGACGGATTTCTATCAAGTATTGGATACGTCCGATGTACCGCCCGGCGTGGTGAACATCGTGACCGGCGACCGCGAGCATCTTGCAAGGACGCTGGTGGATCACGAGGACGTGGATAGCGTCTGGTACTTCGGAAGCGCCGACGGCAGCCTTCATACCGAATACGCCTCGGCGTCGAATATGAAACGTACATGGGTGGGATACGGCCAGCCCAGAGATTGGATGGACCGCGAGCAGGGCGAGGGGCATGAGTTTCTGCACGAGGCCACGCAGGTCAAAAATATCTGGGTGCCGACCGGCGAATGATTCCTTGATGGAGCACGCCTCCGCCCCTTGCGAAGGATCCGTTCAATTCACATCGCTCCGATGGGTCAACAAGAACGCCGGAGCGTTTGCTTGGAGTGCCGGCGGTCGAACGGCCGGCGATCGCAGTCCCGCAGGGCGATCGCCAGCATGGTCAAGGCGCGCATGATCACCGCTGGCCACTGCCGCCATCTCTGCTCTTCACGCCAGCTACTGGACCCGTAGGATCGCGATCTTGGTGGAGTGGTTGAATGGCGCCGGGTCAGTGATCGGCGGCGCCTGCGCCACGCGCGCCAGGCCGATGACGTCTGTCGGCACCGGGATCAATTCGACGATTTTCAGAGGACTGTCTGAGCACAACGATTCTAGCGTCTGCATGTATGCGTGGCCGCTGACGTACAGGGCATTGCTTACGGCAACGAGATAGCCTCCGTGCGCTGCCAGAGGCCGTACCTTGTTGATGAGCTGGATGCTGTGGGTCTCTTGGTCTACAACGCCGGCGGAGGTGGAGGAAAAAAGCGGGGGATCCAGGAAGACGCAATCAAAGGCCTGTCTTGCGCGGCGAAGTCTGGCTGCCTCTCGGAAGAAGTCGGCGCGAACAAAATCCTGCCGGTGAATGGGGAAACCGTTAAGGGTGTAGGACGCCTTCGCGAGGTCCAGAAAGCGTTTGGTCCGATCCAGATGGACCACGCGGAGGGCTCCACCCCCCAATGCAGCGACGCCAAGACTCCCGGTATATGCAAAGGCATTCAGTACCGTTCGACCCTTCAGGTGTTCCAGAGCCCAACTGCGCAGATTGCGGGTGTCCAGATAGAAGCTGCAATCCTGATGCAGAACGAGATCGATCGCGTACCAGATGTCATGCTCGCGGATCCGATCGGTGAGCTGCCTGCCTAGGGTCAGAGTGCCGCGTCGCTGCTCGTCGGATCGGCTGCCCCTGGTCTTGACGACCACTGCCTGAAGCCACGGCAGTGCGCCCTGCAGCGCCGCTTGTGCCGTGCGCACAGGTCGTTCGCCGCGCGCGGGGGGATCGGCATAGTTGTTTACAACGGCTGTTTTGCCATAGAGATCAATGACCAGGTCGGCACAGCCCTCCGCGAATCCGTTGAAAAGGCGCAAGGCAGATTGATGCAGCGGATCGATGAGCGACCGCCGTCCCTCAATGGCGTCATTGATCACTGCCAGAAGCGATCGTTCGATCAAGACGGCGGTCCAATCGTGTGAGGGATCAGAAGTGGCTCAGGCAGGCGCAGAGGCGGCACGCGCGCTACCGACGGAATTCATCGCGACGCCCGCCAGGACGACCAACGCACCGATCAACGCATAGGAGCCGGGGCGCTCGCCGATGAAGAACGCCACCCAAAGCGGATTCAGCACCGGTTCGAGAGTACCGATGAGGGTGGCCTCCAGGGCGGGGATGTGTTTGAGAGCCGTCGTGAAGAGCAGGAAGGCAAACCCGATCTGGAAAATGCCCAGATACCCCACGATGAGCCAGTTGGTGGCGGTCCACGATTCCCGGAACAAGAGCGGGAAGCCAAAAACCACAGTGAAGACCTGGGCGATCAGGATGCTTTCCACGGGCGTGCCATCCTTCTGGGCGCGCAGCGCAACGGTCATCATGGCTAGGGTCAGGCCGCTGAGCGCCGCCAGTATGTTGCCTTGCAGTCCCTCGAGGCTGAGCTTATCGCCGAAGAACAGGAACATACCTGAGAATATCACCAGCATCGAAAGCCAGTCTGTTCGCGTGGGCTTTTCTCGCAGGAACCAGAAACCCAGCAGGATGATGTAGAGCGGCGCCGTGTACTGCAGGAAGATCGCATTGGCGGCCGTCGTCAGTTTCGTGCTTGAGATGAACAGGAAAGCCGTCAGCAGGTGACTGAAGGCGGCGATCAGCTTCCAGCGCGTCCAACGGGTGGGAAAGCGCCGCAGATACAGCAGGAGCAGCGCGCTCGAAAAGATGTTGCGCCCGACCATGATGGCAAGAGGCTGCCAGCTGGTTGACTTGATCATCAGGCCGCCGGTGCTCCAGAGGATTGCCGCCAGGATGAGGAACAGGATCGATCGACGACGGGCAGCGGCAGCCTGCATGTCAGGGTCTCAGGATGTGCTTTGGATTGAGGACAGACATGAGATCGGTCCAGCCGCCCTGAAGCGGCTGTGCTGGCACATCCAGCTCCACCCAGTGGAAGCTGCGATGCGCGGAGTAGGGATCGATCCTCACGATGGCGCCCTCGAACCACCCGGCAGTGCGCCACCGGTCCGCCTCCAGATAGACGCGGACGCGTTCGCCGACCGCGAACGGCGGCCAGTCAGCCATCACTCCGGTCGATAGGGCGCCAGGACTCCATATGTCGCCGACATATCCGGGCAGCTGGCGGTGACCAGCACCTGCCTGATCGCCTGCGCCTCCCCAATATGACACCAGTAGCCGGCCGTCGGCTACGGTGTTGGGGTGGTCGCAATGGCTGCGCCCACCCACGTGAAATCGCGCTTGTCGCTCGCGGCCCCGGCAGGGTTCCACACTGGTTGCCCCTGCGAATCAGAACCGGTTTGGCGCATCGGCGTGATCCACCAGCGCAAGACGTGCGCCAGGTTGTCCTTTGGCCGGAATGAGGTTGGAACGATGGATTTGGTGTCGCTCACGAAGTCCACAATGCGGCGCGCCTGGCCAGCCGTGACGTCTTCAACGATCACCTGATACCTCTCGTTGTCGCGCAGCGCGCCGATGGAAGCCCACTGAAGCGTCACCACGTCGTGTGCCAGTGTGAAGGCTGCTCCATCAGCGGGAAGCAGTAGATTCGCGGCCGGATAGGGTGGCGGGATGGTCGCAGTGGGCGTCGGCCCTGGCGTGGCCGCGCGGGCACACAGCGGGATTACCAGTTGTTGACCGAGGAACACGTTGTCGGTGGCCAGGCCGTTGAAGTCCTTGATGGCCTGCATCGAGACTGCATAGTTGGCAGCGATGCTGGAAAGAGTATCGTTCTCCTGAACCGTGAGCTCGACCTTCTGGCAGGCGGCCTGCGTGGCGTCCGCGGGTTCCAGTGTGCCGGTCGGCAGAGGCAGGGGCGTGGCCGTGGGGTACGGAATCTTGAGCTTCTGCCCGATTGTGAGATTGTTGCAGGCCGCCGGGAGATTGTTCAGGATGATGACGCTCTGCACTGAGACGCCGAAAGTGACCGCGATGCCCCCACATGTATCACCAGACGCGACGGTGTACTCAAACGGCGCCTGTTCCGTGGCCGTTGGGGCCAGCGTGGGGAGCTGCGTGTCGGTCGGCGAGGGTGAGGGCGCTGCCGTCTCGGTTGTCGTGGAGACGGCGGTCGGATTGACGACGCGCTGGGTGGCGCTCAAACCGGCATAGACGACGGTGGCGCCAACCGCCAGGAAAAGCACCAGCAATCCCAGGGCCGCGGGCAGGCTTAGCGTGACCTCGGGCATGCGGGCGGCCGAGATGGACCGCACGGCAGCCTGTCGTTTCTGAGGAGCGGAGGGCTGTGCTCTGCCGCCCAAGTCTGTGCCGCAAACGGGGCAGCGCGCCGCCGTCTCGGCGAGGCGGGTGCCGCATGTGGGGCAAACCTGCGTTTTCGGAGAGGGAGTTTCCGGGCTCATAGCGCAGAAAATTATACTCTAGCGACCCCGTGCCAATTTCGAACCTTTCTGCACCCCAGCCAGGCCATCCCTAGTCCGGTCGCGGCGACAGGGGTAACGGCGCCCCATCACCCCCCGGCCGGCTATCGGTGTGGCGCACTATTTTGGAGGGATCTTTGCTGTTTGGGTCGGAGAGCGAGGGGCCAGGGTTGTGACCAGTACCTTGTCAACACGGCGGCCGTCCATGTCCATGACCTCGAAACGCAGTCCATTCCACTCGAAGTGGTCCGCGGCTTGCGGCACGCGTCCGAGATTCATCATGACGAAGCCGCTGAGGGATTCATACTCGGTCTCGTGGGGGAGCTGCTCGAGCTTGAAGATATCCTTGAAGTCGTCCACTGGAAGCAGCCCGTCCAGCAACCAAGAGCCGTCGTGCCGCTGAGTGGCCTGCTTCTCCACCTCGATGTCGCCCACGATTTCCTCGATGATGTCGTCAAGGGTGATGAGGCCCTGGAGACTGCCGAACTCATCAATAACCAGCATCAGTTCCGCGCTCTGTTGCTTGAATACCTCGAGCGCCCGCGAAGCGAACATGGTTTCAGGGACGTAGAGGGCAGGCTTCAGTTTGTCCTTGAGCCTGAAGTCCGGGCTGGCGAGACCCGGCGGAGCGAGTAGATCGCGGGCTTTGACGATACCAAGGACCGTGTCGAGGCTTCCCTGGCAGACCGGGAAGCGCGAATATGTGCTTTCGCCGATCTTTCGCCGGATCTCATCGGCCGCGTCGGAGATGTCCAGCCAGGTGATCTCTGTGCGCGGGGTCATTATTGAATACACCCTCGAGTCGCCGAGGCTGAAGACCCCTTCCACCATGTCCTGCTCGGCCTCCTCAAACACCCCGGCCTCGGTACCCTGATCCAGCAAGAGCTGGATCTCCTCTTCCGTCACGGGCGCCTCGGCGCCGGGCTTGATCCCAAGCAGCTTGAGCACATACTCTGTGCTCTTGCCCAGGAGCCAAACCAGCGGTCTGAACGCCCTGGAGATGAGCATCATGGGCCCGGCAATGGCGGCCGCGATGCGCTCGGGCCGATGCAGCGCGATGCGCTTGGGCACTAGCTCACCAATGAGGAGCGTCAGGGCCGTGATGATTACGATGATCAGAACGAAAGCCAGGGTATCGGCGTATGGCGCGGACGCCGACCAGAGTCGGAAGACGTTGGCCAGCGGAGCGGAAAGACTCACTCCGCCGATGGCGCCCATCACGATGCCGATTAGCGTGATGCCGATCTGAACTGTCGAGAGGAAGGGGCCGGGATTCTGGGCCAGATGCAAGGCACGCAGCGCCGATCTTCGCCCCTCATTCCCCATTTGCTGCAGTCTGGCCTTCCGTGACGAAACGACCGCCATTTCCGACATCACGAACAGGCCGTTTACAATGAGCAAAACCGCGATTACCAATATTTCTGAAAGCACACCTGACATGTATATGTTCCGGCGAGGTCGATTCGCGCCAAGTCTATTCTACTCGAATCCCCGAGCCTGCCTTCGCGGTGCCAATGACCCAAGCGGCCTGATCTACCTCTCCGCTGCGGCGGACAAAAGCGTCGATTCTATCGGGCGGCACGCCCAGCAATAGACCGCCGCTGGTCTGCGGATCGAAAAGCATCATCTGTTGGATTGTGTCAACCGAGGGCGAAAAGCGTACGTCGCGACCGAAGTAGGATCGGTTGTCACGCAGGCCCCCGGCAAAGGCTCCGCCCGCGGCGTATCCGGCGGCTCCCTTCAAGAACGGAACCTTGCGGAACTCGATCTCCAGCGCGAGCTTCGCGGCGTTCGCCATCTCCAGGCCGTGCCCCAGCAGTCCGAAACCGGTGACGTCCGTGCCGGCGGTGAGTTCGAATTCACGCGCCAATTCAGCGGCAGTACGGTTCAACCGCGACATCCACGTGATGGCCTCGTCGACATCCGCCGCATCGGCCTGATCGTGTTTCAACGCCGTGGTAGTTAGGCCGAAGCCCAGCGGCTTGGTGAGAACCAGCATGTCGCCATCCCTGAGCCCCGCCTTGCTTAGAAGTCTGCGCGGATCCACAAAACCGACGACAACCAAACCGTATTTGGGCTCGCGGTCCTTGATCGAATGGCCGCCGGCAATGACCACGCCGGCCTCGCGGGCCTTCTCAGCGCCACCTCGGAGGATGGTCGCAACCATGTCCGCTGGAAGATCCTCGGGCAGGGCGGCGATATTGAGAGCCAGGAAGGGTCTTCCGCCCATGGCATAGACATCGGACATGCTATTGGCGGCGGCAATGGCCCCGTAGGAGTATGGGTCGTCAACGATCGGCGTGAAGAAATCCGTGGTGACCACCAGCGCGTGGCTGTCGTCCAGCCGCCATACGGCCGCGTCATCAGGGTCCGAGAGCCCTACGAGCAGATCCGGGAAGTCTGATGATCTGAATACGTCCTGCACGGGGCGCAGAACCTGCGCCAGCGTTTCCGCGTTGAGCTTGGAGGCTCAACCCGCGCAGGCGGCGAGACTCGTCAATCGAATCTCACGGCCGCTGGGACTCTTCTCGTTCATATTCTCCTTGCACCCGGCGATTGATCGGGGTTTGCCGAAGCCTTCAAACGATCTCTATTGTCCAGTCACATTTGGCAGAGGAAGGATGAATTGGTTCCCACTGGGAATGAATATCGTCTGTACGTTGGGGGAGAGCCTGACGATGTACTGATACTGCAGCAATTGGGGGGTGAGCGATTGTGAAAGGAGGAGATTGGCCCGCGCCTCGGCATCCGCCTGGATCAAACGAGCGTCTGCTGCACCTTTGGAGGAGATGACTGCGGCATCGGCTGTGCCCTGGGCAACCTGCCGGGCCTGCTCTGCCTCCTGCCGCTTCTGCTCGACGACCAACTTCGCCTGCAGGGCCTGCTGTTCGGCGATCTGTTTCTGCTCCACCGCCTGGGCATATTGCTCGCTGAAGCGAATGTTGCGCAGCAGGAAATCAGACATGACCAGGTTGTTGGCGGAGAGGCTCAGCTCGATGGTATCCCTGATCTTCTTCTCCATATCCGCGCGTTTGGTGCTCACGATTTCCTCGACGCCGAACTGCGCGACTGCATCGCGAATTGCAGCCCGCGTCACAGGCCGCACCACATTGTCCTCGAAGCGGTTCTGCCAGGTGATGTGCAGATTGATCAGGTGCGCCGGATCGATCGCGTAGATCAAGGAAGCATCGATGTACACTTGCTGCCCGTCTTTTGTCCGGGCTTCAATCGAGTCATCACCCTGCACCTGACCCTCGCCTGTGGTTCCAGACATCGTGTAGGTCTGCCGTGCAATCGAATAGACCCTGACGTTCTCAAAGAACGGAATGATCCAGTGTAGTCCAGGCTCGAGGGCCTGTTCCCGGTATCCTTTGGGCTGGAACGCCGAGATCACGATCCCATACTGATCGGCCTGCAGAAAGACTAGTCCGGCGCCCAGGCTTGTAAGCAATATGGCCGCCACCAGCAGGACGACCATCAGCGTGTTGAATCCTTTGGCCGGCTGGCCGCGGCTGCCGCGCACGAGCGTCATGCCAACCACGGCAATGAAGGCCAGCCAGGCGGCTGCGGCAACTCCCTGAAATGCACTAGCGATGTTCATCTACTCCTCCATGGTAAGGATACGGCGTGGTCATTATAATCGCTTGCCGCGCGCCAGCCGCCGTGATAGCATCGCGGCATGCAGGTTCAGGGAACGATCTCCGAATTGTCGTTGATCGGTGGACTACCCTCGGCACACATTGTTTGTGAGGCGGCGGTGATTCCCACGCCGGGGCAATATCTGCTTGCCCATGAGCAGGGTTCCGATGCGCCGCTGGCGACGGAGCTTTTCGCTGCCGGATATCATTTGGATGGATTCATCGCTGCACCGCCGATCCGCAGGGACTGGAGGCCAGGCAGCGTGTTGAATCTGCGCGGTCCCCTCGGAAGTGGTTTTCACCTTCCGGGGGATGCGCGGCGTGTTGCCCTCATCGCATGCAATGATGACCCCTCGCGTCTGCTTCCATTGGCGGAGGTTGCAGTCCGCAGGGACGCCGCAGTCGCGCTGGTGTGCGGAAATCCGCCCTCAGATCTGCCGCTGCACTTGGAGATCCATCCACCCCGAGCCCTGGTGGACGTGTGTACGTGGGCAGACTACGCGGCGTTCGACGTTGAGGCAAGATCCGTGACCCAGATGGTGCGGGCCGTGTCCCAGGGGGGAGGAGGTCTCAGGGCAGGCGCATCGGCCCAAGCTCTCGTACGTGCTTCCATGCCCTGCGGAGGACTCGCCGCGTGTGGGGTGTGCACGGTGCGGACAGCCAGAGGACCGAGGCTTGCCTGTCTCGACGGACCGGTATTCGATCTGCGCCTATTGATCCCGGAACGCTAGCAGGGCCCGCAGAATTCTCTCGGCGGCGTGCCCATCGCCAAACGGATTGGCCGCTCTCGCCATACGCGCGTACTCGGCCGGTTCGTCCAACAGCAGGTTGGCCTGCTTCACGATGCGGCGGCCTTCCGTTCCCACCAGCCGCAGGTTCCCGGCTTCGATGCCCTCGGGTCTCTCAGTGACCTCCCGCAGCACCAGGACAGGTTTGCCAAAGGCGGGCGCCTCTTCCTGAATGCCGCCTGAGTCTGTCAGGATCAGGGTGGAACGCTTCATGAGGTGCACGAGGGGCAGATAGTCAAGAGGCGGGAGCAAAGTGATGTGCGGCACACCGCCCAGGAGCCTGAGCACGGGCTCCTGGACGTTGGGATTCAGATGCACCGGATATACGATCTCCACATCGCCGCGCGCGGCCAACTCCTTCAATGCGACACAGACGCTCTCAAGCGGGGCGCCAAAGTTCTCGCGGCGGTGGGCCGTCACGAGTAGAAGGGCCCTGGCGGAACCGCGGCCTGACCGCTCAGAGTTTGCGGCGGGCATCCGAGGTTCTGGGGGGACGGAACCGACGCCAAGCTTTTCGAGCAAGCGGGTGATGACCTCCGGCTCAGGCTGCGCTGCAACGAATTGCAGGGCGTCAATGACCGGATTGCCGGTGACCACGATCAACCGGGTATCGATCCCTTCGTTCAGCAGGTTTGCGCGGGCCTGTTCGGTTGGGGCGAAATGCAGGTCGGCGGCAACGCCTGCGACGCGGCGGTTGATCTCCTCCGGAAACGGTTGCCACTTTTTGTGTGTGCGCAAGCCAGCCTCGACGTGTCCCAGGCGCACTCTGAGGTAGTAGACCAGCAGGGCGGTGATGGCGACGGTCGTAGTGTCACCCTGAACAAGCACCCAATCCGGCTGATACTCTTGGATGACCGGATCGAGGCCGCGGAAGATGCAGGCGCTCAGCTCCGGTAAGGATTGGTCCTCTCGCATCAGATCGAGATCATAGTCCGGCCGGATCCCGAACAGGTCCAGGACCTGATCCAACATCTGACGATGCTGGGCCGTGATGCATACGCGTGATTCGATCCCGGGCTCCTTTGATAGGACCCGAATCACCGGCGCCATTTTCACGGCTTCCGGGCGCGTGCCAACTACGGACAGCACTCTCATGGATTCAATCCAGCACAATACGATGCATGCGCGCTCCTACGGGCTGGGAGCGCCCATACGGAAGAAAGTGAATCCGGCCTGCCGCCAAGATTCCGCCTCCCAGGCGTTGACCGTATCAATGGCGATGCGGGCGCTGGTCCTCCCGGCCACGTCGGCAGGGCTGAGGTGCGCAATTTCTGTGTGCGCAACCAGCAGGAGAATTGCATCAGCGCCGGCGAGGGCGTCATCCAGGCTGCCTGCAAGGCTGACACCCGCAAGGTCTGCATGCGGCTTGAAGGGTTCCCAGGCGATCACGTGTGCCCCGCCGCGTTGCAGCAGGCGCACAACATCGGCCGCCGGGCTCTCGCGCAGGTCGTCCACATTCGGCTTGTAGGCCAGCCCAAGGGCGGCGATGCGCTTCCCTCTCAATGGCCCGAGGGCGCGTTTGACCATCTTGACCACGAAAGCAGGCTGGGAATCGTTGACGCGACGGGCGCTGGCGATGAGCGGTGTAAGATCGGGCGCCCCCTCGACGAGGAACCATGGATCCACGCTGATGCAGTGCCCGCCGACGCCTGGGCCGGGACTCAGGATATTCACGCGGGGATGCCGGTTGGCCAGCGAGATCGCCTCCCAGACGTCAACTCCGAACCGATCCGCGAGGCGGCTGAACTCGTTCGCGACCGCGATGTTGATATCGCGATAGGTGTTCTCCATGAGCTTGATCAACTCGGCCGTCGTCGCATCCGTCTCGAGGATTTCCCCCCGGACGATCAGACGGTAGAGCTCCGCCGCAACCCGCGCGGATTCCGGCGTCACGCCGCCCACGACCCGTGCGTTCTCCCGCAATTCACGCAGGATCTGGCCCGGTAGAACGCGTTCAGGAGAGTACGCCAGGTGAAAATCGCTGCCGGACCGCAGGCCCGAACGCTCTAGGATTGGTGCAACGACATCCACAGTGGTTCGTGGAGGGGAGGTCGATTCAAGAATCACCAGGTTGCCGGGGTGCAGCACCGGCACTATCGACTTGGCCGCGGCTTTCACGGCGCGCAAATCGGCCAGCCTGTATCGCTGCCCGTTGTGCTCCCCGGATCTGCTTTCATGGAACGGCGTGGGTACCGCGATCACGAAGGCATCGGCCTCCGCAGGCTTGGCCGCGACGGCAAGCTTCCCCCCGGCGATGGCCGCGCGGTACATATCGCGCAGGCCGGCTTCATGAATGTGGATCTCCCCACGCCGGAGAGTCTCAAGAGCGCGCTCATTGATGTCGACTCCCAAGACGGAGACTCCCTGCGCGGCAAACGTGGAAGCCGTAGGCAAGCCTATGTAGCCCAGGCCGATCACACAGATTCTGTTGAAACTCAAGGAAGGCTCCTGAAATGCCCCTGCGGCCGGAAACCACACTGCGAACTTCCCATGCTCGTGGCGCATCAGCCTGTATGCATGAGGGCGCGCCCCGGGGCATCGTCATTATACACCCCTGAAACTTCGGGGCGCAGACTGCGTATATCCATGCATGAAGACAAGTGGCGTATAATGGAATTGGCCTTCACTGAGGAGGCTGGATGGATTTCCTGCTGAATCCCAGTATCGGTTACCTCATGCTCGTTGCGGCGGTGTTGTTCACCTTGGTGGCGATCATGACGCCGGGTACGGGCATTGCCGAAATCCTGGCCGTGTTTGCCCTAATGCTGGCCGGCTATGCCGTCTACCAGCTTTCATTCAACTGGTGGGCGCTGGCCCTATTGGTTCTGAGCGCAATCCCTTTCATGTATTCCGTACGCGGCCCCCGGCGCGGATTGTGGCTCGCATTGTCGATCCTGGGGCTGACGCTGGGATCCGTATTCTTTTTTCCAGCGGAGGAGGGGTTGGTCTCGGTGAACCTTCCACTGGCGATCATTACCACCCTCGTGTATTCCGCATTCCTCTGGTTCTCTGCCCGCAAAGTGCTGGAGATCGCCGCAGTGCGGCCAGTTCACGACCTTTCCGGGCTGATCGGTGAAAAGGGGGAGGCAAAGACGGCGATCGGGGAGCAGGGCTCGGTGCAGGTCGCGGGTGAGCTCTGGTCGGCGCGGAGTGATGCGCCGGTGCCGGTCGGAAGCACAATCAAGGTTGTCGGACGGGATGGATTTGTCCTGATCGTCGAGCAGGCAGTCAAATGAAGCACGGTATCCAGAGAGGATAGGATAAGGAGAGCCAATGAACACACTTACGCCATTACTTTGCGGGCTCGCGGCGATCGTGCTGGTGGCAGTGGTACTGATTGCCAATGCCATCCGCGTCGTCCCCGAGTACAAGCGCCTGGTCGTGTTTCGCTTGGGGCGCGTGATCCCCAAGCCGCGCGGCCCGGGGCTGGTGTTTCTCATCCCCATCGTCGACCGGGCCGTTTCGGTGGACTTGCGCGAGCAGGTCCGTGAGGTGCCGCACCAGACGGCGATCACGAAGGACAATGCGCCGATCTCAATCGACTTCCTGTGGTACTACAAGGTGGTGGTACCCGCGGAATCAGTCCTGAACGTCCAAAACTTTGAGCTTGCCGCGGCCGGCATTGCTACAACGACGCTGCGCGCCGTGATCGGCGGCATCCCTCTGGATGAGGTGCTATCGGAGCGCGAACACATCAACACCATGCTGCGCACACGGCTGGACGAGGTCACCGAACGTTGGGGCGTCAAGGTGACCAACGTGGAGATCCGCGAGATCATCCCGCCGCGCGAGGTGCAGGAGGCGATGAACCGCCAGATGTCCGCGGAACGGATCCGCCGGGCCGTTGTGACCGAGTCGACGGGCACGCGCGAGGCCGCCATTAATGTGGCCGATGGTGACAAGCAGTCGAATATCCTCAAGGCTGAGGGCCAGAAGCAGGCTGCCATCCTGGGGGCCGAGGGCGAGCGGCAGGCCCAGCAGCTGCGGGCGGAAGGCTTCGCCATCGCGTTGCAGAAGATCTTTGAGACCGCCAAGGGCGTCGACCAGAACACCATGACGCTCCAGTACTTCGAGGCGCTCAAGCGCATCGGCGACAGTGCATCTACCAAGTACATCTTCCCGCTTGAGTTCACCAGCCTTGTTCAGAAGTTCATGGCTGGCGAGAAGAAATAGAGCCGGTTTGCAGCGCTGAAATCCAAGGGAAGTACAATAAGGGCCGCCCGATTGCGGGAGGCCCTTATTCTTGGAACGAGACAACGGTCGTTTGCGCACCGAGATCCGCACCGCCACCTTCCTGGACCTGAGCGCCCTGAGCAAGTTGGAACGCTCGTGCTTTGGCAAGGATGCCTGGCCGCTCCTCGACCTCATTGCTGTACTGACGTTGGTTGATGTGGTGCGGCTGAAGGCGGTGGAGGCCGGAGAGATGATCGGATTTGCTGCAGGCGATCCGCGTCCCGGCGAGGGGTTCTCCTGGATCGCGACCGTCGGCGTGGTGCCGGAGTACCGCCGGCGCGGCATTGGACGCGACCTACTGCGAGCCTGCGAGCGGGAGCTCCGCACGCCGCGGTTGCGGCTTTCGGTCCGTGCCTCCAATGAGGCTGCCGTCGGTCTGTATGAGGGAGAGGGCTACAAGCAGGTCGATGTGTGGCAGAACTACTACAAGGACCGCGAGCCTGCCATCGTGATGGAGAAGATTCGAGCATTATAGTGAGCGGCCATGTTGCAGAAGGCTCCTGAGTTACCCAACCTGGTGCAAACCCGTGAAGCGTTCGCTTCGCTTGTCCAAGAGCTGCGCAACGAGCCACGAATCGCGGTGGACACCGAATCAAACAGCCTGCACGCGTATCGCGAGCGCGTCTGCCTGATGCAGTTCTCGACGCCGCAATGCGATTACGTGCTCGACACGATCGCCGTGGAGGATGTTGATGCGCTTGGCATGGTCCTGGCAGACCCGCGCATAGAGAAGGTCTTCCATGCTGCGGAGTACGACATCCTGTGTCTGCGGCGCGACTATGGCTTCGCCTTCGCCAGCATCTTCGACACCATGCATGCCGGGCGCATTCTGGGCCGCAAGATGGCTGGTCTCGACAGGCTGATCGACGAGAAATTCGGCATAAAGGTCAACAAGCGGCTGCAGAAGGCCAACTGGGGCGCCAGACCTCTCTCTCCGGAGCTACTGCAATACGCCGCTCAGGATACGCACTATCTGCTCCGGCTGCGCGACTTGCTCGAAGCAGAACTTAATGAAAGGGGCCTCCTCGAGCTGGCGCAAGAGGACTTCGTGATGGCGTGCAACCACCACAATGACAACAAGGGCCGTGCAGAATCACCGGCGTGGGCGCGTTTCAGTTCCCGGCGCGACCTTGCCCCGCAGGAGCTCACGATTCTTAAAGAGCTGCTGGAATGGCGCGAGGTCCTCGCTGCTAGACTGGATCGCCCGCCGTTCAAAGTGCTCAGCGATGAAAAACTGATCGCCATTGCGCGCACCAAACCGTCCAAGCCTGATGAGCTTGCCGCCATCGAGCTGGGGGAGAAACCGCTGCGCCAGTGGGGGAATGACCTGCTTATCGCAGTGGCTCGAGGCCTGAATGGACCACTGGTGCGCAAGACGCAACCGCCATCCCCGACAGGGGAGTACCTAAAACGGCTGGAGGGGCTCAAGGGGTGGCGAAAAAAGGTCGCCTCCGGCATGCAGGTGGAATCCGACGTGGTGCTGCCGCGTGGGCTGCTGCTCGCACTTGCGGATCGTGGCCCGCAGGACATGGTGGCCATCATGATGTCCTCTCCATGGAGACTGCGCCGATTCGGTGCTCAGATCTCGGCCGTGCTGCAGAGCGTGCCATCCAACTAGCCAGTGGCTTCCCTGATGGCGCGCCCGCGGGCTTGCGAGGGGAAGCAGGCGAAAGCGAGGATTTAGCGTGCGTCTCAGTTTCCATGGCGCGGCCCAGACCGTGACAGGCTCCCAGCATCTGCTGGAGATCAATGGTGCGCGCCTATTGCTGGAGTGCGGCCTCTATCAGGGGCGCCGGGAAGAGAGCTATCGGCGAAATCGGGAATTCCGCTACGATCCTCGAAGTGTCAATGCGGTCGTTCTTTCCCATGCACACATTGATCACAGCGGTAACCTGCCGAACCTCGTGCGGCAGGGCTTCTCCGGGCTGGTCTATGCCACGAGCGCGACCGCGGACCTGAGTGACATCATGCTGCGGGATTCCGGTCACATCCAGGAATCAGACGCAGCGTTCGTCAATAAGAAGCTGCGCCGAGGCGACTCGCCGGTACAGCCGATCTACACGATGGCAGATGCTGAGCAAGTGGCCGGATACTTCCATTCCGTTGAATACCGCCAATGGTTCGAGCCAATTCCCGGAGTCAAGGCGCAGTTCTTCGACGCGGGGCATATCTTGGGCTCCGCCGGCGTGCTCTTGGAGATCGTGGAGAACGGCCGCCACCTGCGCTTCTGGTTCTCCGGTGACATCGGCAGGTTCAAGCTGCCGCTGTTGCAGGATCCTGTGCTGCCTGAGCCTGTGGACTACCTGCTGATGGAGTGCACCTACGGGGATCTTGCTCACAACGATCCCGAGCAGGCCTATGAAGCCGTGCGAAGCATCGTCTCAAAGACAATCGCCCGCGGCGGCAAGGTTATCATCCCTTCGTTCGCCGTTGGCCGCACGCAGGAACTCGTGTACGATCTAAACAGGATGGTGGCCGAAGGAGAGATCGGAGCCGTCCCAGTGTACGTAGACAGCCCATTGGCGGTCAATACGACCGACGTCTTTCGGCGACACCCGGAGTACTTCGATCAGGAAACCCGCGCCTTTGTCCGCGAGAACCGCCACCCTGCCCTGGAATTCAAGGGCCTGACCTATGTGCGTTCGGTGGAGGAATCCAAAGCCCTCAACGACCGCCATGAACCGATGATAATCATCTCGGCCTCGGGCATGGCAGAGACGGGGCGCATTCTGCATCACCTTAAGAACAACATTGGCGATCCACGGAATACCGTGCTGATTGTATCGTGGCAGGCGCCGGATACGCTGGGTCGACGTCTCGCGGATGGCGAGACGCAGGTGAGGATCTTCGGCGACCCCCATGACGTGCGCGCGGAGGTTGTCAAGGTCCCAGGGTTATCGGCTCATGCTGGCCAGGACTTGCTGGTGCGGTATGCGTCATCCATCAAGGGGGATGCGAGGAAGGTCTTCCTGATCCACGGTGAGCAGGAGCCCGCGGCCGCGCTCACGGCAAAGTTGAACGCGGAATCGATGCGGGAGGTCTACTATCCAGCGCTGCATTCGAGCGTGGAGTTGTAAGTTATAATCCCGCTGCATTTCTGGAGAGGTGCCAGAGCGGTTGAATGGGACGGTCTCGAAAACCGTTGTGGCCCCAGTGGCCACCGTGGGTTCGAATCCCACCCTCTCCGCCATCGTTGCGTGGGAAGTGCGCAAGGCGCCCCGTTCGTGCCCAATCACCGGAATACCGAGCTGGATGGCGACTTGGCGATGAGAGCGCTGCCGCTGCAAAACCCGATCTCGCCTGCGCCTGTCTGGGCATGCCGCAAAGCAGCCCCCTGACCACAGGGGGGCGCCAAGAGCGTTTCCCCAAGAATGAACTCCGAAACGCGACCGATGATCGATGACGTGTTTGCCAATAGTTCGCCACCGCTTCGGCTCTTTCGCGTCCGGAAAGCATCGCCGCGCCCGGTTCTGCGGCGATTGGCGGCCACCGTCTGTCCATGTCCGGGCTTTTCGTAGATCTGTCGGTCGAGATCAATGCTTCGGTCCAACGCGTGTGGGATGCGCTGACTCTGAAACAATGCACGGCCGAGTGGGCCTCGGAGTTCTCCCGCGGCGGCCCGTCACTGTATATCGAGTCCGACTGGGGCCTTGGTAGCCCGGTCCTGTGGAAGGACGCGAAGGGGCACGTGGTCGTCGAGGGATATGTCACTGCGCTCGATGCGTACGGGATGCTCCGGTTTACAGCTTTCGATGTGCGGGGTCCGGGGCCCCCTGCATCTGCCGAGGATGGAATCACCTACAAGCTCACGGAACGAGACGGCAAGACGCGGCTGTGGGTTTCGCAGGGGGATTTCTCGACCAGTGCCGATGGCGCGAAGTACCGGCACCTGAGTGCGGAGATCTGGGACCGCGTCCTCGCCAAGGTGAAGCGCTTGGCCGAACGGGAAGCGGCACCCAACCAGCCCCCCGAAGGCCGCTCTAGGTGACGCCAATAGCGCCGTGACCGTTTGGCGGCGGCCGGCGTGCCGCGCCATCCGCAATGTCATCAGCCGCTCAAGCGATCAACATCGTTGCAGCCGGAGGTAAGCCCCAAGCCGTCGGCCCTTCGGTGGTAAGATTCTTAACATGCGGCTCAATCTTGCGCTCGTCCAGATAGCCACCAAGCTTGGGGATGTGGAAGCCAACCTGGAGAAGCATCTTGGCTTCATCAAGCAGGCCAAAGCCGAGGGAGCCGATCTGATCGTTTTCCCGGAGCTCTCACTTACCGGCTATCTTCTGCAGGACTTTGCGCCGGCCGTCGCGCACAGGCCGGTGGAAGACGACCCTGTTTTCCGGCCGCTGCTGAAGGCGAGCCGCGACCTGGACGTCGTGGTGGGTTTCGTTGATGAAGATGCCCGCCACCGCTTCTACATTGCCTCTGCCTACCTCTCCGGCGGCAAGGTCATCCACGTCCATCACAAGCTCTACCTTCCGACGTATGCGCTCTTCGACGAAGGGCGCTTCTTCACGCGCGGCGACGCCGTGCGAGCGTTCGATACGCGCTTCGGCCGGCTTGGGATGTTGATCTGCGAGGACTTCTGGCATGTGTCTCCGCCGTACCTCTTGTGGCTGGACGGCGCGGACGTTTTGCTGCTGGCTTCGGCCTCGCCAGGGCGCGGCCTGAACGAGCATGACCGCCTGGAGTCAGCGCGCTGGGTTGAAGGCGTGAACCAGGCTTATGCCAATCTGTTCACCAGTTTTGTGGCGCACAGCAATCGCGTGGGCTATGAAGACGGCCTGAACTTTTGGGGCGGTGCCACTGCGTTTGATCCGGGGGGCGAGCTGATCGCACATGGCCCATATTTCGAGGAGGCCATGGTTTCCGCCGTGGTGGACTTGGGACGGTTGCGCCGGGTGCGGGCCCGTCTACCGCTCCTGCGCGACGAACGCACGAGCCTGGTGCAGACTGAGTTGGCTCGCATCTTTTCGAAATGAACGTCGATCTGAGCATTCACACCGACCTCGCCCGCAAGATTCTCATCGGATTCACGAGAAGCGAGATCACCCGTGCAGGCTTCAGCCGGGCGCTGGTGGGCCTTTCGGGCGGCCTGGACTCTGCAGTCTCATGCGCATTGGCGGCGGAGGCGCTGGGCCCCGAAAACGTTCTGGCTGTGCGCTTGCCCTACCGGACCTCCTCGCCTGATTCGCTTGAAGATGCCCAGGCGGTCGCGGAAAAACTCCGAGTCCCGCTGGAAACCTTCGACATAACCGACATGGTCGAGCCGCTGCTGAAGCGCGATCCGAACATGCAGAATGTGCGCAGGGGGAATATCCTGGCCAGGGCGCGGATGATCGTCTTGTACGACCAATCGGAGGTCTGGAAGGGGCTCGTGGTCGGAACCAGCAACAAGACGGAGATCCTGCTCGGATACACCACTTTGTGGGGCGATATGGCCGCGGCTATCAACCCCTTGGGCGACCTGTACAAGACCCAGCTGCGGCAGCTGGCCGCCGCGATGGACCTCCCGCCTGAGGTGCTGAGCAAGTCGCCTTCGGCAGATCTCTGGATGGGGCAAACGGACGAGGCGGAAATGGGCCTGCGGTACGAAGAGGTTGACAGGCTCCTGTACCTGCTTATTGACCAGCGCTTCACGCCGGAGGAATGCGTGGAGGCGGGCTTCGGGCGGGCGTATGTGGACAGCGTCATGAAGCGGGTGCGCCGGAATCACTTCAAACGTCTTATGCCGCCGATCGCCAAGCTCAGCAACCGCACAGTCGGCTACGATTTCCTCTACCCGAGGGACTGGGGTACCTAGTTGCAGCACACAGCGCAACGAAGACACGAGCGGCGCCTTGGCCCGCTCGTTTGCTTGTGTGTGAGGCCCACCGGCCTGAGGACGGCCGGCTGATGCGCCTGCCGCCTGCGCTCAGACATCGACAATTCACACTGATCTGGTCGGGCCTGATCGTTTCGATGATCGGTAGCCAGATGCAGCAGTGGGCGTTGTTCTGGCACATCAGCCAGTTGAGCATCGCGCCGATCGCGGTGAGCATTGTCGGCGCTGTGCGTTTCGGCGGCGTCCTGGCATTCTCCATGATTGGAGGACTGGTAGCGGATCGGTACGACCGGCGGGTGATCCTGTTCATTACGCAGAGCATGGCATTGGTGGTGGCGCTTGCCTTGGGCCTCCTCACAATGCTCCGAGTCATACAGCTCTGGCACATCTATCTGCTCACTGCGATCCAGGCCGCGACGATGGCCTTCGACATGCCTGCCCGCCAGTCGCTCGTGCCCAACCTGGTGCCTCGTGAGGACCTGCCCAACGCATTTTCCCTGCAGTCGATCGCCTTCAACACCGGGGCGATTGCGGGGCCCGCACTAAGCGGCGTCATTATTGCCTACTGGGGGCAGGAATTTGCCTACCTGATCAACGCGCTCTCCTTCCTGGCCGTGATACTGGCCCTCGTGGCAATGGGAAGAGTGCCTCAACACCAGGCGGCAGCCCGTAGGGGTCTGCGCGCGGCGGCTGCAGATATCCGCAGCGGGGTGCGCTTTATCAAGGGACAGCCGCTCATCCTATCCAGCATGATCCTCGATTTCTTCGCGACCTTCTTCGCCTCGGCTAACACGCTACTGCCTTATTTTGCGCAGTACGTTCTGCAGGTCAATGAAGTGGCCTACGGGTGGCTGGCAGCCGCGGCCTCGGTCGGAGCCGTCGTGGTTGGGCTCGTCATCTCGCAATTCGGCCATATTCGGCATCAGGGGCAACTTCTGCTGGGCTCCGTGTTCGTGTTCGGCTTCGCTGCCATCCTTTTCGGCGCCTCGCGCATCTACGCGGTGGTGTTCGGCGCACTGGTGCTGATGGGGGCGGCGGACTCCGTGAGCACGATCATTCGAAACACGATCCGCAACCTGCAGACCCCGGATTCCCTGCGCGGCCGCATGACGGGCATCAATCAGATCTTCTTCATGGGCGGCCCTCAGCTGGGCGAGATCGAGGCGGGGGCCGTGGCGCAGGGCCTGGGGGTGCCTTTTGCGATCATCAGTGGTGGTATCGGCACGATCCTCATAGTGGCGATGATCGCCGCCCGCTGGCCGATCCTGATGCACTACAGCGGGGATGAACCCGGCACCGCCGCGGTGCACTAGCCGCAGGGCCTACAATTGCCATACAACACAGCCATGAACTCCAGATCGGCGTTGACTTGTGCCGGGATTCTGGCTATACTGCGGCTAGAGGCAATTCCACCATGCGAGTAGTTGCAGAAAAGGGATCCAATCACCAGTCCTGAAGGGCACGCGTGCGTGGAACGCGTGCTTTTTTTGTGCTGCATTCCGAAAGGAGACTGAGACATGGACTATGGCATGATCGGCAAGATCGAGAAAGCCAAGAGATACGCTGAGGAGCGCCAGCGCTTCCGGTTCAAGTCTTTCGATGTCACCTTTAGCGGGGACAACAACGATCACCAGCTCGGTTTTGCCGACGGCAAGTTCCACTGCGACTGTGAGTTCTTCTTGACGCACGAGCGCTGCGGCCACACCATGGCCTTGGAGATCTTGTTCAAGGATATGCTGCCCGCGCCAGTGAGCGCATAGGAACACGATGCATAAGGCGACTGCCCTCCGCAACAGCGGAGGGCAGTCTTGCTTAGGGCGCGGAGTCACCGGAAAAGCAGGGGCGCCCGCAGGTGCACGGGCCTGAACTGGGCCGGGCGCATGCGGCGCCGGGCTCGCCAGCTGGGGGTTGGCCTCACGTGATCAGGGGCGCCAACTCAAGCCTCACCTGGTCAGGGTTGCTGAACAGGATCCCGCGCATACCCATGGCGGTGGCGGCCTTCAGGTTGGCAGGGGTGTCATCGACCAGAACTGATTGAGCTGCGGAGGCACCAAGCGTCCGCAGCGCGAGCTCGTAGATCCGCGGGTCTGGCTTCAGGAGCCCAACTTCGGCTGAAATGATCAGGGTGTCAAAGGCATCGTCGAACTTGTTCTTGACGACGTAGTCCCGCAGGTCGGGCCAGCCGTTCGAGATTAGCCCGGTCCGGCGAGTCGGTCGCAACGAGCGAATGAGGTCCAGGAGCTGCCGATCGAGCAGATCGCCGCCGAAGAACTCATCTCGCATGGCCGCCACCTCGGAGGTCGGTCTTCCCAAACGGGCTGCGACGCCTTCCCAATGCTGCTGTGTGGTGATCCGCCCCAGGGAGGCCTGCCGCGCGCCCTCACTTTCGAAGACCATCCGCACCAGCTCTTCGTACGACAAGTCAAGGCGCTCCGCAAGTTGCTCGCGGGGCGCCTCAAATTCGGTGCGAAGTATTACACCGCCTAGATCGAAAAAGAAAGCCTCGATGCTCACTTGTTTGCGCGGCCAGATCCATCCGGGCAATTCCGACGGCGGACCGCCCGGTCTTGCTTCGAACGCAACCGGCATGAATGCAGAGCCTGGCGGCGATGGGCCGCCAGGTCTCGCTCCATGCGCACTATCTCTTCTTGCGGGGTTTCGCCGCCTTGCGAGCGCTCTTCCTGACGGCTTTCTTCTTCGCGGCCTTCTTGACCGGCTTCTTTGCCGTTTTCTTGGCAGCCGGCTTGGCCTTTCGGGCGGCCTTCTTGGCGACTGGCTTGTGCCTGCGCCGCGCGGGGGCAGCCTTCTTTGGTGCGGCCGCCGCCGGCGCGGAACTCGCGGGCATGGCAGTGGCCGGCATCGAGGACGGCGCGGGCGTCATCGGGGCCGCGGCAGGCGCCTTGATGGCTTCCTCCCAGCCAGGAGTGAACATCTCGAGCCTTTCACGCGAAATCGCGTTGGCACGGCCGCAGCGAGGGCAGCGGGCATCATAGTGATGCAGGTTCTCCGCGCGCATTTTCCGCAAGGCGGCGATCTTCTCCTCCATGCTGAGCGTAAAGGGGGTCTGGTCGTAGAAGCAAGTCACGTTCATAGTTGGCCTCCTCGAGTCGATATGCAAAAGTATAGCCGATTTTGCGGCAATCTCATACCAATGACACGCGGGGCAGGCGCTCCGCGTGTTGGTGCCACCAGAGCGCGCCGCCCGGGCGGGCGCGGGCTACGGACCGACCCCCGTGGCTATCCGGCCCGCCTGCAGATCATCCAGTACCCTCTGGACGAGCCGCTGCTTGCCCGGCGTAAGGAAGTTGGGGTCGACATCCGCCAGTCCAAGCGGGGAGGGGATGCTCTGGCCGCCCCGGCCGGCGACCAGCTCTGGCCAGGCGGTCTGGATGGCCTTGACGGCATCCGCCTGAATGCCCATCACCCAGCCGGCCGGTCGCGGGTTCGGAAGGGTGGTTCCTATGATCTGAGCGCCCGTCTGCCCCAGCGAATCGTAGAGTTGCCTGACCTCGATCGCCGGATCGGGGTAGACGTACAACGCGTCTACTTTGAGGCTGCCCACCAGGTAGTTGGCCCAGCCGCCGAACCGGCTCGGATCCTCATCGGCTGGGATCTCTGCATACTGCGGGTAGCGGATGCCAGTCCCATTCGGATCGAGGTACAGCCGATAGCTTCCGCATACGCCGCAGAAGTACGCCATACCGTTGGCAAACGCCTGCCTCGCCTGTTGAGCGCTGGGGTTCTCTTTCGGAAGGATCATTCCCACCCGGAAGTCATCGCTTATGACAGCGGCGGTGTATCCCGCCAGGAACGCGGGCAGGTCGGTTTGGTTGTTGCCCGCCAGGACGCTGACGTTGCCGGCGGTGTTGACCCCTGGGACGTTTATCGCCAGGAACTGCACCTGCGGGGCGGCGGCGGCCAGCGCAGCAACTCCGGGATCGGGCGGCAAGGCAACGACGATTCGCAGGCCCGACTCGATATCGGCCGGACTGAAGGAGTTGCGTACCTGAAAGCGCATGGCTGATTGCTGCGCCAGGTCGTAGACCACCTTTTGGTAGGCGTCCGAGACGGCCTTGTCCATATCCGCCGGCAAGACCAGGATCGCCAGGGGGGACTCGGGTGTCGGCACCGATGTTGGCGATGGGATCACGGTCGGAATCGGCGCGGCGGTAGGCTCCGGTGGTCTGCCGAGCGAACATGCACTCAGACTTGCAGCCAGCAGCAGAAGGTGGATCTGAAGCTTCAGGTGCACAATGGGTCTCCGGGTGCAGGAATCCGCAGAATTATAACGCCCGAGGCCGCCATTCCTCTGTGAGGCCAAACATGAGGTTGTCACTTAAATGAGCACTGCGGGGGTGCTCCCCGCAGTGCTGCAGTGCATCGGTAGTGCTAGTTGGCTGCGACCTTGATCGTCCGCGGCCGGGAGGTTTCCGCCTTGGGAAGGCGCAGTGTCAAGATCCCGTCGGAGATCTTGGCGTCAATCTTGTCGGGCTCGAGAGGCGAGGGCAGCCGGATCTCACGCCGGAAGGCGCCGCCGGGAATCTCGTGCAGCAGGTACTCGGCCTCGTCGACGGGGAACTCCCCTTCGATCTGGAGCACGTCTTCGAGCACCTGAATCTTGAGGTCCTCGGCTTTGAGCCCGGGCACTGGCGCCGTCAAGACGAACGCCTCACCATCGTCACGAACATTTAGGCGCAGGTAGCGGTGCCCCAGCCCGCGGCCCGCGGCGGCGAGCCACCGGTTGGCGACACGATTGGGGAACGCATACGTATAGAAGGTCATCTGATCATCTCCTTGTCATTGCCGCAATAGAACTGACGCAATAATAGCTGCTGACCGTATGAAATCCATCAATGTCAGATAGACGTTCTATATGACACGACCGCGGGGCGGGCCTGTGACCGGCATATGGCCCGGGCGCGGCCATGAGAAAGAGCCGACTCGCCTGAGTCGGCTCTTCTGGGATCCAAACGTGCGCCTTACCGGGGAACGCTCCTAGGGAAGGTAAGCTTTGACAAAATCCAGGACGTCCGGCCGATCCGTGCGGAACACACCACCGGTGCCGCCGCACGTGCCGTTCATGCCGAAGGATGTGATGCCCGCCACGACATTGGTGTCGCCAAGGAAGTTGGCCCCACCCGAATCGCCGAAGCAAGTGCCCCCGCTATTGGCATTGTTCGAGAGCAGCATCGAACCGGGGCCGGTGAAGCCGGTGTTGATCTGCAGCAGCCACGGATAGGCCACATAGCGAGTCTTCGAGCGGACGTCCTTCCAAGAGGCGGCATCCGGGAAGCTCTTTTGGAGCCCGTAGCCCACGGCGGTGAACAGGGTGTTGTTGCCGTTCTTGTCCTTCAGCGCGTCAAACTGGTTCACAGTTGGCAGTGCGCCATAGGTGGCGAGTTTGACGGCCTTCTTGAGGACTACGACGCCAACATCGTGAACGAAGAACGGCGCGGTCTCATAGAGTGGATGCGCCGCCCAGGATTCGGCCTCAATGCTGTACTTGCCGCCGCCGTATGGGTAGTTGTTGGTTTTACCGATGCCAGCCTGAACATCTGATTCAGTGAAGATCCTCATGCCCGAGTACGGTTCATCGGGATAGTCGTTTGTGCAATGCCCGGCTGTCAACAGGACCCTCGGGGCGATCAACGTGCCGCTGCACCGAAATGCGGGCTCGCCGCCGATTTCCATCAGCAGGAGCACGACGTGCGGATGGCCGTTGCCGTCTAGAGTGCCGTCCGTGATGGCGCCGGCAATACCCACTGTGCTTAGCGTCAAGGCCAGCATCAGGATGATGGCGATAGTAGCTTTCTTCATTTTGCTCTCCCGTGTTGCCATGGATTGGAATAGTCTTGCTTGGCGTGCAGATGATGTTCCAGGTGCCAGCGATCTGGTGTGATCCGATACCTAGAGGCGCCTCCTTTCCGATCCTGCAAATCCACCAAAACATCAGCTCGGGGGCGTTCTCGACCGCGCTGGGAAGGTGCCGATCCGATCATGAGTACTATAGCAGTTTTGAGGTGGGATTTCAACCCACCGGAGGTCGCCATTCAAACCGGTATAATCGCCGCCTATGCCGCCTCGCCTACTCGGGATATCCGTCTTGCTGGTTGGCCTGACCACCGCTGCTATCTTCCTGTATGGCAACTACCATCCCAGCGGCCTGCGGGCGGTACGCGTCTTTGCCTGGCTCAGGTCACCGGCATCGGCAGATGGCCGGGTCGTTCAAATGCGAAGCCGATGCGGCGCAGCACCCTTCGTCTTTCCAACGACCGGAATTGCTGGCTTCCTCTGGGGTGATTCGTTCAGGCTGGGACATCGCCATCAGGGCGTGGACATTTTCGCAGGCACCGATGTGGATGTGACGCCGGTGATCGCGGCCTACCCCGGCCTTCTGACGCGCCTGCCCGAATGGAAATCAACGGTCATCGTTCGCGTTCCGAGCGACCCCCTCCAGCCCGGCCGGCAGATCTGGGTGTACTACACCCACATGGCCGACGCCGCCGGCAACTCCTTCATCTCGGACGAGTTTCCGCCGGGAACGTACGAGCAGGCCGTGCAGGCGGGAACCTTCCTTGGGCGACAGGGGGACTACTCGGGTGATCCCAACAATCCAGTGGGCGTCCACCTGCACGTGTCGATCGTGAAGGATAACGCCGGCCGTTTCATGAACGAACTGGAGATCCAGAACACGTACGACCCCTCCCCGTACTTTGGGCTGGCACTGAACTCAGCTATGAGTCCCAATGATGCGCCGGTTTGCGAAGCTGTAACCGACGAATGAAAGCCGGCATTGCCACCGCGAGGCCATGCGCTGGCGCAAGGTGGTCGGCCAAGATAGCTACCGGGCCGACTACCACAGCGGGTATCGAATCAGCGATGAAAGCCAAAGCAGGAATTGGTCGTGGATCTGGAATGCGGCGATTCCGACCATAATGCCGATGAAGAACCCTGCGACCACATCCGACACATAATGCACCCCCATGGCGACGCGCGCCAGCGACACCAGTGGCGCCCAAGCCCACAGTGCGACTGCAAGGCCTGCCGGTCCCAGCCCCGAGGCGAGCACCGCGATCAGGACGGCGCGGGCAGCATGGCCCGAAGGGAATGAGTGCGGATCTGTGTTGCGGTAGATGCTGCCCCAATCGCCCTCGGGCCGGCGGCGCCGTATGCTGAACTTCATGCCCATCACCAATGCTGCCAGCACGGAGATGGCGCTGAGCACCATAATGGCCCACTGCTTCCAGAAGGAATCGCTGAAAAGCCACACGAAGATGAGCGCCGCGCCCCAGAACCAGGAGTCTCCGGAGTGAGCCAGGAATACGGCGAGACTGCGTCGGGGGCCCGGCTTCTCGGCCACGCGCAGGCGCTGTGAGAGGCGCGCGTCGAGTCCCAGGATCGTATTCACTGTAATTCCATTAGGACACAGGGGCCTGGAGCGTGCCCCGGGCACCGTCGGGCGCTTAGCGCCGCCTGGGACGCCCGCTCGCCCGTCCGGCCTTGGATACGGCCTTCCGCCCCCCAACCTTCGAGGTCTTGCCAGCCGATCGTTTGTGCTTGGCAGCCGGCGTGCGCTTTGTGGTGACTCTTCGCCCGCTGGGCCGACCCGTAGTTCGCCTTCGTTGGCCGCGCGCAAGGTGCGCACGCATCAGCTCCAATTGATGGGGCTTGTCGACGTCCATGCCGACCTCCGCAAACGGGCAGATGAGAGCGCGCCCCCTGAGGCCAAGCCTCTCGGCCAGGCGCCGGATCACGTCGTCTGCGGTCAGCTGTCTGAACAGGAACCTCAATATGATGTCGAAACCCAGCAGGCTTGCCTGGGCTGCAGGATTCTTGCGCGCCTCGATCAGCCTGTCCCAGAATTCGGAATTCTTGTCAACGATGGCGGTCCGGGCCATGTTCATGTCCCCACCGCACGCTTCGATATCCTTCAGCCGCACGAAGGTCCTTCTGGCAGCAGGGAAGCGCTCCTCCATCACCTGGCGCGGGATCACGCTGTAGTAGATGTCGTGTTTGGTCAGCAGGCCGGTGTTGACCACCCAATCCACCATCTGGCCTGTTATGGCAGGTATGTCCGATGTCACGAACAGGACATACTCGGCCCTGGGGTTCAGCTGCACGACCTTCGCGGTGCCGGCCTGGATATTGGCGAGCAGCTTGCCCTCATTGGAAACGTGAAAGAGAGGCTTGCTGCAGCTGAGTCTTGACTTCGGGGTGAGTCCGACAATTACGACCCGGTCAATCGTCTTGGCAGCGCCCAGCGCGTCGAGCACCCATTGGACCATCGGCTTGCCGGCCATGTCGATAAGTGCCTTCGACTCACCATTTGAATAAGCGTACAGGCTGTCTTGAGGTTGGGGAATCCCGCCTGCGATGATCACTGCGTCCATGAGTCAAGTCCTCCGGGGCTGCATCCTGCGCCGTCCCTAGTTGAGCTCCTGCAGTTGGGGCTCAAAGTTCAGCCTGACGAGCAGGTCGGCGTACTCACTGCGATCCAGCGGTCGGCCTTTGCCTGAGATAGCGACCAGGGCCGCCTCCATCATGTTCGTCCCGAACGAGCGACCATCCAGCACGGGTGTTGTCGTGACCAGATACTTCACGCCCAAGTCCCGAAAGAGCTTCTGATCCTCGGGCGTCGTGGTGTTCGTGACAATGATCTTTCCCTGCATGTCGTCCGGCATGTGGCGCTTGATATAGTGACAATCGCCTGCGATCACGGATGCCCACCCGTAGTACTTCTCGAATCGCGGAACGCGTTCCTCCTGCTTGGCACCGGTGGGGTAGACCCACTTGAACGGGAGCCTGCCGACCACGGGCATGAGCAGTGCCGCCAGAGTCTTCAGCTGACGGGCAGAACGCAATGCCACCGGAATGCTCAGTCCGAACATGAGATCGCCGAATACGCAGTCGTAGCCCGCATCCAGGAAGCTGGTCGACATCCCCCACCGGTCCGCGCCGCTAACGACGAACACCTTCCGGCCCACCTGCTTGAGGTAGTCGGGGATGCGTGCTTCCAGGAATGGCGCCGACTTGTTCTCCAGGGTGTTCTTCAGCCCCACGCCGTCGACAATGGGTGTCTTCTTGACATAGCGGACCATCGGGCGGACGGAGTACAACGGATACCATTTGTCGTCCACCAGCAGGCCAAGATCCGCGCCGCCGACCCCGAAGGCATCCACCCGCCCATCCAGTTCCTTGTATTTGAGGGCCGCGGCTTCCATGTCGCCATCCGTGCCGATGCGCTCGATGCTGACCTTCTCCCCTAGCAGCGTTACCTCGACCGCCTTGTCGCGTTTGGATGAGCCGATACTTATCCCCACAGCACGTTTCATCATGCCTCTCCTGTTGCCGGACTCTCGTCAGTATACTCTGAAGCCCGGGATGTGCAAAACCGCTATTTGGACGGCAGCAGGCGCGCCCGCACGACGTGCCGGTTCACGGCGCCGAAGCGATACTTGTAGGCCTCGTCGCCGCGCATGAAGTCGAATTCGGACCGCCCGTGCTCGCAGGCCCACTCGATTTGACGTGCGAGCAGCACCCAGCCCGGCGAAATGTCCATGAAATCCCGACTCACGGCCGAGTTGTACCCCCACAGTTTACCCTTGTAGTCGAAATTGAAGGCCGCCGCCGCTTTGACCCCATTCACGCTCAGAAACGCCATCCACAAGAAGCCGCCTTCCCACGCGGCCCGCGTCAACGCACCCATGTGGTCGCGCATCGCCGGAGTCAAGAAGCGGGCTTTGTTGGCATCCTGTGCCATCAGGTCCAGGAACTCCTCGATGTAGGTCTCCAGAAGGGCGGGGCTTTGAAGGAGCTCGAACTTCGATGGCGTGGGCGCCTCCGTGGCACGCCGCAACTTTCGCCGGATCTCATGCCGCTGCTTCTTGTCGAGACCTGCAAGGTAGGCTTCAAAGTCGCCGCCCAGAGCGATGCGTGGTGTGGGTCGGAAGACCTCCTGCGTATATGTCCAGCGCCGCCTTTCAGCCTCCATTCGCAGCGCCTGCAGTGTCGGGGACGTCTCCGCGATGTTGTACCAGTCCAAGGCAACGCTTGCGAGGTCCGGCGAGGCCCCCAGGAAGTCGAGCAGGCCTTTCAGGAATTCATCCACATCGACCGCCGGGACGAGCAAGTCCAGATAATCGGAAATTTCGATGCTTCCGATGAGCAGCACTGCCCGCCTACCTTCATGTTCGGCTGCAAACATTGGCGCTATCCCGACAAGATGCCCGCCCTCGGATGCAGAAACGAGCACCAGCTCGGTGTCAGCCCATTCGCCACCTCCCTGGGTGTTCCACCAGAGGCTCAGATACTCGTAGCGCGCGAACGGCGTGTCGGAGATGCCTGCGGACGCCAAGTGATTCCACGCGTCCGACGGTAATTCGGAGAAGTCCTTGTGGAGCGTGAATTCCATGTGAAGTGTGGGGACCAAGAGCGTCGGAATTTTACCAGTATAATGACAAGGGAATCTTGGCGATGCCGCTCGATATAACGATTACGCCGCTCTATCGAGTCGGCGGACAGGATCAACCATCGTTGCCCGGCCTGATGGTGGCTGTGCCGCCGCGTCAGGCGGCGCGCGGTCGCGACCAGGATCGCCTGGTGGTCCATCTGCAATTGACCGGCAAAGCAGTGCTCTCAAGTGGGGACGTAGTTCAGGCGGCGAGCCGGGCCGCAATGGCCTTCTACGCAATTCCCGGCACCATTACCTCCGCGCTGCGTAATGCGGCGGAAACCATTAACCAGCACTTGCGCGATCGGAATCTCTCCAGCCCGGGCCACGGCATGTATGCCGTGGGCTTGCTTGCGCTGGCTGCGATTCGCGAGTCGCAGTTGACCCTGCTTCTTAGCGGCCCGATGCAGGCCTTCGTTCTGGGTGCCGCGGGCACCAGGCATATCGCAGATTCGCTCTCCGGCCGGGGTTTGGGACTGGGCAGTTCAGCGCCGCACTACTTCTCAATGATCGAGCTGCAGGCCAACGACCGGCTCTTGTTCTGCAGCAGTGTGCCCGCGCCGTGGGAGTCTGCCCTTCGAGACTCGAGCCCTGCCTCCCTGGATGCCACGCGGCGACGCCTGATGGTCGCTGCTCCAGGAGACGTTAGCGCCGTCTTGATGCATGTGTCCGCTGGTGAAGGCGTCCTTCATCTACTGAGGATTCCCGTCCCTGTGAAGTTGCCCTCAAGTGCCACGCCGGACTTCAGCCCCGATCTTGTATGGGAAGCATCGCCCGGAGCCTTGGGGCGCACTCAACAACTGGAACCCTCGAGGGGGATCGGGCCGGAAGGAAGCGACGGAACCCCCCATGAGTACATCCGCGAGGCGGCGGGTCCTTCGGGTCCTTCGGGGCCTTCGGCCTACGGCATTCCACCGCAGCGGCCTGACGAGCCGCAGTTACCTGGTGAGGAGCCGATCGTTGAGTTGACGCCCGAGTTCGGCCCGGGCCGGAAACCCAGCGCACCTGGCGCCGGACAACAATCCCTCACGCTGCGTCCCGGGGAGCGACAGCGCGATGCGGCTCGCCGGGTCGTCCGCGCCATCAAGGTGACCCGCTCAGCTGCTGACCGGGTTGGCGGCGGACTGCGGAATTTTCTGCCGCATCTCTTGCCCGTTCAGGAGCACAACCCGTGGTCGCTGGCATCTCCGGCAATGATGTTCATTGCCGTGTTGGTTCCGCTGGTGGTTGTCACGATCGCCAGCGCCGTGTATTTCCGCTACGGACGAAGTGTGCAGTACGAGCAGTACCTGGTTCAGGCAGAAGACGCCAGGTCGCAGGCCCTCACACTCAATGATCCCGCTGCCCAGCGTGAGGCCTGGCAGCGCGAGCTGTTCTACCTGGATAAGGCGGAGGACCACAATGAAACCGGCGTTACGAGGAGTCTGCGACTCGAGGCGCAGCAGAAGCTGGATGAAATCCTCGGCATCCGCCGCCGGTCGTTTCAGCCGGTGCTGAGCAGAAGTGTGGGCGCACTGATAGGGCGACTTGCAGCCAGCGAGAACGACGTGTATATGCTGGACGCCCAGGGCGGAGCGGTGATCCACCTCGCTCTGACCAATGCCGGCTTTCAGCTGGATACGGCCTTCAACTGCGGGCCCGGAACATACGGCCCTTACACGGTCGGCCCGTTGGTGGACATCCTCGCCCTACCTGCCCTCAACACGCTGAATGCCACCATGCTTGGAGTGGACGCCGCCGGGGCGCTGCTGTACTGCGCCCCCGGACAGGTCGCGCGAGCCGTACCGCTGGCTCCGCCCGATACGAACTGGGGTCGTGTCCGGTCTCTCACTCTGGATAGTGGCAACTTGTACGTGCTGGATGCTCAGGCTCGCGCGGTTTGGGTGTATGTTGGCCAAGACGGAACTTTTGTTGACCGGCCGTACTTCTTCTTTGGCGGGCAGATCCCCGAACTTGAGGATGCTATCGATCTGGCCGTCAACGCGGATGACCTGTATGTCCTGCACTCGGACGGTCGGATCTCCACGTGTTCTTACAGCCGCATCGAGGCGGTACCCACGCGCTGCGTCGATCCTGCGCCGCTGATCAATCCTCTTGAGGCGTACCGGGACCAGGATCTCTTCGCCCAAGCGCACTTCACGCAGCTCATGTTCTCGCCGGCTCCGGATGCCTCCCTGCTAGTACTGGATGCGGAGAATCAGGGCGTCTTCCGGTTTGCAGCCCGCTCCCTGGAGCTGCAGTCCCACTTACGCCCCCTGGCCGGCCGCGCCAATTCGATGCCTGCAGGCGAAGTCACTGCCATGGGCATCAGCCCGAATCATGTGCTGTACTTTGCACTCCGCGACCGGCTCTATTTTGCTGCGGACACGCCCTAGCTGACTGACCGGCCTTTGCCGCGAGGACGATGAAAATGGTGCTGAGGGACTTCCTAAAATCCTTGTTTGGCCGCAGAGTTGTGGGATCTGACGCCGCGGCTGCGAACATCCCGGCAGCCGCGCCCCGGGGATATCCGGACAATCCCAGCGAACCTGCGCAGATCTGTAATCCCAAGGTCCTGCTGATCATCATCAATCCGAAGATGGACTCGTCAACGGGCACCAGGCTTGCGGCCGAAATGGGGTGGCCGCGTCCCGACGACCTCGCCAGCCGTTTCATTGCCGATGTGCTGCAGGCTAGCGGCGGGCTGGTGCGCTACCAGATCGCGGAGCGCCTCGAGCTTGACGAGTTTCCCGCCCTGACGGACGGATTCCGATATGATGCGCACACATACCGGGATGTTCTTCGGAGATCTGCACCACCTCACACGCCGCCCGGGATCGACTACCTGGCAATCCTCGAACGGTCCAGCGTGTTGCCACGGATCGAAGGCCGGCAGCTTGATGAGGTGTGGATCATGGGATTCCCACACGCGGGCATGTACGAATCCATCATGGCCGGGGCGAATGCGTTCTGGTGCAATGCACCGCCGCTGACGCAGGCGGCCGGCTGCAGGCGTAGGTTCGTTATTATGGGCTTCTCGTTCGAACGCGACGTGGGCGAGATGCTGCACTCCTACAACCACCGCGCCGAGGCGATCCTGGCCCGGGTGTTTGGCAGCCTTGATTTCCTGGCTTGGGCTTACAAGCCGGGCCGCGCCCCCGCTACGATCCCAGCCGACCAGCAACTCAATCTGTTCGAGCGCTTCATCCTGTTCGACCAGATCGCTCCCGGGAAGGCTGGCGTCGGCTCGGTCCACTATGCGCCCAACGGAGTGCGGGATTATGATCTTGGCAGTCCCAGGCTGGTTGCCTCCGAATGCTACGATTGGCTCAGGTTTCCTGATTTTCAAGGTGACGTGAGGATGGTTGCGGCCCCCGAGTGGGGAGGTGGCTCCGAGAGGGCCTATCAACGGTGGTGGATGAGCCATCTCCCGAAGACAGCCGGACGCAGGAATGGGATCCACAACAATTGGTGGCAGTACATCGCCAACCTGGACAATGTCGTAGAGTGATGCGCGGCCGGAAAAGAAAAAGGAGAGACGTCGTGGGCGACGTCTCTCTTCTGTTTGCCCTGATTTCAGCTGACTTTGCCGACGATAAGTGTCGCGTCATCCACGAGCGGGCTGCCACCAGTGAACTGATTGACCGACCGCAGGATCGCCTGGATCAGTTGTTCGGGCGCGAGTTGGCTGTTTCCGCGGACCACCTCTGCCAAGCCGTCCAGGCTCCATTGCACGTCTTGGGCATTGGCGGCCTCGGTCAAGCCGTCGGTGTAGAGGACCAGCGTATCGCCGGAGCCCAGCTCAACCCGATCAAGGTGCACGCTGAACCCTTCCGTCAATCCAATGGCCGGACCTGTCGGGTGGAGCAGGATCTCCTGACCGGCGGAGGCGCGGTACAAGTAGGCCGGGTTGTGCCCGGCACTCCCATAGGAGAACAGGCGCGTCGATGGCTCGAACCTTCCGAAGAAGACCGTGACGAAGGTTGTGAAGTTGATGTTGTGAGCGTAGAGATGATTGATGCGTTCCAAGACATCCAGCGGAGAGTCCGACAGCGGCACCAGGGTGTGGAATGCCGTCTGCAGACTGCTCATCAGCATGCCGGCTGAAACCCCATGGCCGCTCACGTCCGCCATCACGATCCCGTGCGCCCCGTCCCGGAATTTGACGAAGTCGAAGTAGTCGCCGCTGACTATCTGGGCTGGGCGGCTGAAGGCGGCAATGCTCAGGCCCGGGATACTCGGGGCCTGCTGCGGAAGCAGACCCCGCTGCACAACCTGCGATAGCTCCAGCTCTGACTCGAGCTGACGCAGTTCCTGCTCGGTGAAGTGCCCCAGGCATACGGTGGAGGTGTAGTCCATTTTGAGCAGAACATCCTCAACCTGGTCATGGCAGATCTCGCAGATGCCAAAAGTGCCCTCTCGGATCTTCTCCAGCGACTGATCAATGACGTGCAAGTGCTCTTCCACACATGCGGCGTCCTCAGAACAGCACCGAGTCACCTTCTCGGATGGGGGGCTTGCCTCGATCCAATGTGCGAGGTTCTCCCGGGTCGCCTCGAGGCCTTTCTGGATCGTATCAATCGTCTCGTCTGCCATCCCAACCTCTCTCCGCAATCAACATCCGCCGCCACCGCTGCTCGCGCTCGGTCATGAAAGTGAGAACATACGTTCTAAGTCTAGCAGATGAGTGCCGACCTGGCAAGGGCCCGCGAGTGACCGCTACAGGCTGAAGATCAGCGAACAACACGTGAGGGCGCCTTCTGCTTTCGCCAATTCATCGGCATCCACGTTCACCGTGCGCATGCCTGCCCTCTCAATGCGTGCCCGCGTTCGCGGGAAGGCGGTGCAGTACAGGAGCGAGTCGCCGACCCTAAGGGCGTTCGCCGCGTACGGCTCAGATGGGTCGACCTCGAGTATCTTTACGTTGTCGAACGTGTTTGGATTGACCCAGGCTGCATTCAAGAGCACGGTGTCTGGGGCGACCTCCGTGACGGCCGACTTCAGATGCAGGCAGCCCTGCACCGGCACGGCATGCACATCGTATCCGAGGGGTGTGAGCATCTCCTGCATCTGTTCCATGGCATTGGTGTCACTCCGCTGCGTCACACCCAAGTAGATGCGCCTGCCGAGCCGCAGTATGTCGCCGCCGTCCACGCGGGCGGGGGCCTGGATGTGACGCAGCTCCCGGAAGGGTGCCAGGATCTGCGCGATAGACTTGGTCTCTGGCCGGCGCGAGGCAGCGCCCGGGCGCGTGATGATGGCGATCTCGTCGAGCACCAGCGCCGCGTCCTCCACGAAGACGGAGTCAGGCAGGTCCGGTTCCTCCGGCAGGGACAGCACGGCCAGCCCGAGATCCTTCAATGCTGCCTCATACTGCGCATGCTGCTGACGGGCGCGGTCCACATCCATGGGCACGCGCGCTAGAAATGTAAGCTCGCAGCTCTCAATGGAACGGCTTACCTGGCGAGTGATAGCGATCTCCATGGCGGGATCCCCTCTGTTTCGCGGCGGTCGGCTACGCAGGTCTCCATACCTGATAGAGCCCGGACCTGCGGTCGCTGCCATCGGAATGGAAGGCGTTGACCACAGCGAAGCCGCTCCTCGCCGCCAGCTCGGCCAGTTCGCCCTCTTGAAACTCGTGAACGTAGCGAAACGCGCTGCCTCCGCGCTGCCAGTCCAACAGGTAGTCGCCTTCGTCCAGCTCTTGGGCGCCAAGCCCGACATTGGACCATGGCTGTATGCGGTACTGCATTCGCATGTTGGTCGAGAACTGCCAGTTGGAAAGCACGAATAGGCCGTCTCTTGTTAGCATACCGCGGACCTGGGCCAGAACGGCAAGGCGCCGCTCGCGCCCGGGGACGTGATGCATAAAGGCAAAGGCCGTAATGAAGTTCCAGCGTTCAGGTTTCACCGGCCAGCGTTCGGCCTTCAGCGGATTCGAATCGTCTGAAGAAAGGGCGGCGGCTCCCCGATCGACAACAGAACGAACATGCGTCACCGACACCAGATCAGCCTGCACGAAGGCGACCGGGAATGCATACGTCCCCCTGCGGGCATCCTCGAGCAGCGGAACACTGGAGTCCAGGCCCAGGTATTGGCCGCGGTGACCGTGCCGGGAGAGCTCTCGCGCAAACCCGCCATTGCCGCATCCAAGATCCAGGATCGATTCATCCCCTCTCAGTGCCTCCAGGGTGCGTCTGACGCCCGGCTGAACCCGAAGACGTGTCTCGGAGAAGTCGCGGCCGCGTTCGATGTAGAACCGCCGATTGATGTCCAGGAGTCGCTCCGCGGTCGCCGAATTCACGCCGTCATTATAATAGGTATAATCCTGCATCCTACACTCGATGAAACACGTGTTGCATGAGATCCGCGAAACAGCAAGCATGGATTGAGAACCACGCCATCCGACCCGAGTGGCTGACCTTGGCGCGCCGCGTCATGGGAGATATTCGGGACGGCACCGGAGTGATGGATGCGTTGCGCATGCACCCTCTGGCAGACGGCGGCTACCTGGGCAAGTATGTCTTGGTGGCCGCGTATCACGATATGGTACGCGCCGGCGAGCTGCGATCCGACGCGCATCTTCTGGAACGACTTCGTATGAAGCCGGTGCGCACGCTATCCGGCGTCACGACCGTGAGCGTGCTTGCCAAGCCGTATGCTTGCCCGGGGAAGTGCATTTTCTGCCCCACCGATGTGCGCATGCCGAAGTCGTACTTGCCCGATGAACCCGGCGCAATGCGCGGCCTGGAACACGAATTTGATCCGTACTCGCAGGTGGGCTCCCGGATCACTGCACTGGAAAACCTGGGCCATCCCACGGACAAGATCGAGCTGCTCATCCTTGGCGGCACATGGAGTGCCTACCGGCGTGATTACCAGGAATGGTTCGTGCGGCGCTGTTTCGACGCCATGAACGAGGCGGCCGGCCATGAGATCGAACCCGGCGGACGCGGACCCCACCAAGACGGAGCCCACGGGATCGATCCAGGCAGTCTTCGGGCCGCCCAGGCGCGGAATGAGAACGCATCGCATCGCAATGTGGGGCTGGTAGTCGAAACGCGTCCGGACGAGATCACACCTGATGAGGTACGCTGGCTTCGGCACCTGGGCGTGACCAAGGTGCAGATGGGTGCGCAAAGCCTTGACGACCGAATTCTTGAGCTGAACAAGCGCGGTCACGGTGTGGAATGCACGCGCCGCGCCACTGCACTGCTGCGTGCCGCCGGCTTCAAGATGGTGCTCCACTGGATGCCCAATCTTCACGGCGCCAGTCTCGACTCGGACCGCGCGGACTTTGGGCGGCTTTGGAGCGGTTTCTGCCCTGACGAGATCAAGATCTATCCAAATCAGCTCTTGGCCAACGCAGAGCTGTACGAATACTGGGCGCGGGGTGAATTTCGCCCGTACACGACCGGGCAACTCATTGACTTGCTGGCCGATATCAAGCCGACCATCCCGCGCTACTGCAGGGTAAACCGCGTGATCCGCGACATTCCATCCACAAATGTGATCGAGGGCAACCGGCGCACGAGTCTTCGGCAGGATGTGCACGCGGAACTGCGACGCAGGGGGATCCGCTGCCGCTGTCTCCGCTGCCGGGAGGTGCGCGGCCGGGACACCGATGCGGCCTCGCTCGAGATGAATGATCTTGTCTATCCGGCCGACCATGCTGAGGAGCACTTCCTTTCCTTTGATACGGCTGAAGATCGGCTGGCTGGCTTTCTGCGACTCTCACTGCCGGATTCGGATGCACCGGCGACTGGCATACCCGAACTCGAAGGCGCCGCCCTCATCCGTGAGGTACATGTCTATGGCCAGTCACTGGCATTGGGTGCCGAGAAGGCTGGCTCTGCTCAGCATGCCGGTTTGGGCATGCAGTTGATGCGGCGGGCGGAGGAGATCGCCCGCCGGGCGGGCTTTCAGAGAATGGCTGTTATCTCTGCGGTGGGTACACGGCAATACTATCTGGAACGTGGATTTGAACGGGGCGAACTGTACTTGGCCAAATCTCTGACCTAGCTACGTGCGGCAAAGTGATGAAGTTGTGGTCCGTGCAAGCGGGGGCGTGTGCCCCCGCCCGGATAACTCTGGAATGCAGTGCTGAACACGATTATTGATCTCTTCTGGCTATTCCTCAAGATCAACCTGCTGAGCACCTCAGGCATTGCCTCTGTGGGTCTGTTGCACGAGCAGGCGGTCGGCACCCTGCTCACGCAGGGGCAATTCGTGCAGGCCGTATCGTTCTCCAGTGTGCTACCCGGCAGTGATGCCCTTCAACTTGCCATGTTTACCGGTTTCCGCGTGGCCGGACTCCCGGGTGCCGGAGCAGCGCTGCTTGGATCGATCCTGCCGCCGACCATCCTCATCCTGGGAGTGGTTGCCGTACTGCATCGACTGCGTCGTGAGGCCTGGGTTAGTCGTTTTGTGGAGGGCTTGACTCCCGCCGTCGCGGTGCTGATGCTCTACGTCGCTTTCAAGCTGGTAGCGGGCGGTGTAGGCGGATCCTTCAGCTGGAGTTTGGTGGCTCTCGGAGCCGCCAGTCTGATCGCGTTCTTGCGCGGCGCGCCGCCGCCACTCGTTCTCCTGAGCGCCGGTTTGATAGGAGCGCTGCTGCTCCGATGAGCGACGTGCACCTGTTCGCTGGAGGAACACTGCCGGAGCCGCCGCCTCCCATGCGCCTGTGGCTGAGGCTGTTTTGGCTATTCCTGCGCATCAATCTCCTGACGTCCTCCGGACCGGCATCCGTGGGACTGCTGTACAAGGACGCTGTCGGCCGGATCATGACCGAGACCCAATTTGTCGAGGCTGTGGGATTCTCCAATGTGCTGCCGGGCAGCGAGGCGTTGAAGCTGGCTATGTTCGTTGGATATGCCGCCGGTGGCCTGGGTGGCACGGCGGCCGCCCTCCTGGGATCAATCCTGCCTCCTACGCTCAGCATGCTGCTGGTAACGCTCGCCGTGCAGCGCTTCGAAGGCGAGGCCTGGATGGATGGGTTCGTCCGCGGCATGCTGCCGGCCGTCGCCATGCTGATCTCCTATGCGGGCTGGAAGCTGTTTCGCGGCAGCGGGCCGATCCGCAGACGACAGCTGCTGATAGGCGGGTTAAGTCTTGCCGCTCTGCTTGCGGGCGTGCCGACGCCCGTGGTGCTGGCTGCGGCTGGATTGCTGGGTGTTGTATTTCGAAACGTGGGATGACATGAACAACGTGATCCTGATCTCCACCAACGGGTTTGATGGCACATGGCCGGCTGTCCAGTACGGGGCCTGGGTCGCAGAAACGATCGATGCACCGATCGTGCTGCTGGGGGTTTCCGAGACGGGGGCGGATGACACCGTGGTGCAGCCGTCCGCGCTGGACGACTTGCTGGCCCGCGCCGCTGCGATGCTCTCGGAGAAGGGCCTGAAGTATTCCATTGATCGACAGCACGGGAAGTGCGAAGAGGTGGTCCCCCGCCTCTCGCGTCAGATCGATGGCATCACGGTGCTCGGACCATTGGGCCGACCCTTGCTGAGGCGCCTGATCGTTGGTCGTTCGATACGAAACCTGCTCGAGGCGATTCCGACCCCGGTGCTATATGTTCCGCACGTTTGCCTGCCGCCAAAGAAGATGCTGATCTGCATTGGCGGCTTGGGCTACGAGATCACTGCGGAGCATCTGGCGCTAAGGCTCGGAACCGCCTCCGGGGCTGAGGCCACGCTGCTCCACGTGGCGCCGCCGGTAGACTTGGACTATCCCACAGCACGCGCCGAGCGAGAGCATTGGCGGGACCTCGTCGACACGGACACGCTTGCCGGCCGCAATCTGCGTGCCGGTCTCGATGCAGCCCGCGCCGCAGGCATGACCGCCTCCATCAAGGCACGGCAGGGCAACGTTGTGGAGGAAATCCTGGCTGAGATGAAGGCCGGCACCTACGACCTTGTCTGCATGGGATCGCCCTACGGCTTCCGCGGACTGCGGCATCTTTTCGAGCCCCGGGTGACCGATGAAATCGCGGAACAAGCGCAATGCCCTGTCTTGACAGCGCGATATGCGCCTGAAGGCGGATGACGGTAGACGGTTGGTGGTGGACGGCGCGGAAGCGTTCTCACCGGCTGCCCTGATGGGATGCATGCCGTGGGCTACCACGGTGCCTGTGCTCGGCGAATTTGCCTGCAGTTGAAGCGCGCGTTCTTCGGGGCCCTCTGCAGGTGGGGGAGGTCGCCGCCGTGGGCCCTCGTAGAGGGAAGGCAGGAGGGGGCCACCCTCGGACCACACGAATCTTGAGTTGCCCAAGTACGCCTCGCTTTACATGCTGCTGACCATACTTCTGTCTATTCCGCGCGTGGGGGCGACACAACCCCCTGCCCCGCCCTTGGCAGGGCGGACGGGAGTGACAGTCCAGACGCGCCCTTCGACTCAAACCCGCGTCTGGATGAAATGGTGTGACCGACCAGGTATTTGTCCAAGCAAAGCGGAGACGCCAGTGCCGCAGGCACAGGTGAACCCTGAACCCCTTTCCTAGAGGGGGTCACGAAGCCATCCATAGTCTCTCCGTAGTGCTGCGGCGTCCATCCGGTTCCCATATCTAGGGGCAAGACTGGCCACAGCGTCCATAGTCTGCACGGCGTGCTCCGGCGATTGCACCCCAATTGCACGCGATATAGGAAAGGCGACTCGATTTTCTGGACGGGCCGGTGGGGCCATCGTTGCGGGAAACCTTGCGAGCGTGATTCGAATCACTGAATCCTGGGAGAGACTATTGGCGTCGAGGGCAGCCGACGTGGTGCCGGACGGTCGCGAGCCCTTGTCAACATGATTCGGCTCTGAGCTCTCCGAGATGGCTCACTTGCGCCTCGGTTTAGCTGGTCTCAGAGCTTTCCTGGCGACCAAGGATCACCACCTCGGAGGGATTGGTCAGAGCCAGGCAGCAGAACTTCCCCCGGTCCCGCCGGATGCTCGTGGTGAGGAAGCGCTTGTGATTGGCGCTTTGCCACTTCCCCAAGCAACCATCGGGCTTACGCATGGAACATGACTCAAAGTCGAGTACATTGTGTTTGTTCTCGACTGACATGGCGATTGTCTCCTTTGGCAGATGCAGTGAGTGTCGGCGTCCACAAGCCTGCGCGGTCGCGAGTCGGGCAAAGCTTCCTCATACTGCTCAGATGTGGCAGCGGAACCATGGAAATAGTAGACATCCCAAACGCCGGTTCTCTTCAGGCGCTGGGAGTGAATGTAGATTCTATTCAGCTTTCCGGAGAGACGGAGTGACTTCCGGCCGGTGTGTTGTACCCGGGAAACGGGTCTCTTGAGTTTCACTTCCCCTGAGGGCCTGCAATTGAATGCTCTCCGACGGGAATGAACCTTCCGCGCCCACGTGCAAACTGGCTCCGATACAGAATCTCGGTCCCAGGATGTTCGGCCGTTTTCACTGGCCACATGAGGCAATCGCCCCTTTCCAAACGTTCGTGAGAAACGCCCGCATAGATGGGTGTCAGTGCGGCGATCTCGTTCATGATCTCGTGAGTGCCACGGTAATTCCAGCCGGCAAATGCTGCGTCCGAGGGATGCCGGCTGCCCTGAGAAATTATCCGGCGCGCCAAGTCCGAGAGGATCTCCCACTCCGGTCTTGAATCGCCTTGCGGTTGAACGGCCTGTCGTACCATCTGGATTCGACGTTCTGTATTTGTGTAGGTCCCGATCTTCTCCGCAAAACTCACCCCCGGGAGCAGTACATCTGCGTAGTCCGACATTTCTGATGAAAGGACCTCACAAAGAATCAGGAATTCGCATTTTTCGAGCGACCGCCGGATGGGCATGCTGGTTTCATCCGGCCATGAATTCTCACCCAGGATGAACAGTGCCTTCAAGGATCCTTCAGCGGCCGCTGCAATCATGTCAGGAGCCGAGAGACCTGCCCGCGTGGGAAGGTCTGCTCCCCACGCTGCCCCGAACTTCTCGCGAGCCTGTTCATCTGTCACCGACTGGTAGCCTGGGTAGACGGATGGATGGCCGCCCATGTCGGCGGCTCCCTGTGAATTGTTCTGGCTTCGCAAGGGCGCCACGCCGCCACCAGAAACACCCATATTCCCCATCAGCATTTGCAGGTTCGCCAAATCCATCACGATGTCCATCCCTGCCCCGTGCTGGGCAATGTCCGATGCCCAAACGACGGCCATCGGGCGGTTCATGGCCATAATCTCCGCAGCCTGATACAGGATTTCCACCGGTACAGTTGTCAATTGGGACACCCGATGGGGTGGGTACTCGGCCAGAATCTCTTTGAAAGCTTCAAACCCTTCGGTGCGCTGCTGGATAAACTTCGAGTCCTCCCACCCCTTATCCAGAACGATGCGCATCAAGCCATTCAGCAGTGCAGTCTCCGAGCCACGCTTGTAGCGAAGAGATAGGGCAGCATATTCCTCAATGTTGAAAAAGATGGGGCTGGCAGCGATCAGTTTGACTTTCCGGCTCAGGATCGCCCGGCGAATTTTCGATCCAAAGACGGGATGATTCTCTGTGATATTGGATCCCATGACCAGAAGGGAGCACGCGTTGTCCGCTATGTCGATCATGGAATTTGACATGGCGCCCAGCCCGAAGGATGTGTTCAAGCCATCAACCGTGCTGCTCCGGTGGAGGTGGGCACTGCAATCTATGTTGTTGGTGCCAAGAACCTGCGCGGCTAGCTTGTTCATCAGGTAGTTTTCTTCGTTTAACACCTTGGCAGAGGTCAGAAGGCCAATTCCATCAGCTCCATATTTGTCCCGCGCGGCATTCAAACCCTTGGCGACAACATTCAAGGCCGTGTCCCAATCCACCTCCACCCACGGGCCGCGTTTCGGAGGACGCGCGGTATCATCCAGAAGGTACTTGCGGACGCGCGGCCGCTTGACTCGAGTAGACGACTGGATAAATTCATAGCCATAGCGTCCCTTGACGCACAGGTGGTCGCCGTTGATCGGAGCTTTTGCATTCGAGGAGACGGATATGACGCGTCCACCGGGCACGTCGTCCTTGACGTTCAAGTAGAGCTGGCAACCGACTCCACAATACGGACATATCGTCGCAATCGTACGGTCCGGAACTCCCATCTTGACGGACATCCGGTTGTCCAATGCGCCCGTCGGGCAATGCGCCACACAGGCTCCGCACGACTCGCAACGCGCCTGAAGCATGGTTGCATTTGCCCCGGCCACGATGCGAAGATCATAGCCGCGGTACGCCTGGGTCCAGACAAAGCGTCCCTGCACCTCGGCACAGGCCCGCACACAGCGAGTGCACATAATGCACTTGTTCTTATCCACCCAGATAAATGGATTGGGGTCACTATCGATTTGACGGAACGGCTCCCTCGCCATCGCGTGTTTCATGTCGATGCCGTAGTAGCGCACCCAGTGGGCAAACTGCGTATCAAACTCCGGTTTTGTCGATCCGTCGTGTGTGTAGCCGGCATCATAGAACCTGACCAACAATAGCTCCAGGACCGTGCGTCGATAGCGCGCTAGTTCAGGACTCTCCGTTTGCACCACCATTCCCGGAGCAACAAGCAATGTGCAGGCAGTGGCCGGCAGGCGCATTCCTCTGACGTCCACGGAGCACAAGCGGCAGCCGCCGTAGGGCGCTAGATCTTTGTGGTAACACAAAGTTGGGATGACAATTCCTGCATTCTGTGCCGCTCGAAGAACGGTCGTGTTCTCAGGGACTTCCATGGCTTGACCATTGATCGTCAAACTGATCATGGTTTTCTCTCCTTGAACATCTGAATGGTGCGGCTACGGAACCGGGGCTAACACAGGTGCTCGCTCAGAGACCGGGCACACGCCCACCGGACAGACGTGATCCACAATATGTGTCTCAATCTCCTGCCGGAAATACTTCATGAAGTCGCGTAGGGCAATGGAGGCGGTTTGTCCCAGGCCACAGTTGGAGACTTCAGACATCGCCTCAGAGATTTTCAGCATCAGATCCAATTCGGCGAGCGAGGCGCTGCCTTCGGAGATCTGGCTCATGATTTCGTAGAGCCTCAGGGTACCGATGCGGCAGGGAGTGCACTTGCCACAGCACTCATTTCGGAAGAAACGGAGGATCACCTTGGCGAGATCCACGACACAAGTATCCTCGTCGCAGACAAGCAGGGCACCCGAACCGAGAGACACCCCGGCGTTGCGAAAGGATTCGAAGTCCAACGGCACATCCTGCAAACTGGCCGGGACAATGGTTCCGCTCGAACCGCCCGTCTGCACCAGTTTGAGTTGCTTGTCGTTCTTCATGCCCTTCGCGTAAATATCGATCACTTCACGCAGGGTAATCCCCATGGGAACTTCGATTGCACCGGTGAAGTTAACATTGCCAAGTATTGTATAGACCTTCGTCCCTGCGCTCTTTGGGGATCCGATCTCGCGAAACCAAACGGCGCCGTTTCGAAGGATTGGCGGCACATTGGCCAATGTCTCTACGTTATTTACGACTGTTGGCTTGCCAAATAAGCCATATGTTGTCGGATACGGTGGCCGGGCGCGTGGCATGCCGCGCTTGCCCTCCAGTGACTCGATCAACGCAGTCTCTTCGCCACAGATATAGGAACCTGCACCCGCGTGAATATGAATGTGAAAACTGAAGTCGGTTCCGAAAATACGGTCGCCCAATAGACCGCGCGCCGCGGCCTGACGAATGGCATTCTCGATCCGTCGATAAGCCAACGGGTATTCGCCGCGAATGTAGATATATCCTTCCTGCGCGTTGATGGCATAGCCGGCGATCGTCATTGCCTCGATGATGCTAAACGGGTCACCTTCGAGAACCAAGCGATCCTTGAAGGTACCGGGCTCGCTCTCATCCGCATTGCAAATCACGTACTTCGGAGATCCTGGCGTGCTTGCCACGAACCTCCACTTTTGCCCGGTCGGAAAACCTGCCCCACCGCGCCCCTGCAAACCTGACTTGTCCACTTCTGCAATAACATCGGCCGGCCTCATTTGGGTCAACGCCTTGCCCAAAGCCAGAAATCCGTCGTTGAGGATATAGTCCTCAATGCTCTCGGGATTGATAATACCGGCGCGCTCCAACACGATTCGCGTTTGAACCGGCAGGGCGCCCCGGCGGCCGCGCATCCATCCGAATTCGGGTGCCGGCGCATGCATCATCTCCAGCAGCGACGGAACAATGTTGCCTTTGTAGAGGTGCTCCTCCACGATCGTATGCACATCTGCCACTGTAACGGGTCCGTACACTGCCGCGTCCGGATAGACTATCACCAGTGGAGTATCCGCATGAATGCCGGCCTCGCGAATCGTGGTGACCGCGACCTGGTCGGACAAACCAAATTCATCAATCTCATCCAGAAAGGCGCGAAACACATCCTGGGCCCCACGTGCCAGGCTGGCGTCATCGACGGAGACAAGGACCATCGAGCGGATTACCTTCATCTTTCACCTCTTGCCAGCGTAAGGCGTCCTTTCCGGACGCGATCACTCATAGCGCGCAAGGATCTCCGGCACTCGTTCTGGTGTGACATTGCCATAGATGTCATTGTCAACCAGGAAGGCCGGTCCAACGCTGCACACTCCCAGGCAACTGGTCATGAGCAGGGACCATTTCATGTCCTGACTGGTTTCGCCGGGCTGCAAGCCCGACTCATCCTGAAGAGCCCGGATGACCTGGCGCCCTCCCATCACGTGGCACGGCGCGCTCTCACAAAAACGAATGACATGCCGGCCGATCGGATGGAGTGAGAACATCTGGTAGAAACTGGCAGCCGAATAGAGGTGACTATCGGCCAGGAAAACCCCCTCCTGCGGGAGTTGTATGCGCCTTCGAATCTCGGGCAAAGCCGTGGCTGGAATGTAGCCCAGCACCCGATTGATATCGCTCAAGATCGGGATGATGGCATCCCGCGTGGCTCCATGCTCCCCGACTACTCTTTCCACCAGGCTCGCAAGGTCTAATTCGGTGACTTCCTGTTCCATAAGTGCTCCTGACTTCCACCCGCTTCCTAGATTGTAGGGAAGGCTGTGTCGTCAATGACGAACTCCTCAACGGTCTTGCCTTCGATAATATGATCTCGAACGATGCGTCTGACCATATGGGGGTTGACTTTCCCATACGCCACTTTGGGGGCATTGCCGACAACCACCTCGAGGATTGGCTCATGTCTGCAGAGTCCGAGACAGCCGGTCTGAGCAACGACGATGTCTTTGAGCTGATGTGCCTGGATCTCCTCTTCGAGTGCCTGCAGCACATCGAGGGCGCCTGCGGCAATCCCGCAGGTCGCCATGCCGACAGTCACAGTCGTATTGCCCCGATGTGCCTCTTGATCCCGCTTCTCCGAGAGCTCGGCTGCTAGTCGACGCAACCCATCGAGCGACGTAATTGTGGGCATGGCACTTTCTCCTTTGACACTTGCAGGGCAGGCGCTATCCGCACCGCCTGAGAAAACTCGCCGCACTGACAGCCAGGCTCATCTCATGGTCTCCGCATGCATTGACTGGCCGCTAATCCCTACAGACTCCCACACCTGCACAGGTGGGCTCTTCAGAGACATGCCGTCTTCGATCAGGCAGGGGAATATCTCGACGACACCACAGCTCGGTCCAATCTGGCAGGTGGGGATTTGCCAAAGCCCTTCCTGGCTGTCGACGCGGACAACGGCGGCCTCATCATACGGGCCGAAGGACGTGCAGCATTCCATGCCCGTCTGCAGTTGCCTTAACCTGCTATGCACCTCGTTCATGTGACCTGAACTGACCTTGAGCAGAACAATCGCTTTCATCGGCTCCTCCTTCTCGGCCTGATTCTGGATTCACGATTGCTCCCAGACTTTCTCGCGGGGCACCAGCTCTCTTGCCAGTTTGTCCAAGCCAGGCATAGACGCACTCGACTGCCTTTTTGACCAGGGGAGACACTGGATAGCCAAAAGCCACAATCTCGGGTTGGATGCCAAGGAGTTCAACCCTGGGCACGAATTCCCGAATTGCCTCCATCAGGTAGGTAAGTGGCAGCGTGTGGGTCGTTATGAGGAAACTACTTGCGATCCCGTCTTTGTCAATCAGCGCGATTTCGCCGGTCTCAAGATCCATGTCGGCCGCATCAACAATGATCACCCGCTCGGGTTCCATTTCCCGGATTTTGAACACGTAGTTCTCAGGCACGTTGCCACCCTCCAGCACCTCCCAGTCCTCCAGCGGCGCCTGCTTGATCATGTGGGCCAGCAGTGGTCCGGCTCCATCATCTCCCATCATGTCATTCCCCACAGTAATGACCAGATTCTTCTTCATTCCCGCATCTTCACCATCAAATACAATGCCGGCTCGGCTACCATTTCCCGGAGGCACCGCATCAACGTCTGGATCCATTGCGGATCTGATCCGCCCTTGCCGGACAAGAAGGCACCTAGTGCAGGCAGCAGTTCATCGACGTGGCTTCGGTTGATTTCGATTTCATTCCACTTGAGTACGCCCTCCAACTTGCGGCGAGCTTCTCCGTCCGGCAAACGGTCCAGACACTGTTCATATTGCCCGGCGGGGACGACCATCAATTCCGAGAAGCAATCCAAGACGCCGACATGATGTCCGATTGCCAGGGAATAGTAAATAACTTGGCGTGCATCTTCAGGGATACCCTCCTGAGAATTGACGATCTTTCGACTTAACCGATAAAAAGCGATTTGCGGTTCCACCGATCATTTTCCTTTCGGATGTGCAAGAAAGATCTGCTGCAACCGGGCAAAGATCTCGGTCAGGCGAGGGTCGTCCTCCTGCCTCAAATAGGCCTGGACGTTCTCGTCAACCTGAGAGTCGGCAGTCTGGATCATGTCCAGGAACGAATCGGCGATTCTCTTTCCGTGCCAGTAACCAGCCATGCGTCGCGACGCTCTCTCAATATCGATGCGCAGGTCCAGAGGGATTTTGGGATAGCGAGGCTGGACATGCTCATTCTCGCCTTGAACATGATAGGTTGCCTTCAGTTTTTGCCCGAGCAGTCCCAGGGCCATCGCGAAGCCGTAGATCGTCGCGTACGGAGTCGGCGGACACCCCGGAATGTAAGCGTCAATGGGAAGAATCTGATCGGCTCCTCCCCACACGCAGTAGACATCATGGAATATTCCACCGGAACACCCACACGCGCCATAGGCAACGCACACCTTGGGATCAGGAGCCGCGTGATAGGCCCGTAGGGCCGGAACGCGCATCGAACGAGTCATCGAGCCCGTATAAAGCAGGATATCGGCGTGGCGCGGGGAGGACACTACCTTAATCCCAAAACGTTCCACGTCAAAGACAGGGGTTAGGGTGGCAAAGATCTCGATCTCGCAACCATTACAGCCTCCGCAATCCACGCGGTAGACGAACACCGAGCGCCGTATGTCTTTAAGCAGAGCGGCTTTTAGACGGGTCGTCTGCTCATCGACGTGAATAGTGTAACGGCTCGCACCCAGCAGGGTAGCTTTTGCATAGTCCTCAGCCATCAGACCGCCTCCTGATCCAGGCCAACCAGCTTGGCAATATCAGATCTTCGTTTGCAGGAAGGGCAGATGCCGAGCAATGCTTTGCGTTCCTCGAGTTCTTCTCCGGAGAGGCCGGCTTGCTCCAATAGAATGAGCACATAATCCAACTCCTTTGCCGGAGCAAAGAAAACTCCACAGCGGCTGCAGGCTGCCAACCGATAGTCCGCCTGTTCGAACAAGTCAGCTTTGTTCATCACCGCCAGTTCAAATTCCTGTCCAAGCTGGATGGCGCCTGTTGGACAGACTTCCTCACAGCGGCCACAGAAGATGCACCGGCCGTAGAATATCGACCAGGTGATGATGCCCTGAGCCATGTCAGTCGCCATGGTCAGGGCGTTGGGCGGGCAGGCCACGGCGCAGGCCGCACAAGCCATGCAGCGCTCGGGATCGTGCTGCGGCCTTCCGCGGAAACCGGCCGTTACCACTGCAGGGACAAATGGATACAGTACCGTGGCCTCTCCAACCCTTAGTACTTCTTTGACCAGTTTCCAAACCATGTCACTCTCCTCCGGTGGAGCTCAATCAACCGCCCGGTGGTCGCCCTTCACTGTTTCAAAGGGGAATCCCTGCGTTCGATGCAATACCTCTCCATCTCTTTGTACGCCACGGTCGTGACCGATTTCTTGCGAACATCGATCACCGTAACGCGTTCTGTGCAGGAGTAGCAGGGATCAATGCTGGCCACAATCAGAGGTGCATCGGAAAAAGTGTTCCCGCGCAACATGTAGCGCAACGGGGGCCAGTTGTTGTAACTAGATGCCCTGCAGCGCCAGCGATAGAGCTTCTGATTGTCCCCGAGCATGCTCCAGTGAATATCCTCGCCGCGCGGCGCTTCGACATATCCGAGAGCGTAACTATACGGCTTGTATTGGAAGCCCTCGGTCAGAATCGGTCCTTCGGGCATGGTCTCCAGGCAGTGCTCAACCATTGCAAGGGAGCCAAAGAATTCCTCGGCCCGGATCAAGGTGCGGGAGAGGACATCGCAGCCCGTCTTTGAAATCACGGTCCGTGGAACACGGTCATAGGCAGCATACGGATGGATCACGCGGGTATCACGGGCAAAGCCGGAACCGCGCAAGGTGGGGCCTACCGGGCTGTAGTCACGCGCCACTTTCGTTTCCAGCTTTCCCACGCCTTGCGTACGCTGCACCATATTTGGCGTATTGAGAAAAATATCAACCAGAGTCGTCATCTCCGAGCGAAGCTCGGTGATCAAGCGCAGGGTCTGGGCCCTCTGCTCTTTCAGAATATCGCGCCGGATGCCGCCAATCAAATTCATCCCGTAGGTCTTACGCGCTCCAGTGAGAATCTCGGCCATCTTCATGCTCTTCTCACGCACGCGGAAGAACTGCATAAAGCCCGTATCGAAGCCGACGAAGTGACAGGCCAGTCCAAGGTTGAGCACATGACTGTGCAGGCGTTCAACTTCCAGGAGAATAGTGCGGATGTATTCAGCGCGCTCCGGGACCTCGATGCCCAGTGCCCGTTCCACGGACGTACTGTAAGCCACACTGTGGGCATAGCCGCAAATTCCACAAATCCGGTCGGTCAGGAACGTAACCTGGTCGTAAGTCATGCGCGATTCCGCCAGCTTTTCCATCCCTCGATGTACGTAAAAAAGGCGATAATCCGCGTCGACAATGTGCTCCCCATCCATATAGAGACGGAAGTGACCGGGCTCATCCGATGTCATGTGCAAAGGGCCCAATGGCACCTCTACGATGCCTTCCCCTTCCACGTTGATGAAATCATAGGTCTCCTCTTCCGTAGTCGGCACGGGGCGATAACGATAATCCATGGCATCTTTGCGAAGAGGATGTAGATTGGCAGGCCAGTCGTCAGGCAGGACGAGGCGGCGCTTATCCTGCATTCCGACCGGCTGGATTCCCAACATATCGCGGACTTCACGCTCATACCAGACCGCTGCCGGAACTCTCGGAGATACTGCCGGGAATTCAGGTTGGTGAGGTGGAATAAGTACACGAATCACGACGTAGGCTTTTTCATGGGCCGGCCCGCCGTTCTCATCGCCGCCTTCGACAGAAAGCACATAATAGATGGCAAAATGACCGTTCAAAGGACGCTCATCACTTCCAATCACCGTGGCAAGCCACCCACCAAGACGATAGTAGACCGTCTCGACTATCTCGGGCAGGTAGTTCAGTTCGACCGTTAGGGTCACTTGATCAGCGGCCTGCCAGGCCTCGTCAAGGATCGCAGGACCAAACTGAGAGCGTAGGGCATTCACATACGTCGCACCAATCTTCGGCTTCGCTTCCACCGATGAAATCATTCTGAGTCTCCTGTGTCTCGCTGAAACATCTCAACTCGTTGGACGTCAGACGACCTGCTAATGGCCGGATTGGACACCGAGAAGAGTGATTGGCTCTTCCGCCTGCGACAGGCCAAGGGATCCCAGAATAGAATCGGCTGTCAGGCCCGTTCCTGTCGATTGCACAATCGGAATTCCTTCATTCATGACGCTCGACGCCCCGTCCAACAAAGCGCTCAAGGGGGTTGGCATGGTGACGCCGAGCACCAGGATCAGTAACATCAGGATGATGATGGGCGCCAGCATGGCAAAGCCGGCTTCTCCTTTCGCCACGCCCTCGGGTTTCTCTCCGAAAACTACCGAACTGAGCATTCCAAGCAGGGCAACAAATGCCAACATCAGCAACAACAGGCAGAAGATCATCAGCCACAGATGACCGGAGGCAATCCCTGCAGAAACAATCATGAACTTGCTGAGAAAGATGTTGAAAGGCGGCACTCCAACCAGGGCAAACACTCCACCCAGGAGGAAGAAACTCGTGACCGGAGCGGCCTGCATCAAGCCCTTGACGATGTCCAGACTGCGGGAGCGATACTTTATCAGAATGCTGCCCGAAAGGAAGAACAACATCGATTTGACCAGGCTGTGATTCAAGAGCTGCAGCAACCCTGCCAGGGTGCCCAGTGGTCCTCCCAACCCCAATGCCACCAATATCAAGCCAGTGTTTTCGGGGCTGGAGTATGCGAGCAGACGATTCAAGTCCCTCTGACCCAGCATGAAGAAAACTGCGGTGGCCAGCGAGAGTACGCCGAAGACCAGGAACAAAGTCTGTGTGAAGGTCGGCCCGAGAGTCAGATTGACAATAATGGAAAAACGAATGATGACAAACAGGGCGCAATTCACCAGCACTCCGGAAAGCATGGCGCTGACCGGGCTGGGCGCTTCACTATATGTATCCGGCAACCACGTATACATCGGAAAGATGCCGGCTTTGGTGCCAAAACCGATCAACACGAACACAAAAGCCAGCTTTAGCAGCGTGGGATCAAGCGCACCGGCGTTCTTCACGATCTCAGACCACAGGCTCGCCATGCCGGTTTCCTTCATGACATTCACGGCATCCGAATAGACAAGGATTGTGCCATACAGACCGAAGGCCACGCCCACTGTGCATATGACCACGTATTTCCAAGCGGCCTCCAGGGCGGGCCGGGTGCCATACAGGCCGACCAAGAATGCAGAGCTGAGTGTGGTGGCTTCGATGGCCACCCACATGATGATGATGTTGTTGGAAATCACTGCCAACAGCATGGTGAAAAAGAAGAAGTGAAAGAGGCCGTAATAGGCAATCAAGCGGCCCGTATCCATTTCGCCAATTTCCAGATCGTGCCGGGTGTAGCCTATGGAATACAGTCCTGCCAGGAAGCCCACCAATCCGACGATGACAACGAAGATGGCTCCCAGCGCATCCACTCGAAGCCAATGATTGAGAGCCGAAACCTCACCAGATGCCAACACCTGCCCTGCCACAATCAGGACCAGGATCAACACCGCGGTCACACCTAGCATGTGGGCGATTTCCAATGCCGGCCGGGCGGCACGACCGATCCAGTTCGCGAGAACCGCCACGAGGGAAGCCATCAGTGGAGTAACCAGAAGCCAGATCAGGTACGCAGATTCCATGTTGCCTCTTCCTACCCTTTGAGCATGTTCAATTCTGCTGAGTCCAGCGTATGCAGGCGCCTGTAGATCTGACCGGCGAGCAAGACCAGCACAACGACGGCAAACACGGCATCCGTGGCAATCCCGAATTCAACAAGCTCCGGCGCGCGATATGCCAGCAGAGCCAGTGTCAGGTGGGAACCGTTCTCCATCAAACAGAAGCCAAGGATCTGCTTGAAGATGTTGCGCTGGGTCACAATGCAAAGCTGACCAAAGAAGAAGTGCGCCACTGAGATTGCCAGGGCAGGGATGAAATCCGCAGCCGACTTGAGTTCGATCTGGCTCACAACGGTGAAGGACACGACAACCGCAACGGCCGCCAGGAGTACCGAAACCGGTGTACTGACCGTGTTGAGGGAAGTTGTGCTCTCATCCACTTTGGACAAGGCACGATAGAGGATCAGAGGAACCAGGATTGCCTTTGTGACAAATGCGCTTGCCGCCCATAGGTAAAGTTGCGGAGCGCCCCTGAATATCGCCAGCGCCAGAAAGATCGCTACAAGAACCAGGGATTGAAAGCTGTACAGGATGGCTGACTGGCGCGGCTTCCTGGTTTCGATTACCAGCAATGAAGTGAGCAGCAGCAACCCACTCATGCTATTGATTAGACTTGCATTCAACATGCCGGCCTCCGCATCTCGGAAACAACTAACTCAACCAGGACAAAGCGAAAAAGCCTGAAACAAGGGCCAGGCACGCCAGAGTGACAAGTACAAATTTCATCGAGGGAGCTATGTCCGATGCAGCGGTGACCTCATCCGAGGGGGCCCCAAGCACGGAGGCGCTAAAACACCAGAACAACCACGCAAAACTCGCAATTGTTTCCAAAATGGCAATGACCACGATCACCAGCAACCACGGAGCGGTCCTCGCGGCCTCAAACCCACCGGCAAAAATGCTGAACTTGCTGAAGAATCCATTGAATGGCGGTACCCCCGTCACAGCCAGTGCCGCCACGCCAAAGCCGGCGCCTACGATGGGCATCTTCTTTAGAAGTCCTTTCAGGGAGGGCAGCATTCGCGTCCCGGTGGAGAACCCGACTGCACCTGCCACCAGGAAGAAAAGGCTTTTGCCGAAGGCATGGTTGAAAATGTGGGCCACCGCCCCGTTGAATGCCGTTGCAGAACCAAACACGGAAAGGGAAAGGGCCATGAATATGTAGGAGAGTTGAGCTATGGTGGAATAGGCCAGAAGCCTCTTGAAATCCTTCTGAGGAAAATACATGAGAAGTGCATACAGCATGGTCAGTATCGCCATAATACTGCCGACCGTTCCAATAATTGTTGGCACATGAGCAGCAGCAAGCAGACAGCGCGCCAGAATGTAGACCCCCGCGTTCACCATGGACGCCGCATGCAGGTAGGCACTGATAGGCGTAGGGGCCGCCATGGCATCAGGCAACCAGAAATGGAAAGGCAACTGGGCGGACTTTCCCCATGCCGCGATGAGAATTCCCATAAAGATCAGGATCTTCGAAGTGTCGTCCAAATCTGCCATGGAAGCGAGTCTGAATCCACCCGTTACCACAAAGAAGTAGGCAGTGGCCACAAAAAGGCCGATGGAGGCGATCTCGGTCGTGATAATTGCCTTGGTGGCTGCCTTGAGTGCCTCTTCATCGTTGTAGTACCCGATCAGCCCCCAGGAGCAAACGCCGGTTAACTCAAAGAAAGCCAGCAAGCCCAGCATGGTGGACGACATGACCAGGCCGGCCATCGAGCCTATGAAGACCAGCAGGAAGAAATAGTATCGGCGCTTGATCTCATGCTCCGGATGATCCCTGTTCCTGGAACTTAGATAGCCTCCTGAATAGATCAGAGTAAGAAGGCCGATCAGGACGAATGCAGAGCTGATCAGCGTGCTGACTCTATCGATGACGACACCATACACCAGTGACTTGCCGAACCAAAGAACATCCACGGAATAGCCGGCCCGGCCCCCTGCGGCCAAATCTACCAGCACATAGAGAGTGCAGAGCATGGCGAGCAAGGCGATCAATTGACTGAACCATCTAACCCAGGAACGGGGAATGATCACCACGAATAGGCTGCCCACTAGGGGGAGCAGAATACCGGCAAGCGCGTATGTCACCACGTCTTCCACTCCTTACTAGACCCTAACCAGGTAGAATGCAAAGCACAGCAAACCTATGCCCAGTGCTATCCAGGTTACGGAGGGGGCTTTGATGAAGCGCAGTCTGGCCATGGAGTTTTCGATCACGGCGGCAATCGCATACAGCAGGGCGGCCTTCAGAAGGAAAAGGAGCAATGCCATGAGACAAGCTTGCAGCGACAACGTCGTCGTGCTGCCGAACGGTATGAAGACCGCCAGGAACAGGGAGACAACCGCGAGTTGTTTCACGTACAATCCCCACTGCATGAGTGCGAGGCCGCGTCCGGAATACTCAGTCAGCGCGCCCTCCTGCAATTCCTGCTCTGCCTCCGACAAATCAAAGGGAAGCTTCCCCGCCTCCACGAAAATGACAAACGAAAAAGATATCATCCCCAGCCAGACGGTCGCGTAGTAGGGAAGTGCGCCCGTGAACACTGCCGTGCTGATAACGCCCAGGTTTGTAGATCCGGCCAGCAACGCCATGACGAACAACACGAGCAGGATCAATGGCTCGACCAACGCTGAGATGAACAACTCGCGCCGCGCGCCCATGCCGCCAAACGTACTTCCCGTGGCAAGGCCTGAGAGAGACGTAAAGAACCTGATCAAGACCAGCAGATAGATTACCAGGATCATGTCCCCGACCCAGCCAAACGGGGATTCGGTCACCAGGATGGGAATGATCATCACGATCAGAAGCGCGCAGACAATCGTAAGGTAAGGGGTAATCCGAAATATGAAATTGCCCTGTGCAGGTAGGATTTCCTGTCGCTTCACAAGCTTTACAAGATCCCGATAGTTCTGAAGAATGCTGGGGCCACGACGCGAGTGCATCTTGGCCCTCAAGACTCGGGCAAAACCTGAATACAAAGGCGCCACGGCTGCAATCACCAGGGCTTGCAGGACACCGATGACTATCAGACTACCGGCTGTCATAGGCCTCTCCGATTATCTGAAGATGACAAACAAGAGAACCGCCAGAGCAATTAAGATATACAGGCAGTAAGTACGCACATCGCCCATCTGCATCCTCTGAATCAGTTCTCCCAGGTATTGCACGGTGTACATGAGTGGTCGGGAGGCTGTTCTCTCCAAGAGAGGCTCCGCCCCAGGTAACGCGTCGTTGACCTTCCTCGAAAAGGCAGCAATGTCATCCAATGGTTTTTGAAGCAGGGCACGCAGTCCGTAGAGGGGCTGGTAGGCGAGGCGCATGGGCTGGGCAAAATTGCTGGCGGAAACGCCCATCTTGGATGAGTAACCATACCCGCAAGCCCAAGGCTGAGTATCAGACTTCTGTCCAGCTCGGAAACCACCCAGGAGTGCAACCACGAGAAGGGGAACGGTCAGGAGACCGGCGAGAAGAATGAGCACAAGCGGCGTCGAGAGAACAGCCTGCGAAATTTCAGTCGGAAATACCTGCATTCCATTCGTCAGGATTTCCGCAGGCACCTTCGCCAGGTCCGCGGCGATCCCACCGATGAACGGGGTAACCAGGGGAGCGCCAAGCCCCAGAAAGATGGCGCCCACAGCGAGGATTCCCATTCCCGCCAACATGCTTCCAGGAACCTCTCGGGCCTGCTCCGCAAGTTGACTGCGCGGCGGCCCGGTAAACGTTGTCCCGTAGGCTTTGACAAAACACATAGCCACCATCGCGCCGACCAGGCCCAGGATCATTGCCAGTATCGGTCCAAAGACCCTCAGAACTCCAAGGTCAGCCGTGCTTCCGATGAACAGGGCCTGATAAAGGAACCATTCACTTACAAATCCGCTGAGAGGCGGAATGGCTGAAATGGAAATCGCACCGGTCAGGAAGACCAATCCAGTCCAGGGCATGAGCCGTGCCAGGCCTCCCATCTCATTCATATCGTGTGTGTGCGTACGATGGATGACCGCGCCGGCCCCCATGAACAGAAGGCCTTTGAATACAGCATGATTGATGGCATGGTACAGCGCCGCCAAGAAGCCAATCACAGCCAGCGCGGGCAGTTTGATGGTCATTCCCACCATCCCAATGCCGACCCCGATCAGTATGATGCCGATGTTTTCCACACTGGAGTATGCCAGCAGCCGTTTCAGATCACGTTCATCCAAAGCGTAGAGAATTCCAAGCACCGCGGAGACAGCCCCAAAGAGCAGCACGACGACCCCCCACCACCAGACTGGAGCACCCAGCAGATCAACACACAGCCGGATGATGCCATACACCGCTGTCTTGATCATTACTCCTGATAGAAGTGCAGAGGCGTGGGAAGGGGCCGCCGGATGAGCTCTCGGCAGCCAGATATGCAAAGGCACGATCCCGGCCTTGGCACCGAACCCGAAGAAGGCCAGCAGGAACACAAGATTCTTCGTCGCCTGAGGAAGAGTCGCGTCACGGAAGGACGAGAAATCAAAACTCCTCGTATGCTGGTAGAGCACGAGGAATGCCAACATGATGAGCGCTGTTCCGATATGAGCGATCACAAAGTATAGATACCCCGCGTCGACAGATTCGCTCTTCTCGTGTTCGAAGATGACCAGAAAGTAGGAGGCAAGTGTCATGGATTCCCAGAAGATAAGGAAGTAGAACGCATTGGCAACCGAAACCACCAGCAGCATCGCGGCTATGAAGAGATTGTTGAAGAAGCCCAATTCTCCGGGACCATGCTTGTCGTACTCCTCCGCATAGGAAGTGGAATAGAGGCTGGTAGCGAACGCCAGTAGCGAGATCATGCCCACCATGAAAGCCGAAAGACCATCTAAACCGAACGCGAAATGAGCGAGAACCGGCAGGCCGGAAAATTCGAAGGTAGCGGGACCCTGAACGAAAACCCGAATAGCTGCCAGGCCTCCCACCAAGGAGGCAATCATTGCCAACATGCCGGATGTGTAGCGAGCAGCTCGGCCTAATCTCCTGAATAACAACGAAAGAAAAGCCGCAGCCCCGAAGAGTAGGACAGAAAGAAACAAGAGGCAGATTGATTCCATCAGTCTTCTCCTTGCCGCGCCCCCACAGGCCGCCCACTCGGCGTTTGCCTCACGCTGGCGGCTGCTTTCATACGATCTACCCTCTCGGCACCTTCGTGAGTCTTTCCATCAACCAGGCTCAGAGCTTTGTGTGGGCAGGCACGAGCACAGGCTGGCCCTTCCTCATCAAAGAAGCAAAGGTCGCATTTCACCGCCACCTTGGGCTGCCCCACGTGCCAGGTCAGCAATGAAAGGAAATCCTGTGCATTCATTTCCCGCAAGTGCATGGGTTCTGTCTGGTACGGAGTGTTAACATAGGAGTACTGCCCAATGTTGAACCCATAAGAAGGAAGAGGCGTCCCTCCGGGGAGAACTACGCCGAAGGGACAGGCCAATCCACACATCTTGCAGCCAATACACAGGCCCTCATAGAGCTGAATGCAGCTGTCCTGAGACACAATGGCCTTCACAGGGCAAACCACCCTGCACGGGGCATCTTCGCACTGCCGGCATTGCAGAGGCATGGTACCGTCGGGCGTGTGGGTGACAATCAAGCGAGGGTATGCCTGAAGGCCCACCCTCCGATGATTCTCCACGCAGGCGGCCTGGCAGGCAAAGCACCCAATGCAGCGCCTCGAATCAGCAATCACAAACCGGTTCACCAACCCTCCTGTCTGCATTGTTGGCACGGCAGGTCACAATCTTTCCAAGTGCCGGCGCGACATTGTCATCTCGCCTGCTGGTGAGCTTGGCAACGCGATACACCCAAGTGCGCGGAAATACCATCTTCTCACCCTCCATTTGAATTCAGAAACTGCCCGCCTCGGGGCGGGGGCGCGGATCAAATTCGCGCCCTTCATCCACATTGGCCTCCGCTCTTCCTGGTGGAGAACAGACAGGCACACCTCTATCCTTTGGCGTGGACGAGACCGGCAGCCCCCCTTCACTCCATAAGACAATGTGAAAAAAATCACTTTTGATTTCATTGTATGTCTGTTGATGCGAAAAGTCAATCAAGACATGATTTTTGTCCTGCCCGCGTATGACTCCCGGTATTTACCACACAGTTTGGCTTCTCAGGCCGTATGGAACACCTGCTCAACGGATGCGTGCGCCCCCACTTCGAACGTCGGCGCGCCATCCCCACGCGGCTACGGCCACTAGTTCAGACACAAAGTATGGGCTCACGGATCGCCTCCGCGCCGCGGCTGAGAAAGCGAACGCCTGTGGAAGCCTAGTGAGCCCGCACAGCTATTTGCCCTTTGACCTCGTGAGAGAAGATGGCCCGCCGATTCCTGCTTCCCCATTCACCCAAGCCGACATCCCCGACGCCGGGCAGTCCAGCGTAACCACCCTCGGCCTGAGGGACTTCAAAGCGTGCGTCTTCGACGCGGCGTGGGTTAGGTTCTTTCGGCCAGGCACGATTGTTCCCAGCCTTGGGGACGCGGACAATTCCGCTTGGTGGGACCACGCTCAACGACCTAGGTGACCGTAAGCGCAGGATTGAACATGAGGCGCAAGCCTGCGGCAAATGGCACGAAAACCACTTGGTGTCTCCTTCGACCGTGGGTGCTCCGTTCGCAAACACGGACCTGCAAAGGGATTTCGCAAGAGGCGGGGCGGCCGCCGATCTGCGAAGAATCCCGTTTCACGATCTGCGCCACACGGCAGCCAATCTGATGCTAATTCGTGGGATCCCGGCGTTGGTGGTATCGAAGATATTGGGTCATGCGAATGCAGGCATTATCCTTTCGATCTACGCTCAATCCACGTTGGACTTGCAGACCTGGGCCGCCAGTTTCATGGATGAGATCGTGACGCCAATTGCCGTCGGCCTTCCGCAGCTGCAACCAATTGCAACCAATCGCAACCGCGGCTGATTTTCCTGCTTTTTGGACCCCCCCCCATATCTGGCTCACACAAACAAAAATACTGTCTTTCGACCGTATTTGGTGTGACCGACCAGGGGCTTGTCGGAGCAAGGCGGAGACGCCAATGCCGCAGGCACAGGTGAACCCTGAACCCACTAGTATAGGGAAATGAGCAAGGTATCCTCTCGGTACATGAACCGTTGCGGGTCAATGCGTACTCAGGAGGATACCTCGTGTTGAAATCTAACATATCCAGGGGTCTGGCGCAGGTTGATGGGGGCAGCCTGCACTGACCTGCCCCCCAAGAACTGATCCAATCCTTGAGTTAGGATTGGAAGATGGAGACAGGTCAAAATGCCGAGAAAACGCTTCACGACCGAACAGATCATCAGCAAGTTGAGGGAAGCGGAAGTGCTCTTGAGCCAGGGTAGGACTGCGGAAGAAGCTTGCCGGGCATTGAACGTCAGCGAACAGACGTATTATCGCTGGCGAAAGGAATACGGTGGCATGGGAACCGATCAGGCCCACCGGTTAAAGGAACTGGAAAAGGAGAACGGCCGGCTGAAGAAACTGGTGGCAGATCTCTCCCTGGACAATGCCATCCTGAAGGAAACGGTCCGGGGAAACTTCTAAGCCCGGACAGGCGCAGACAAGCCGTGCAACAAGCTCAAGCAGTGTGGGATGTTTCTGAGCGGCGTGTGTGCCGGGCATTAGGACAGCCGCGTTCCACTCAAAGATATGCCGGCAGAAAGCCAAACGACGAAGAGACGCTCACAGTGCACATGGTTGAGTTGGCCAGCCAATATGGCCGCTATGGCTACCGACGCATTACAGCTTTGCTGCAGACCGAAGGCTGGAAGGTGAACCACAAGCGTGTGGAGCGCTTGTGGCGGCAGGAGGGCTTGAAGGTGCCCGCTAGACAACCCAAACGCGGCAGATTATGGCTGAACAATGGTTCCTGTCTGCGTCTGAGACCCGAGTTTCCTGGACACGTCTGGAGCTATGACTTCATGGTCGAGCGCACCCACAATGGACGACCCTTTAGGATCTTGAATGTAATCGACGAATACACACGTGAATGTCTGGCGGTACGAGTGCGCACGCATCTGGATCATGAGGATGTCCAGGAATGTCTTGCAGAGTTGTTCTGTGCCAGAGGCGTGCCCGTGCATCTGCGATCGGATAATGGACCGGAGTTCATTGCTAGCCTGCTTCGGGAGTGGTTAGGCCGCTTAAGCGTCAAGCCGCTCTTCATCGAGCCAGGCAGTCCTTGGGAAAATGGTTACATCGAGTCGTTCAACGGCAAGATGCGGGATGAACTACTGAACCGCGAGATCTTCTACACCCTGCGAGAAGCGCAGATCTTGATCGAGCGTTGGAGGAAGGAGCATAACTACATCAGACCTCACAGCTCACTTGGATATCGTCCCCCTGCGCCACAGGCCTGGCTGTTATCATCTACGCTGCAGCTGGAACTAACTTAACCCCTGGTACAAACTCTGGGGGCAGGTCAAGTCTACAGCGTCTATATTGTCTACCCAGTGGTACGGCGGTTGCACCCGGGTTGCACCCGCCGCCGGTAGGAAAGGCGACTCTAGTCGTTCGGCGCAATGATGGCGCAGCAATGGCACGGCGGAGCGTACACACAACAAGCCAAACGCATGTGAGACTACTTGCTGCTAATGGTCGCCTGCCTTGTGGGAGCTTTATCGCACCTGCGTGCGCTTACACCGGCTGATGCAGGCACACCACTTTATCATGCAGATTTGATAGCTCAAAGAACGGATCTAGGGCCAGGATTGTGAACCCATCGGCTCGGAGTCGGACTTACGTGCGAGGCCCCTATTTCGTCAAGCATCAGCATTTGCTGCCGCTGCTTTGAAGCCAGGGTCCTAGTCATCTGTTCTTCCAGGCCCTTCCATGCTTGTTGGACGCTGGTAAGCCTGCACGTGATTTTCGTCACTTGCCGGTTTCCTGCAACCTCTCTATACTAGGATGGTGCTGCTCTGAGCGGCGGCCGGTCGGACTCACTGGTGCAACAATTCGCAATCTATTCGTAATCCGTGGCAGGTGACACAATGGCAGACCCGCGCAAGAAGATAACCCTTCCGTACCTGTTTGAGAAGGTGGCCAAAGGCGAGCCCATCACCTGGTTGACTTGCTACGATTACCCAACGGCCTATTTGCAGGAAGAAGCCGGCATTGAGATGATCCTGGTGGGGGACAGCTTGGGGATGACAATGCTGGGATACGAGTCAACGCTCCCCGTCACGATGGACGACATGATCCGGCACAGCCAGGCTGTCCGGCGGGGCGCGCCGACAGCATTTGTGGTCGGCGATATGCCGTACATGTCGTACCAACCATCGATCGAGACCGCCATCCGCAGCGCCGGGCGGTTCATGGCGGAGGCCGGCTGTGACGCCATCAAGCTGGAGGGTGGCGCGGCCATGGCTGATCGCATCCGGGGCATTGTGGACGCCGGCATCCCGGCCATCGGCCACCTTGGCCTGACACCCCAGTCGGTCTCGGCTCTGGGCGGCTTCCGCGTGCAGGGCAAGTCCGCGGCACTTGCCAGGAAGATCATTGACGATGCCAAGGCATTGGAAAAGGCGGGGGCGTTTGCAATACTTTTCGAGATGGTCCCCGATCGTTTGTGCAAGATCATCACGGAGCGCGCCGAGAACTGCATCATCATGTCGCTGGGCTCGGGGCCGCACGCACACGGGCAGTTGCTCATCTACCACGACATGTTTGGCCTGTATCCGCGCTTCAAACCGAAAATGGCGAAGGTCTTTGGCAATGCGGGCGAGGTCATCCTGAACGGGCTGAAGGCCTACCATGACGAAGTGATCCAAAAGAAATTCCCCCAGCCGGAAAATTGGTTTGGGATGAAGGATGAAGAGTTCGAGGAGTTGCAGAAGCTGCTGCGCTAGATAGGTGCAACGGGTGCAACTCTGGCCGGCCACGTTCCATCCATGCCCGTGGCGGTTCGGCCATAGCTCTGGCCGGGCGCAGGATCGAATATTGACTCCTTTGGAGGCGCCGGTGTCAGCCAGCACAACACAGGCTCGCGTTTTGGGCCACGAAGAGGACGTCATCTAGAAACAATCATACAAAATGGCTGCGCAACCCGGACTCCAAGCTTCCGTCTCGACGCTGAGAATTGATGGATTGACAAAGGAGTTTCGTGGGCTGCATGCGCTCTCGAAGGTGGACCTGAGCCTTCAGCCCCGCGAAATCCTTGGGGTCATCGGCCCCAACGGTGCCGGCAAGACCACGCTGCTCAACTTGATCACCGGACTGATCCAGCCGACCCATGGACGGATCGTGTTCATGGACCGGGATATCACGCGTACGGAGCCCGACACGGTGGCGCGTCTGGGCATTGGCCGAACTTTCCAGAACATCCGCCTGTTCGGCGCCATGTCGGTGTTGAACAATGTGTGCGTGGCACAGCAGATGCATACGGAGTCGCATCCGCTGGCGGTTCTCCTTAGTTCTCCCGCATTCCTGCGACGCGAGCGTGAGCTTAGGGAGAAGGCCATGACCCTGCTGGCATCATTTTCCCTGGACCGCTTTCGCGACCTGCCCGCCGCGAGCCTGCCCTATGGCAGCCAGCGCCGACTGGAGATCGCCCGCGCGCTGGCGCTGGCGCCGCGTCTGCTGTTGCTCGACGAGCCGACCGTGGGGATGAATCCCAGCGAGAGCCAGGAACTGCTGGAATTGATTCTGCAGCTGCACGAGCAGTATCAACTTACGATCGTGTTGGTGGCGCACGACATGCGCCTGGTGATGGGTTTGTGCCAGCGCATTCAGGTCCTTAATCAAGGCGAAACGATCGCCGTTGGGAAGCCTGAAGAGGTGCGCGCCATGCCGCAGGTCATCGAGGCCTACCTGGGGAGCAGCCAGCGTGCTTAGCCTCGAGAACGTGCACGTTTACTATGGCAACATCCATGCCCTCAATGGCATTTCCCTGCACGTGGACGACGGCGAACTGGTGACGCTGCTGGGTTCCAATGGCGCAGGGAAGTCCACCTGTCTGCACGCCATCTCCAGATTGTTGAACCTGCGGCAGGGAACGATCCGCTATCGCGGCGAGGACTTCTCGCGGCTTTCGCCCTACGAGGTCGTGCAGCGCGGCATCTCGCAGGCGCCGGAAGGGCGGCATATCTTCTCTGGCCTGACCGTGGGCGAGAATCTCTTGATGGGCGCCAGTCAGCGCCACAACCGCCTCGAGATCGAGTCTGATCTGCAGTACGTCCATTCGCTATTCCCGGTGCTGAAGGAGCGCCTGCATCAGACTGCCGGCACTTTGAGCGGCGGCGAGCAGCAAATGCTGGCTATTGGGCGGGCCCTGATGAGCAAGCCCAGGCTGCTACTGCTGGATGAGCCTTCGCTGGGGCTGGCTCCAATCATGGTACAGACCATTTTTGCAGTCATCCAGAAGGTCCGCCAGGAGGGCGGCACAGTGCTGCTGGTGGAACAGAATGCCCGCCAGGCCCTGGAGATCGCCGATCGCGGCTACGTACTGGAGACCGGCTCGATCATGCTCGAGGGTTCGGCGCGGGAATTGCGGACGAACGCGGCCGTCGAGAAGGCGTACCTGGGAGGCTAGCGTCAATGGGGCCCGTGGACTACCTGCTCCAACAAACGATGAATGCGTTCAGCCTGGGCAGCATCTATGCCCTGGTGGCCATCGGCCTGGCGATGGTCTTTGGCATCCTGCGCCTGATCAACTTTGCCCACGGCGACCTGATGATGGTGGCTTGTTACTCGGCGTTCTTCCTGATCACCACCGGCATCGGCTTCGTTGCCACGCTGATCATCACCATCATCACCACGCTGCTGCTGGGGGTGCTGATGGAACGGCTGGCCTACCGGCCGGTGCGCGGCGCCCCAGACGTGATCATGCTGCTGACCTCGCTGGCAGTCTCCATCTTCCTTGAGAACGTCTTTATCATGTTCCTGTCGCCGGTGCCGCGCAGCTTCCGTGGGGTCTCGCCCGCCTTCCTGGACATCGTCAACCACTGGGGTGCGGTCAGTGTTTCGAACATCAACCTGGCTACGATCGGTATTACCGCGGTGTTGTTTGTGCTGCTGCTGCTGTTCGTGACCCGCACACGCCTGGGAATCCAGATGCGCGCCACCTCCGAGGACTTGATGGCCGCGCAGTTGGTTGGCATCAACATCAACGCAGTCATCATGACGGCCTTCGCCATCGGTTCGGCCATGGCTGGCATCGCAGGGATGCTATGGGCAGCCCGCCTCGGAAAGATAGATCCACTGATGGGATTCATCCCGCTGCTCAAGGCCTTCGTGGCGGCTGTGATCGGCGGCTTCGGAAGCCTGGCAGGGGCCGTGCTGGGCGCGTACCTGCTCGGTTTTGCCGAGATCTTCCTGGTCGGCTTTCTGCCGCCTTCCCTTTCTAGCTACCGCGACGCGTTCGTCTTTGTCCTGCTGATCATCGTGCTATTGGTTCGACCGAACGGGATCCTGGGCTCGTCGGAGAGGGAGAAAGTATGAGCGCCGCCCCCAAGAGAACCTGGCTGAACCGGCAGCGGCTGCCGCTGCTGATTGTCCTAGGCGCGTCGCTCATCTTCTGCGCTCTCGTGAGCATCTTCGCGGACCAGAGCTCCTACCTGGTGCGCGTGATCGTTCTGCTGGGAATCAACATCATCCTGGTGGTGGCTCTAAATCTCTCCAATGGCTTCACCGGCGTGTTCTCGCTGGGACATGTGGGCTTTATGGCCATCGGCGCCTACGTCTCGTCCATCCTGACGCTCACGCTGGAGACCAAGTCCGAGAATCTGCCGGACCTGCCGGCCTGGCTGGCCCATGTGCAGTTCGGCTTCCTGCCCGCGTTGTTGACGGCGGGCGTACTGGCGGCGATCATCGCCTGGATGATCGGCATCCCGCTGATGCGCCTCAGCGGGCACTACGTATCGGTGGCCACCCTTGGATTCCTGGTGATCGTGCACATTGTGCTGATCAACTGGACGCAGTTCACGCGCGGCGCCCGCACTTTCTCGGGAGTGCTGCAATACACCACGCTCTGGTGGGTTTACCTGTGGGTCCTGATCGCAATCTACGTGGTCTGGAGAGTGGTGAACTCGCCCTACGGCCGCATGCTCCTGGCCGTGCGCGAAGACAGCATCGCTGCCAAAGTGGTCGGAATCAACGTCCTGAGGGCGCGTCTGCTGGCCTTCGTCGTCAGTGCTTTCCTGACGGCGGTCGGCGGCGGTCTGATGGCGCACTATCTGACCTCATTCTCGCCGGCGACGTTCTACTTCACCGCGACCTTCAACTACATCATCATGCTGGTGGTCGGCGGGATGGGCAGCATCAGCGGTTCGGTGCTGGGAACGGTGGTGGTGACGTTGCTCTCCGAGGTCCTGCGGAACGCCGAGAACGGCATTCAATTGGGTACCCTGAAGCTGCCGCCGGTCTACGGAATCAGCCAGATCATCCTGGCGGTGGTCTTCGTGCTAATTGTCAACTTGCGCCGCGAAGGGCTGATGGGCGGTCGCGAAATCAACTGGGCTAGGTTGTTTCGCCTGGAAACCCCAAGCTGAGGAATTCACTCCGTTCGCGGCGGGGAGGGTGCTCTTCGCAAACGACACAGGCCCCCACGTGGTTTCCGCATTTCTTGAAAGGAGGTGACAGGGTCACCTAATGCATAGGCGGCAGCGTTCTTATGGAACGATTGCCTTGCTCCAAGAAGTCCTGACTGCACAATCGGAGGATCAAGATGAAAACCAAGCTATTCTCGGCTGTACTGCTGGTCGCCTTGCTGGCCGCTTGCGGCGGACCGGGAGCGTCCAGCAATACCATCAATATCGGAGGCACCTACAACCTGACCGGTGCCATGGCCTCGCTCGACGTGCCGGCTTCCCGCGGTTCGCAGCTGGCCGTCAAGGAGATCAACGCCGCAGGTGGGGTGCTCGGCAAGCAGATCAACTACATCCTGCTTGACGGCAAGACAGATTCTGCCACGAACGGCAACATCGCCACGCAGCTGATCAACACCGACAAGGTCGTGGCTTTCGTGGGCAACACAGACTCGGATTCCGCCCTGGCCATTGGCCCGATCGCGCAGAAAGCCGGCATCCCGTATCTGACTGCAGGCGCTACCTCTCCCAAATTGCCTGATCAGGTCGGCGACTTCATGTTCCTGGCTCCCTTCGGCGACAACGTTCAGGCGGCCGCGGGCGCGGAATTCATGTACAACAAGCTGGGCTGCAAGACCGCCTGGAGGTTCTGGGACAAGGGCGCTGAGTACACGACCTTGCTTGCCAAGTACTGGCAGGAGCGCTTTGAAGAACTGGGCGGAAAGGTAGTGCTGGACGACACGTATACCCAGGGCGATACTGACTTCTCCGCTCAGATCACGCGTCTCAAGGCCCTCAGCCCTCAGCCCGACTGCCTGTATGTGGCTGCGCTCCAGGCATCCGACGCCGGAGCCGAGGCCAAGCAGTTGCGCGATGCCGGCATCACGCTGCCGATGGTCGGCGGCGACGGCTATGATGGTCCAGAACTGGTCGGTGTGGGTGGCACAGCTGCCGAGAACGTCTTCTTCACGACCCATGCCTTCATCAGTGCCGACAAGGGCAGCGATAAGATGAAAGCCTTCATCGCGGCCTACAACAAGGAATACAAAACCGATCCCGAGAGCGCCTTCGCCGCTCTGGGTTATGACGCGGTTTACCTGATGGCCGACGCCATCAAGCGCGCCAACTCGACCGATCCGAAGGCAATCCGAGATGCGCTCGCCGCGACCAAGGGCTTTGTGGGCGTCACCGGCACGGTGACCTACCAGCCTGGAATTCGCGTGCCCCAGAAGAGTGTTACGATCATCGCCATCAAAGATGGCAAGTACACACTGGGCGCCGAAGTAACACCCGAGAAAGTACCGGCGCCGTAAGGGCCGCGCGTTCATTCTAGGAATCACCCCTGTCCCCTCGCCAGACTTCTGGTGGGGGACGGGGGAAACACCAGCATGCGTCCGCAGCCTAGTTTCGATCCGCTGCGTCGTGGGTGCGCCGCGACGAGAACAGGGCGATGAGTGCTTGAAGAAAGCAAAAGGAGCATCGGATATGGCCGCCAAGAACCTCACATTGGCTGAAGCGTACGAGTTCTTGAAGACGAAGAAATGGGTGGATTTAACGCATGCTTTTGCACCGGGTATCCCGCACTGGCCGGGCTTCCCCAACGAGCAGCGCGAAGCGCTCTACCACTATGATGAAGGAGTGGGCACACGCGGCGCGGGCATCTACGTGCATCTGTATTCCCACGTCGGGCAGTGGGGCACGCACGCTGATCCCCCGGCGCATTTCGTTCGGGGCACGCGCACCCTGGATAAGATCGAAGTCACGGAAATGATCTTGCCCCTGGTAGTCCTCGACATCCACGAGCAGGCTCAGAAGAATCCTGACTACACCATCACCATGGACGATGTCAAAGCCTGGGAGGCCCGGCACGGTCGCATCCCGGAGGGCAGTTTCGTGGCCCTGCGCACGGACTGGTCCAAACGCTGGCCAGATGACACTGCCATGCAGAACGAGGACAGCAAAGGAATCAAGCACTTTCCTGGCTGGAGTCACGAAGTGCTGCGGTACCTCTATGACACGTGCAAGATAACGGCTTCGGGTCATGAGACAACGGACACGAACCCTGGCATGGACTGCTCCAAGGGCGACTATTCTATGGAGACCTACATCCTTGGCACAGACCACTACCAGATCGAGATCTTAACCAACCTAGATCAGGTGCCGGAGCTGGGCGCGTTGGTGATCGCGACCTTCCCCAAGCCTAAGAACGGGTCGGGTTTCCCGGCCCGCGTATTTGCGATCCTGCCATGACCGTCCTGCAAGAAGGAGGCGCTGCATGACTTTCGCACAACGGACCGAACACCTGCGGCCGGAGGGCGCCTACCAGGTATTGGCGCGGGCTCAGGAACTGGAGGCGGGCGGCAAGGAAATTATCCATCTCGAGATCGGCGAGCCCGATTTCACGACGCCGGCAAACGTAAGCCTCGCAGGCATCGCGGCGATTGCTGAAGGCCACACGCGCTACAACCCGCCAGCGGGGGTTCCGAAGCTGCGGGAGGCCATTGCCGATTATGCCGGCAAACGCCGCGGCATCCAGGTGAAGCCCGGGCAGGTGATCGTTGGTCCCGGCGCCAAGCCGATCCTGTTCTTCCCGACCCTCGCGCTGGTCAGCGCGGGAGACGAAGTAATCTATCCCGATCCGGGTTTTCCCACTTATGAAGCCATGATCGGCATTGCGGGCGGGGTTCCACGGCCCGTGCCGCTCAGGGAAGAGAATCAGTTCTCATATGACCTGAGGGCATTCGATCAGTTGATCACTAGGAAGACTCGGCTGATAATTCTCAATTCGCCCTCCAATCCGACCGGCGGCGTCATCCCCCTGGCCGATCTGCAGCACATCGCCAGGGCGGCGATCGAGTACAACAGCTGGGTGCTCGCGGACGAGATCTATACTCAACTGGTCTATGACGGTTTGTCCGCGCCGAGCATTGCCACCCTGCCCGGCATGGCGGAGCGCACCATCATACTGGACGGATTCTCCAAGACCTATGCAATGACCGGCTGGCGGCTGGGCTACGGCGTCATGCCCGAGTCATTGGCTGACCGCGTGGGGCTCCTCCTTACTCACTCCGTGGGATGCACCGCGCACTTCACCCAGATCGCAGGGATCGAGGCACTGACCGGACCCCAAGACAATGTGGCGATGATGGTGGGGCAGTACGAGCAGCGGCGGAATCTTCTTGTGGACGGATTGAATCGCCTGCCCGGAGTGCGCTGCCAGAAGCCGCAAGGGGCTTTCTATGTCTTCCCGAACATACGAGACACTGGCAAGACTTCGACAGAGCTGGCCAACCTGCTGCTCGATCACGGTGTGGCTGTCCTGCCGGGCTCAGCCTTTGGAACGCATGGCGAGGGATACCTGCGGCTAGTCTTCGCCAACTCCCTCGAAAACATTAGCCGCGCTCTGGAACGGATGGAAAAGGCACTCAAGGGCTGAGTGTCCCTCAGTCCAACCGGCGGTGTCCAACTCGAGCGACAATCTCAAGTCTCTGCTGATTCCCCTCTTGCGAAGCTAGGTGCGATGCCCTGTTGGCATCATGTTTATTACTGAGGCAGGGAGGGCCGCTGTCATCTTGGACTACCTGAGACTGCCGAAGCGCCTGCTTACGTCTAGACTCTTGAAGTCTTTCCATGACACGGAAAATACCATGTGACCGACCAGGGACTTGCCTGCGCCAGTGCCGCAGGCACAGGTGAACCCTGAACCCACTGATTAAGAGCCCCGCGGCTTCGCGTCCATACAGGATATATGGATGCATGCAGTCCATGCTGTCCTACATTTGGGGGTCAACAGGCGTGTTTTGTCTACTGTTTCCACTCTTTCTACCGTGATTGCTGTAAGATTGCTGTAGCCAAGCGACACCTCGCACGGGTTGGAACGTCCCGCGACATACATTCCACATGCAGCATCAAGACTCCTGGAATGTCCGGTCCTCATCGCGAAGCAAGTCCTCATCTATGCTATGCGATACCCTTTCACGCAGATCTCAATCATAGCGCCTGCCATCGAATCCTCCTTGAGCCAGGCAATCTTACGACCGGCTTGTGGCACAGGCGCGTCATCTAGGGTGAAAATGCCTCGTCGGCTCAGCAGCGACACCTCGCGTTCGATATCGTCCACCTCAAAAGCAAGGTGATGCACTCCTCCACCTCGTTCTCTGACCAGATCAGCCAGTACTTCTCCCGGACGATTTTGCGGGTGTTCATCTGGCTGGATTAGTTCAAGGACAATGCCTCCAATTGGAAGGAGGGCAGCCCTGAGACCGGGCCTGTCAATTTCCTGGACCAATTGCAGGCCTAGTGCGTCGCGAAACAGAACGAGAGCCTGCGCCAGGTCCCCCACCGCGATTCCAATGTGATGCAGCCGTATGATCATTTTATCGCCTTGATCTCGCGCCGTACTCGAGCAATGTGGCTTCTGACGAGACGCTCAGCGTCTCGCGGATTTCCTTCCCTGATTGCATTCAGGATCGCTCTGTGTTCCCTTGTTTGGATTCCCAAGCTCGGATGAGTAAACAATACTGCCTTGTTGCCTTCCGAAAAAGCCGGCAAAATGTGCAGCAGGATTTCGTGGGCAATGTCGTTCCCCGACCATTTTCCCAGCGCAAGGTGGAATTGCGTGTTCAGGAGGGCAAACTCATCAAGATCGGCCTGCTCATGCCCGTGCTTCTGTATTGTCTCCATTTGACCCGTTAGGGTTGAGAGCTCGCTGATCGCTTCTGGTGATTTCGATGCGGCCACAAGGGCTGACGTCAGCCCCTCAATATATTCCCTCACCTGCAGGAGTTGATCGAGGGATTCTCCGCGTTCTCTGAGCCATCCCATAACTTCCTTCCTGAGGAACTTCTTTGAGTCGCTGCTGGGAACGAAGGCTCCTGCGCCCTGGCGAGTCTCGATCAATCCTTCCGCCTCCAGGACACGCAATGCTTCACGGATTGAGGATCGACTCATGTTCAAGGCCTCAGAAAGTTCTTGTTCAGTCGGCAACTTCTCCCCCGACGAAATCTCCCCCCGCTCAATCAAAAGGCGGATTTGTTCCACTGCATGTTCAAAGTCTCGAATCTTGCTGACGCTCTTGAGCTTGTCCGTAATCATGTTCTGGCTCCGAATAGTCCCGTCGAACGATGGCAGAAAGTCATCTTCAATATGTCGCAAGGGTGCGTTTCAGCACGGCCATGTTTCAGGCTTGATCTCCCTACCAACGAACTTGCCAAAACCTCTTTCAACACGGAGCCTCCCTTCGGAGACGATGAACTTGCCTCGCAGGATGGTTGCGCACGCGAATCCTTGCGTCCGCATTCCATCATACGGCGTCCAATCAACAGCTCCGTGAAGCTTGTCTGCAGTCAGCACTCTGGTGTCGTTGGGGTCGAAAATTGTAATATCTGCATCGCTGCCTGGCCGAATCGACCCTTTTCTAGGATACAAACCGAAGATCCTCGCGGCGTTTGTGCTGAGGACCTCGACCATCTGAATCAGAGTAATCCTCTTCTTCAACACGCCTTCGGTGTAGATGACTGGCAGGCGCGTCTCGATACCCGGCAACCCATTCGGCGTTTCAGAGAAATCGCCCTTTCCTAGCCCCTTCTGCTCGGTTCCGAAGCCACAATGATCGGACGAAACAACCGAGATCGTTCCGTCGGCGATGCCACGCCAAAGTGCATCCAAATCATCTTGAGAACGCAATGGCGGGCTGCAAATGAACCGTTCCCCATCCGACCGCTTATAGGTCTCCCCTGTCAGGGTCAGGTAGTGGGGACATGTCTCGGCAAGTACCCTTTGGCCTTGAACTTGGGCATTCCTAATGATCTCCAGCCCCTCTTTCGTTGACAGGTGAGCTATGTAAAGCCCGGAACCCGCTACTTTGTTCAAATACACGGCACGATTTACAGCCTCGGCTTCGACAATATTCGGTTTCACCAAAGGAAACTCGGATGCGCGATTTCGGCCTTGTGCTAAGGCGAGCTCTTGATTGAACTCCGCAATGGGGGCATTCTCCGCGTGAACCATCAGAAGCGCATTCTTCCCGCGCATTTCCTCAAGCAAGCCGTGAAGGACGGCATCATCTACCATCCGTCCTTGAGTCCTGTAGATCATGTAAACCTTGAATGATGGGACACCCTGCAGAATTGCGCCCGACACGGCCTCAATGGTCTCGCGACTGGATTTGGTGGGGGTTGCGTGCAGGCCAAAATCAACCACTGCATCGGATTCCAGCTGCTTGCGGCGAAGGTCGATTGTCTCTATGATGCTCTTGTTCTTGTCCCATTGAATGGCAAAATCGATGATGCACGTGGTGCCGCCATGGGCTGCCGATACCATGGTCGTATAGCAATCGTCGTCGGAAACCTGGTTCCGAAAGGGGTGCGCCGCATGGACGTGCGGATCGATCAGACCCGGCATTACGTACTTGTCGCGAGCATCATACTCTTTGGCAGCTCCAGTGAAGGAGCCTGGAGTCCCAACTCCATCGATCTTCTCGCCGCTTATCGCAATATCGGCGCGTAATATTCCCTCTGATGTAACAAGGGTTCCATTCCGAATCAGCAGGTCCACCATTTCGAGCTCCTTACAACGCTCTCGTTCCAAGATGTCTCATGCATTGGAGACAGCACCGAAAACCCCAATACCTATTCGTTGTTTCTTAAGGCGGGTCTTAGGCTTTTCCCAAGACGATCTCGAGTAAGGCGGCCCTTACCAACACGCCGTTAAAGGGCTGTCGAAAGTATGCCGCGCCCGGATAGTCGTCAACGTCCTCACTCAATTCGCCGACGCGCGGCAGATGGTGCAGCACAGTGATGACCTGCGGCACCTCCTCCAACATGGCACGGTTCAACACGTATGAACCCTTGAACCTTTCATGGTCCTCCGGCTTCTCCAGGCGTTCCTTCTGGATCCGGCAGACATAAACCACATCGACATTCTTCAGCGCTGCCCTTAAGTCTGAGGTACAAGTGTAGCTCACATGGCGACGTCGAACATAGTCCAAGATCCATTCACTGGTTTCCAATTCGGGTGGGCTAACCAGGGTGAACTCGACATCGAAGTTCGAGAGCCCCAATATGACGGAATTGATCGAGCGCGTATGCTTGAGGTCTCCTACCAGGGCCACTCGCAAGCCGTCCAGACCGCCCCTCTCTTTCCGTATGGTCAACATGTCAAGCAAGCCCTGAGTGGGGTGCTCATTTGTCCCATCTCCAGCGTTCAGGACCGGCACTTTCGACCACTTGGCCGCCGTTTCTGCCGCGCCCGCCTCCGGATGTCTCAATACGATTACATTGGCGTAGTTGTCAATCGTTCTGATCGTGTCGGGAAGACTCTCCCCTTTCCAGGCAGAAGAGGTGCTCTTGGCGTCCGCCATAGAAATCACACTGCCCCCCAAACGCAGCATGGCAGCCTCGAACGAGAATCTGGTTCTGGTGCTCGGCTCATAGAAGAATGTGGCCATCAACTGATCCTCGAGCACATTGGATTTCTTCCTGCCAGAGCAAACGTCTTCCAGGTCCTCAGATAGATCCAGAATCTGAATGATCTGCTGTTTCGATAGGTCCTTCAATCCGGTGAGGTGCTTAAGCTTAAACATGCTGTGATTCTCCTTCTGCCGCGCAAGTGAGATGGCCCATCTAGCTTTTCGCTCGAAGAACCTGCCGAATTGAATCGAGGGTGTTTTCGATGTCCGCCTCTAGGATGTCCTTGTGAGTCACCATTCGAATCTGCTCTTTTCCAATCACCTTCACCCTGATTCCCATTTCTGCAAGACGCCGCTCGAATTCCAGTTCACCGAATGCCACGTGCTCCAAACCCACGTGCACGATGTTTGTCTTTACCTGCTCCAGATCAATTCCAAACCCCATGCTTAGCAATCCCTCGGCTAGGCAGTGGGCATTGGCATGATCGTCCTCAAGACGATCGATCATTTCTTCAAGAGCCACTATTCCGGCCGCCGCAAGAATTCCCGCCTGACGCCAGCCGCCTCCCAAGCGCTGGCGCATCCGTCTTGCCGCCGCAATGAATTCAGACGTCCCCCCTAGGACGGATCCCACCGGGCAGGCCAAGCCCTTGCTGAGGCATGCTGCCACCACGTCAAAATCCTCGCAGAGATTCGAGACAGGTAAATCAAGGGCAACAGAGGCATTGAAGATACGTGCTCCGTCCAGGTAGGTCTTGAGGCCGCGTTGATGGGCCAATTGAGTAATAGGGTTGGTAATCATTGGCGCGAGAGGCAGCCCACGGTTAAGGTCGCACGTGTTCTCCAGGCAAAGCAAGGTGGTAGGGGAGCGTTGAGTATCGGCCGCAAAGATCTCCTTCTCCACAGAATCTGGATCAATTCGGCCTTCGAAGGCGGGCATAGCTCGTGGCTGAACCCCGCACGTGCTGGACAATCCGCCCACTTCCAGATTG
>Ga0315288_10000093_pt1 | contig 93680 bp, 123 predicted proteins | sample YL17G11_20_MG_FD_203454 | JGI IMG/M metagenome (GOLD analysis project Ga0315288, IMG submission 203454) | Sediment microbial communities from Yellowstone Lake, YNP, Wyoming, USA - YL17G11_20 | ecosystem: Environmental > Aquatic > Freshwater > Lake > Sediment | place: USA: Wyoming | collected... | reverse complement strand
TCAATTCCCAGTCTTTTACCCACCGCGCTACAACATATACACTATATGGAATGTTGTATTTAGCACGGGTTATTGGAGAGAAAAATCTTGAGTTTTCATAATAACTGCGTACAGTCCTGGCTGCCCTATGGCAAAAATAACCCACCGCATAGAATATATCTGTATTCGATACTAACTTACCCAGTTCAGCACTTCTTTCTCTGTTTACTGAATTAATTAAAGTGTCCGTTATATCTCCAATCTGCCAAAAACACGAAGAGAGAGTCGAATCTAATGCCATTAACTGGTCTTGATACTCAGACGGGACTAAATCGTTTATCGAGACCTTGCGCAAGTAAGGTAAAATACTGCCGGCTTCCCTGGTTGGGTCAAACTCCCCTGATTCAAGGACAGATTTTACTACTTCATCCGTGTCCGTAGTTGAAATAATATCGTCAAGATTAAGCATTTTATCCATTAAATCTTCTCCATTCCCTGACACCATAACACACCACTTAACACCCATATTATAGCCTTTGCTTCATCTGGACGCAATAGAAGTATCGAAGGTTCAGGCATTTCATCGTTGCATACTCTTAAGTATATCGTATCCGTAGGATGTCCGGTAACTCTTCCAGATTCAATATAACAATTCGAGTATTCCTGCCTCCCCACAGGAGAACACTTAACATTATATCCATGACACACTACACTGAAATCTTTCTTTTTCTTCATACATCGAACCCTAGTTGACTATTCATAAAATGCTCCCAGGATTCCATCGCCCTTAAACACGTTACTACATCGTCCTCGAATCCAAACTTACCCATCCACTTACCAGTGTCTTGATCTCGATGCACGTCAGCCCATTTTGTCATGGCCCACCACATCTCGTCACTTAATTCTTTTGCACTTATAGCACCTGCCATTGGTTTATTGAGTAAATCCCTGAAAATCCATGCGAGCACAGTTCTTCTGCGGTCATTTGCAATACTCATATCCGCATCTAGTTTTAACGCATAGTTCATCAAACCTGTTATTGTGCCTCTCTCTCCAGCACTTGGAATAGCACATCCATTCAATGGTGGTACATGGTTCATCCAAGACAAGATTTCCTGCTTTACTTCTTCAGCGTTCATTTATCACTCCAAGCCTCCTCGGTTAGATTATAATCTCTTACCTCAGCATCTATCATTCTATTGTACTGAGGGTCAAAGCTTGTCCAGATCAACCACGGGCTGTCCCCCAGTCTTTGTTTTAATATACATAGTAACATTTGATTTCTGCCCTGCACTATCATTTTACCAAATGTTTCACCCTCTTTCTTATACTTTATCGGGCGCACTACTGAAAGAATCTTATCGCTGGTTTGTTCTACGCTCGAAGACCATTGCCCATCTGCTAGTTCTGGAATAGCAGGGTCTCTATCATCCACTTCTCTTCTCGCTTGAACTCCACAAACAACTGGACACGCAAACATCAACGCCATATCTTTTAACTTATTAAGGTTCTCATCTATACCAATAACCTTACTTTCTGGACTTCCTTCAAACGGAATTCTCTGCAAATAATCCACAAATATCATGTCTATTTTAAGGTCTCTTTTACCCTGCTCTTCCCAATTTTCTACACGCGTTAAAGATTCGGATATATTGGTAAGATTAATACGAGGTCTTTTCTTGCGTCTTTCAATTGAGTGTCCCATAAGCCATAAATTTAACGTAGAACGCCTTACCCCATAGTTTCTTACTAATTCTATCTGGTCTTTATCAAGATGCCCTCTAGCCATAATATCTACTGGTATACCTGTTTCTGAGGCAACGTGGAAAGCGTAGAGTTCTTCCACTGATTGCTCCAGAGTTAAAAATACCACAACACGGTCGTCTATATTTCTGTCTTGCAACCACTTTGCCCTTGATCTCGCCCAGTACATCGAAACCGCGCTCTTTCCTGCACCAGGTCTTCCAATGATTGTTAGTAACTCACCTGGTAATAAAGGAAGTAGTTTCTCGTCCATCGCAGGAAGATAGAACGGTATCCCTTCGGTTTTATTCGAGGCACGCGCTTCTATATATGCTGTACCGGCTCTTGCTACTTGTGCAGGTGAAAAGATAATATCTAATGGATCAGTCATCATACATCCAGAAGAGAATGATACTTAGGCTTACCTTGCTTTATAGTTCCACTTATTCCCTGACGTTTCATACCAGCTTTACCACGCGCAGACTTCACTAAACTAGCAGGACTTGTCACACGAAAAGGTGCAAGACCTCCCTGCATCTCTCCCTCGTATTCCTTGCGCATTTCAATTAATAGATCACTACCATACTCACCACAGGCATCCATTAATTCACGCAAAGATGTTATCCAGAATGAAAACTCACTACGTTCTCTTTGTTTGTGAGGTCTAATAGGTGGTTTTATCTTATATAACGTACAGAACTTTTCTGCATAAGGTCTTATATCCTCTGGAAATTGTTCGTATCCAGATGATTTACTCGCTAAAGATGCAAAAAACGCATCCTCTGTTTCCTTATTCAATTGTTCTAAAGTTCGTTTGGGTTGTTTCGTTTGGATAATATCAGTTATAACTTTTGTGAGTTCCATATCCAGGACTACATTATCAATTCCATACTTGGCAAGCGTTTCAGTAATCGCCAATCGGATTCCTCGTGTCATAGTTTGTGTCATACATTCTCCTTCCGTATTAGGGAATAGAACTGCCCTTGCTATCTAGTAGCATTAAGTATACTATATTGTTTGTTAACCGTATTCGTTAACCTTTCTCTGGTGAACTTAAACAGTTCTCCCAGGGCAGCCCTGGCGACTCCTTCGAAAAACAAGTTCAAAAAAAAAATAAACCAAGCAAGAAAGAACTTGAGTTTCTCACTCCTTTCAGAGTGGGAGTCGGTTCAACCATCTTTTCGCTAATCCCTATTAGGGACGAACCTCGCTGTTCCCTGCTTTGTCCGAGGCGCATATAAAATGTCTTGAGGTTAAACCAGTCGTTGTCTACGACAGTAACAGTTGGAGCAGTTTCTGCCTAGAGAGTTTCCTCTCAGTTCGTATGTATCCTCGCCTATCCGCTCCGCCTATGAGCAAGGAATTGATAATATAAGTGCGCCCAACATGTTTTTACTTCTAGGTAGAGACAGTGTTCGGGCGCACTTGCTATCAGCCGAGGCTGTTATAGCTGTAAATAAAAACACTATCTGTACCTAGAATCATCCATATTATATCACATTACTGACTGGGTGCAAGTAAAGCCAGTAAACAGCACAGCCCCACAAAAAGAACTAAAACAACGCTGATCGTAGATACTGTAATGAATATCATTTATCTCCTTTTTATATTTTCCTGATGGTGCAAGATGGATCGCCTTCTTTGCGCATGAATAGAACCTCTGGATGACCAACTGCATATCCATCCATTTTACTAGTATCCCAAGTCACGCGTCCTTTTACATAAATACCCTGGTAGTATTTCCCTTTTACTGAAACACCCATAGTTAATACGTCAGATTTAATTTCCTCGGTCAGTTTCTTAATGTTCTCATCAACTGCTTCAGCCTTACCGGAAAACTCAACTTCGATCTCAGCCTTACGCTGGGCAATAGCAGCATAAATATCTTTTGTTTTCGCCTCTACATTGGCTTGTATTTCAGCTTTGACCGCACGGATACATTGTGCTATTTCTGCCTCATTTTTTGTTTGATGCTCTATAATCTCGGCGCGTTGTCTATCAATTTCTGCAAGCGCAGTTTTTATTTCGTCAGGGACGACAATCAATGCCAGTTTCTTTTCGGTCTTTTCTTTGAGTAATTCTAAGGTTGGATAAAATGTTTCTTCCACCTCACTCATTTTCTTCATGCCCTCAGCAACAATTTCTTCGACTTCGGATGGTATTTTAACCTCGTCAAGTAACGCACGTTTTTCGATTTCAATCGAGTCGCGCTGAGACTGAAATTCTGCTAACTGATCTAACTTTTCATTTGTTTCCATTTATCTCCTTTTTTAAATCCATTTATGATTTTCTTGATCGTATCCCTTAACAGGATGATTGCGCCCCGGCTTTGGTTTGTGTTTGGTAATTCCACTCGGTTTTATATTTTTATGACTGAACACCCAATCATGTTTTGAAGATTTACTGAGGTTTGGAAATAAAGATAAAAATGCGGCTATACTTAGTTTACTCATTGGTCTCCTTTTTTATTTGTAACCATAAATTGACATTTTTTGTCAAATCTTTTTCAGGTAAGTTAGTCTTTGGCAAGGCTCGGGGCATTTCACCTGCTCCTATACCCCGATAGTTTTAATTTTGGCAGGACACCTTGCCACGCAACCTACGGCACATTCGTGCTTTCAGTTGGGCTATTCCTATGCGTGTTACATCCCTATGTAATAGCGAAGCAGTCCCATCGCGCTCGGTTGCTAGTCCCTTACCTTTGTCTGGTTGTAATATAGGATTACTTCGCCTAGCGCCAAACAAATAGAGCGCATAAAATGGGCGGTCAGGATTCGAACCTGATGTGGGCTTTTCACCAGAAGTGTTCCCTTTATTTAGACAATGCGACGATTAGTATTGTTCATACATTACGGTTCTGCCTGTGTGTTCCCAACCACACCGCCGCCCATAGATCATTTCTTTGTCTTGCATGGCTTCTTTTTTTTAGCCATAGTTGCCTCCTGTTACAATTGTACCTGAACTGCTTGTATTAGTCAATGATTTATCTATTCTTTCCGTGGCTCTTTGCATTGGTTTATTGCAAGTTTTACAAATCCACACACCGTTCACAAGAATAAAATCCTGACGCTCGTAGCAATTTACGCAATAAGAAAACTTAATATCTTCCATAACATCTCCTAGTGATTTTTCCAGTTACATTCTGTCTCGTATCTGAATGGGTATTTTCCTTTCTCCCCCCTCAACACAGCTTTGATATATCTTCGACGCGCTTTGGCTAACTGCCTTTTCCAGAACCTTCCGATCCCCTCTCCCGACCATCGTACTTTCCAACTCTCGTCGAACTCCTTCATCGTCTAATCCTCCTGCAAAATTAAGCCTTTCTAAGTCTGCAATATCTGGGGTTTCACAACGAAGCCATAACCCTAACTGAACTCTAGCAGTACAATCTATTACAAATGGACAATCATAACAAACACTTGAATCGTTATCATGTCTTATTCTGGGACTGCACTCCGAACATATATAACCTATTTTATTCCTCGCGTTTCGTCTTAATAGTTTTCCGCAGCCTCCACATTCTGCTTTGAACATCATTTTTTTACTAGGATGTTTACCGTAAATCGGTTTTATGTAATCAATCATCAGTTTCAACCAATGTAAATTCTGGGTGATTATTTTTAAGCCAATCAATTGCTTCTTGCTTGGTTTCCCAAGTCCTCAAGAATCTATGTTCATCGTAAAACGTTTCTGTTCCTCTTGCTAAACACCAATACTCGTGCCTGGTATTATAGATCGCAGTAACAAAAATTCCACTCATAACTTCACTGCTTGTTTCTTCAAAGCGTTCCATTCATTCTGATCCATTCCATAATATATAAACGCATCATCTACCTTTACTGGGCACTCCATCACCCTTGCGTTCTTTCCTATTTCTTTAGCAAATAATATTGGTTGAGGTGTCCAGCTATTTGAATCAGGTGGCTGTTCATAACAGTCTGGGTCGAATAAAATATACACTCTTCCACAATCCTTTACTGCTTCTAATATTCCACAACTTCTCCAGTCTGTTTTACTGGGTACTGCTAATACAGTAGTCTTATTTTCCCCCCATATCTTAGTGACCATTCCTTTCTTCGCCCCCTCGCAAATAATAACTTGGTCGCCTATCTTTAATGACGGTGTTGTCATATAGTATGAAGTTCCAAGGTCAGACTCAAACCTGTACCTATCCTTGGGATTATCAGGATCACATAACCTATATTGTATAGTCCGAAATACAAAGCCGTAAATAAAGTATGGGATGGTGTAAGCTGGGCTGTGAAGTAGCCCATTAATACTTTGGTAAATTTTATCTGGTGTGTAACCAAGCTTAAGGTAATCTTGCCACTCTGAGGGGATGCCATTGTCAGTCCACCACTTCCTTTCATCTATCCCTAGTCTATCGTGTAGCTCATTCCACAATTCAGTTGTACTAAACTGTGCTAATTTAACTCTGCGTTCTTCCTTGTGTCTTTCCTCTGCTTCTTTGGCTTGTCTTTCTAATAAAGCGAGTGTAGCAGGGTCTACCTCTCGTCCATCTCTCTGCCCAGGCCACCATTTCGTCCCGCATTTTCTACAGAACCCAAAGGCAAAGTCCATCCCTTTTCTACCTGGTAAAAACATAACGAACCTGTCAGAAAATTCTCCATCAGAATGTATCCCACCCCCACACCTAGGGCAACTTGAAGAATATTCGTACTGACCTTTGCGGTGGACAAAGTTTACTCTACCAGACAATTCAGCGAACTCAGAAGGAAGCGTATCTTCTCTCATAGAATCATAACTTTGCCTCGACAGCAACCACCGCGCCTCTCTATTTTGAACCCATCTACCTCTTGTATTTTATCATCACAATCTTTTGGATTTATCCACACTCTTCGAGGCTCGCCATACAGAGTCCTGTAATAATCAATCGCTGCCTTAATAGATAACTCTACGTTCAGTTTGTTCAGGTCAGCGATTATAACAGTCCTGGATTGGATTAACTGTGGGTCCATATGTCTCCTTGGGGAATGTAATTCTATCACATAGATTAAATAACTGGAAGTGTAGGAACATTAGAATACTTGACATCTATTGCTATTGTGGTACAATTGCACCATACACTAGGAGGTGTAATCATGGACGATAAGACCAGCACGGTAAAGTCCGTAACAATCGATAACCCTGAACAGGCATCGACCAATTTTTATTGGACCTATGAAACTCAATCTCAAGTCTTTAATCTTCAGACTACGATCAGAGGGATACTGAGTTTAGAACAAGTCCAAGCCCATATCAAATCTGCATTAGAAGCAACGGCTCACATTCATTCTTTGGGTGGTTTAGCGAAACAGGTAGGAAAGAATGCATACGAAACACCTGCGGCTACTCTTCCTGTGCCAACTCTAGTTGATGCTATTGTAACTGAGATGGCTAATGTTCCAGCATCAGAGGGTGTTGTTTCAACCCAAAGTGACTTCTACGATACCGAGAAACTGTTAGTAACTTTAACAAATGGGAAGAAGTATTACAGAGTGAAGGGTGGAATGTGGATGAAATACGGAGTGACCGTCTGGGATGAAGTATTAGTACAGGCCGGCATCCCAGTTGGGAAACTTGAGGGCAAAGAGTACGACCTCAAGGGTTACAAAGCCACTTTTATCAGGAAGGCTGACGGGAAGCCTGATAAAGTGACCAAATTGGAGAAAGTCGCCTAGTATAAAATGATCCGATGCTGGGGCGGCGATGGCGACTAAGCCGCCCCAAGGAGACTATATGAAATATTACAAGGTACTAGACAACAATCATTCGTGCGTAGGTAGTGATATGGATTGGACACCATACCTACCTAAAGATGGTCAACCTGGTCTATGGACACCAAAGATAGCGGGCAAGTTGGTGTTGTGCAACAAAGGCTACCATCTGACGTATGCAGCTCACTTACTAACTTGGTGTCAAGGAAATCAGTTATTTGAGGCTGAAACGAAGGGGAAGATATTGGTCGGGGATGATAAGGTTGCTTGCAGACAGGTAAGGTTATTGCGCCAGGTCGAGACATGGAACGATAAGAACCTGAGACTGTTCGCTTGCTGGTGTGTTCGTCAGATATGGCACTTATTGACTGATGAACGAAGCCGTAACGCTGTTGTTGTGGCTGAGAAATATGCCAATGGACTTGCAACTGATGACGAGTTGGCTGCGGCAAGGGCTGCGGCATGGGATGCGGCATGGGGTGCGGCATGGGATGCGGCAAGGGCTACGGCATGGGGTGCGGCATGGGATGCGGCAAGGGCTGCGGCATGGGGTGCGGCATGGGATGCGGCAAGGGCTGCGGCATGGGGTGCGGCATGGGGTGCGGCATGGGATGCGGCAAGGGCTGCGGCATGGGGTGCGGCATGGGATGCGGCTGCTCAATCGAAGCACTTAATTGAGATGCTGGGATTAGAGTAAAAAAGAAAAGGAGACTATAATGTACCGACCAACAACATCCGCTGAGGACGTATCATTTGCAAAAATGTTTATGGAGATGGCTAACATAGACGCGGGTATTATCGTAACATGGGTTGAGGAAAACTTCCGCCCCGATGAAGTATACAAGGATGGAGATTTAAGGGACTGGGTGAAAGAAAACTACTCACCCGAAGAAATATTCGATGACGATCAACTAGAAAAGTGGGCTGAGAACGCTGATTATGTACGCCCACATGATGACTACCAAGAACGGGAATTATAAGGAGACCTCAATGAAGGGCGAACCAATACTTTCGCGTAAGGCTTTAATCAGTACCTTAGAAGACAGAGCAGTAGTAACTAATTTATGTCAGAACAGACCATATACTTTCGTTCAATTAACAGCTTGGTTCAACGATAAAGAATACTTAGGATATGGTTTCAGCAAAGTAACGTATCCAGACAAATGGAATCCATCCATAGGTGCGAGTATTGCTACTCGACGTGCTATTTATATGGTTCTACATCAAATAAGGGCAGACGAAAGAGGGCATCGCAAAATGGAGATATGGACTGAGATGATGAGTGAGGTGGAATTTTGATAATTGTTTCTGTAATGGCTCGTTTGTCGTTTATTGCTTCCGTATGGTTGTTTATATTCTATAAGGAATACTGGTACAGTATATTTATATTCCTACTGGTTGTATTTATTCTTGAAGTAATCCCATACAACTATCCAGTTATCAAAAAGAATGTCAGATAACTATTACTTCTGCGGATCAATATACAAACGTGTAAAAGGAAGAGGGGTGAAAGAAATCATAAAGCGCGCCGAAGGTTTAGACGGGCACTTGATGACCTCATATCGTGGAAGTCCTGCTTTAGTTACGGAAGGAAAACTTTATATATTCATTGGGAAAGAACCTGGATTTCAAAGCATAGATTGGAGTAGAAATGACTAAGAATATTACTGTACGTTATTGGGTTTCCCATACATGGCCATATTCTATTGATGACAAACCCGATGATCCTGAAGCCAAGATATATACCATCGCGATTGACGAGAGAGAAATATTTATCAGAAATGGAAAGAAATATTATTCACTTCAATCTGGTCATGGACAAAGTACAGATTTGTTGATTGAGGAATGTCTGGAAGGAGTAGAAATGACTGACATTATTTGTATGTGTGGTCATCACATAAATGGGCATGGCGACAATGGTTGTATTCATTGTAAATGCTCCGAGTCTCGCAAGATTTTAGAATTGAGTAACGAGAACGATGCCCTCCGCAAACAGAATGAGGATATCCTGTCCGAATTAATGAGGATAGAGTTTTATGGTGCTAATGGATATTGCACCGTTTGTCATCAGCCACTAGAGGGAAGAGGATGTCCCTATTGTGGTTGGGAAGATAAAAATCCTCCGCAATATGGGTATGAATTCGTACATCGTACGCCTATGAAGCACTTAAGAAACTGGAAAAACGATTGTAACAAACGATAGTATAATCAAACAATGAATGACAAACTAATACCTCTGGACACGACAGATAGTATTGCATTATTTAGGACAGATGAAGAACGCGAGCGGGACTTAGTTATCATAGCTCGTATGTATGTAAGAGGAAAGAGTCAGCAAGAGATGAGACTCTCTCTTAATTCTATGTATCCTGACAGACCACTATCTAGTAAAGTAATTAATACAGATTTACAATCCATAAGACAGGCGTGGTTAAATTCCACGCTTGTTGATTTTAACGCTGCGAAATCGAAAGAACTTGCAAGACTGGATGAAGTAGAAAGAGAAGCATGGAACGCTTGGGAGAAATCTAAAGACAAACACGTAAGAATAGAGTATGAAGTTACAGATGACCAAGTACCTTTTTCAATGGATAAGATAGCAGATATTCAAAGAAAGAAAAAGCACAAGATTATTGAAGCGACAGTTGGGGATATACGTTACCTTGAAATGATCGAACGTGCAATAAAAATGCGCTGTGATATATTCGGATTGTTCGAAGCCAAGAAGATTCAAATAGATTGGAGGACAGAAGCTATAAACGCTGGTATGGATGAAAGTACGATAGATGCGGTAAAAGAAAAGACCGTACAAGTTCTATTAGAAGCAATTGCTCAAGCTGGTAAAGACAGCGGTGCTATTAAGGAAACAGAAATAATAGACGCTGTTATGGAGGAAGAATGAGTAGAGCCAAAGTTACAGAATGGAGTCCAGAAGAAGAGGAAAAGTTATGCAAACTTTATTCTCATTACCAAGACGCTAACTATAAATGGAGTATTATTGGGAAAGAAATGGGCAAAAAGGAGGAGGCGTGTAGAAGTCATTGGCGGGTACATGGTATGCGTTTAGAGAAAAGAATACAATCTTCACCGTATCCTCGTTTCGATACACCTCTTGAAATGGAAGGCGATGCGTTAGTATTACCTGACCCAGAGTTTCCTTTTCATCATGCGGATTTTATCAATAGAGTCCTGGATTTATCTCAAACGTGGGGGATAAAACAATGTATTATAGCTGGAGACTTACTGCATTTCGATAGTCTAAGCGATTGGTCTCCTAATTGGCAAATTCCTAACGGACATGGGGGGTTAGACGAAAAACAAGAATATGATTTCATTAATTTCGTGAAGACACTAGGATCAAGACAGCAAGAACAGGGATTCGCTTTATTAGATAAGATAGGAGTCAAGCCAGAAGATGGAGACCCTAATGTAAGTGAGGAATTAAAGGTTGCACGTAAGGCAGTAAAATCATTGACAGAATGTTTTGATAATGTTGATTGTATAATGGGGAATCACGAATCTAGATTGATGAGACAATTGCATAGTCCTATGTTTCCAACTGAGATAACTAGATTGCTTGATGTCCAATCATGGAGGATAGCACCCTTTTATTATTCAATACTTATGTCCGGTGAAAAAAGATTTATGATAGAACATCCCAAAGGTGCAGCGGAGGGGACAGCGCAGAATCTTTCCGCTAAGTATCATTGTTCTGTAATCATGGGGCATAGTCATTTATTGGATTTCACATGGGATATAAGCGGTGATTTTTATGCTATTCACGCAGGGCATACGGTAGACGAGTATAGGCTTGCGTATTGTGGACAAAGGCATAATACCAAACGTGCTCATAAGCATGGCTCTGTGATAGTCAGGGAAGGTTATCCCTGGTTGTTACATGATGATACAGACTGGAAAAGTATGGAGAAGATGAAATGAAATACATGGGACATGGCGGTTTTATATTAGCGGATACGGCGATGGAGGAATATCAACCCTGGTTGAGACCTGGTTCTGCACGTTATATCGAGAGCATGTTATTCAATAAACCGAATGTGTTTGAGTGGGGTACGGGGGCAAGTACAATATGGCTTGCTAAATTAGGATGTGAAGTTATTTCATGCGAGTTAGATTTGAGTTGGAAGTTAAATATATATGGTCGACTCGCAGTTGAAAAGCTGAAAGCAGATTTACGTCATTGGGAGTATAAAAACATCCAAGACTACGCAGATTATATTTTGGAATTTCCAGACGAATCATTCGACCTTGTGTTAATAGACGGGAGAAATCGATGTAGGTGTTTAGGTAACTCAAGGAGTAAAGTAAAGATCGGTGGTATGCTTTGCTTGGATAATAGCGAGAGAGTTGAGTACGCCAATGCGGTCAAACTGATGGATACGTGGGATGGTATGGAATGGGGCGATGAAGGATGGAAAACTGCAATTTGGATAAGATTACCTGAATCAGAAACCGATAGAGTCGAATTTGAAAACGAGGACGCATGAAAATAATCATAGGTGCTGGAGGAAAGACTCAAGAGGGGTGGGTTTCTACAGAAGAAAATCAAATAGATATTACCCTTGACTTTGAAGGTGAGTTAGATGCGATGCTTTTGGAAGATGTTGTAGAACATATCCCTAAAGATAAAATACTACCAGCTTTTAAGAACTGTTATAAGCACATCAATCCTGATGGATATATAAGGGTTTCAACCCCAGACGGGTATCACCCTGACCCTGAATATATTGCCTATGTAAGTCCTCCAAATATGGAGCATAAGATTTTATACAACTATCATGTATTGAGTGATCTATTAGCGCAGGCAGGGTTTATTGTTAATCTTTTAGAGTGGTTCGATGAGAACGGAAAGTTTAACGCAAGGGCATGGAACGAGATAGACGGAAATATAGAGAGATGTCTATCAAGCGACCCAAGGAATCAAGATGGGAAACCTCACTACACGAGTTTAATTATGGATGCTAAAAAGATAATTGAACCAAGACCTGGACTTGAGAAGGCTTTCGAGTTCATTCAAAACAACGATCAAAGAGGACTTTCAGTATACAACAGGCGTAAAGCAACTGCGTTCTATGAGCTTGCGTTAATGGCTCCCCCAAGAGGGGTGATAGTAGAACTTGGGTCGTATCATGGTTTTGGGACAGTACCCTTATGGTATGGCGCTCAAGATGGGAAAAAGAATAAAGTCATTGCGATAGACAGCTATACAGTACGTTATGGATGGATAGGCGAACCTTATGTACCTGAGGATGAATTGATTTGGCACGAGAATATGATTAAATCCAACGCGAGTCCAGAGTTATGTAAGGGTGAGTGCAGAGAGTTAACTTTAACTTGGAAAGAACCTATTGCGATGCTTATCCACGACCTAGGAAACAAAGGTAGATTGGTAGAGGATTTATTGATGTGGGAAAAGCATATTGTGTACAAAGGTATATTAGCTATACGAGATTTAGACGATTATTCAATGGGGACAGAAGAAGCAGTAGAAAAATTAATAGCTACTGGAAGGTGGGGGAAGAGAATAGATTGGCCTGCATTTATCACGAGCGTTGAGAGGGTAGCATGAAATACGTTTACATAGCAGGACCTTATACGCACGATGACCCTGTTGTGAATACTGCCAATGTTATACATGCCGCAGATGAATTAGCTACTCATGGATACTATCCATACGTTCCACATCTAACTTTATTCTGGCATTTGATACATCCACACGATATTAAATTCTGGTATGATCTTGATTTAGCGTGGCTCAAAAAGTGCGATTGTTTACTACGTTTACCAGGGGAAAGTTCTGGGGCAGAGAATGAAGTGACTATTGCGTTGCTTAGAAAGATTAAAGTATACTGGTCTATAGAGGAATTAATCGATGAAAGCCATTGAAAATACAGGAATAGAATATTACTGTCAAGTAAGTGATGTAGAGTTAATCAAGAAGATAGTCAAAGAACTTCCTGATAGTCCGTTATGTATTAATATAGGTGCAGGGATGGGTACATCTGCTCTCTCTATGCTTGAAGCGAGACAAGATTCTGTAGTTATAAGTGTAGACATTGATGACTGTCCTTATGAAGAGATGGTTATGAAAGAGACTGGATACTGTAATACAGATCGCTATTGGTTCTTCAAACAAGACTCAAGAATATTCGGTGTTAATTGGGAACGAGAAGATGTTGATTTCGTATTCATTGATGGTGGACACAGGTACGAAGAATGTACCGAAGATGCTTTAGTGTGGTATGAAACATTAAAGCCTAATGGTATCATGGCGTTCCATGATTACGAATCTCCCATGTTAGAGAATGTAAAGAGGGCAGTTGATGATGTGGTCAAAGTGCTTAAGTTGGAATTTGTTGCTCGCAGAGGAACTCTCATTGTATACAGAAAGGTCGAGAATGAAAATATACCGAATGCCAGTTGAGGATAAATTTAGACCCACACATCAAGAATTCGTGTGGCCTCCACAGAATCAAGTCCAAAATGGGGATCGTGGTGTAGAACAAGACTTCGATGAATGGATATTGCAAGACGAGATGCTTGTGGATGATATATCTAAGGCAGATTGGATATACGTCCCAATATTCTGGAATCGTCATTTTTTCGTCAATAGAGATTTAGGAGGTAATTGGGGTGGGAATGTCGATGAACTAGCTGAAGAGGTTGAACGAATATTATCTTACGATATGCCAACATTCACGATTGCAGAGGCAGACATACGAGTTATGATGCCCGACATTTACTGGAACGATATGGTAATGTTTTGTGCAAGTCGAAGAGGCAATACGGGTATTGATATTCCACTACTATCTGAACCTCATCCGTTCCCTACTCCGTTACCTGAGAAGAAATGGTTAACATCTTTCATGGGCAATTTAGAGACAGATGGAATTAGAATGTCCATGCGTGATGAATTAAAGGGAATGGAAAATTGTAGAGTAGAACATGCGGGTGTACCAACAGATGAGTTCACAAAAATAATACTAGAGTCTTATATTGCTTTAGCACCGAGAGGACAAGGTGCGCAATCATTCAGGTTTTACGAAGCCATGCAGTTAGGTGTTGTGCCGTTTTATATTTCAGACATGGATTGCAGACCATTTCAAAACTGGATTGATTGGGATATATGTTCTTTCTGGATGCAAGATACATTATACTTAAAGAACTACCTAGGTATTCTGGATAAAATAAGAGGGAAGTTGCTAAAAATGGGCGAGTTATCAAAGATAACCTATGATGACTTTTTAAGTTATGGGCACTGGTGCAAGTTTGTGATAAGGACACTTGAGATACTGTGAAAGGGTAGAATATGGAACATAAAATAGATTTTACTAAAGTTCCGCTGAGTGCTTTGTATAAATTTTATACAAGCAAGATGGAATTTTCTGATATGCTTGAATTGTTAGAACAAGTAACAGTGGGTGGTGTAATGGATTTGCCTATTACGGAATTGCCATCGATAATGTCTGCATTTATAAAAGAATATACGAAAAAAGCCGAAGAAATTGCAATAGCTATTGGGTCAATGAGAAATTATTTAGACGGGAAGGATACATGAAATCAGCAGTCGTTTGGATAGCAGGTGGTGAAAGTTACACAATCGATGCGATAGAGAGTCGCGAGAGTTTTAAGAGATGGCATCCAGATATACCGTGTATTCTCGCGACAGACGTTAAGCACGTCCCATCGGGATACGATGGGTTGATAGAACTATCCCCTCGAAGATACCCCGACATATGGTATCTCGATAGTACGAGATACGTTGGTGAAGCATTTAACGCTCTGCGTAATGACTTTGATAATATATTATTCCTTGACACAGATACGTATGTAGCTGCTCCCATAGATGACTTGTTTGAACTAGCAGATAGGTTTGATATTTGTGTGAGTCATGGGGTGACTCGTCAGACAACGAATACAGTCAGTTATATTCCTAATTCATTTCCAGAGTTTGAAATCGGAGTCATGCTAGTTAAAACAAACGAGCACGTTAAAAATTTATTTGCAGACTGGTTAGAACTTTACGAAAAACACCCAGAAGTTTACAAAAACAACGATCAAGGACCTCTCAGAGAAGCGCTGTGGATCAATAAGTATATCAATATGTATGTATTGACGGAAGAGTATCATGCGCGATTTGGATTTGGCGTATGCGTAGTATCTACAGTCCGTATCCTCCACAATCGTTCCTGCGGTGACAATCCTCATACTAATGCTCAAGCGGCTTTAGAAATAAATGCCGTAGGTGGGAGGCGTCTCTTTAATTCTGAGGGCTTACAAGGTAAACCAGTCGCGGGAGGTATGTGATAGATGGCATGGATACTTAGTTTTACTTCTGCAACAATGCTTTGGCTGATGGGTAATAAGAGCAAATGGGGGCCACGGGTAGGCATTGCTAATCAGATACTGTGGCTTATCTATGCAATCCATATACAACAATGGGGGTTGATTCCTGGTGTCATTCTATATGCCATTGTGCATATCCGCAATATGATTGAATGGGAAAAGAAAAAGTGAGTTGGTCTGGTGGGCTGATAGATTGGATTGAGGAAGATACAGCGTATGTGTCCTGTGTGTTTTCATGGCAACTAGATAAAGCATACATGCGGGCACTCTTTCTTCAATCATCTGGTTTTTATGTTAAAGTTGGAGGTCCAGCGATTATCAATAATCCATCAATGTTTACGGCGTTTGACCTTACGGGTTTACCGGACGCGCTAGAAAGACATAATCCCGATGCGACATTTACCAGTCGGGGATGTATCCGTAATTGTTCATTCTGTGCCGTTCCTAAAATTGAGGGTAAGTTGGTAGAGCTTGACGACTGGAAAGTAAATCCTATAATATGCGATAACAATCTATTGGCATGTAGTGATTCACACTTTGATAAAGTTATTGACCGACTACTTGAGAATAATATATCGGGGATTGACTTCAATCAGGGACTAGACGCACGGTTGCTATCTATACATCATGCTATTAGATTTGAGGAATTACCTAAAGATACTATTATTAGATTGGCATGGGATGATACAAAAACTGAATATAAATATCGAAAGGCATTTGAATTACTTATAAAGCATGGAATAAAAACACAACAGATCAGGGTCTATGTACTAATTGGATATAACGATACTCCTGATGATGCACGATATAGATTAGATACTGTTAGGGGGATGGGTGCATTACCTAATCCAATGCGGTATCAACCGTTACATGCAAAACGAAAGAATGAATATATATCACCAAACTGGACATACAAAGAATTGGCTGATTATATGCGATATTATGCAAGACTGAATATGCTTGGATTTATGCCGTTTGACGAATATCGAGGCAGTCAAAAGGCAACTGATATTACACCGGAACAGATGACATTCTCTCGTATGTAGTTCATATCTCAATATATAGTGTTATAATATCCTAATCAGGTAGTCTATCCTGCCTGTATATATGTGATATATATGACCACTACATTAGACCAACAAGTAGATATAAGTAACCTCCCAACCTGGGCGCAGACCATGTACCGAGAGGCTTGGGCTGAGGCGAAGAAGCGCGCCAACTTATCTTTACTTGCGGAGTATCAGCGTGATCCCGTTAGATTTGGGAACGAAGTATTAGGACATAGTTATTATAGTGATGTCGAAGACCTGATGAGGTCTGTTGTAGATAATCCAGTGACAGTTGCTAAGAGTGGGAACGCAGTAGGTAAGTCGTATTCGAGCGCAGATATTGCATTATGGTGGTTTTCTGTCTATGATGACGCTAAGGTATTTATGACCGCAGCCCCTCCGTTAGAGAACTTGAAGAATATATTGTGGGGTGCTATGATGCGGGCAGTTCGTCTACACCCAGACCTATTCAAAAAATTCACTATCAAGGAACTCGAAATAAAACGCCACGATGAATCATTTGTCAGTGGCGTTACTATTCCTATGACGGGAACAAGTTCAGAAAGAGTAAGTAAATTCTCTGGTAAGCACGCACCTCACCTTTTGTTTCTTGTAGACGAAGGCGATGCTGTTCCACCAGAGGTATACGAAGGTATCGAATCTTGCATGTCCGGTGGTATGGCTAGACTATTAGTTATGTTCAACCCCAAATCGCAACAAGGTCCAATCTACCAAATGGAGATAGACCAGAAAGCCAAATTTATTAATCTATCTGCTCTAAGACATCCCAATGTATTATCGGGAGACGATATTATCCCTGGTGCAGTCACAAGAGAAACAGTCGTGCGTAGAATAAACCAATGGACACGACCGGCTGTTGAAGGTGAGAACCCGACCGCTTCACGTAAGTTCGAAGTACCTGATTTCCTTGTTGGAACGACCGCTAATAGTTTACAGGGAATACCCTATCCACCTCTCAAAGAAGGGATGAGAGTTATCATGGAATCTGCTTTCTCATACATGGTTTTAGGACAGTATCCAGAACAAGGCGAGAATCAATTAATCAACGCAGAGTGGATAAGACTGGCAAGAGAACGTTGGGATAATTATGTGGCTGAGAATGGTGAGAGACCTCCCTCTATCAGACCTAGATTGGGTCTTGATGTGGCTGAGTTCGGGCAAGACTTTAACGCACCTGTATTGAGATATGGAAACTTTGTACCAAGAGTTGAAAGGATATGGCAGGGAGTTGATCCTACAGTAAGTGGAGAGAGGGCGGCAGAGTTATGCCGTATCTACAATGTAGATATTCTTTTAGTAGACGGGACTGGGTATGGTTCTTCAGTCGCCCCTCAAGTAAGTAAATTAGTGAAAGGATTGAGATGTATATCTGTGAAAGCGGCTGGTAAGCCAAGTCCTTCTATTGTAAGTGAACTGGGAGAGTTTTTTCAGATAAGAGACCAGATGTGGTGGGCATGTAGAGAGTGGTTAAGGGAAGATGAAGCCATGCTCCCTCCTGAACCTATGCTGATGGAAGAATTAATGACCCCTACATATCGCATAGATGACCGTGGAAAGATTCACATGATGTCCAAAGATGATATGCGGGAAAAACTCAAGAGGTCTCCCAACTACGCGGACGCATTAATATTGACCTTCATTCCCGCAGAGAGAGCACGTATTATAAGATTGAGCGATTGAGGAGCTAAACATGAGTGAGATACAGAAATTAGTAGAACAGAGTTTACAGCAAACTATTTCCCCACCACCGTCAGATACACAGGGGGGATTGAACGTATTTCGATATCTTACGCGTGCAGGTATGTCTATGTACCCGTGGTGGTCCACTACGCGTGATGTCCAACTTGCTAATTTCTGGAAACAGGTGGATTATTTAAGCGGTGCTATCTATACAATGGAATCCAAGATGAGTGCCATCCCTGTAAGAGTTCAAGCTAGAGATCAGTCCATTGTAGAACACGTTAAAGAAGCAGAAAGTGAGACTTCTCGTCTATTAATAGGTGCTGAATTTGGGGCGGGTTGGTCATCGTTCTATGAGAAATTCGTTGAGGCGTTAGTCACTCAGGACAATGGGACATTCGCTGAGATCATTGGCGAAGGAAGACCTGACGGTCCTATCATTGGACGACCTGTAACTGTAAGGACTTTAGACCCTGCTTTATGTCAGAGGACTGGAGACCCAATCTTTCCAGTTATCTACCACGACCCAACTGGGAAGATGTATAAGTTGCATTTCACCAGGGTGATGTATAAAGCGCAGATGGAGTCGACTATTGCTCAAATGTTCGGTGTCGGTTTTTGCAGTATTTCGCGTGCGATAAACACCTCTCAATCTCTCTTAGATATATTAATTTACAAGCAGGAAAAACTAGGTAGTAGACCACGTAGAGGGATTATAGTTACGGGGGGTGGAATAGACCCAGAAGATGTAAGTCAAGCGTTCAGAATTGTTGAAAGTATTGAGGATTCTCAGGGACTTTCTCGTTATTCAAAGATAGCAGTAGTGGGTGACTCAAGTCTACCAGAGGCTAAACTAGAATTGATGGACTTGTCTGGTCTACCGGATGGTTTCAACGAAAGAGACAATGTTGAACTAGGCATGGCTGTTATAGCGATGGCTTTAGGAATGGACGCGAGAGAGTTATTCCCTGCATTAGAAGCAGGTGCGACTCGTGCAGATGCGTTGATTCAACATCTAAAACAAAGAGGTAAAGGTCCTGGACAGATCATTCAATTGACTGAATTGATGTTCAATTCGAAGTACTTACCTCCTCATTTGAAACTTGTATTTGATTTTCAAGATGACGAGGAAGATAGACAGTCTGCTGAAACAAAAGAAATCCGTGCAAGACGTTGGTCTACGTCCATTAAAGACGGTGCTATGGATACTCATACTGCTCGTGCTCAAATGGTTGAAGTAGGAGATTTAGAAAGAGGGCAGTTTGAGAGGCTTGAGTTAGAAGATGGAAGATTAGCTGATGGAACTTCTGTCTTAGCTTTGTTCTATTCAGACGACCCGCAGATAAAGACACTAATAGAAGTAGGAGTAGAAAATCCACTGGATATTGAATCTAATTCGTGGGAAACCCTTAAGCCAAAGGTAGATAAACAATCCGAAGACGCGATGACGATCATTGTTAATTCGTCTAATCCAACTGAAAGATGGGCAGCACATAAAGCATTAGCTGCTTTACGAGAACTAAGGAAACTGTACGGTCAAGAGGATTTCCTGGATACGAAACCAGAACCACCTAATATTGGAGAAATTCCTGACGGTACTACTAAACCAGACCCTAGAAGGCGTAAGGTAGACTTGATGCGTCCGAGTGCGCCAAAGATAGAGGTAGACGAACTAGAGGGAGACGGCGATGACAAGGAGGCAGGCGGTACACCGCACCCCTTTCGAGGTTGATATAACGATGCTACTTAAGTCTATCGAAGGATACCGACTTAATATACGTGCTGGAGTTAGAAGTTTGTGGAATGGGAATGTAGATTATTTCTGGTTTATAGACCATATGTCTATTTCGATAGAACGAGGTTTTACTCAAGCGTGGTATGAAGGAGCTAAAATATACGGTGTTAATCCGAGTGAATTGACAGAAGAAGAACACATGAGATTAACACAAGAAGTAAATACAGAAATAGGTTTTATCAATGGATTAGGTCAAGCAATCATGGCGAATACAAAAGCAATGGGAGGAAAATTAGCTCCTCTTATTGCGAGATCAGAATTATGGGTGAGCGGATACAACCGTGTGAGGATTTTAGGTTCTAATTATGCCGCGAAAGACCAGAAAATGGAATGGAAACTAGGACCTACCAAGGAACATTGTAGATCGTGTTCAAGATATAACGGAAGAGTATATCGTGCTTCTACATGGAGGAGACATAATATTCAACCCAGAATGTATACTTTGGAATGTAAAGGTTATCATTGTTCATGTGATTTTTATCCCACCAATGCACCCGCTACACCTGGGTATCCTCCTAGACCGTGAGGAATTATGAGATTGCGTGGTAAAGTAGACCTGAATCAACGTGAGATTGTTGAAGCTCTGCGTAAAGCAGGAGGCAAGGTCGCTATAACTTCTAATCTTGGTGGAGGATTTCCAGATTTGCTTTGTAAATTCAGAGGAACTTTATATTTATTAGAGGTAAAATCCAAAGGTGGTAGATTAACGCAAGAAGAAAGAGATTTCTTTGACGATTGGCAGGAAGTGACTACGGTAGTGTATACTATAGAAGATGCATTAAGAGCAGTTGGAGCGATGTAATGCCTGGATTATTTGTAGTAAAAGCAATTGAAGCAGCACCGATGAGTTCTAATCGTGTGCGTGCCTATATTCTAAATGCATTAAAAAGACAGGCAAAACGCGCCCAAGTATATCTTGCTATGACTACTGAACATTGGGTAACTCCTCCTATATTCAGGGATGAAGTTGGTTATCAAGCTGGTAATCCATTCATCCGTGCGTATCCGTCTGGAAATGTTGAAGCAGTAAGACATTGGATATGGGTAGAGGGTGGTACGAGAGTACGTTATGCTACTTTATCTCCTGATTGGGAAAGCAAAACTCAAGTACCTGGAAGTCTTGGAACAAATGTTGCTGGAAAAGGAAAGGTATTATATGTCAGCAAATTACATCCGCGACCAGGTATTGTAGGGCGTGATTGGAGTGCATTGATTCGTAGGAAAATGCAACCAGATTTTACTAGAAAAATACAGGAAGCTGTAGAGAAGGGATTAACGACAAAATGAACGAACCAAAACACGGCGCAGTTCTAATCATGGATGACCTGTCTCCCGTATTCATTAAACTAGCCAAGAGATTAAATCAATTATCCAATATGTCCCCTAATGGGTTCTCTACTATTACAGTAACTATATTATTAGTTGATGGAGAACCTATATTATGGATGCGACCTGAAGTTAATAATTTAGCTATGTCAGAACCAAAAGGAAAAGCTGATGAGTTCCTTGACAAAATGAAAACATTGCGTAAATGATGTTTAGATGTGGTAAAATACAACAACTGCATATATTTATTAACACCAGACCAGGTGAAATCTGGTCTTTTTAATTGGAGGATAACATGCCCTGGAAAGTTTCAAAAGATGGTGAAAAGTACTGTGTTCACAAGATCAACGCGGACGACAGTCCGGGCGATGTAATTCCTGGTGGCTGTCACGCCAGCAAAGCGGATGCAAGTGCGCATGCAAGAGCATTATACGCTAGTGAAGCTAAAGAGATGACTGATGCAGCACTTGATTTACTGAAGGGTATTGCTGGTGATTCGGATGGGGATAAACCAGAGCGCGCTTCAGCGGTGTTAGATGAATGGAAGGCGCGTGTCGCCCTTATCCCTGAAGAAGAAGATGATGATGAGTTGGATGAAGAGGGGAAGAAAAAGAAAGAGTTCGTAGAAACTATTACACCTGTCCCTATTTTTGAAGAGAAAACTGTAGAACAGTGCGATACCGCGGAGGTAACAAAGCCTATTGCCAAGAAAGATTTGTTTGCGAAGTTAAAGGAAGTTGGGGTTATGTTCAAGAAGTTATTCAAGGATGAACCTGAAGACCAGACTGGAATTACAGTGTGGAAGCAAGGTAATCAATACTGGTGGATGGCACGTTACTCTAATAAATTCAGAGACGATGACAATCCACGCGAGATAATTTCTTCCGAGAGCCACAAGAGATTTGTAAATTTGGTCAAGGAAGGGAAAGCACCTATGCCTGAGTTGTGGCCTTGGCATAAGAAAGAATGGAAAGTAGGCAAAGCGCATGGTGTTGCTTATGATGAGTTAGGATTTGCAGTAGCTTTAGGAACATTTGATGTTGGAAAAGAGAATGTTGCCGAGGCGCTGATGAAGTCTAAAGAGCCGATAAAAGTTTCGCATGGAATGCCTTATTCAAGCATCAAGCGAGACGAAGTTGACTCTACTATAATCGTGGAACACGAAACCCGTGAGATCAGTTTTCTGCCAGCGTGGGCGGCAGCGAACAAGCTAACCGGGTTCGCAGTTCTGAACCTGGAAAGCAAGGAGGAATCTATGGCTATTCCCGACGAAACAAAGAAAGAATGGATTTCCAATTTAGGTATCAAACCTGAAACCCTGGAAAGTCTGGAAGCCGCCAACGCCGAAGATGCAGACAAGGCTGTAAGTGAAGGATTAGAAAGCAAGGAGAATGAGGAAGCCCAGCCCGCCACTCAAGAACCTGAAGCCAAATCTGTTGAAACGGTTACGCTGACAGTTGCTGACCTGCAAAAAGCAGTTCAGGAAGCTGTTACTGGCATTGTTGCCCCTGTGTTAGAGCGCATGAACGCGTTAGAAGCTGGACTCACTCAGATCAAAGAGACCAGCGATGCACGCGATCAAGTGCTAAAGGGGACGCCCACAGCATCACTGAACGCATTACTCGGTCAGTTTGCAACATCAGCAATTGGCGCACCCGAAAATAGGGTCGATGGACGAACTTCGCTTGCCCAGAGCAAGCCGAAGGAAGCCGCCGCAAACGTTCCTGGAAGGACTTTAGTTCCTTTCATCAACGAACTGTTGGACGGTAACAAACAATAGGAGGATTTATCTATGGACGACAAAGTTACCGAAATCCTAGAAAAGCAGACTCAACTATTAGAGCAACTGGCGAACAAGGAAGATCACACTAAGACGCCTGCTCAGTTCTCTACTTATACACCTCTGCATGGGAGCGGCGGTATATTCGCTGTGCCAGGGCTAGAGCGTGATATCATCACGACTCACATGCGTCCGGTAGGCATTACTTCGATACTACCCCGTATCCCAACCGTATATCAAGACCCGCGTTTTGGGTCTATCACTGGTTTTACTGCTGTAACAGGCTCTCAACCAGATCATGCTTGTGACGACGCACCTGTAGGTTACATGAAAGGCTGTAACTTAACTGCACGTTTCGGGCGTATCCGCTTCGACACCCAGACTATTGACATGGACGATGTAATGTTAAAACTACATCGTGGTGATTTCACAGACTTATTCCTGCGTGGAAAAGTCCTCGGAATGACCGGAATGACCCCTTCGGGAATGAACGAAGGGCAAATCCTTAACTTAGTTACGATGTCCGAAATGGTTATCGCCGCAGTCAATATGGAACGTGAGTTAAATCACCAGACATGGCAAGGTGCTTTCGCCGCAGGTGAGTTCCCAGGCTTAGATGTTCAAATCGCAACTGGACAAAGTGACGCCGATACAGATGTCGCCTGCCCCGCTCTTGACTCAGATGTCAAGAACTTCGGCTATGACCTCGTATGTGGTGACAATCGTGATATCGTAGAGTACCTTTCTTCAATGATGTGGTACTTGAACGACATCGCTGATTCAACTGGCGTTGCACCCGTTCAATGGGTATTAGCGATGCGCAAAGGTCTATGGCACGAACTTAGTGCTTGCTGGCCTTGCCGCTATAATACTTATCGATGTTCTCCTTGGAATAGTGCAGGTAATGGAGACGAAGTTGGTTCAAACATCGGTATGGTTGATGCAGCCAGCATGACCCAGATTCGTGATGCTATGCGACAGGGGAATTACATTGACATCGAAGGCGTTCGCTATCCTGTCATCACTGACACGGGTATCCGAGAGTTAACCCCCGCTGACAATGCCAATATCCTGCCTGGTCAATACGCTTCTTCGATCTATGCAATCCCACTGACCATCCAAGGTGGTTTCCCAGTTACTTATTTCGAGTACCTGGATTACCGACAGGCTCAGTCAGATGTTAATCTTCTGAGAGGCATGGAACAGTTCTTCTGGACTGACCAGGGCTTCTACAGTTGGGCGTTAGAACAGATCAAGTGGTGCTACAAACTCGCATTGAAAGTCGAGCCTCGTGTTGTTCTACGAACTCCTCAATTGGCAGGAAGAATCGACGCCATTAAATACAGTCCATTACAACACGGCAGAGACACCGACCCCTCCAGCTCATATTTCGCTGACGGAGGAGTCTCAATCCGTGGTGGCCTGAACGCACCTTACGCCGTTTGGTCTACTCGCTAATCCTATCCGTACAAAACAAAATAGCCTTGGGAAACCAAGGCTATTTTTATAGGGTGAGGAATTGCACCTCTTCTTTCTGTTAAGCAGAACCTTTCTGCACGCCTCGGTTCGTTTGCCTTTTCCGTCGTGCGACTGCTCATTACGCCTATAACGCTCCTACTTGTCTTTATTCTTTTTATACTGTTTCTCGTCTATCTTCATCATCCAACGGACATGAAATACAGTGATGAACCATACACATATATACAACCATACTCTTACAAATAACTGAGATAAGTTTCGTTCGAACTCACTTAAATCTAAAACAGCAAACAACAGACATAAAAAGAACAAGGTTTCAAAAGACCATAGGGTGAACCAAATCCCTGGATGTTTCCTCATTTCTTCTTATTCGTTCTGAAATAGATCATTACAATAATACATGCTGTAAACACGAACGTACACGCAATTATAGACCATAACACTCCGTCCAATGCAAGACCCTCCAATTGACATGATAACATATTGTCCTCCATACCGCAATTATACCAGTTGTGATATAATTGTGCAATACTACTTTGGAGGATTATTATGGTAAAAATGTCTATACCGTCACGGTCACACACGATAAGGTTTCCAGGAGACCTGTATGATAAAATACATATACTAGCTGACCTCAATGGAAGAACGTTCAATGGTCAAGTTATTTATCTATTACAGATTGGATATACTGTAGACCGAAAATATGCAGAGGGAGTTGCGAAGCAAATAGAGGAGAGCGATGGAGAAGTCTGAGAGAGGTAAATACAGAGTATACGTTGCAGAGAAGAAACCTATTATCGAAGCAAAAAAAGATGACAGTCCATTCTATGTTATACAGCCTATATTCATGGAGAACGTTGATGACCTTAAAGATTTGTTCGTTGCAATCGCGTCCGTATTAAACCAAATATATGACACAGACGAATTCTAGCGTATCCGTTAGGCAAATGTCACGTATATTGAGAAAGATACATATCAATAATGGTGACATTTTAGCGATTAAATATCAAACCGAGAATGCAAACAAATACGCGATAGATGCGATTACTGAGGCATTAGGAAAGATAGGACTTGATAAATGCCTTGTGATAGTAGTCAATGACTTCGATGATCTAACCGCGTTGAACGAGACTGATATGGGTAGGCTCGGATGGTACAAGTTCAAGACGCTTTCTAGGGTTATGAAAATACCAGAGGAAACAGTCCAATGATACGAGTCTTTGTGTATACAAGTGATGTCTATCAATGGTGCTTAAAACCTTTCTGTTACCTTTTCAATCAATACTGGTCTGAACTTCAAGAGGTTGTTATAGGAGGATTTACGCCTCCCCAGTTTCCTCTTCCGAGTAACTTTACATTTCACCAGATAGACAAGAACCCTTATCCGAAAGAGAAATGGTCGAATGGACTGATAAAATTACTTCAAGACTTCCACGATGATGTATTCGTGTTGATGCTTGAGGATTATCTATTATGCAGGACAGCAGACTGTGCAGGGGTTTCTACACTAGCAAGTTATATGCGGGAACATGAAGATGTAGTTAGATTTGATCTTACGGCGGATAGACTACACGGACAGGGTATGCGCGACATAGAATCTTACGGACATTATGATATTATAGCTTGTGATAAAGACGCACCCTATGAAATGTCTTTACAAGCTGCAATATGGAATAGACGGAACTTTCTAAGTTTACTAAAACCAGACCATGACCCGTGGATGACCGAGATGTATATAGATATGACTAAGCAGTCGTATAGAGTTCTAGGCTCAAGACAATGGCCTGTTCGCTATAGCAATTTAATGCTAAAGGGAGATGTTATGAATTATGAACTAGAACATATACCAGAACCACACCGTTCTGTGGTGGAAAGGTGGATAAAATGAGAACAATACAACTAACGAAGGGTAAAGTTGCCATCGTGGATGATTGTGACTATGAATATTTATCACAATGGAAATGGCTATATAGTGATGGGTATGCCGAAAGGAAGATTAGAATAAATGAAAAATCAAAGCACATTAGAATGCATCAATATATTCTTTTCGCTCCAGACGGTATGGAAGTTGACCACAAGAACAGGAGTAGACTCGATAATCGACGCGACAATTTGCGAATTTGTACGCATTCGCAAAACGAAGCTAATAGAAGTATTTTTCCAAACAATATATCCGGTAAGAAGGGCGTATCATGGGATAAAGTTAATAAAAAATGGCGGGCTGTCATAGAATATAATTATAAATATATTCACATTGGACGATATAAAGATATCAACGATGCATCTGAGGCTTATAATCGAAAGGCAAAAGAATTATTCGGTGAATTTGCATACGTGGAGGCAATATGACTCGAACCGCATATGAATTATCAGATTGGCAGGGCTACGCCACGCACGCCGAGATAGATGCTATGCAAAATCTAACCGCGCTACTTCCTTCAGATGCAGTTATTGTAAAGATAGGCGCGGGAGCAGGGACGGATACATTGGCTATTTTAGAAGTCACTCAAGACGTTGTTATATTCTCGATTGACATAGCGGCTGGAGAACAACCAATCTACACTAACGAGCATTTGAGACTTCAAGAAACAGGTGATGACCAAACTGGAACTGTAGTAAGAATATGGGGAGATAGTAAAATAGCAGGACTAAGATGGCCTATTCCTGTGGATTGGCTTCACGTAGATGGAGATCATTCAGAAGCAGGATTAACAGGAGACTTAAGGACTTGGTACAGGCATGTGAAACCAGGTGGATTTATAAGTTTCCACGATTACGGAGAAGAGAAATGGCCTGATGTTAAATTCGTAGTAGACCATATGCTTCAAGGTGATGATTATTTACCAGAATATTCTGCGGATAAATTTAGAGCATACAGGAAACGAGAATGATTGTATCTTTAGAAACTCATAGAAGCGAACGGCGCGGAAGCCTTACTGTCTTGGAAGATTTGCCGTTCAAAGTAAAAAGAGTGTTCTTTATTTACAATGTTCCTCTTGAGGAAATGAGGGGAGGACACGCGCATAAAAAGACTCACCAGTTCTTTGTATGTGTCTGTGGGGCGGTATTAATTAAAATGGGCGATGGGAAAGATTATATATTGGATTGCCCAGATATAGGATTACACGTTCCTCCAATGAATATAGTGAACATTGTATTCCTAACAGAAAATACTACTCTATTAGTATTGGCGAGTGAGAAATTCGATAAAGAAGATTATATTTACGGGGTGACAAGTGATTAAAGTCAGAAGTGTTCCTCACGTAGACGATCTAAAGAACGGAGAAAGCGGGATACACACCGTTGTTAGGAAATGGTTCGAGCATGGGAATAAATATGGAATTGAATTTGTTCCAAGAAGCGATGACAATTTTGATGTATTAGCTGTTCATGCAGGAATGGGGAGTAAATATCCACGTGGTATACCTTGTGCTGTTCACCTTCATGGCGTTTATTGGACCGCGGACTTACCCATGTTAGCTCAGGAATGGAAAGCAAATTTAGCAGTAATTGACTCAATAAGACACGCAGATCAAATAACAGTACCAAGTAATTGGGTAGCTGAGAGTATACAAAGAGATGTAAGAGTTGATCCAACCGTCGTTCCTCATGGAGTGGATTGGGATGAATGGCAACATACTCTACCGAATGATGGATATATCTTAGCGTATGCAAAAAACAGAATAAGAGATGTATGCAATCCTGCGTATGTTAATGAATTAGCGAGACTTTTCCCTGATAAGTTATTCTTATGCACATTCGCATTATCGGATGCACCGTCCAATGTAAGAATAACTGGATTACTATCCCACGATAAGATGAAGGAAGTAATACAAAGAGCAGAAGTAACAATATCTGCCGTGAAAGAAACTGCTGGAATACTAACTCTTGAATCTCTAGCAGCGGGAACTCCTGTATTGGGATATGCTTATGGAGGAAATAACGATTTCATACAACACGGCGTGAGTGGGTATTTAGCGCAACCAGGGAATATAGAAAACTTAGCAGAAGGATTAAGATACTGTCTGAAGTACAGAGATACATTAGGAAAGAACGCTAATGAATTGGCTAAAAAATTCACATGGGATAAAGCATGTGAGAAACTATCCGAAGTCTATAAATTGGCGATGCAACCCAAAAATAATAATGTAAGTGTTATTATCCCGTGTTACAACTACTCTGATTTAGTGGGTAGAGCAATCGAAAGTGTCTTAGCCCAAACTGTTCCAGTAAAAGAAATTATCGTAGTAGATGATGGAAGCACAGATGACACTAAGCAAGTAGTCTCAGCGTATGATGTTAAATACCACTATCAGAATAATGCAGGTGTAGCCGTAGCAAGAAACACAGGAATATCTATGGCGACTGGTGATTATATCGTATGTTTAGACGCAGACGATAGAATAGATACTGAATGGGTAAGAGCATGTAAAGAAGCGTTAGATGCAGACCCTCTACTAGGGATCGCTTATACAGGACTCTTGGCAGTCGAACCAGATGGGAAACAAACCGTAAGCCAATGGCCTCCTGAGTACAATTTTGATAACATGGTTTATCCCGGAGGGATTAATCAAATCCCGACATGCAGTATGTTCAGGAAAGAAATGTGGAAAAGATTGGGAGGATATCGCAGTAGATACGCTCCAAAAGGAGCCGGATCGGAAGATGCTGAGTTCTGGTTAAGAGCAGGACTATACGGTTTTAAGGGTAAAAGGGTCACAGAAGCGCCGTTGTTTATTTATTCATACAAGAGCGGTAGGGTGAGTGGAGACAGAGCATATAGAGAAATAAACTGGAGAGAGTTACATCCTTCCACGAAAGACCAGCTTCACCCATTTCTATGTGTTGCAACACCCATGAACAATAGACTTACTCATCCAGTAAGACAATACGATGACCCCATAGTGAGTGTCATAATTCCTGTAGGGCCGGGGCATAAGCCTCATACTATTAATGCCTTAGATAGTATTGAAAGTCAAACACTAAGGAAGTGGGAAGTTATATTGGTAGATGATACAGGTGAAGAGGGCGGATGGACGTACGATGGTGTTCCAGACATATTAACAGCCTATCCTTATGTGAAATTAATCAAAACATCTGGAAAGAAAGGCTCAGGTTATGCGAGAAACAGAGGGGTTGAGAAAGCGCGTGCTGGACTGATAACATTCCTAGACGCTGATGATAACTTTTTAGTTCCCGATGCGCTTGAGAGTATGGTTGCTGGATGGAACGAAACAGGCATGGGAGTTTATACAGATTACGTCAGTAAGGCATTTATAACTCAAGAAGAGGCTGAAAGACTCAAGAATAGTAATAGACTTTTGGATTATAATCCAGAAGATGGTCTCGCGATGCATTTATCTTATGCGGGTGATTACGACTGCGAGAGAGCCTGTATTCAACCTGCTAATCCTTTATATATATGGAATCTTATTACCACATTAATCCCTAAAGCGTGGCATGATGAGATAGGTGGATTTGATGAGAACATGCCATCGTGGGAAGATTGGGAATACTGGATCAGGATGGCACGTAACGGAAAGTGTTTCGCACGTTTATCAAAACCAATGGTAGCGTATAGGTTTTATACCGGAGGTCGAAGAGAAACAGGCATACAAATGCCACAAAAACTATTGAATTATATTACCAAGAAATTGGAAGGAGTAGAAACTATGCCATGCAGAAGTTGTGGTGGAAATAAGAAACAAATTACTGTACCTTTACGAACCATGCAAGAAACCAAATCAATGGTAGACGATGATATGATATTAATCACTTACGAGAATCCAAATCGTGGAATGCACAATGTATTTGGGGCGTCTACAAAGATAAACTACGGATATAGAGCAGGTGGAGGAATGGAGAGATTCTATGTTCATAGGTCTGATATCGCAACTCATCCTGGATGGTTCATTCCGTTCACTCAACCAGTACCTAACATGACAGTTAGCGAACCAGTCTCTACTCCTCCTCCGGTAGAAGTTAATGCTCCGAAAGAATTGGATTTTGTAAAAACAAATCCCGCAAATGCACCGGAAGGACTTGCGCCACCATCGATAGATATATTGAAACTGCCTGACTTTCAAAGTCTGCCAGGAATAACAGATAATATTTCAGATATATTATTGAAAAAAGGCGTCAAAACATGGAACGATATTGTTGAATTAGGGGTAGAAGGATTACAATCTATTGAAGGCATAGGAGCAAAAAGGGCTGCGGTTATTTACGATAGTGCATTGAAGTCGTCTGGAATGTAATGTACACCATCCTGTCTATATTAACAATGCCGTTAGCTGTTTGGAGAATATCGAATATGCTCGCGGATACAGAACAGAGTGGGCCGTTCGGTATGTTAGACTGGATACGAATGAAAGCGGGGGTTAAGTACGACCAGTTCTCAGACCCAGTATATAAACGTGGTTCTATCGCGTCTGGGATACTGTGTTTAGTATGTTCTTCTACATGGTTCGGGATATTATTCACTATCCTCTTGATTTGCAACCAAAAAGTGACATTTTTTGTCAGCCTTCCATTCGCGTTAAGTGCGATGGCGATGTTCATACAACAACTCAGAAGGGAATGATATAATATAGATGAATACACTTATTTATACCATACCAGGTTGCTCTGGTATTTTTTGTATCGGAGAATGATTTATGAAGATAATGGTCACTGGTGGCGCTGGCTTCATCGGGTCGCATGTTACTGACGTATTCATAGAAGCAGGACACGATGTCATCGTAGTAGACGACCTATCCACAGGACGACGTTCAAACATAAATCCACATGCTGTATTCTACGAGATGGATATTCGAAGTCCATACATGGAACAGATATTCGCATACGAAAAACCAGAAGTAATATGTAATCACGCGGCACAAATGAGCACGCGTAAGTCGATGAGTGACCCCTTGTTTGATGCAGATGTGAACATCATTGGCTTAATAAAACTAGCTCAACTAGCAATAAAATACGGCGCGAGGAAGTTCATCCATATATCTAGCGGTGCTGTCTATGGTGAACCTAAATATCTACCTTGTGACGAGAAGCATCCGATAAAACCACTGTGTCATTATGGGGTAAGCAAATACGCCTTCGAGTTATATCTGGATGTGTTTAGTGAATACTTGGATTATTCTGCTATTCGATACCCAAATGTTTACGGTCCACGTCAAGACCCATATGGAGAGGCTGGTGTGATCGCTATATTTACTGGACAGATGCTACGGGACGAGCAGGTGACAATCAATGGTAATGGTAATCAAATGCGTGACTTTGTATATGTTACGGATTGCGCCCGATTCAATTTGATGTTACTAGAGCAGGGCAGCAGGCAAGTATACAATCTTGGCTATGGAGATGGAACAACGGTAAATAATATATTTCATAAATTGAGCGACCTTATCGGATATACCAAGCCAGCAATATACGGTGATGCTAAGGATGGAGAGACATTCAAGATATATTTAGATGCTCAACGCGCAAAAGAATTAGGTTGGCGTCCAATTATCTCTTTGCGACAAGGATTAGCGCGTACCGTAGAATATTTCAAAGAAAGGGAAATAATATATGCCTGACGTATCTATAATAATTCCAGCAAGAAATGAAACCTTCCTACAAAAAACCATTACGGATGTATTGTCAAAAGCCACTGGTTCGGTAGAGTGTATCGCGGTTCTCGACGGATATTGGCCTGACCCTCCACTAATTCCAGATAAGAGGTTGATACAACTTCACCGAGGGCAGTCTATGGGGATGAGAGCAGCCATAAACGGCGCGGCTGCAATTGCTAAAGGTAAATACCTGATGAAAACAGACGCTCACTGTATGTTTGCGGAGGGGTACGATGAAGTCCTGAAAGCAGACTGTGATGATAACTGGGTTGTAATTCCGAGGCGTTATTCATTGGATGTTGAGAATTGGCAGATAGAGAACAACGGGAAAGTCAGAGATTATCATTACCTATGCTATCCAGACCCTAACAAAGGACATGACAGAGGTATGCATGGGGTTGAATGGTGGAGTAGATGCAAGGAACGACGCGACCCAAAATATGATATTGATGATGAGGCAAGCACGCAAGGAAGTTGTTGGTTTATGAATAAATCTTATTTTGATAACTTTCTTCATGGCTTGAGTGAAGTCGGATACGGCACATTTTCTCAAGAATTCCAAGAAATAGGATTGAAAGTTTGGTTGGGTGGCGGATCAGTAAAAATCAATAAGAAAACATATTACTGTCACCTCCATAAAGGAAAGACATACGGGAGAATGTACTCAGCGAATATGCGAGAGATCGTTGCTGGACATAACTACTCTGCCGACCATTGGGTACACAATAGAGAACCCAATATGATTCACAAATTTGAATGGTTCGTGGACGAGAAGTTTCCAGGTATGCCAACATGGCCTGAGAATTGGAAGGAGATATTATATGAACACGCTTGAATATATTGGGCAGAAGTTCAACATAGACGTTACTCGTAAGCCTCCTATCGAGATATTCAATATCAATCGTCCTATCATGGCACAGACATTGAACGAGTTAGGATTCAAGGTGGGTGCTGAAATAGGAGTACAACGGGGTAATCACGCGCAATGTTTGTGCGAGAATATACCAGGACTACATCTGTACTGCGTGGATTATTGGAATTTCTACCCAGGATATATTGATTTCACAAAGAGCCTGCAAATTGAAAAGCGAAAAGCCGAACAGGTACTTGCTCCATACGACTGTGTGTTTATAGAGAAGTTCAGCATGGATGCGCTCAAAGACTTCGATGATGAGTCGTTGGATTTTGTGTATATTGATGCCGGTCACGATTGGAAGAATATCGCCAATGATGTATTCGAATGGCCGAAGAAAGTAAGACCAGGAGGAATTGTATTCGGGCATGACTTTAAGAGAACTCCGCGCAACAATGTTCAGAATGCCGTGAGAGATGTTGTTCCAGCTTATCTATATCATTTCAAGATTCGCCCGTGGTTTATTCTTGGAACAGCAGGACCACGCGACCATATGTATCAAGAAGGCACACAAGGCTGGATGTTTGTTAAATGCTAATCAGTCTATGCACCGCAGTTATGAATAGATTGGACGACCTTAGATTAACTATGCCAGCGCGTATACGCGCTGCAAACGAAAGTCCTCCTGTACGCATTGGTATATATGACTACAGCAGTACAGATGGACTATCAGAATACATGGATGAGTTGATGGAGATAGCCCAATTAGCCCCAGGTAATTCTATTGCCTATAAATACACTTCTGGAAAGAAATACATGCATATTACTAAGGCATGGAACGCAGCCATAATATCATTCCAGAGTGAGTATTTTATAAAAGTAGATGCCGATACGATTATTATGCCTGGGTACATTAAGGCAGTTAGAGAGCAAATAAAAGAGGGAGCTATCTGGGGTAATGGAGAGAAATGTCTGAATTCATTATTTTGCAAGCTGGATTACTTTATTAAGATAGGTGGATACGATGAGAGATTCGAGTTCTATGGCCCTGACGATAAAGACTTCTTGTGTAGACTAGTACTTAACGGTGGTAAGCGCGGAGAATTGCCGCGCGGATTACTAAACCAGATATATACTCCAGACGATAAGAAAGTAATTAACTACAGGATAAAAGGTACGAAACATTCATTGAGTAGACAAATGCGCCATATCTACGAAGAGAATATGCGCAATGAAGTTATGGTTGCTAATGTCGGAAAGGATTGGGGTAATGGGTAGACGTAGAGTAGGCGTGGACTTGGACAATACTTTGTGTATAGGTGAACATTGGGACACGATAGAACAATGCTCAGAAGCTAAACCTATATTAGATATGATTGCACTTGTGAACGATTTATTTAGAGACGACTTTGTTATTATCTACACAGCACGACAGAATTGGCTGATGAATGTAACTTTCGATTGGCTCGACAAACACAACGTCCACTATCACGCGGTGTCTAATAGAAAAGTTCCTTTTGATTTATTAATAGATGATACTGCACTACCTCTAAGTAGTCTACTGGAGAAGCCATGAGGATATATTCAAGTGCTCCATGTAGAATAGGGTTATTTGGTGGAGGTACAGACGTACCTCCTTATTCGACCATGTACGGTGGAACGTGCGTAAATATCGCTATCAACATCAGGCAAGAAATTATCCTAAACGAAGATAACGAGTGGAATCTAAAGAGTTATGATTCGGAGATATTCTTTAAGACTATTCTACATACCTTAGCTCCAGGTTATACGTTGGGGGTAAAGCATATATTTCGAGGTGAGATAGAATCTGGATTAGGTACTAGTGCAGCCCTAGCAGTAGCTTTAGTCAATGCGGCTAATAAGTTCGGAAATGTAAAAATGACTAAATCAGAGTTAGCCGAGAAAGCCAGAGAGATAGAAGTAGATAATGTCGATCTATTCACTGGGATACAAGACCAATACGCTTCTAGTTACGGTGGAGCGAATATTTTAGACTTTAAGAATGGCAATGTTAACGTGCATCCTATTTCAAGGGATGTCATTGATCCGATACGTCCATACCTTATATTGTTTCATACTGGATTCAAAAGACAAGCTGCTAGAATACTTGACAACTATAAATCCTTAACACCCAATAGTATCCGTGCGCTTGATAACTTAAATACTTTAGCGCATAAAGGGATTTATTATATAATGCAGAAAGACATTTATGAGATTGCAAGGACGTTAAAATTATCTTGGGAGATGAAGAAGGAATCCAATCCACTTGTGTCTAGTAGTTTTGCGGATGAGATTTATCAATACGCGTTGAGTGTTGGAGCGATGGCTGGTAAATTATGCGGAGCAGGAGGCGGAGGTTACATGCTTTTCATTGTAGAGCCTAGTAAACAAAACGCATTCAAGTATGAAATGGCAGGAAAAGGACTAAGGCATGTCGATTTCTCAATCGATTGGAATGGTGCAGATTGCAGGATATTATGAACTACGCAGAATCAATTAAGAAAGCAAAGCGAGTGTATGTATGTGGGAATGGTGGAAGTGCGTCCACTGCAAACCACTTCGTAAATGATTTGGTGAAGATGTGCGGAATAAGAGCTTATAGTCTGTGCTCGAATGAGGCATTATTAACTGCTTATGCAAATGATGATAGTTTCGACAATATATTCGTAGACCAGTTGAAGGTATATGCAGAACCAGGAGATTTAATTATTTTAATTTCTACCAGTGGAAGGTCTAATAATATACTTAACGTGATACGTTGGGCAGTTGGTATTAATTGTATATCGTTTCCCATTTTCGATGTTACTATAACACAAGCGGAAGATTTACATCTATCATTGGCACATTCAATATGCGAGGCGATACATGAATAAAGTCGCTGTTGTTACTGCCAATCTGGGAGAGTTCGACCCTATATTCGAGTACGTTAAGCAGTCCGTAGATTACGATTTCTATCGATTTACGGATGAGAACTTCCCACCGAGGTCAAGAGCCATGACCCCGCGTATGCAAGCGAGGATATTAAAGTGCTTCATGTGGCAGATAGTTCCTGGATATAAATATTATATCTGGGTGGATGGGTCGTGTTCTATGTGGCATGAAGATAGTGTCAAGTGGTTCTTAGAACAATGTTCTGGATGTGATGCTGCCTTCTTCAAGCATCCTGACCGTAATACCATTCAACAAGAGGCTGATTTCCTGAAGAAATGTCTTGCGAGAGGAAGTCCATATATATTGTCAAGGTATTCAGGTGAATGGATTGACGAACAGATGGCAGAGATTAAGGATGATAAAGAATTTGTCGATGATACTCTATACGCGTCTACTGCGTTTGTATATAAAGATAGTGAACAAATCCACAAGGTTATGAGGGAATGGTGGTATCACATATCGCGCTACCATATTATAGATCAATTGGCGTTACCGTATGTTCTTCAAAAAAGCGAGTGTAGTATTCATGTTATCAATGAGAAGTACGGAGAGATACCTTATTTAACTTATACGAGGAAGATGAGACATGGATAGTTTAGAATATATTTTCCAGAAATACCAAGTAGTTGGTATACCCGCTCATAATGCGCCAATCACAATCCCGTTCATGCGTGACGGGTTAGCAGAATTGTTCGGGGAATTGGATTTCAACATCGGCGCGGAAATAGGTGTTGACCAGGGATTGTATTCGGAGGTATTATGCAAGGCTAACCCAAGACTCACATTACACGGGATTGATTCGTGGAAAGCGTACAGAGGTTATACGGATTACACAAGTCAGGGTCATATTGATGCGAATAAAGCTGAAGCGCTAAAAAGACTAGCGCCCTATAACTGCACCCTGGTACAAAAGTTTAGCATGGATGCAGTTAAAGATTACCCTGATGGATACTTTGATTTTGTATATATTGACGGGAATCATGAATATCTGCATGTAACCGAGGACATCTATCATTGGTCGAGGAAAGTAAGGAAAGGAGGGATTTTAGCAGGACATGATTATAGACGTACGAGTAATAAATGGGTTTGTCATGTAGTGGATGTGGTGAATGGATGGACGTACTCACATAAGATAAAGCCTTGGTTTCTTACTAATATCATAGATACACCGAGTTGGTTCTGGGTGGTGTAGTATGGACTTGAGTATTTTAATTCCGTCAAGAAACGAACTCTTTTTGTCTCGAACTATCCAAGATATATTGGAACACGCAGAGACAGACATTGAAATTATCGCGGTATTAGATGGAGAATGGGCTGACCCTCCAGTCCCTCAGAATGAACGAGTTACGTTATTGCATTATCCAGAAAGTATCGGACAAAGAGCGGCGTGTAATGTAGCAGCGAGAATTGCGACTGGTAAGTATCTGATGAAATTAGATGCCCATTGTGCAGTTGCTCAAGGGTTTGACAGAATATTGATTGATGATATGCAACCTGATTGGACGCAAGTCCCCGTGATGAGGAATCTTTGGGTGTTCAACTGGAAATGCCCTAATGGTCATACGAGATATCAGGGAATAAGTGGGCCGTGTAAAGAGTGTGGAGAACCAACTGAACGTGATATTGTGTGGATTTCTAAAACAAATCCTCAAAGTTTGAGTTATTGCTTTGACAGCGATCCCCATTTCCAGTATTTTAATGAGTACAAAAATCGTCCAGAGTTCAAGGGCGACCTTACCGAAACTATGAGTCTGCAAGGGTCTTGCTGGATGATGACGAAAGATAAGTATTTTGAATTAGGTATGAACGATGAGTCTTGGGGTAGTTGGGGTTCGCAAGGCTTAGAAATCGCAATAAAGACATGGTTAAGTGGAGGTCGGGTAATAGTAAACCACAAAACATACTATGCCCACTGTTTTCGGACTGCTGGCGGTGATTTCTCATTCCCGTACGCTATGTCTCAGAGACAAGCTGAGCATGCCAAGAAATGCGCCCGTGATTTATTCTTTAATAACAAATGGGACAAACAAGTTCACCCATTGTCTTGGCTGGTAAAGAAATTCTGGCCGGTTAAAGGCTGGACTGACGAGGATTTAGCCAAGTTGCTTGAGTCCGAGGCGTCTATCGTAAAAACACGTCCTGAAATATTTAGAGGTGTTATGAACGATACTATCCCTGCAAATAGTTTATCTGATACTGGTATCACAAAGGGAATACTCTACTATACAGATAACAAATTAGACCCAGGCATTATGAAAGCCTGTCAAGAGCAGTTACTTAAGTCCGTTAATGGACACAGGATAGTATCGGTTAGTCTTTATCCGATAGACTTCGGGGACAATATCGTATTACCATTGGAACGCGGACACCTAACAATGTTCAAGCAAATATTAACTGGATTGGAGGAATTAGACTGTGACATCATCTACTTTTGTGAGCACGATGTGTTGTACTCTAAAGAGCATTTCGATTTCGTACCCCCCGAACGCGATAAATACTACTATAATAAAAATTGGTGGAAATTACGACTTCCAGATGGATTTTGTTTACAGCACGAAGGTGGACAGACAAGTGGATTATGCGCATATCGAGATACTCTAATAAAGCATTATAGGCAACGCGTAATTAATACAGAGAAGATGTGGAATGAGTTAGGCGGTAACACGCATCCGTTCAGGTCGTTTATACGCGATCAAGGATTTGAGCCAGGAACGCATCATAGGGCAGTAAGTGTAGATAATCTCAATTTCGAGTATTGGGACAGTCCAGTTCCTATCGTTGACGTAAGGCATAATGGTAATTTAACAGCAAACAGGTGGAGCATAGACCAGTTTAGACGAAAACCTAAAACGTGGATAGAAAGTGATACAATACCTTATTGGGGTAAAGGGATTGATATAGTAAATAGTTTAGAGGGTTAACGAGTATAAATGGGAACCCAAATCAAGAAGTACAACGTTGCAGGAACTTACAAGTGGACTTGTCCTCCCGATGTAACTCAAATTAAGGTTGAGGCTTGGGGTGCTGGTGGTGGCGGTGGATATGTTAGTAGTGCTGGTGGTGGCGGTGGAGGTGGTGGTGCTTATACCGTCGATGCTACACTTGCGGTAACTGCGGGAAATACTTATACGATCGTAGTAGGAGCGGGCGGTGCAAGAGATACCGCTGCTGTTGCTGCTAGTTCTACATTCGGTACAACTACAGTCGTTGCAATTGGTGGAACAGGGGTAAGTGGTAGCGCCGGTGGAGCAGGTGGTGTTGGAGCGAGTTGTACTCCAGCCGGGACAAACGGTGGAGCAGGTGCAGCGGCACATACTACACAAGACGTTGGCGGGGGCGGCGGTGGAGCTGCTGGTAAAGATGGGGTTGGATTACCAGGTGTTGCCGCAGCAGCTAGTGCTCACGGTGACGGCGGTGCAGGTGATAATGGTTCAGGTGGAGCGGGTGGTCTAACAGGCGGAGCCAATGGCGCTGCTAATGATCTCGGTGGTGGCGGTGGCGCTGGTAGTGGTGATACCGATGGTCTATTAGGCGGGAACGGTGGTATTCCTGGCGGTGGCGGTGGTGGTGGTGATGCTACTACTGCTGGGTATTCCCTAGGCGCAGGTGGACAGGTACTTTTAACATACACAAGCGATTATCCTCCTTACTCGCCCTCACAAAGTCCATCATCATCAGTTAGTCCAAGTGTATCTAAGTCTGTTTCACCTTCTGTAAGCCCATCTCGATCTCCATCATCTTCGGTAAGTCCATCGGTTTCTAAATCACAAAGTCCTAGTTCAAGCGTAAGCCCAAGTGTTAGTCCTAGCGTTTCACCGTCAGTATCGCCTAGCGCATCGGTATCGCCTAGTATCTCTCCTTCGGTAAGTCCGAGTTTAAGCCCTTCAGCGAGCGTATCTCCATCTGTAAGTCCATCGGTATCCCCTTCAGTCAGTCGTTCACAAAGTCCATCGTCATCGGTAAGCCCGTCGGTAAGTCCATCTGTTTCCCCTTCTATTTCACCGTCAGTCAGCCCTAGTTTATCCCCGTCTGCATCTGTATCGCCGAGCGTAAGTCCTAGTGTTTCTAAATCCGTTTCTCCCTCCGTAAGTCCTTCAATAAGTCCTTCGACTAGTGTATCGCCTTCTGTATCTCCTAGTATTTCTCCTAGTGTAAGTCCATCAATATCACCGAGTGTATCTCCATCAGTGAGTCCTAGTTTAAGCCCCTCCACTTCGGTAAGCCCAAGTGCTTCTCCAAGTGTCAGTCCATCCATAAGTCCTTCAGTATCTCCGAGTCTAAGCCCATCCGCTTCAGTTTCACCATCAACTAGTCCATCTATAAGTCCTTCAGTAAGTCCAAGTGTTAGCCCTAGTTTTAGCCCATCAGCCAGTATCTCTCCGTCTGTTAGTCCTAGTATTAGTCCTTCTATAAGTCCCAGTGTAAGTCCTTCACTTTCTCCATCTGGAAGTGTATCGCCTTCGGTATCGCCTAGCATTTCGCCCTCGGTCAGCCCTTCCGAATCGCCCTCTCTGTCTCCAAGCGCATCGCCATCTCCAACTCCATCTCCAGGAGCAAATTGTGATATAGACCAACAGCAAACCATCGAAACAGATAACTTTGCGTTTGGGCAAGTCACTCATACACAAGTGGGTCAATCATTCCAGCCATCGCACACCGCTGATATTTGCGATGTAGAAGTATATCTATTCAAATCTGGAACGCCTACCGATGCTGTTCAATGCCAGATATATTCAGACAGTGGTGGTATTCCTAATGCTTTACTTGCTACATCTTATATAACTGTTACTGGCGCAGACCTTACTACTACAAAAAGCTTGGAACACTTTTTGTTCAATGCTGGAACACAACTTACTAAAAATGTAACTTATTGGATTGTTTTATCTAGAACGAGTACACTTTCTGATACTAATTATTATCTAACCCGTATTTATGCCGATGATATTATAAATATATATACTCGTGGGACATTAAAATTAAAGCATGAGGTTGATTGGGAAGTTAGTGGGACTAAGAATTATGATGATTTATATTTCTTAGAATACTACAATGACACAACTGTTTACAGTCCATCTATTAGTCCTTCTATATCTCCAAGTGCAAGCGTATCCCCAAGTATTAGTCCTAGCGTCTCTCCATCCTCATCACCTTCTATTTCTCCAAGTGTGAGTCCTAGTGTTTCTCCATCAGAATCAATTGGGAGTGCATCTATATCACCATCTGGTAGTGCATCGCCTTCCGAAAGTCCTTCAACAAGTCCCAGTGTAAGTCCATCGTTATCCCCCTCTGCTAGCATCAGCCCAAGTATTTCTCCGAGTGTTTCTCCAAGTGTCTCTAAGTCAGTTTCCCCTTCAGTTTCTCCATCTGGGTCTGTTTCTCCATCTGTGAGTCCCAGTATATCTCCGTCAATTTCACCTAGCGCATCACCAAGTATTTCACCGAGTGGGTCGGTTTCTCCGTCAGTATCTCCAAGTGTTTCTAAATCAGTATCTCCAAGTGTTTCTCTGTCACTAAGTCCGTCTGCTTCAGTAAGCCCAAGTGTTAGCCCAAGTATCTCACCGAGTGTTAGCCCAAGCATATCTCCATCACTTAGCCCCTCCGCTTCTGTTTCTCCCTCAGTTTCTAAAAGTATTTCACCAAGTATAAGTCCGAGTGTATCGCCTAGTTTATCTCCATCAGCTAGTGTATCTCCGTCAGTATCCCCTAGTATTAGTCCTAGTATTAGTGAATCTGTATCACCGTCATTGTCTCCGAGTGCATCGGTATCCCCAAGCGTAAGTTCCTCGGTTAGTCCCTCGGTATCACCTAGTGTTGCTATTGGTAGCCCTAGCCGTAGTCCATCTGCGTCTGCATCAGAAAGTATTAGTCCTTCTATAAGCCCATCGGTAAGTCCTTCGTTATCGCCAAGTACATCCGCGTCTCCTAGCATATCACGTTCTATATCACCATCTGTAAGCCCAAGTATTTCTCCAAGTGTCAGCCCATCTATAAGTCCGTCGGTTTCGCCGTCAGTTAGTCCAAGTACATCAATCTCACCCTCTGTTAGTCCTTCTGTCTCTAAGAGTGTAAGTCCTTCTTCTTCTATAAGTCCATCAGTAAGTCCATCAGCAAGTCCTAGTGTATCTCCGTCAGCGAGCATATCCCCATCTATAAGCCCTTCTATTAGTCCCTCGGCTTCAGTAAGTCCTTCTGTAAGTCCCAGCATAAGTCCCTCAGCCTCACCCTCAATAAGTCCCAGTATTTCACCCTCTGCGAGTTTTAGTCCAAGTGTATCCCCGTCTGTTTCAATGTCCATGAGTCCGTCCGTAAGTCGCTCTGCGAGTGCAAGTGTAAGTATGAGCTTAAGCCCATCCTCTTCCGTAAGCCCCAGTCAAGGTGGATACGAAATATATTTTAAATCTATGTATAGGGCTATGATTCGTGGGGGCAGATAGTGATATAATTTAGTATAAGGAGTAAACCCAATGTGGTACCCCGAATGGGAAATAAATCAACAGAATAGAATCTGTTTCGTGCAAGTCGATGGGAATTACACCGAAGTACCTGGACTTGGAGTTGCTTGGAATTTATTTATTTCTAAGGCTGGAGGTGTTTTTAATCCCTCTGCGGGTACTAAAGCAGAAATAGGAAACGGCTGGTACACTTACCTAACGACTGCGGCAGAGGCAGACACTATTGGACCTGTATCTATTTATGTTGTATCTGCTCCAGTAAAAACAATCCAGCAAAATCTGGAATACGTGGTGCAACAAAGAAATGTAAACTGCCATTCATTCACCTACACGCTTATTAATTCAGTAACTTTACTTCCAGTAGAATCTGCCAAGATTTGGATTACGACAGACCTCGCGGGACTCAATACGATTTGGAATGGATTCACAGATGTATTCGGAATAGCGCGTGACAATGGTGGGTATTTGCCATGCCTCGACAGCGGAGTTTACGCCGTGTGGGCCAAGAAAGCTGGGGGAGCGGCTAACAATTGGCCCGATATTGAGACAGTTTAGGTCTTATTTATGGCGACTAGACCAAAATCTTTCGGAGCGTATTCTTTTGACATTCTCACTAATTTTCTTCCTAGTTTCTTCGGTTGCTGGATGTCTTTTAGTAAAAGCAATAAGATATTTCTCGCGTTGTTCCGGCGTCCACCCATGACTATGTTTACCTTTCCTAGACTTACCAATATTATGAAGAGTAGTGTGTTCCCCTTTGGTCATAAGTTGCAAATTCTCAATGCGATTATCGAGTCTATTCCTATTTATATGATGAACAATCTCATCGGATTCAAGTGGTCTTCCCAAATATTGTTCCATAATATATCTATGCTCAAGAACGTCTTCGCTATCAATACTTATAAGGCGAACTCCTTGGTGTACCCATCCATAGCTTTTCTTTGGTTTTTCGATGAAGCATCGCGCGCATCTTTTTGCGCATCTGTTGGCAAGAACTTTCCCGCAATCAACACAATAGCTTCGGGGTTTACTTTCTATTTTCCTTTTTATATTATGGCATATCTGGCATCTTATCGCATAAGTATCATAAATAATCTTGCCACAATCTATGCAATTATGTTTTCTGGGCATAATATCCTCCAAAAAAAGAACCACCATTCTACGTTTTGCCAATCTTGTCTGGAGAGAGGCAGTTTACCGCAGAATAGTGGTTCTCTATTGACAAATAAAAAACTGCTACTCACTCCAGACTGTGTGATTATATCACAAATTGTTCCGTAACAATAGCATGTTATATGGTGTATAATTGATTATTGAAGGAGTATAACTATGGGAGGTTCTGGATTTTGGACACCTATCGGTGGCGGAGTACCTGGGTCTGCACCTACCGCATATCCGATACCTTATACACTTTTATCCCTGCCTAGATTTGCTCGCATGGTTGGTATTGCTCCTCTTCACTTCGCTGGAGTCACTGCTTCTAGCTTAAACCCTCAAGTATTTCCTACTGGTTCTTCGTGCGGAGATGTATGGCCTCGTTATGATTGGCAAAAATCAGACCAGGTTTCGCACGAGTCTTTGGCTTATTCTATAAAAGACGCAGAGGAAACTTTAGCGAAAGAAGTTGGTTATTTTGCTGCTCCAATGTGGATCGCAAAAGAAAAGAAGATGTATCCAAGAGATTTTTACAGAGAAGGTATGTATCAAGTCCGTGATGTAAGAGGACTTCCCAAAGGATTAAACACAAGATACGGGAAAATAATAAGTGGAGGACGTAGAGGGATTGAGTTTATCACCTCTGCAACTGTTTTAGCTGGTTCTTTAGTTTATACAGATAATGACTCTGATGGATTGTTTGAAACCGCTACAATTACAATACCCGTAAAAACAACCAATGCGTGTGAATACAAAATATATTTTACAGGAACGAACGGTCAACAGGATTGGGAGATACGAACCCCAAGAGTTGTTGACTTAACAGGTGGAGTGTTAACATTAGAGTTTGAAAGTTGGTTGTTTGTAGAACCTGGACTTCTATATGCATTTCCAACCGATGATGGATTTCAAGCAGTAGATATGTCCACAACTGCCTCTTTAGTTGCTGCTGTAGATGTATATCGAGAATACAACGATACATCCCTAGCTAGTGCAGTTTTTCAATGGGAAGGAAATTCCACCTGCGGATATTGCGGAGGTGTTGGATGTTCTGCTTGTTCAGACATAGAGCAAGACGGATGTATACAGGTGCGCGACCCCGAAGCGGGGATAGTCGTACCTACCCCTGCCACGTACGACGTAACGTGGTCGGCTTCATCCTTTGACGTATGCCGTGCGCCCGATAAAGTTGAGTTATACTATCTAACGGGAGACCAAAGCAACGAATACTTGCGAGGTATCTCATGTGACCCCCTCTCCGACATGTGGGCGTGGTGCATTATATGGTTAGCTATCGCTCGATTAGAGCGACCTCCTTGCTCTTGTAACCGTCTCAAGAACCTGTTCGACTATCTACGTGTTGACCTGTCAAATTCAACTTCCGCAGGGAGTTATTTTCAAGGAATGGAATTGACAACCAATCCTTTTGGTACTCACCGAGGCGAGATGATGGCTTGGAAAAGAGTCAAGCATCATGTCGGACGGAAAATGAGCGTTGCGGTGATTTAGGAGGATTATTGAAAGCAGTAATATGGACAGATGATACCGGACGTAAAAGACGTTCGTTAATCAAAGATACAGATGGGCCTGAAATGGCTCGTTACGGCGTTCCTAATGAACCACCTGATATAAGGGGGATTGATATGGATGCCGTATTTAATGGGATAGAGGCTGTGCAATACGACCGGGGTTTGTTTGACTGGCGGGCTGCTAACAACGACCCAGGTGGAATGCAGGCTTGTATCAACGTGTTTAAGCGAGAATTGCTTAAACTATATCGTGACAAATAGGAGGTTATACTATGAGCGATTTCACGATTGCGAAAACCGCCAATACCCGTGTATTTCTTATCGAGGGCGGGGCGCGTCCTGACCACACACCATCCTACAAATCTTGCTTACGAATGATGGCTGTAAGCCGAGGGTACGGGGACATTGAACGTATAGAATGTCCAGACCCTTATAAATACGGCGGCTTCGTAGAAAAAGCACAGATCAAGGGTGCGACTGAGCGACCAACGACTTCTTTGGAAGGACGTTACCCGCAGGACATGCTCTCCGACTTGATGAAACTTGCACGGCAGGGTTGTGCGTTTGATGTTCAACTACATACTGGAAGTTGTACTGACCCATCAGCTTTCAACGAGTATGATAAGGCTCTTATCTTAGAGAGCGCTTTTCTTACCAACTACTCGACTGAAGATTTGGGCGCTTTAGCTTCTGGTGACAATGCAGTAATCAATGAAACATCAGACATATCAGCCACAGACGCTTACGAGGTTGTTCCTCTAAGTGTAACAAACCGAACACCCGTTCTTATAATAAACGAAGTAGTTGACGCAGTACTATGCGACAATGTGTCTTGTGGGGAATGCGAAATAGAGTCAAGTGGATGCGATAAAGTCTACGCTGTAACTACTGGAACCTCTGGATCACCAGCTACCATACCTGACTTTGTTTATACTTTAGACGGTGGTGCAACTTGGATAGTCCACGACATTGAGGGGTTAACTTCTCCTGCAACCGCAGTAGAGTGTTTGGGAGATTATGTTTTCGTTACTAGTAATGGTGCGAACAACATCAGCTACGCACTCAAGAGCGAGATGGACGGAATCACAGACCCAACCTGGACACAGATCGCAACTGGTTTCGTTGCTACCGCAGAACCCAACGATGCCTGGTCTTCAGGACAGTATGCATTTATCGTTGGAGACAACGGTTATGTGTACGGAACAAGCGACCCAACGACTGGAGTAGCAGTACTCAACGCTGGTGTAGCCACAGTTCAGAACCTAATCTGCGTTCATGGACTTTCGGCTGAGTTCGCAGTATCAGGTGGTCAGAACGGTGCTTTAATCTTCACCAACGATGGCTCTTCATGGACTGCTTCGCCGACTTCCCCAGTAGGTGTCGGAGTCACAATCAATACCATATGGGTCAAATCAACCACAGAATGGTTCATAGGTGCTTCGAACGGAAACCTTTACTGGACTCTCAATCAGGGAGTTACTTGGTCAATCAAGGCATTTTCTGGTTCAGGGACAGGTTCAGTCGAATCGGTCGTGTTCCCAACTAAAACAGTTGGATTTTTATCTCACACGACTGCTGCATCAAAAGGTAGAATCCTACGTTCTATCGACGGTGGAAATTCCTGGAAACTCATTCCTGAGAAAACAGGCACAATGCCACTAAACGACAAGATCAACGCTTTAGCATACTGCACGTCAGACGCCAACTTCATCGTTGGTGCAGGACTCGCGGATGACGCGGCTGATGGATTTATCGTCGTGGGGTCAGCGTAATCGACCCCACTTAACCTTATAACAACAGACGCTTTGCGCTGTTAGATAAAAACTCTTAAAGGAGTACATACAAAAATGACTGAAAAAGCAGCAATCGAAACTGCCCGCGAATTAGACGAATCGCAGGATGATATTTGGGAAATTGACGGATATTTGTTTATCCCGAAAGCAATCCCAGTAGCAATCATATCTGACGTTACTAATCGTATCCCTGAGCCAATCATACCCGTTTGGCATAATCCAGAATATGATCGTGACGAACAGAACCCTAATGACCCTGCGTATATTCGTGCTAAAGAAGAAGTAGACCGAAAGCGCGGTGAAGCCATGATAGACGCCACGGTGATGTTCGGAATAGAACTTCCCGAAGGTGTTCCGCCCACGGAGAAATGGCTACCCAAACTGAAGTTTATGGAAAAACGCGGGCAAATAGATTTGGCTAGCTATGACCTAGATGACCAATTAGAACTGGAGTTTGTTTTTAAGAGGTATGTCATAGCTAATATCGCGTTAATAAATTACATCCAGAACATGAGTTCGGTAACACCGGAGGATATAGGTCGGGCTGGTCGTCCCTTTCGACGCCCGACGAAACGGTGAACCGATTGAAGATGTGAGAGTTAGAAATGCAGTAGACCCTCACATAAGTTACTCAGTTCATTATTCAGTATGGGATGCCGCTATTGCGGCGGGAGCGACATTGGAAGAATTATCCAAACTGGAGTCGTATCCTAAAGCATTTCTTGCCAAGTTAGTAGCCTGGCATAATTTCCATTCGCTCATAGAGTTGCATGGTCAGGATGCATCTAGTTCCAAAAAGTAGGTAGCCTATGGCATTAAGCAATGTTGGCGTAACCTTTGTAAGCCAAAACTTCAGCACATTCATAAATAATATGACTGGTGCTGTTACGGCTATATCCAACCTTGGAAGGATGACTCAAAATAGGTTAGCGGCTATAAACAGCATGAACGATGCGATGGTACAAGTAGCCGATACCACCGCAGATTTGTTAATAGAACTGACAAGACTGGAAGCGATTGACAACCTAAATAATATAATGGCTGCGGGGGCTATAGCAAGTAAAGACTTCGCCAATGGTTTAGCCGCAATAAACAATCAATCATTAAAATTGAGTAGTTCTGGGGCTGGACTTGCAAAAGCGGGACAGATAATAACGGGATTTGCAGCAGTACTAGAAAGGTCTCTTGGGGGAGTATTCAAGGGGATAAGTTCCGCCGCGGGTTTAGGTGGCATGATAGGAGGTCTCTTAGGAACTATTGCGCCTGGGATAGGTAATGTATTGGGAGGATTTATAGGTTCTTTGGTAGGCGCAGTAGCACAATTAACAGTCAATATCGAGAAAGCACTCTTTAATCTTTATAAGTCTATCGCTGTAGCAGTAGTAACATTCCTTCCGAAAACAATTGGCGCAATTGTTAAAGCTGGAATTAGTATAGCTGAGGCTGTGTATGGATTCGGGAAAACAGTAATATCTTCGATAGGTAAAGTGTTAGGTACTATATTAAGTCCTATAAAAGGATTATTTAGCGCAATATTCGGCGCATTTACTGGAGGAGGTAGTTGGAGAAGTCTGGGTGGAACGATATTCTCTTCCATGTTCAAGTTCGAGGTGTTAAAACAAGTAATCAGAGGGGTTATTAGTGAGATCAAGATGCTCGCTAAAGAATCGTTTAGCGCCGCAGTAGGCTTGCAGACATTAACGATACGTCTTGATAACTTAATCGCTATGCAAATACGTAGTGCGAGAGGAATAGATGACTACGGAACATCTATTAAGATGGCTAGTGGCTATACTCAGAATCTATTAAGATGGATACAAAAATTGGCTCTAGCAACCCCCATATCCGTAGAAGATATTTCCAGAACAGTATCTTTAAGTTTGGCTATGGGGTGGACGGTTCAAAGTACAAAAGAATTAACTAAAGCGATCATAGACTACACCGCTACGTTAGGTATGGGTAGTGAGATTTCAGAGAGAATTATCTATAACTTCGCCCAGATGAAACAACAAGGGAAAGTAACAGGTACTGAGTTGAGAGACTTAGGACGTGGCGCTTTCATGCCTATCAACACGATACTAAGAATAATGTACGATAGTCTCGATTTAGTTGCAGATGGGATGGATAAGACAACTATTAGTTTTGCAGATTTTTCACAACAGGCATCCGAAGGAACGATACCTGTAGAGAAATTCTTTGGTGCGTTTGTTAAATTCGTAGGAACTGCTATGCCTGACGCTGCCTATAGAATGAATTATACATTTGAGGCAGTAAGGCAGAATATAAAGGATTTGTTCGGAGTACTTCTTGGGTGGAATGTACTTGGTCCAATGATTAAATCGATAACGAAACCTCTACAAGATTTCATAGAAATGCTAAGTACGGACGAGGCATTAGCAAATGCTAACGCGATAGGGAAAGCAATTGCGTTCATGGTAGATTCTGTAGGAACTGGTTTCTCTCTTATCGGAAAATCATTAGGTCAATTCTTCCAAGCAATGGGATTTGGTAAAATATCTATAGAGAATGTCGTTATATCGATAATAAAATTCGGAATGGCAATAAGAGCCGCATTAGCCGGAATAAGTAAATTTATCGCAACACTTATCCCATTTGCGCAGGGAATACATAGCGCGATTGGAAGCACCCTTGACGATATGGGTGGCGCAACTGTAAGAAATATAAACGACACACGCGATAAGGCGAATAAGACATTCGAGGAAATGAGTGGAGACTTCTTCACATGGGGCGCTAACATCGTTATATCATTTGCTGAGGGAATGATTACAGGAGCGGCTAGTGCAATAACCGCCGCAATCAATTATATAGCTAATTTGTTAACTAGTTGGTTTGTAGTGCATTCTCCGCCCAAGATACTACCAGATATTGGTAATTGGGGCATGGAAACCATCAATGAGTGGTTGCATGGATTTACTCAAGCAGACTTCAGTATATTGAATGACATGCAGGGCGTTATAAAAGACGCTCTAGGAGCTTTAGTAAATCTCGGAGTAATAACTGACGTACAATCCTCGGAGGAGTATCTTAGTATATCCCTAGACCTTATCCAAGCTATGGATGAACTTAATAGGACTGGAACGATATCAGCCAGCATATTCGAGAGACTCGCCTCAATTGGAGGAGTATTTGGACAGGAAATAGCTGAATTACTACAACTTCAATTAGATTACAATGAACAATTAGCACAACAGGCAATATTTGAACAGGCTGTTGCAGACGCTACAAGAATAGCAGAGCAGGCTCAGGTAGATTACGACAATGCTGTAAAAGCCACTCAAGTATCCGCTGGTAAGACTAATAATCTTATTAGAGAATACAATAAAATGCTACGCAAGGGGGCAGATAAAAACGTACTCAAAGATAAATTGAAGTTGATAAATTTGTCTGAGATAGAACTTAAGGCTGCCCGTAAAGCAGAAGAAGATAAGAAGAACTCTTTAGAAATTGCCCAAGAACAATTACAGTTAGCCAAAGATGCCCTAGAAGCATTCAAGGATGCACTCGTTCCTCTCCAAGACGCTATAGAGTTACAAAAGACATTAATACAAACATTGGTGGATTTGGCTCAAGCCCAGAAAGACGTAGAGACTGCGGCTAGTGGTGGAGCAGGTGCGATAGAGGACTTGGGTGATGCCATAAAAGACCTCTCTGATACATTTGGTGGAGCAGGAGGGGGGTTTGAAATTGACTTTGACGCATTGAAAAACAAAGCCGCTAAAGAATTTCAACGTATATTTGACGATATGAAAAAAAGATTAGGGAAGGCTTGGACAGATAGTTTTACTGATCCTACTTCTGGATTCCAAGTCGCGTTGTCCAACTTAAAAGTTGCATGGGCAACAACAATTATTGATTTGAAATCAGCATGGGATACATTTGCTGCTACTGTTCAATTGCCATCATGGGATGAGATTTCTAAGGCGTGGAACGCACCAGTCCCAGGAGTAGGAGCACCAGGGGAACGCGGGAGAGACAAAGAACCAACAAGTAGTAAATCTTTAGTACAGAAATTTAGAGATGTCATAGAACTATTCACTAAAGATATTGAGGCTGGCAAGGGAGGAATACTTGGACTTCTCGGAAGAGTAGCAACTTATGTATTCAATAGTCTAAGAGATAAATTGATTGAAATATTCAACAACCCATCAAACCAACAGGCAGTATCAGATGCATTCAATAACTTTATGACTTGGGTGACAGATTTGATACTTGGGAAAGAACAAACATTCGCTACCACCCCAGAGGGTGGCGCTGTTACTGGAACTCCTACTCCCTGGGCTGAAAGATTGGGTACTGCATTGGTAGAGGGGATCAAGACTACAATGATAACTGCAATCGATAGCATCGACTGGAGTATTATTATAACCAAGATTGGTACTGCACTGTATAACGCGTTGTTCTTGAAGAAAAAAGATAAAAGCGGAAATGAAGCTGGACCTGGTATAGTAGAGGGTTTATATCTTAGTATAACCGATGCTATTTCACAAAAAGCTCCATTATTAGTTATCGCTATTAGATTGTTTTGGAGCACGCTTAAGTTTTTGTTGGGAATAGGAAGTCCATCAACTATATCTTATGCATATGGTGGCGACCTAGTTCAAGGTTTATATGATGGTCTAGTTTTCTACGTTACTAGTAAATGGCAAACTGCACGGGACGGATTGAATACATTCCTTAATAATGTTCTCGAATTTTTCGGAATACCAAGAGGTGGAGGCGATGCACAATCGTTTGTAGATATAGCAGGGAATATAGTAAACGGGTTAGTCAATGGGATGAGTACCTCTATAGATAATGCTTGGCAAGCAGTAAAAGATATAGTAGATGGGTTTATAAGAGACATAAAAGGTTTCTTCGGGGTAGATGGAACAACCGAATATACTAACCCTTTTATGAATATCGGTAAAGCCATTATAGACGGTATTGTATCAGGAATAACAAAATTCAAGTCAGCTATACTGACTGCCGTAGGTAATCTTGGGATAGAAATACCCGCTTGGCTAAGAAAACTCTTGGAAGCTTCCTCTCCATCTATGGTATTCGCAGACATTGGAAAAGATATGATGCTCGGTATGGCAGAGGGAATAAAAGATACAAGCGACATCGTTAAAAAGGAAATCGGAGTGAGTGTCAAGAATCCATCTGCTAATTTCAAGGACAAAAGGACACTTGATCCATATAAGGCTTTAGAGGCAGCGTTGAATGTATCCAAGTTAAAAGATAGAATGCAGTTAAGTATGAAAGCTCCTATGAACGCTTCTCCTGTCTATGGTAATACAGTCAATTTCGGGGATGTCCATATAACTGATAATGCGATGTCTTGGGCAGTTTTCAAGGCACAAGTCCAGAGAGCTATAATCGAAGGGTAGATATGCTAAATCCTAAATTAAATATTACAGATGGTACTACAACAGTTAATCTTCTTGACCTTCATGGATTCACCCTTCAAGATTGGAAACCTGCCGTAGCAGAACCAAAGGGAGGAGGGACATTCAGAAGTAGCCCATTGACGGATGGAAGAAAGTTGTCTTATCGCAAGATGGACAATGTAATAGATACATTCAATCTTGTAGGTGCTAAAGATAGTCAGAACTTAATGATAACTTCTATACAAGAGTTGGAGAGACTTTTAGAAAAAGCTACTTCTTATTGGACAAGCGATTTTCAGAACGAACCAGTATGGATAGAGGCGAAGGCAGCTAACGAAACTAACACCCGTTATGCTGTTATTGTTGATTATAGATTGACTGGCTTTGGAGGACCGTATCAACAACCATTTTTTGGAAGCGACTGCAACTCTGCCACAGAAGTTATATTACTTGTAGAACATAAATTCTGGCAAGAAACTATCCCTGGAGAACCAGGAGAATGCGTCCAGATAAGCAACCAGTATTATTCTGGAGCAGTTGGTGCATCTAGTAGTGATACGTTCTATCCTAATTCATCTGCATCGGATGCTACATTTTCTCGGTCAGATACGGGAGGGGATTTAACAGGGCATACGATAGGAGTTGGATTTTGTAGCCTTTTGGCAGGAGGTTGTGAGTGTGGGATTTTATTCAATAATATAACAGTACCACTAGGTGCGTATATAAAAAAAGCTACCCTTACTCTTCATGCTGGAGTTATTAGTATAGGAGAAGCAAGTATAAGGGTTTGTGCTGAAAATATCCACTATGGGCCATCTTTGCCATTCACTACATCAACCAATTTTTTCAGCCGTGTACGTGATCGTGTAGGCGTACAAGTTAAACTAGCAGATGGGGCATACCCAGGGCCAATTGACGTTACTAATATTATTACAAACATAACTTATAATTCCTCGTATGTAATTAACTGGACTGCTGGAGACGATCTAGCACTTTTTATATCCTCAGTCGCAAAAGGAACTGGAGGAAGAGAATTTATATCCTTCGATGCTGGAGCGGATTACCCAGAACTATATATTGAGTGGGCAGATCATGGTACTTATCTTGGACGTTCCGAGACATGCGACCATGAAGTTGTCGTAAGCAATAAACAGAACCGTTCGGTTATTACACATGTGTTTCACAATCGAGGAGCGGCTTGGTCTGCTAATCTTATTGAAGAAATATTACCAGTAGGTCTACTCCCTACTAATCCCGCCGTAGGAGATAAACTTTACATAGGAAGCGACACAAGTTATGCTGATGGGGGGGTATTCAACAATGTAGTGTTTGATTTGCTTTCAATACAGACAGGGATAACTACGGGAGAATGGACATATCCCTTTGGTGGAGGGTGGGAGCCGTTTAATGTATCAGGAAACTCTAATAGTAATTTCTGCGGAGATGAAGATTTATTCAGTACATTAGGAGTGGGAAGTATCGTATTTAATGTCACCGAGGGGGGTTGGGTTAATTGGGTTGTAGATAATGTAAACGGGGTAGATGGATACTGGATATGCTTTGAGGTACTATCGGTAACTGGTGTACCGACTTGTCCAGTTCAGCAAAATAGAGCGATTTATACAGCTATAAATCCCTATATAGATATAGCAGAAGATCAAGTCAAAGGCGATATCCCTGCGCTTGCTCGTATTATGTTTGACGCGGCTGGATGTTATTATCAGTCTGGGAATACACTTATTATGGGACTTCGCTCTCTATCACGAGGTACAGATTTTGCTGCTTATCTTAATTGCTCAGATGTTCAACAACCTCCTGGGATATCATTTTACTATAACTCAAGTGTTACTCTTCCATCTGCAACATACACTCCTACTGGAAAGTATTTGCATCTACATGGAATAGATACAGGAGATGGATCGCATTGGGAAAACGGATGTTACTGGACGTTATCTAGCGATTTGGCGAAACAATACATAGGAACGTATCACGCCTACGTGCGTGTCTATGATTATTTAGCTGGGGCAGTTACCTATAGACTACGTTCAGTATTTGGGAGTGAACTAAATGTATCATACTCTGATACGGGTACTACAGATGCAAATTTGTCTATGCAGGTAATAGATTTAGGTCAATTTAAGATACATCCATCTACATCGATGAGACCTAATGATAACGTAGAAACGGTAAGCATATATTTAGATACAATCAGTAAAGACGATTCTATAAATTATACGTGGAATGAAGTGTACGATATTATTCTTATTCCGGCAGATGAGTGGTCTGGTAACTTTGGCGTTCCTATGCTTACGGGGTCTGGTGCTTTGTACTATGGAAATGGATTGGACGTTGACGGAATTACGAGTCCCAGACAGTATCGCGCCGCCCAGACGATAAAAAGCCCTTCGTCTCCCGCTTATTACACGACGTATGATGATACATATCGGTATGTAGATTCTGAATGGGCACGTGTTACATCAGGAGAACCTATATTTCAGGCGAACAAAGACCAGAGACTATGGTTTACACAGTATAGACAAACCGGTGGTCGCTTCTTCTTTTTTCAAAACTGTGGAAAAGTATGCGCGCAACGTTCTTCGAGGTACTTATTAGCAAGAGGGAGTAGATGACCACACCGTCTAGTTTTTCAGCTAATGGATTGTCCATACTTGTATATACTCCACTTATCCAAGGAAAAGATTATCTATGGAACTACACAGATATCGTAAACGATTATGCTCATACGATATCCGCAAATGGGGGATATATATCATCAGATTTCTCTGTATCTGGAAACAATAACTTTATTGATGATTGGGTTCAGTTTGGATTGGGGAGACATATTGAGGTCTACAGTCCCAGTATGCAGATAGTGTGGGAAGGGTTTGTCAATCAAGTCAATGTATCTTTAGGAGGAGTTAATTATACACGCGGCCCTCTTGTGAATGTAGTCAATAGAATAAGCACGATGTATACCCCTTATTATGAAACGAATGAACCTACAGAACCTATCCCCACTGGAACTCCCACAGAAACTATTATAGAGGAAGACCTTACCAGCCAAGCAAGGTATGGAATATGGGAGAAGGTGTTAAACATAGGAAATACGTGGACTGATGACGCTTATGAAATTCAAGGTTTATATCTTGTGGAGAATTCAAATCCAGAGGCAAACACTACTTTATCCATAGGAGAATCGTCTGGAGAAATCAGCGTCACTATAAATTGCAGAGGTTATATAGATTGGCTATCTAATTACGTATACAATAACAATTGCGGGGAATTCGAACCATTCTTATCTAGCGAATCAGCTTCGATAAGTCCTAGTGAAAGTCTGTCTCAGTCTGTCAGCGCATCCGCATCTCCTTCTGGTAGCGCCTCACCTTCCGCGAGTGCTTCTCCCTCTCCACTTCCCCCACAAGAATGGATATATGTTAGTGACAAAATAATAGCAGTATTAGACGAAGACCCGAATAATATATTCGATGATTTATACAACAAGATAGACGAGAACATGGTTATTCAGAAAGTTACTGAATGTGAAAATAAACTGGCAAAAACAATTATTGATGATATTGTTGATCTAGGAGGAGGGAGTGACGAAAGGTGGTTGTTTGGTATATACGCTAATAGAAAACCTGTTTATAAATCTATCCCGACAGAGGTTGAGTATTTTTACTATGAGACTTCTACGGAACAGGAAATAGAATCTATTAGTGGAGTAAAGATAAGACCCTGGGATGTATTACCTGGAAAGTGGGTGGCTGTTCCCTATGTACTGTCTCCTTCGGGTATTAAAGTCGTTACTCCAAGAAATGACCCAAGAGTGTTCTTTGCGGAAGAAGTTACTTATACTGCCCCAGATAAAGTCACAATAACTGGTGCAAAAATACGCAGACTTTCTAACTATTTAGCTAAGTTAGGACTGGGAGGCGTATAATGCCTGTTCTAAGAAACGATAAAAACATTGATACGAATAGAACAGAGTTTGTAAGTCTATACGCGCCTACGACTACATGGGGAAATATTGTAAGTATGAACTTACAATATCCAGGTCTACGAGCCTATTGGCCGATGAACAGTATAGATGAGAATAACAATATATATGATATGTCAGGTCAGGGTAGAGTTCTAAACATTAAGACTACTCCACCTCTTGAGACTTATATCTATGTGGCAACTACCGCAGGTGGTATTTATTTTACAGATAATTTTGTTAATGAAGCCATACAACCAACCTGGGAAGATGTTAGTGCGGGTCTTGGTGCATTAGACTGTAAGGAATTTCATATTGACCCATTCGTTCCAGCAGATAGGCAATATGTATTGATTGAGTCTGAGAATACATTGTATAGACGTGTCAATGGTGGAAATTGGGAAGCAATCCTAACTCTCGCTATTGCTGCCGCAGCATGCGGTGTTGCTACAACAACTACAAAGATTGGAGGCTTCTGTCTTAATCTAACCGTTCCTGGTAGGGTACATGCTACATTCGGAGCTAATGCTGTTAATGCTGTACCGCATTCTTATTGGGCAATTCATAGTGATGATTATGGTGATAATTGGACAGCAGACGCGGAATTCTTCCATCACCATAACTATACCTATGCACTTGGAAGTATAAGAGCGTCTGGGGATACCTTATTTATATCTGCTATGGGCACTCCTTTTGGGAACTCAGCGTGGTATAGTGAAGATGGCGGAACTACCATTGAAAATACAGCCACTCTATTATCTACAGGTCTGCATGAAACTAAATTAAAGTGGAACCCTCTTGATAACCTTAAGAAAATCTATTACTGGGGAAATGAACATGATGATGGTTTACATAGTTTAGAAATTGGCGCTTTTGATGTTCCAAACGACCATTGGGATAATACGGTAGTATTTCTTGATAATGCTATTTATCCGATACGACTAGACGATATGTGGTTTGACCCGCTTGATGGATTACACCAAAGAGCGATTGATACAATAGGCAAGGATGTCTATGTAACCACAGATGCTTGGACTACACATGCCGCACTTGTTGAAACTTCTCCTCAAACAATATCGTTCAATCCCGTAGATATTAACGGTGAAATTATAGTTGGGTTGACTCTAAGCCACATTAACCACTATCATCATTGTATCGGTGTAATGACTGACGAAACGGATGCTGTTCCTGTGGGGATTGCTGGAACGAATTGTGATACCGCTCCATTTACCGATAGTATTCCAGATACTAGTGGAGAACCTTGCGATTGTGGTATTCAGGCATTTATAGCGTAGGAACATTATGGAAATATACCAAGATTTTGTACGCGCGAATTCTAATTACCTCACCAGAGAAGATGAACCTGGTCTTTCTATTACGGGAGATTTAACTATTGGAACTTGGGTATATTTTGATTTTCAAAGTTCATATCAGAATACTGGGATAATAAGTAAGTGGAATGAAAATACGAATCAGCGTTCTTATTTATTGTTTAAGTCTTTCGAGAATAAATTTGCGTTTGCAGTAAGTGCTGACGGTATCACTTATTCTCAAGTAACAGATTCTGCGGTTAATTACAAAGTTAGTCAATGGTTCTATATAGTTGGAAGATTTACCGTATCTAATGAAATCGCGTTGTTTGTAAATGGAATATGGTATAAAAATAGATACAATGTACCCGCTTCTATACTCGATAGTTCAGAAGATTTAGAGATGGGTAGATACAGTGGGGCGAATTATTTAGACGGACGAATGAGTCAAGCATTTATGTGCGCATATTCTGTTCCAGACGTTTTTGTATGCGCTATGTTTGCCCATTCAAGAGCATTATACATGAATAGATTATTATATAATAATCCATGTGTAGAGGTATTGATTCCTGGAGGTGGAGGAATTACATCGATAGGAAGTCCTTCTATAAGTCCATCGGCTAGTGTGTCTCCTTCTGTATCACCAAGCAGAAGTCCTTCTTCTAGTGTCAGTAAATCTGTAAGTCCTAGTTTAAGTCCTTCATCAAGTATGAGTAAATCTGTCAGCCCCAGTAAAAGTCCCAGTTCCAGTGTATCACGCTCTGTCAGTCCGAGCGTTTCTCGTAGTGTATCACGTTCCGTAAGTCCCTCTGCGAGTAGAAGCCCATCGGCTAGTGCTTCTAAATCTATGTCGCCGTCCTTAAGTCCGTCAGGAAGTTTGTCTAAATCCCCGTCTGCGAGTTTATCTCCCAGTTCCAGTGCATCACGGTCTGTCAGTCCGAGTATTTCTCGCAGTGTATCGCCTAGTAAAAGCCCATCTGCGAGTCAAAGTCCATCAACGATATCTAGTGTGAGTCCTAGTAAAAGTCCTAGTTCTAGTGCATCGCGTTCCGTAAGTCCTTCACAAAGTCCGAGTCACAGTGTCTCGCGTTCTGTAAGCCCAAGTAGAAGTCCTTCGTCAAGTACATCACGTTCTGTTAGTCCAAGTATTAGTCCCAGTATTAGTCCTTCGGTAAGTCCAAGTGTCAGCCCGAGTGTATCTCCCTCGAAAAGCCCTTCTTCTAGCGAAAGTCTTTCTGCGTCCCCGTCCGAAAGTCCTTCTTCTAGCGTAAGTCCATCCGTATCACCAAGTGAGAGTCCTTCATCGAGCGAAAGCCCATCGATGTCTCCCTCGGAAAGTCCGAGTGTTTCACCAAGCGTAAGTCCATCCGAGCCACCATAGTATAATAGTGAGATATGACTGCTAACTATCACGAAAGAAATCATTGGGTTGGAACTGCTGCTGAAATGGCACTATGTGTTCCTATTAATCCAGGTGCTGTATGGTTTCAGACAGATACACTTGATTCCTATTGGTGGGATGGAGCAGTTTGGAATGCTATGGGTGGTGGCGGGGGTGTTTTAGCTGACCATGAGCATGAAGGTGTACCAGGAGATGGAGGTCAATTCAATGCCGACCATCTACTGAGTACAGGTGCGAATGATGGCGATGTATTAACTTCGGATGGCGCGGGAAACTCAGCGTGGGAACCAGGTGGTGGCGGTCCTCTAGCCGACCACGCTCACGCTGGAATACCTGGTGATGGAGGACAATTAGACTGGGATAATGTATGGTCTGACGCGGTACATGACCATAGTGCTGCTTCCGAAGGAGGAACATTAGATTGGGATAATGTATGGTCTGACGCGGTGCATGACCATAGTTCGGCAGCCGAAGGTGGTGCTGTCGATGCATCAGTAGTGACTTACGACCCTGCTGTAGACGCTGATTGGGATGGTGGAGTAGACCCTGGAGATACAAACGATGCTTTAGACCAATTGGCTGAACGAACAGCGGACTTAGAAGCAAATGCATTTGTACGGCAGACAATATTCACGTATGCAGGAAATATTGCTGTGGGTGGTGGATTGCTTAGAATTTATAACTTAACTGGAATAACTCAAGTCGTAACGCAAGTCTTTATCTGTGTAACTACTGCTCCGACAGGTGCTAATTTGATAGTGGATATTCATAGAAATGGGGTGACTATCTTTACTAACCAGGCAAATAGACCAGAGATTGTTGCAGCAGGGTTTACAGATAGCACGCTTGTTATAGACCTTCCGAATTGGTTGGATGGTGAATATCTTACAGCAATCGTTGACCAGATTGGCTCAGCTATTACAGGTGCGAACTTGACTATTCATGTGGTACATCACTCGTAGGAGTTTATTATGACCAGATTATTTACTGATGGCGCAGAAATGCAGGATGCATTAATATCTACCTTTTCTTCCATAAGTGCTAATGTGGCACTAACTGCCGAAAATGCCAACCCATTTGTTAGTCCATACTACTACGCGGTAAATAGTTCAACTGTGGCCGGAGGACATCTTAGAAAAGTGATAACGGCTGCAACAGAAATATATGTGCGTACCAGAGTTATGATGCCTACTGTATCTTTTAATCATTGGCCAATTTCTTTATGGAGTGGTACTACACTCGTTGCAAGAGTAGGAATGAAACTCGGAACTATCGTTTGGAATATATTATCAGCGACAACCATACTAGAAGAGTCACTTGTTGCACCCGTGAATGACGTATGGAGTTTACTGGAAATATATTTCAAACTTGCGGATGCTCCGAATGGGCGGTTTGTGTTATATGTGGATGGTAATAAACTTTGTGATTTTACAGGAGATACCAAGATAGCTGCACCTGCTACTTTTGATAGTGTAGGTTGGGGGACAGACTCATCTGGTACAGTAAACATCGATGATATTGCAATCAACGATACTGCTGGTGCTGTGGATAACAGTTACTGTGGAGATGGAATCGTTGTAAAGATAGAACCGGACGGAAATGGTACTCATAACAACTGGCACGGTTCAGATGCAGATGATGTAGACAATTATCAGATGTGCCATGAATTCCCGAAAGATGATGATACGACTTATGTCTACCATGATAATACTTCTGGAGTTCAACAACAGTTTGCTATGAGTCATCTTTCGTTTACTGGTTATACAATATTAAGGATTTGGGCAGAGGCGAGAGCTAGAAAGACCGCAGCATCAGCCATGACTTTGAAATTAGGACAATTGGCAGCGGGAGGTGCTGATGTGGTATCGGCTGGAAGAGCGCTCTATACTGATGCTTATAATCGAGTAATTGGAGATGACTCATTCGTCAATCCCGTGGACGGTAATCCTTGGGAAGAAGCAGACATTGATGCAATCGAGTTTGTAGCACAGGTGACGTAATTGGCTACCCCTACCTGGATTACTGGATTTGAGTACGGACTAGCCACTCCTTCTGTGAGCGGAACTGGACTTATTGATGCAATCACTGGTGCTTGTACTATTCGTACCGATGCTGTCACCCCACGTGGTGATTATTCTCTAAGGACTGTGGCGACTGGTTCCGTATTAGCTTATATCAGCCGAAATATGACCGCTGGACAAACCTTCGTGGGAAGATTTTATATCTACCTTCCTGCACTTCCAGCATCGGATAGGATTATATATTCGATAACTACGGTTGGACATAATATACAAATACTCTACGATGTGACGCAAGTATCCTTCAGTATAGGTATTGATGGAGCGACTACTCAACTAGGAACGGTGACGGTTGCGATAAACACATGGTATTGTATTGATATTAAAGCAGTAACAAGTGCTAATCCCTGGTTGATTGATTGGCAGATAGATAGTGTTGCACAGACACAATTAACTAGTGCTCATGCTGCCGAGAATATGAGCGTGATAGATTATGGTCTAAGGACTGTTGGGGCATTAACAGCTTGGTACGATGATATAGTACATTCTGTTACAGCAGCCGATTATCCAATTGGCGCCGGAAGCACTTACGGACTAAGACCTAATGCTGACGGTGTGCATAACAATGCTGCCAATATCATGGAGAATAGTGCGGGTACGGATATTGATGGAACACCAGCTTGGAATTTGCTTGATGAAAAACCCTGGGTGACTGGGGCAGCCTCGGACTATGTAAGACAGACTGCTATTGGGGCAGCTAATTATTGCGAGATACAATTTGCTGACTTGCTTGATAATATGCGGGATATTATCGGAGTAGACTCATTACTTCAGTATGCATCAGCAGCAGCCACAGCGAATACTGGTGGTTGTATCATTCGAGATGGTGCCACAGAAACTACTCTGTGGGGAATAGCTGGTGCGTTAGCTGACTATTCTGAGATTACTTCATTCTTCAAGCATGCCATCGTGACGGCTGCTGCACCTCCGCATACTTTAGCCACAGTAAACGCATTAAGATGTAGGTTTGGTTATTCGGATGATGCTGACCCAGACCCGTATTGGTTAGCCATCATGCTCGAGGTTGGATATAGATTTCCAGCTTCTAGTATGCTAATGACCAACTCCGCTATTATGATTGAGGAAGCAGAAACAACTGCACAGATGCGGATTACGAATGCGTCTATTCAGATTGAAGAATTAGCCAACTTACAAGTAAGAATAACCAACGCAGCAATTATGTTAGAGATACTTCTCGATACACAAGTTGTTGATGCTGGGCCTAGAATAGAGATGATACCATAAGGAGTAAACATGACAATATATGCAGATGCAGTATTAATAACAACTATAATAGGGATGGGGATATGGTTATCCTTCGTAATACGAGACAAGAAAAGCTGGTATTTAGCCATTGGCCCGATAACTTACTTCGGTAGTATACTTCTGTTCTATGGAGCTAAGTTAACTAACACCCAAACGCCTATTCAAATGAATGTGTGGTCGAATGTGATAAGATTGGAAAGTATATTCCTGTTTATTATACTAGGAGTAGTCTTGTGCAAGCGAGGGCCAAACAAATGGATTTAAACACTATAACCATCATACTTGCTATCATTACGATAGTCCCAACATTAGGCGGTCTCATGCTACAGGCAAGACGGGAGAAAAAACAAGCAGAAATGGACGATAGGAAAGCGAAAGTTCAGGAAGAAACAGACAGAGTCAATGCTGCCGCTGGAGCGGCTAGTGTGGCATCCGTGGCATCATCTAATGTTATTATAACTCTACAAGGAGAGGTAGAAAGACTCAATAAACGCCTTGCGGAACTCGAACTTTCCATAATAGACAAAACAACTAGAATTGGTGAGTTAATGTTAGCTAAGATTGATAGAGATGCAGAGGTCGCTACCATGAAGTATAAAATGGAGACCATGCAATTAAAGTTAAATGCTATACTACCAGAGGAAGTCGCAAAACCGCGTAAAAAGAAGGAGGATACTGTACCCATACAATTGAAGAAAACATTATTGTCTCTCGACGAACAAAAAACAAAGGTCGCTCAAGAAACTAGTCTGGAGATAGAGAAACTAAAGAATAACTCTATTTCCAATGGTATAGGAGAATAAAATGGACAGTACACAGTTAGGACAAGTATTACTTTGGATCACAGGAGTTGGAGCACCCGCTATTATTATGTACGTTCTGTCGTGGGTGGTCGAAAATTGGAAAGGTTGGATTAATCTACCGAAGGATGTTAAGTTCCTTTTACCGATGGTCGCTTCGGTACTGTTAAGCGTAGGCGCGAGCCAGTTGTTAAAATATCCTGAAGTTGTCGCAACAATTCAGCCGTGGTTCCAGATTTTAATGACCTCTGTATTGGCTTATCTATTTAGTCAGAAAGCCTACATGACCTCTAAGAAGGCGGAGTATGGCAAGAGGTTCATTTCTAGGACGACTGCGGTGAAATAATGGCTACGTTATGTCCAACGTGCAGTGGTAATCTAGTAGGCTGCCCGACCTGCAACTCTCCTCCGAAGAGAGCATTAAACACGTATTCGGGTGTTAAATCACTACGCAGTATTCTATACGGGGCGAAGGTATGGGAAGTACAAGGCGTGGATTTGTCGAAGTGGAATGGTAGTATGTCCTTCGGAATCACGAAAACGAAGTGTCAATATGCTATTATGCGTCTTGGGTATGGGACTGAGTGGAAAGACCCAAAAGCAGACACTTTCTATCGTGATGCGATGGCTAACGATTTTCCCGTCGGAGTTTATTGGTTCTGTAACATAGGCCAGGATTGCACAAAACACGCCACGAACTTCGCCTCGGAGATATCAACTCATCGTCCTCAGTTAGATATTGTTCTTGATGCTGAATCTACTACTTTGAATCCAGATGGAACATTGAATTGGTTGATAGAGTGCGACAAGAAATTAACATCTCTTACTGGAAAGCAAGCTATTATTTATACCAGTAAGGGGTTTTGGGATGCTAGGGTAGCGAGAAGTTCTTACTTCAGTGGACGATTGAATTGGGTAGCTAACTGGACGAACAGAGATTATCCATCTATGCCAATAGATTTTCCTCAATACGGACACTGGCAATGGAGTGCCGATGGGAATCTAAAAGCTGCTGAGTATGGTTCTACGGGGGGAGACCCTGATATGGACTTAGATCGGTTCAACGGCACAGTTGCTCAGTTTAATGCTAAATACGGCACTCATATCCAGCCGATAGGAGAAGTACCACCACCACCTGGAACTGTACCTGAGAAAGTTATATTGACTACCAATGCCAATATTCGTACCGATCCAAACCCAAGTATCGAAAATATTATTGGTGTTGGAACGATGAATAAGACCTGGTATCCAGAAGCCATCGAGAAAGACCAATATGGAAGTGAATGGTACAAAATGGGTAAGAAAGTTTACATAAAAAAGGAGTTGACGAGAATACCATGAGCATAGAATCATTGCGCTTCGGCAAAAAACCACCCCTCAGGGACTACAGGACTTTGCAGTTCGGGATGTACTTAAAGGACGACATACCTGAACCTCCTTCAGCCACGAACCTTACAAAACGAGTGTGTGCGAACCTCGGTTATAAACCAGAGTATTTATTCCCACTTTTATCCAACGATACCCTTGGAAATTGCACGGTCGTTGGCATGGCGCACGGCTCAACTGTTTATCATGGGATGGTCAGTCAATTGCATATCCCGTGTCAATCTGAAGTAATTAGAATTTACAATCATTTGACTGGTGGGGTGGATTCTGGATTGTATCTTTTAGATGTCATTAAGTATTGGAGACGAATAGGTATTGAGGAAAGCAAAATATATGCTTATGCTAATGTAAATCACGTTAATCACACGCATGTAAAACAAGCCATAAGTATATTCGGAGGGTTGTTCATGGGCTTCCAATGCCAGGAGAAGGTATTGGATGAGTTTAGGTCTAAGAAACCGTGGCAAATCGGAAAGAAAATTAACGCCGGTCATGCAGTATATGTTACTGGATACAACGATGATGGTGTTGAAGTGTTAACATGGGGTACTACTCAGTTAGGGACTTGGGCGTGGTGGGACGAGCATGTAGATGAGAGTTATGCATTACTCCCTCCAGAAGCAAAAGTAGAAGGATTTACGACTGGATTTGATTTCGAACGATTGAAGGAAGATTTATCAGAAGTTGCAGTGATATGAGGTGTATTATGAAAGATAAGATTGTTAAAGCTATTGCGATAGCAGTAGTCACAATGATATCAGGTGCGTTGGTTGCTTATTTGAAAGAACCCAAAAACAGGGAATTAGTCAAGAAATATGCGAAGAAAACTCAGAGTAAAGTCAGGAAGCAAGCAAAGATATTGCTTGTTAAGATTTCCTAAAATTCTTCTTCGTTTTCTTTTATAGCGTCTATCATTTTGTATAAGTGATCCACGCAAATATTATGAGAAGTGAACGGTAACTCTCTGCACGAATATTTTACACATGGTTTCGAAGGTATCTTGATTGATTCCATGATTATTTTATGAGCTTCTTCGGTCTTATTCTGATTATTTGAAATATGTTTAAGGCGTTTATCGGATTGTACAGACATATACTCGCTCATACACAACTCGCATAAGTCATTGGAAATAATAAATTTGTTCATGTCGATGCTCCATGTATCGTCTCAACAATAAATCTTATATTGTCGTCTGTTAATTCAGGAAATACTGGAAGAGCCAAGTTCTCTAAAGATGCACTCTCGCTTTCTGGAAAGTCTCCTTTCTTGTAACCTAAGTACTCTAAGCATGGTTGTAAATGAAGAGGAGTGGGGTAATAAACACCATAACCTATTCCTCTTAGATCAAGGCTTTTCATAATTCTATATCGTTTACCAGATAAGATAAGAAACAGATGAAAAGTATGCCAATCGTTTTCTTCGGGAGTTATAATATTGCTCTTGTACTCGTAAAACAATTGCTTATATAAATGCGCGTGGTCTCGTCTTTTCTCTATCCACTCATCCAAATGTTTTAGTTTCACTCTCAATACCGCTGCTTGCAATTCGTCCATACGGTGATTCCCGCTCATCATCACATGGTAGTCTCTCGGAGACTGACCATGATTTCTAAGAATCCTCATCTTGTGGGCTAATTCTTTGTTATTCGTTACACACATACCCGCGTCTCCGTACGCGCCTAAGTTCTTGGATGGGTAAAAAGAAAACGCTCCTATATTCCCGATAGAACCTGCTTTTCTTCCGTAATACGTAGCCCCGATAGATTGTGCAGAGTCCTCTATGATGGGTATATCGTAGTTTAGCGAAATATCCGATAGAGTGTCCATGTCGCACATTTGTCCTGCGAAGTGAACAGGAAGGATAGCTCTTGTCCTACAGTTTATCTTGCTTTCCACTTCGTCTGCATCCATGTTGAAAGTGCCTGGTTTTATATCCACGTATATTGGTTTAGCGCCAAGTCTTATTATAGAGGAGGATGTAGAGAAGAACGTATAGGGCGTTGTGATAACTTCGTCACCCTGTTTAATACCTAAAGCCATCAAAGCGATTGTAAGCGCGTCCGTTCCGCTAGACGTCCCTACGGCGTACTTTACCCCGCAATATTGAGCAATCTCTTCCTCTAGCTTCTCGACCTCTTCCCCGAGGATGAAATCTTGTTTATCGAGGACTCTATAAATAGCCTCGTAAATCTCTCCTTTGATTTCTTTGTATTGACTCTTTAACTCAAGGATCGGTATTTTAGGAACGGCGTATTCCATCTCTTTGCTCCGCAATATCATCAGCCCTACCAGCCACAACGCAACAGGCGTAACCCACAAACGCAATTAGCACCATCCCTACTAACAATACTCCACAGATGTATATCATTCATCCCTCCGGTGGTTTATCTCGTCATGGCTGTAAACTAGTGCAAATATGCAAATCAAAAGCAATATTCCAAGTCCGAGTAAGTTAATCGATTGTAACATTTTAGCCTCTCTTCATCCATCGTTGCATAACTTCTACGGCAGTTATACTGGTGCACTCCGTATTACTGTATATTCCAGTAGTTGCATTAGCAAACGCCCTCGATATTACCCACTTTACTAAATCCTTTGGCAATTTCCATGCAATCCAAATCCATATTTTCTCTAACATTTTATCCTTCCTCTTCCTCCGTATCTTCTGTCAGCAATTTCCCGTGTATCGGGCAATCTGAGTTATACCAGAATAACGTCGTCCCATCCAAGTCCTTGCCGATGCCTGCGCCGAAATTGTTGTCAAGAATTGGGCAAACGCAATTTATCTCTATTGCTTCTTTACTGCCTGGGTTTGGTATCATTCACGCCTCCAATCCGATTGATGTTAGCAAGGACTTTATTAGCCTCATTACGCCCATTCTTTACAGCGTCTTGTGCATCCCCATTTAGCTCGTCCCAACACCAATTCCAACAGTTATCTATATGATGACTGTCTGGCAGAAGTGATAAAAGCATCCTGATAGTGTCTTTTGAAGCACCCAACTGCTTGCGGAGGGTGCAAATTTCCTTATCACGCCACTCCAATGCCTCAACTTTCGCCTCCATCTCTGCAACATGTTGAGCGCGGAGGGCGTCATTCTCTTTACGCAATAAAGTAAAGTCACTCGTTTCTGCTGGACAACTATGAAACTCACCAGGAAAGATTGTTCCGTAACAATGTGGGCATAATTTTCCGCGCATATTCTCTTTAATAATATCACTCATCTCAATCGCTCCCTTCTATTTCTGCGAGGGCAGTTATTATCACATCATAGGCTTCGTCTATACTATGGTGCGATAATCTACTAATGTTGTATATTTCTATGTCATTCTTGGCTTGTACCAACGCCTCCACCGCAATCTCCACATCATCATTTGTAGCACCTAGTTGTCGCGCCAGGTTGTCATGCGCCGATTTCAACTCCACTAATTCGGCGCGGAGGGCAACAAGTTGCTCAAGATACGGGTCTGCAACGCAATCGCAATTCAGGCATCTGTTGTTGACCGCATGGTCGCCCGCTCTATGTCCGCAATCTTTACAGATATATTCGTCAGTCATCTTAATCGCTCCCTTCCTGATCCATCATTTGATTACCACCTTGGCCGGCTTTTCTTCACCTGCAGGGGCTTTGATCCCCAGCACCTCGCACACTGTTTTCCAGCTTACCGTAGTGCTGATACTTGAGTAGGCTAGCAGGTCAAAGTCTGGGGGCATTGCAGCCCTGGCAGCCTGCTCATACTGGGGGGTGCCAGTGGATGCTTTGAAATAGCTAGCTGTCACTCCTGCTATCTTTACCGTCTCAGCACGCTGTAAGATCTCGGCTTGAATACAGGCATCAAGGATGAGCAGGGCTTTCTTACAAGTTGCATAATCTATAAACAGTTGGGTCAATTCGATATCATTCATTTCGTGAGCTCCTTTTCTAATTGGTCGGCTGTTTCCATAAGTGCCAGCCATTTATCATAATCTTCTGGGTGAAACTTAGCTGCCCAACCAAAGTGCTCGCTTGCATAACACCTGATCGCTTTTACTACCAGCCTGATCTTTTCTTTCTCACTCATTTGATTAATCCTTTGCAAATAACGCTCCTGGTGATGCCACGTTTTATCATCGCCTTACGTTGGAGTTTCATGCTTGCTCCAAGTGTGCAAACGTCATTTGCTTTCCAATATTCAGTCCATTGGTGAACCATGCAGTAGCGAACCATGAACCGCTACCCCTTCCGCTTGGTGTTTCAAAATTAATCCGCTTATCCATGAATATCACTTCCAATCCGTATCTATCAAATAATCGTTGTCTCTTACTCGTTTCTAGTGTTGTCAATGGCATTAGAAACGCAAACGGTTTTCCAAGTTGATATGCGCGCTCTAAAAACTCCTGCTTATAACGGTATGGCGGATTGGTAACGATACAATACCAATAGGGTGGTTCGTATTCCATAAAATCAGAACCACCCAATATGTCAGATGAAACAGTTTTGTAACCATGCTTTGTAAGCTCTATTGCTAAATTATTATTTCCGCAGGCACATTCCCAAATAACCCATCTCTTATCAAGATATGGCAGTAACGGATTAAGCGCATATCCTGGTGTTTGAAATTCATCAGGTGAACCCTGTCGGCTTGGTGGTTTCATTCTCTCTCTCCTCTCGCTATATCCCGTTGCATTACGGGGTGTGTGATCATACCGTAAAGTCCGTCAACACCAGCTCGCGTTGAACTATTGGTTTCTCTACATAATTCGGGTCGATGCCTAACCCTTTGCAATCTGGACACGCCTTTTCGATGTTCGTGCCCGACCACCATCTGTCATTCGCAAAGTGTGCAATACCGCCCGGTGGATTTACGAATGGACCTCCAGTAGCGATATAAAGTATCATCGTGCCAATTCCGCCGCAGTTCTTACAATCACGAGCGTGCATCGGCTTAATATCCGAAAAGAACGCTGCCTTTGTCGTAGGAGCTGCTATCAGTCCCTTAAACTCTGGTGGAAAATGTTTGTCTGTCATCCTTGATTCCTCTCAATTGAATCCTGTATTCTTTTTTGATCATAATCATCAATCTGTTGCTTGATCGTTTTCGGTTGCGTTCCTACCATCTCCCCCGTGATTGCAAAGTCTATCCAGGCTGGATTGGTGATCTTGTAATTCGCCCCGTTGGTCTTATTCTTCTGGCTAACCCAGTTATCCTTAGCCTTCGTGAGCCTGCCAATCGTTTCATCCCACCCGTAATGCTGCAATAGATCCAGCACATGATCTAAATGCTGGTTATAGGTCGATGGTAGCGGATAGATATTCAATACCTGGAGTAATGCCTTTTCAACATCCTTGAATGTAAATATTTTCTTTTCCTCAGATTCAATACAATTCAATTCAGATTCAATACAATACAATACAAGGGACTCTGAGTTACTCTGAGTTACTTCGCTGTTACTACGGAGTAACTCCGTAGTAACTACAGACATACTCTGGAACGTTACGGGGGGCGTAGGAATATAGCTCTTGCCCTCTTTATCCGAACCAGTCTGATATTTCTTGAAGTTTACGATGTAAAAATAATATCCACCATCTTCCCCTATATAATCCACCACCAATCCACGTAATACAAACCATTTCAAAGCACCATTAATCTGATCTGCGGTTATATTATCTCTAAGTGGAAACATCTTTGACCTTATCCAGTTGGTCAGACATTTTCCTCTACCTTCACTATCCACTATTAATGGCAACAATACCCAACACAACCTTGTGAAATCATCGGGCATATCATTGAAATCTTCACTATCCAATAACTTTAGGTGTAACTGTCTGTATTTAGGCATCCTATCTCCTTAATGACATACCGCCGCATTCCTCCAGATAATGTGTCTTGCTTAGGGACAAGGGGAGAAACACGGCGGTATGTACATTATCTTCCTTCATCCCTAAGCATTACTATCATATCACCATTCACGCATTTGTATAGGGGTATCATAGCAATCTCCAATGGATCTTATCCAATGGGCATGTATAAAAATCCTGCTCGACCTGGTGATACCTGCTATCAATCCTGGTCACTATTTCCCATTTAGTGACGTTTTTCGTGTCCACTACAGCCAGCGCACGCCTATCAGCACTCACGATGATATAAAATGCTGGTCTCGGCTGCGCATTGTCAAACGAGTGTTTAGCGCACACGATGAAGTCTTGAAACGGCCAGTCCCTTGCAGACGTGAACGATACTTTCAGCCCTTTGACCTCGACCCGCTGTTTGTATCCATCCGTGACAATCTCTAGGTCACCGTGATCAGCATACGCTTTCCACTGCTTGTGCTCATGGGCTATCACCATCTTATTCACCGTGACCGTGTTACCCTGTGACCATAACCACCTTGCAACGAACCAGCATACATCCCCGGATTGACGGAGGTGCTGCTGAAATGCAAGGTGGTTTAGGTCGGTGAACATTTATAGTTCTCTCTCTATTTAATGGGCGGGCAGTTATCATGGCGTTTAGTTAACCTGCCGAGGACTGAAGCCATCCCTTTTACGAATTAACGCCGCCCATTCTTCCTAATATAATATATTCTTTATAGTACTGCCACTCTCTGAATATAATGTGATAACTAGCATAAATATGACAATCCAAATCCATAAATTCAGAATATTCGTTTTCCCATTCTATAAATAAGTCGGGGTAATTTTTAACAATCCATTCCTCAAACTTTATTTCATCTAATCTATCAATTTTTCCGCTCATTCTCGTTCCTCTACCAAGACAGATTCATCTATTTCCCTTATACCCAATATTTCTAATATTCTCTGTATTTTTATCCAGTCCTTTATATCCTTATCGTCCTCAACCTGTATTAGGAATACAGAAATCTCTAATGCCTCTTTTGCCAATTCAAATCTATTTTCGGCGTTTTCTAAATAGCCATCTAGTTGATTGGCAAAATCAACAACTGCTTGGGCTTCTTCAATGGTCCCATGAGGAAATTTCGTGACAATACCTTTCAGTTCAACATATTCATGTAAAATATCAATTTCATCTTTCATCGTTATTCCCTTCTACCGGGTGATACTCCAAGCATACCACCCGGCTTGTGAGGAGAATGCTTACCCGTCCTGGGTAGCCTTCTTGGGTTTTCCGCCGTAGAATATATTATTAGATATATTCACGGGTGGCAAACACTTCATTGCCGCAGGGAAAGCATTTAACGCGACTTGAATGGTTGCTTGGTCGCAGTTCTGTTGCATGATTAATGCGATAGCTTTTCCTATCTCTGCAATCGTTTCGGGTTTTGTCCCCTCTACATTAACTCCAGTTTTCATGTTATTCCTCCTTTCCTGTTTTATTCCGGTCAGCGATGATGGTCGTGATCGCCTTCAATTCAGCTTGCCTGGCTTCCAATTTCAGCGGAGTAAATTGACCCGGCTTCGGTTTCTTTAACAATTCATTCGCCATGTAGCTCAGCTTGTCCGTCTGGAGGTCGATAAGCAACTCGCCCTTGCTGTTGGTCGCCGTGTCAATATCATCGGTGGTTAGCAGATTGGCGGGTACTGTAAAGGCTGGCCCTCCAGCATCTTCGTAGCGCGGCGCATCCTCAACGTAAACCTTGTCACGTAACTTTTCCTTCGGGGGTGCCTGGGGTGTAGCAGCTTTCGGCTTCTCACCATCGGTATCCTCGTCAGCGTAGATACCAACCATGGCTGATAGACTGTACCGCCTTAGATAGGTGATGATGGTCCCGGCTGCCTGTGCCATGTTCCGCCCCTTTTCTTCGCCCAGGGGGAGCGTCATGTCGCTTGCCATCCATTGACCGCTTTCGTGCATTAGCATGGTGGTTACCGTTACGCTCATTCCGTCCGTGGATGCTGGCTGAGTAACCGCCAATCCATACTTGGCAAGGGCGGGTTTGGCTGCCTTGATAATGGAGCCGAGGTCAGCATAGTGGTTTTTCAAGAATGGATTGATTGCGTCCATCTTGGCGGCTCTAAATTCCCCCTGCGCTTTCGATAGCGCAGCCGCTAACTCGTTGATTAATTCCGATCCTCTTGGTTCCGTCATTTTATCCTCTCAATCATTTTTATTGTCTCAATTGTTGAATATGTGCGCTTATCGTTTTTATCTATTGCATACATTTCAAACGATGATAGCGCAGCATCACACAATATTTTCCCGGAAGACGGCCACATTCTTAGTAATCCACTGGTGGGTAAACAATCAATACTCCAGCCCGAAGGCGGCATAAGTCCCGGGCTTATTCTACATCTCTCCAACCAACCATCTCCATATCCCCCGATCCCGTCTACATGGATTACATCACTGCATCCCGATAGCAAACACAACGCCTCGTTATTGACACAGGCTACAAAATCCATGCAGCGATAGTATTACGTAAACCAAAATTATTATCCAGCAATCTCTCGGTTTTTACCATCGCCTCCACCGCAATCTCCACATCATCATTTGCAGCATTTAGTTGTCGCGCCAGGTTATCATGTGCAGACTTCCACTCCACTAATTCGGCGTGGAGGGCAACAAGTTGCTCAAGATACGGGTCTGCAACACAATCGCAATTCAGGCATCTGTTGTTAACCGCATGGTCGCCCGCTCTGTGACCACAATCCTTACAAATATATTCGTCGGTCATTTCAATCGCTTCTTTACTGCCAGGGTTAGGGATCATTTTGCATTCTCCATTAGTTTATAAAGAGCCACTCCAGACCAATCTCCTGAAGAGTCTTTATAACAAGTAGCGATATAAAATCCATTATTTCTAGGATATATCCCATAAGGAAGATATTCTACATTCGTTACTATGTATCTTGTATTTAATACAGTAACAACAGAGTCTACTCTTAAATCTACGTCTCCGGTTTTCCATTCTCGGTGAACCCATATGACGTTATTATATAAAGCAGCACCTCTGTTAAAACTTGGGAGCATCAGAGAACCATCCTCTTCGTTAATACCTTTATATAGAGGGAACAAAATATTACCAATCGTCATATCTCCGATATACTTTCCAGAATAATTAATATTACTATCTGCAACGGCTGGAATGGGAGGAAATGGAGTTGATGTTCGTGGATCGTTTGTTATTGTCATAGTTTCTGTCGGTGTATTTGTCGGAGTATTTGTCGGAACTATTGTCGGAGTATTTGTCGGAACTATTGTCGGAGTATGTTGCGTACCAGTAGGAGTGAAAATTTGGGTAGATGTTGGTGTATTTGGGTCAGGTGTTATCGTAGGAACATTAGTTTCAGTTTGAGTATTCAAACTTGTTGAAGTAGCAGTCTCAGTTGAAGTCGGTATACTCGTTTCTGTTGCTGTCGTAGATGTTGGTGTATTTGTTGCACTTGGAACCTCCGTATCGGTTGGTGTAGGAGTACCTTCTGTGCAGTGGCTTAATTGGAGATGTGCATCTGTTTCTCCGGTATAAGTAACATAAGCTGTTAGTTTATCATCTAAGTATCCAACGCTTTCTCCTTTCCAGTTATTCCCAGTCTTCCACATAGGATAATCAAAACCATTTACAGTCAATGTAGCGTTGGTAACATCAGGAGCAGGTGAAAGAACCCAATAACCTCCATATTGACAAGGAAGGTTTCCACCACCATTTCCATCCCAATAAATAACTCCATCTGCTTTCGCGACACTCGAAAGCAAAATAACACCAATAAGTGTAAAAACACAAGCAATAATAAGTTTTTTCATAAACTCTCCTATTTAATATTATCAAGAATAATTGGTACTGCTGTCATTTTAAGTGCAACATTAAAATAAGTATGACATGAATCGCAAAAAAACGGCGCATGACGATTTACATTATATAACGCGGGGTCATTATTCTTTACTGCCTCATCCAATGACATATTTTTCAAACTGCATTCACCGCTCTTTGATTGTGCGTAATACCATTCTCCACACTTTGGGCATGGTATTGAGATCGTGTCGTATACTCCCATATTATCCTACCTTTCAGTTACAATTGTACCATACAAGCTAATCTTGCGCAAGTCTTTCAATATACTCATACAATATTTGCTTCTTTATTTTACCCGCGTGGGCGAGTTGATGGTGTGTTCTGCATAAAAGGATAAGATTCCCTCGAACATCGCCTCCCCCTGAGCCGCGTGATTTAATATGATGTAAATCTAAGCCTCCATAGCATTCGCTATAACCATTGAGCATACATACACCATAAGCACGGATTTCGTCCATGAGCTTCGTATTAACTTCTCTATGTGGTTTTGGGTAAGGTTTCACTTGAACTCCATTTGTTTTGGAATAGAAGTCCAGTGCTTTAGCCTTGCTTCTGCAATTTTGGTATATTCCTCGGATAGTTCTACTCCGACGATTTCATCCCAACCTGCTTGATGAGCGCCGATCATTTCACTACCTGAGCCTGCAAACGGAACTAAGAGTCTTCGTGGGGAATATTCAACAGGAGGTAATATAAGTCGAGCAAGGTATTCGGTAAGGGCGAGGGGTTTAACCGTGGGATGAGAATTTCTGGATTTTGCGTGTATTCTTTCTGGTTCTTCGCATTTACAAGCTGATGGTCTGTCTGGGTTCTGCAATAAATAACCTCCACATTTAGCACATTTATCAAATCTATTATGATCTTGTTCTGATTCCTCCATCTCTTCACAACCAAGGTCACGCTCTCGCTTTGATGCTTTAGCACAGTAAAAGAAACGGGCGGCACTTCCCTCGCTTGCCTCGCATATTGTCTTTGTGCTTCCTGCAGGTGCACCCAACGAGAATCCATTGTTTGTATATTTATATGGTTTCTTCATCGCCCCGCTTGTACTATGCGGAAACCCCTCCAGCACTTCCTCACTACCATCGTGGATGAGATTAGCAGGCCAGCGACCCAAAGAACTTGGTGTACTCATCTCTCCATTACGACCTGTTCCGTTTTTGAATCCATAAATATTTCCAGTACCTCCAAGTGGCATTGGCACACTAGGCACTTCGCCTTCCACCCTACACCCATCTATGTTGAGTGCCCCAGAGCCGTATGTTACACAGTTATTTGCAATAGTACCTTCTACTGGTTTGCGAGCCACGACAATAATCTCGAACGCGGGTTTTAGAGCAGTGCCATAACCATCCCATATTTTTGCCATATCCGTAGCAGGGCAAGTTATATCGAAAGACTTTCCACTTCCATCAGCGTACCCGATACCAGTATCTCCTCTTGCGTGATTATTTAGTTTATTCGGTTGAGCGCCGCTACCTCTATTAGATATACTAATTACCTCTCTTTTCGCCCCGTTACTGCGGTCGATTTGCTTCGATATATTATGATTTTTCGGAAATCCTTGCCCATGAAGCCAGGCGATTAAATCAAATATCATAAATCCAGCGTCTTCTATCGCACAGATTAACCTATGTTGTGTCCTAGTTCCTCCAAAGGCTAAAAGGTACGCACCTGGAAGTAAGTGTTGTCCAATATCATGCCACAGTTCTGGATCAAAAGCAACAGATGAGTCCCAAACCATCCCCATAAAACCTCCCGAATGTCTCCCGTATACTCCATCTGTTCCGAATTTAGCGGGAGCGGAATCCTTTTTCCCGAAGCGTTTAGTTATGGATTCTAAATTATACGGTGGATCGCTCAGGATTGCATGGAATTTTGGGCCATCATATTTTTTTGCCCATTCTCTTATGTCTGCATTAATAATATTATACGTCATTGTTGCACTATCCCATGTTTGATGTTATAATTTACAGCATGATAACTATTATATGCTCTCAATGCGGAGTCTCCTTTGAGCGATGGGAATCTAGAATAAAATATGGGAGAGGAAAATATTGCTCTCCAAAATGTCAATACGAAGCTATAAAAAATAGACAAGGAAAGAAAGTTGAATTTATTTGTATTGCTTGTGAAAAAACATTCTTTGTTCCTAGAAGTCGTATTGGTCAAAGAAAGGGGATTGGTAAATATTGCTCCCGTAAATGCAGGGATGAGCATCGCAAGGGGGAAAATCATCCGCAATACATTAATGGAAGCGCAAGCGAACAACATGGCCCGAACTGGCACGCTCAACGCAGAAAAGCTATATCCAGAGATAGGAGAACCTGTCAAAGGTGTTATGAGTCTGGATTCAGTGTTCACCACATTGTCCCATTTCGTTTATTCGGGATTGAAAGATATATAGAAGCAAACGATTTATCCAATCTCATCACTTATTGCTCTCCATGCCACAGAATAGTAGAGGCAGAAATCCAGAGAAACGAATTGTCTTTATAGGCTTGCGCCCAAGTAAGTATATCTTCTGTGTATAGTTTATACATTAGTCCACTTCTTTAGTTTATCGAGTTCCAATCTTTTAGAGGCTTGGTCGTGCAGATAAGTATAACTTAGATCAAGTCCTATTGCAGAACGACCTAGATTTCTTGCAACGAGTAAAGTTGTCCCACTTCCAACAAATGGGTCGAGAATAATGTCGCCTGCCTTACTTCCTGCCTTGATACACGGCTCGACTAACTTTTCAGGATATGTGGCAAAATGCGCCCCCGAATAACTCTGGGTTGGGATTGTCCAGACAGAACGGAGGTTACGACCTAACGCAGGATTAGTAAACTTCCGATTGCGATACCACGAACAGGGCGGTAAATCGTATTTCGTATTATCACCCGTTGTCAATCTCCCCTTACCATTTCTCTTATCTGCTAGTGTACTATCTGCCAGCGGTTCTTTCACCGCATCCGCGTCATAGTAATACCTCGCACTTTTCGTCAATAGGAACATATACTCATGCGACTTCGTTGGTCTATCTGTCACACTCTCAGGCATCGGGTTAGGCTTGTGCCATATAATGTCCGACCTCAACCACCACCCGTCAGCCTGTAACGCAAACGCTACACGCCAGGGAATGCCAATGAGGTCTTTGGGTTTCAAACCATTGGGCACATATCCACTATTATCAGGGTCGAATAATGTTCCCTTATTTGTGCCTTGCTTTCCATTTGGATTATTTCCTCTACCACTACCAGCATAACTATCCCCTAAATTCAAAAACAATACACCATCTTTGCGTAATACACGCTTTACCTCACGAAAAACACATACAAGATTATCGACATATTCCTCAGGGGTTTTTTCTAATCCCAGTTGATCCGATAAACCATAATCACGCAAATTCCAGTAGGGAGGACTCGTAACACACATCTGAATACTCTCATCTTCCAAAGGTATCCTAAGTGCATTACTGTTTATTAGTTCTATCATAATTATCGCCTTCCCATTTTATTAAATTTCATCCGCATAACCTTCCTCTCCTTCTTGGATAGGCGTTTTTTCTTCAACGGTGGGCACACAGAACAATTACCCCTCTTATAGTGCTTATTAAGCAACTTCTCTAGTTCATCTATCTCAACGCGCATTTCCTCGCGCTCTCCAATCGTTCCCATAGCAGTATATAAATCCATCAGCTTGCTTATCTTTCTGTTAGTCCCAATAACATAAGCACATTCTTTCGCTTTACTAGGAACATGCACAACAACATCTTTCGGTACATGTTCTTCCCAATGATGACTCTTGCATATAACAATAAGATCACCAGGGTCTTCGTCACCCAGCCTATCGTATGTCCTATGGTGTACCTCTAAACTATCTATTTCCCCGCATAACTCACACTTAAAATCAGCCCTCTCTAATGCAGCGTATCTGCGCTTTCCCCATAACTCAGATTGCAAGTATTCGTAATAGTTCATTCATCCTCTATAAAACAGTCCCTCTCATGCTTTGCCGATTCTGTCTAGGAAGCAGACGTTTACATAAGAAGGACTGTTTTACCGGCAAATAAAAAACGCCTCACTTCACTAGACCACCTAAGTCTACCACATTTCCTCCACCTGTCAATACCCGCGTTCACCCAATCTTTCACTCATACCCTTTTTTACCCCACCCCTTCCTCGACCTCAAAGCAGAAAATGTTAATCTTTACGCCGAGGTGTGAGATAGTCGCGGTTTGTCCATTGGGAACGATTGCCAGCCATCCGGTTTAGATGGCTGGCTGTGATCGGGCTATGGTGTCTATGCTTTCATGGTGTCCTCGCTTTCATGGTGTTGGGTCCTTGAGGAGGGGGGGGTAGGGTTTAATCCGCTTATGTATGCATAGAATAATCAGGGATAAGCTTGTCTTTAGAGTGATTAATAATCCCGCCGTTATAATCTCTATTACCTTTGCTGTCTAATAAACAAAAGTATAGCGAAGGATAGGCTTGAGTTCTTTCATTATAAGAGTCAAGGTATAGATGTAAAGTACCGTTAATTTGACCGACTTGTCGAACGAACGATTTTAATTGACGTTTGAAATAATCTTTGGTCTTGTCGTCCCTCAGGAGGTTGATAATAATTTGCTTAACGCTGTATTCTTCAGTATCGTGATAAATAACTTTTGATTTATTCCTATAAGAATAAGCATACTCATAGATTAGGGAAGGGTCAACGATTAAGGTATTCTCAGAATCTCTTTTATAGTCCTCTTGATAAGTCCATTGATTAACTATTGATAGTTTATCCGCCAATAGATTTCCGGGGAAGGTTACGTAATGACGAATAACAGGGTTACTTGAAAGATCAGTGCAGAGGATACCATCTACCCCGAATTTTAGATGATAGTTGCCGTCATCTATAATAAGGCTCGTTTTCTCTTTTCCTAATAGACGATTGATTGCATATTCTATTTCGTTCTTTCCAATTACCCAAAAGCTTTCATATTGGTTAGGTTGATCCTTATAGGTTAATGCTATCCTTATTAAACCAGATTGGCATTTGATTAATTTTAGCGTGGAAAGATTGGTTTTCATTTTATCCTCTCATTTATACATGTTATCTATGGTTGATATGATTCCAATGAAGATTGGCCCGGCGATAAGCATTAACAAAACTAGTAAAATTAAGCCCGCTGATATCATTTGTTTAATCCTTTCAGTATTTTGTCTAGCCTAGTTTGGCGTCTGATTAATCTATCGTTGCATAATTTATAAACGGTTTGGCTAGTGACCAGTGATATGAAATTATTTTCGGCTTTAATCGCGTTTTTTGCTATTCTGGTTCTTATGGCTATTAATCTAATAACGTTGTTTGACTAAATTTTACTATTGAGCAGTGATTCCAGCATGTCAAGGTTATGGTTATAGTCGTACTCTGTTTGAGGGTTGGGCCTGTCTGTCATGTTAATAATCCATTCCAGATTCACGTGAATCAGCGCAATAATCGCAATAATAACCAGATGTAGATTCGTGTCGCATATTCCACGCGTTATATCGATGTGACCATATATAACCAGTCTTGGGAAGTGATCGGTTACAATGCTCACATCTCCAACCACCAGTCTTGACCGGTTTAATCGTCGGGTTGGTCATGTCGCATTCGCATACTATACAAGTGGTGCCACCTGTGGGAAGATAATTTACCTTAGAATTCGGACAATTTGCGACGTGCTTAATCATTTTAGAATCCTTTCATGTCTAGGGTTAAGATATAGGATCAGTATATCAAGTTACAATAGTCTTGTAAATTAAATTTATCCTTATTTAACATGACGAATGTCAATTAATTTATGACATTTGATTGCAATTTAATACAACATTTATTACAACTATATTACAACGATTTGCAATTAACTTTGCCTAGTTGGACCCATAGCCAGATTAGAACGCGTGTTCTAATTTTAGCCTATTTTGGGAGTTCCCTCATTATATATGCAATTCATAGCCCAGATTAGAACAAATGAGCTAATTACCGGTTCTTAGAACGTATGAGCTAATTATCCTGGTCATCTAACCCCCCGCGCGCTGACACACTTAAACACACACGGATTAAAACACACACACTTGAGCACACACACACTTAATCACTTAATTTATATTACACTGCACACTTAAATATAGTACGCGTATATTACATATTATCATGTAGTATATAAGCAACAAAGGAGTCAAACATGAAAACACATGATACTTTTAAGGAAGATATACCCGATTATTCTTTACCATATTTAATTAATGCCGACTCTTCTGGTTTATCACCTGAGGATATCATTGCAATCGATGATTATATGCAGAATTTTTACACTATAGCTGATGAGGTTAACGGGTTCGTGGTAATTAGTACACTCGAAGATGAATCCCACTTCACATGGAACCCCGCTTTTGGCCTAGCTTGCAATGTTATCACTTGTAATATCAGTATACTTATATAGGAGTCTACAATGGAATATAGATTAACTGAAACACAAGTAAAAGCAACGGCCATTAAATTGGCACGTCAAGCCGGATTAAGTACCGCGGTAGACTTTCACAAATATTCATTTGACGAAATGTACTTAATCTTTTTACATCGTGCCTTCGACTTGGGTATTAAGGATTATTTTGACCGATCAGATATTGCATCGTTTGCAGCACACTACTTAATAGACAAATATACACAATAGAATAGGAGTCTTAAAATGATAACACTAGAGAATGAAAAGTTAATCGATCACACCGGAACGGTTATAGATATAAGCAAATTTGACCGAATTGAACAAATCGAAGGGTTAAACGCAGCACTTGGTTTTTATTTTTTCTCACCTGATACTATGCGCTGGTTTAACTCGAAAGTGTATGATGATATCTACCAGGTTAAAGAAGGCGTATGTTTTATCACTTCGGAACGTGATGATTATTTAGACCGTCAACCCACCAGATTATACACGGTTAGAATAATGCGCTTAAATGGTCGGATTGATTTATTATCTGAATTCCAGCAATTTAACACACTTAAGCAAGCACGCGCTTTTGTGAAAGCATATATATAATATATAGCTGTCCTATCGGCTATACGGGGAAGGAGTCTACAATGAAACACACCACCGAAGGTTTAGCACGACCATGCAACGCAAACGATATATTTTTATCGGGGTCTGGTTTACAATGCGGAAATTGTCTGGCCTATGAGGAACACAATTATAAGCACTCGTATTATATCCAGGGTAATTTAAGTTATGATAAACCGCCTAAATTCTATTTTAAGATATTGGAACTTGTAACAGCAAGCGGATTATATATAACACACGATCAAATATTTAATACACTGGAATCTGCAAAAACTTATGTAAGGAGTCTAAAATGATTACAATAAAACCGAATAAAGAGGAAACAAAATTACTGAACTGGCTGAATAAAGCACGTAGCACTGATCCTATGAGAGACACTTTAAGCAGTATACAAGTAAAGAATGGTGTAACCGTAGCTGTAGACGGTTATCGTATACACTTCATACCTACACCAGAATGTATTAAAGAGTTAAACCTGGCTAAAGACACTGTGATTAAGCAAGTCTCAAAGTCTTTACACGCTGACACACTGGCTGAGTTTGACACACCCCCTCAGAATTACCCCGATATCGACCAGGTTATGCCACGCGGAAAGACTTGTTTTACAATTGGGGCAGATGCAAAATATCTTATTGACGCGCTTTCCGGGTTCAGTGGGAAGGTTGTACTAACATTCTATAGCACCAGGGAGCCGTTTACAGTTACCAGCCTGGATAATAAAGAATCAATTCAAAAAGCACTTATCATGCCTTGTATCGTAGATTAATATAAGCTAATCTATACACATGGAGGGCGCGAGCCGAATCACGCCCTCAAGTGTGCAGAATAGCACAAGAAAAGAGGATAATATGAAATTCTATATGGCAATCGATCAATACGGAAAGCATTACAACGGATTAACACACCCCCGCAAGGAACTAACCGAAAAGATAGGGTGTACGCATGTAGATAAAATGTACGTAGATACTACAAGCGGAAAATCTTATCACACTGGTTATGTTATCGGGGGATATTGGTTAAGTATCTATGAAGTTATACCAATGAGAAGGGAGTTATAACATGACACACACACCAGGACCTTGGTACGCCAAAGACAATTACGTCGAATCAGGGGAATATAGAATTCACGCGTGGCATATAGTTTGTGAGGCTGATACAAACGAAACAGCTAAATTTATTTCCGCCGCGCCAGACATGGCAATCGCACTAGAAGAATGCATTGCACTACTGGAAGAGTTTGCATACCTATCCGGGCACAAAGCACATTGGCTAGAAGAATACCCCGAATTAACCACAGCCCGCGCCGCAATCTCAAAAGCAAAAGGAATCTAACATGACTACTCATACAGCACCGACAATTAACAAACGTGAATTGACAGATGAAATTTACGATACAATCATGGGTCTAGCTGGACTAGACAACATACACCCGATCATGGACACCGAGCGTATCACCAATCAATTTGTTGACGCGCGCAAAGGAGTAATAAGCCTTGAGATTGACGACGAATTATATATAATACGCGTCTCTAAATCACGATACAACTATTTTAAGGAAGGATAATGACATGACTACTCAATGGTACAACGCAACAAAAAAAGACAGTCTTCAGGGTCTTGTCTATGATGAAGTAACGGGAGAAAATATTGCCGTTACATTTAATCCAGAAGACGGACAACTTGTATCCGCTGCACCAGACCTATTAATTGCTTGTGAATTAGCACTAGCATTAATACGGGGTGAAATATATAATGTAATCGATCCTGAAAATACAATCGTAGCACCAGCACTACGAAAAGCAATCGAAAAGGCGACACAATGATATATAAACCACGAAGTCACTCACACGCACGAAAGCACCGCTTAAATTGGTCCAGCACTGTCGAATTCATCATAGGGATTTTAGCATGGGTCTTTTTATGCGGTATTATGTCCTGGGCTATTCTAAAATCACTAGAATTATATACAAAATAGGAGACTGAAATGGAGATACTTGGAAGTATCATCGTAGCATTAGTAGGAATATGCGGGTCTTTATTACTATGTGTTCTACCTATTTTTATTATAGGTATCGTAGTATTAACCGCTTTAGGTTCTATTAACGCAGCTTTAGGAGGAAAATGACACTCGGAATTGACATGACCTCAAACGAACCAGAAAAGGGGTGGCCAGATACCACCCCTACTATTCACCCTCAGAATCATATTTTAGCCTTAGCACTTTCAGCGTGGAAAATAGCATCTCAAATGGTAGATGAGCATAGAGACTGGGATGACATTGCACGTATGCAGGAAACAGCCTCTATACTTGAGGACTTGGCAAATGAGGAATGCACCTGCACACCCAATTACGATTGTACACTATGTAAAGCTGTAGCGTCTTTGATCTACGATGAAGACTATAAGGAGTCAAAATGAACACGCAAATAAATATATTGTATGCACTCATTAATGTACTTGCGGTTATTTGTTTCATTGAATTTCGTATATTTTATAATCGCATAAAAGAACTAGAATATCACCTAAAATCATTGGATGATAGAGTGAGTGATAAATGATTAACTGGTATATTGTAAAATACTATCTTGGTAATAAGACAGGTAATACTTATAGTCTTAATATCGCTGCGCATGATGTAGAAGAGGCACGCAAACTATGTATCGTACACGCTAAATATAGACACGGCCAGAGTTATAAGATTAATATCACGTCTTCACGGGATGAAAACGAAAAAATAGTTAAAGCACCTGTCAAAAAAATACCAGAATTAGCACGGGCAATTAAATCTAATGAGGACTTAATTAAAGCTATGGAAATTATGATGAAAGGACTAAAATGAAAAAATGCACTGTTTGGTTCTGTAACAGACCGTATTACGCAAAAGGACACTGCCATACACACTGGACAGCACAAAGACGCTATGGTTCTCCCTATGGAAGACACAAAGAGCCTTTTGAAAGAATTGAGGAACTCATTGATAAATCAAGAAGGATAGCAACTTACATAACAAACATAGAGCCTGAAGTCGCACCCAAACTTGTAGTAGATGCCTATTCTATCCTGGAGTTAACTAAATGATTACACGCTGTAGGGAATGCGGATCGGATGTAGAAACAAAAGCATTTCATTCTGTTATATGTGAGGAATGCAAGGAAGAAAACAGAAGAATAAGAGACCATGCACGCTATCTTAAACGTAGAGTATTAAGCATGGACCCGGACGCACTTCTTATTGTGAATGACCCAGACCCTTTTGGATTTCACAAAGGCGCAGTTATAAACAGATACGAAATAGTCTGCATGTGCAGGAAGAAATACCAGAGTTTTACACTAGGGACAATACTTAAAGACTTTAGAGGACAGCACTTCGAAGTTATAGGTCTTCCAGACGGGAATCAGAAGTTAATTAGACACGGCACATAGCAGAGGTTCTATGTGCCGTGTTGAGAATGTAAGGAGACTAGAATCATTCTCGTATTTATTATATCACACCTCGCGTCGAATCGTCAATGTTATTTCATTTATCTCTAATAACACTTCCCCAATCCTAACTCTTACACTTGTGGGAAGATTGATCCTGTCAAGAACACTTCTTAAGTCATCTACAACATGATCTAACTTAGCTAATAGCACTGCCTTATATTTACCACTTTCCTCAAGCTCTTCATCAGCACTTCCGGTTTCAGCACTTCCGGTTTCAGATTTTTCTGGACGTACATTCGGTTCTTCACCAATCGTTTTATAATATAAATTCCGCACTGCCTCAGATGTTAGTTGTGGATTGTCCTCAGCTAGTTTTAACATCAATTCCCAGTCTTTTACCCACCGCGCTACAACATATACACTGTATGGGATGTTGTATTTAGCACGGGTTATTGGGGAGAAAAATCTTGAGTTTTCATAATAACTGCGTACAGTCCTGGCTGCCCTATGGCAAAAATAACCCACCGCATAGAATATATCTGTATTCGATACTAACTTACCCAGTTCAGCACTTCTTTCTCTGTTTACTGAATTAATTAAAGTGTCCGTTATATCTCCAATCTGCCAAAAACACGAAGAGAGAGTCGAATCTAATGCCATTAACTGGTCTTGATACTCAGACGGGACTAAATCGTTTATCGAGACCTTGCGCAAGTAAGGTAAAATACTGCCGGCTTCCCTGGTTGGGTCAAACTCCCCTGATTCAAGGACAGATTTTACTACTTCATCCGTGTCCGTAGTTGAAATAATATCGTCAAGATTAAGCATTTTATCCATTAAATCTTCTCCATTCCCTGACACCATAACACACCACTTAACACCCATATTATAGCCTTTGCTTCATCTGGACGCAATAGAAGTATCGAAGGTTCAGGCATTTCATCGTTGCATACTCTTAAGTATATCGTATCCGTAGGATGTCCGGTAACTCTTCCAGATTCAATATAACAATTCGAGTATTCCTGCCTCCCCACAGGAGAACACTTAACATTATATCCATGACACACTACACTGAAATCTTTCTTTTTCTTCATACATCGAACCCTAGTTGACTATTCATAAAATGCTCCCAGGATTCCATCGCCCTTAAACACGTTACTACATCGTCCTCGAATCCAAACTTACCCATCCACTTACCAGTGTCTTGATCTCGATGCACGTCAGCCCATTTTGTCATGGCCCACCACATCTCGTCACTTAATTCTTTTGCACTTATAGCACCTGCCATTGGTTTATTGAGTAAATCCCTGAAAATCCATGCGAGCACAGTTCTTCTGCGGTCATTTGCAATACTCATATCCGCATCTAGTTTTAACGCATAGTTCATCAAACCTGTTATTGTGCCTCTCTCTCCAGCACTTGGAATAGCACATCCATTCAATGGTGGTACATGGTTCATCCAAGACAAGATTTCCTGCTTTACTTCTTCAGCGTTCATTTATCACTCCAAGCCTCCTCGGTTAGATTATAATCTCTTACCTCAGCATCTATCATTCTATTGTACTGAGGGTCAAAGCTTGTCCAGATCAACCACGGGCTGTCCCCCAGTCTTTGTTTTAATATACATAGTAACATTTGATTTCTGCCCTGCACTATCATTTTACCAAATGTTTCACCCTCTTTCTTATACTTTATCGGGCGCACTACTGAAAGAATCTTATCGCTGGTTTGTTCTACGCTCGAAGACCATTGCCCATCTGCTAGTTCTGGAATAGCAGGGTCTCTATCATCCACTTCTCTTCTCGCTTGAACTCCACAAACAACTGGACACGCAAACATCAACGCCATATCTTTTAACTTATTAAGGTTCTCATCTATACCAATAACCTTACTTTCTGGACTTCCTTCAAACGGAATTCTCTGCAAATAATCCACAAATATCATGTCTATTTTAAGGTCTCTTTTACCCTGCTCTTCCCAATTTTCTACACGCGTTAAAGATTCGGATATATTGGTAAGATTAATACGAGGTCTTTTCTTGCGTCTTTCAATTGAGTGTCCCATAAGCCATAAATTTAACGTAGAACGCCTTACCCCATAGTTTCTTACTAATTCTATCTGGTCTTTATCAAGATGCCCTCTAGCCATAATATCTACTGGTATACCTGTTTCTGAGGCAACGTGGAAAGCGTAGAGTTCTTCCACTGATTGCTCCAGAGTTAAAAATACCACAACACGGTCGTCTATATTTCTGTCTTGCAACCACTTTGCCCTTGATCTCGCCCAGTACATCGAAACCGCGCTCTTTCCTGCACCAGGTCTTCCAATGATTGTTAGTAACTCACCTGGTAATAAAGGAAGTAGTTTCTCGTCCATCGCAGGAAGATAGAACGGTATCCCTTCGGTTTTATTCGAGGCACGCGCTTCTATATATGCTGTACCGGCTCTTGCTACTTGTGCAGGTGAAAAGATAATATCTAATGGATCAGTCATCATACATCCAGAAGAGAATGATACTTAGGCTTACCTTGCTTTATAGTTCCACTTATTCCCTGACGTTTCATACCAGCTTTACCACGCGCAGACTTCACTAAACTAGCAGGACTTGTCACACGAAAAGGTGCAAGACCTCCCTGCATCTCTCCCTCGTATTCCTTGCGCATTTCAATTAATAGATCACTACCATACTCACCACAGGCATCCATTAATTCACGCAAAGATGTTATCCAGAATGAAAACTCACTACGTTCTCTTTGTTTGTGAGGTCTAATAGGTGGTTTTATCTTATATAACGTACAGAACTTTTCTGCATAAGGTCTTATATCCTCTGGAAATTGTTCGTATCCAGATGATTTACTCGCTAAAGATGCAAAAAACGCATCCTCTGTTTCCTTATTCAATTGTTCTAAAGTTCGTTTGGGTTGTTTCGTTTGGATAATATCAGTTATAACTTTTGTGAGTTCCATATCCAGGACTACATTATCAATTCCATACTTGGCAAGCGTTTCAGTAATCGCCAATCGGATTCCTCGTGTCATAGTTTGTGTCATACATTCTCCTTCCGTATTAGGGAATAGAACTGCCCTTGCTATCTAGTAGCATTAAGTATACTATATTGTTTGTTAACCGTATTCGTTAACCTTTCTCTGGTGAACTTAAACAGTTCTCCCAGGGCAGCCCTGGCGACTCCTTCGAAAAACAAGTTCAAAAAAAAAATAAACCAAGCAAGAAAGAACTTGAGTTTCTCACTCCTTTCAGAGTGGGAGTCGGTTCAACCATCTTTTCGCTAATCCCTATTAGGGACGAACCTCGCTGTTCCCTGCTTTGTCCGAGGCGCATATAAAATGTCTTGAGGTTAAACCAGTCGTTGTCTACGACAGTAACAGTTGGAGCAGTTTCTGCCTAGAGAGTTTCCTCTCAGTTCGTATGTATCCTCGCCTATCCGCTCCGCCTATGAGCAAGGAATTGATAATATAAGTGCGCCCAACATGTTTTTACTTCTAGGTAGAGACAGTGTTCGGGCGCACTTGCTATCAGCCGAGGCTGTTATAGCTGTAAATAAAAACACTATCTGTACCTAGAATCATCCATATTATATCACATTACTGACTGGGTGCAAGTAAAGCCAGTAAACAGCACAGCCCCACAAAAAGAACTAAAACAACGCTGATCGTAGATACTGTAATGAATATCATTTATCTCCTTTTTATATTTTCCTGATGGTGCAAGATGGATCGCCTTCTTTGCGCATGAATAGAACCTCTGGATGACCAACTGCATATCCATCCATTTTACTAGTATCCCAAGTCACGCGTCCTTTTACATAAATACCCTGGTAGTATTTCCCTTTTACTGAAACACCCATAGTTAATACGTCAGATTTAATTTCCTCGGTCAGTTTCTTAATGTTCTCATCAACTGCTTCAGCCTTACCGGAAAACTCAACTTCGATCTCAGCCTTACGCTGGGCAATAGCAGCATAAATATCTTTTGTTTTCGCCTCTACATTGGCTTGTATTTCAGCTTTGACCGCACGGATACATTGTGCTATTTCTGCCTCATTTTTTGTTTGATGCTCTATAATCTCGGCGCGTTGTCTATCAATTTCTGCAAGCGCAGTTTTTATTTCGTCAGGGACGACAATCAATGCCAGTTTCTTTTCGGTCTTTTCTTTGAGTAATTCTAAGGTTGGATAAAATGTTTCTTCCACCTCACTCATTTTCTTCATGCCCTCAGCAACAATTTCTTCGACTTCGGATGGTATTTTAACCTCGTCAAGTAACGCACGTTTTTCGATTTCAATCGAGTCGCGCTGAGACTGAAATTCTGCTAACTGATCTAACTTTTCATTTGTTTCCATTTATCTCCTTTTTTAAATCCATTTATGATTTTCTTGATCGTATCCCTTAACAGGATGATTGCGCCCCGGCTTTGGTTTGTGTTTGGTAATTCCACTCGGTTTTATATTTTTATGACTGAACACCCAATCATGTTTTGAAGATTTACTGAGGTTTGGAAATAAAGATAAAAATGCGGCTATACTTAGTTTACTCATTGGTCTCCTTTTTTATTTGTAACCATAAATTGACATTTTTTGTCAAATCTTTTTCAGGTAAGTTAGTCTTTGGCAAGGCTCGGGGCATTTCACCTGCTCCTATACCCCGATAGTTTTAATTTTGGCAGGACACCTTGCCACGCAACCTACGGCACATTCGTGCTTTCAGTTGGGCTATTCCTATGCGTGTTACATCCCTATGTAATAGCGAAGCAGTCCCATCGCGCTCGGTTGCTAGTCCCTTACCTTTGTCTGGTTGTAATATAGGATTACTTCGCCTAGCGCCAAACAAATAGAGCGCATAAAATGGGCGGTCAGGATTCGAACCTGATGTGGGCTTTTCACCAGAAGTGTTCCCTTTATTTAGACAATGCGACGATTAGTATTGTTCATACATTACGGTTCTGCCTGTGTGTTCCCAACCACACCGCCGCCCATAGATCATTTCTTTGTCTTGCATGGCTTCTTTTTTTTAGCCATAGTTGCCTCCTGTTACAATTGTACCTGAACTGCTTGTATTAGTCAATGATTTATCTATTCTTTCCGTGGCTCTTTGCATTGGTTTATTGCAAGTTTTACAAATCCACACACCGTTCACAAGAATAAAATCCTGACGCTCGTAGCAATTTACGCAATAAGAAAACTTAATATCTTCCATAACATCTCCTAGTGATTTTTCCAGTTACATTCTGTCTCGTATCTGAATGGGTATTTTCCTTTCTCCCCCCTCAACACAGCTTTGATATATCTTCGACGCGCTTTGGCTAACTGCCTTTTCCAGAACCTTCCGATCCCCTCTCCCGACCATCGTACTTTCCAACTCTCGTCGAACTCCTTCATCGTCTAATCCTCCTGCAAAATTAAGCCTTTCTAAGTCTGCAATATCTGGGGTTTCACAACGAAGCCATAACCCTAACTGAACTCTAGCAGTACAATCTATTACAAATGGACAATCATAACAAACACTTGAATCGTTATCATGTCTTATTCTGGGACTGCACTCCGAACATATATAACCTATTTTATTCCTCGCGTTTCGTCTTAATAGTTTTCCGCAGCCTCCACATTCTGCTTTGAACATCATTTTTTTACTAGGATGTTTACCGTAAATCGGTTTTATGTAATCAATCATCAGTTTCAACCAATGTAAATTCTGGGTGATTATTTTTAAGCCAATCAATTGCTTCTTGCTTGGTTTCCCAAGTCCTCAAGAATCTATGTTCATCGTAAAACGTTTCTGTTCCTCTTGCTAAACACCAATACTCGTGCCTGGTATTATAGATCGCAGTAACAAAAATTCCACTCATAACTTCACTGCTTGTTTCTTCAAAGCGTTCCATTCATTCTGATCCATTCCATAATATATAAACGCATCATCTACCTTTACTGGGCACTCCATCACCCTTGCGTTCTTTCCTATTTCTTTAGCAAATAATATTGGTTGAGGTGTCCAGCTATTTGAATCAGGTGGCTGTTCATAACAGTCTGGGTCGAATAAAATATACACTCTTCCACAATCCTTTACTGCTTCTAATATTCCACAACTTCTCCAGTCTGTTTTACTGGGTACTGCTAATACAGTAGTCTTATTTTCCCCCCATATCTTAGTGACCATTCCTTTCTTCGCCCCCTCGCAAATAATAACTTGGTCGCCTATCTTTAATGACGGTGTTGTCATATAGTATGAAGTTCCAAGGTCAGACTCAAACCTGTACCTATCCTTGGGATTATCAGGATCACATAACCTATATTGTATAGTCCGAAATACAAAGCCGTAAATAAAGTATGGGATGGTGTAAGCTGGGCTGTGAAGTAGCCCATTAATACTTTGGTAAATTTTATCTGGTGTGTAACCAAGCTTAAGGTAATCTTGCCACTCTGAGGGGATGCCATTGTCAGTCCACCACTTCCTTTCATCTATCCCTAGTCTATCGTGTAGCTCATTCCACAATTCAGTTGTACTAAACTGTGCTAATTTAACTCTGCGTTCTTCCTTGTGTCTTTCCTCTGCTTCTTTGGCTTGTCTTTCTAATAAAGCGAGTGTAGCAGGGTCTACCTCTCGTCCATCTCTCTGCCCAGGCCACCATTTCGTCCCGCATTTTCTACAGAACCCAAAGGCAAAGTCCATCCCTTTTCTACCTGGTAAAAACATAACGAACCTGTCAGAAAATTCTCCATCAGAATGTATCCCACCCCCACACCTAGGGCAACTTGAAGAATATTCGTACTGACCTTTGCGGTGGACAAAGTTTACTCTACCAGACAATTCAGCGAACTCAGAAGGAAGCGTATCTTCTCTCATAGAATCATAACTTTGCCTCGACAGCAACCACCGCGCCTCTCTATTTTGAACCCATCTACCTCTTGTATTTTATCATCACAATCTTTTGGATTTATCCACACTCTTCGAGGCTCGCCATACAGAGTCCTGTAATAATCAATCGCTGCCTTAATAGATAACTCTACGTTCAGTTTGTTCAGGTCAGCGATTATAACAGTCCTGGATTGGATTAACTGTGGGTCCATATGTCTCCTTGGGGAATGTAATTCTATCACATAGATTAAATAACTGGAAGTGTAGGAACATTAGAATACTTGACATCTATTGCTATTGTGGTACAATTGCACCATACACTAGGAGGTGTAATCATGGACGATAAGACCAGCACGGTAAAGTCCGTAACAATCGATAACCCTGAACAGGCATCGACCAATTTTTATTGGACCTATGAAACTCAATCTCAAGTCTTTAATCTTCAGACTACGATCAGAGGGATACTGAGTTTAGAACAAGTCCAAGCCCATATCAAATCTGCATTAGAAGCAACGGCTCACATTCATTCTTTGGGTGGTTTAGCGAAACAGGTAGGAAAGAATGCATACGAAACACCTGCGGCTACTCTTCCTGTGCCAACTCTAGTTGATGCTATTGTAACTGAGATGGCTAATGTTCCAGCATCAGAGGGTGTTGTTTCAACCCAAAGTGACTTCTACGATACCGAGAAACTGTTAGTAACTTTAACAAATGGGAAGAAGTATTACAGAGTGAAGGGTGGAATGTGGATGAAATACGGAGTGACCGTCTGGGATGAAGTATTAGTACAGGCCGGCATCCCAGTTGGGAAACTTGAGGGCAAAGAGTACGACCTCAAGGGTTACAAAGCCACTTTTATCAGGAAGGCTGACGGGAAGCCTGATAAAGTGACCAAATTGGAGAAAGTCGCCTAGTATAAAATGATCCGATGCTGGGGCGGCGATGGCGACTAAGCCGCCCCAAGGAGACTATATGAAATATTACAAGGTACTAGACAACAATCATTCGTGCGTAGGTAGTGATATGGATTGGACACCATACCTACCTAAAGATGGTCAACCTGGTCTATGGACACCAAAGATAGCGGGCAAGTTGGTGTTGTGCAACAAAGGCTACCATCTGACGTATGCAGCTCACTTACTAACTTGGTGTCAAGGAAATCAGTTATTTGAGGCTGAAACGAAGGGGAAGATATTGGTCGGGGATGATAAGGTTGCTTGCAGACAGGTAAGGTTATTGCGCCAGGTCGAGACATGGAACGATAAGAACCTGAGACTGTTCGCTTGCTGGTGTGTTCGTCAGATATGGCACTTATTGACTGATGAACGAAGCCGTAACGCTGTTGTTGTGGCTGAGAAATATGCCAATGGACTTGCAACTGATGACGAGTTGGCTGCGGCAAGGGCTGCGGCATGGGATGCGGCATGGGGTGCGGCATGGGATGCGGCAAGGGCTACGGCATGGGGTGCGGCATGGGATGCGGCAAGGGCTGCGGCATGGGGTGCGGCATGGGATGCGGCAAGGGCTGCGGCATGGGGTGCGGCATGGGGTGCGGCATGGGATGCGGCAAGGGCTGCGGCATGGGGTGCGGCATGGGATGCGGCTGCTCAATCGAAGCACTTAATTGAGATGCTGGGATTAGAGTAAAAAAGAAAAGGAGACTATAATGTACCGAC
>Ga0315288_10000092_pt1 | contig 93825 bp, 136 predicted proteins | sample YL17G11_20_MG_FD_203454 | JGI IMG/M metagenome (GOLD analysis project Ga0315288, IMG submission 203454) | Sediment microbial communities from Yellowstone Lake, YNP, Wyoming, USA - YL17G11_20 | ecosystem: Environmental > Aquatic > Freshwater > Lake > Sediment | place: USA: Wyoming | collected... | reverse complement strand
CACCATCAACCCGCCCACCATCTTCGAGTTCGACATCAATGGTGGCGGCGTCACTCCTGGGAACGTCGCGGTCGTCTACACGGGCGTCGAGACGGCGGCGGCGATGGCTGCGCTCATCCAGACCGCCATCAACGGAGTCGGTGCGGCTCTGAAGGTGACTGCGGCTGCTCCGGTTGTTGCGCTGGTCGGTCTGACCAACGACAACGTGGGCGCGCAGGGCAACATCCTCCTCACCCAAACCGGCACCACCGGGCTGACCCTCGCGGGCATGTTGGGAGGCGCAGGCGGCTTCTCGCCGGACTCCGTGGACGTGAAGTTCTACTCGGTCGCCATCGGCGCGGACCTGTCCACCTCCGTTGCGTACACCTGGGAAGCGCTCAACGCGGGTGCGGTGGACCTCGCCTACGGCTACCGCAAGCGCCTCGACAACTTCGGGGACACCGACCTCCGCGTGACGATGAGCCAGGGGCTCGCCACCGACGCGGACTTGCGGCAGGACGTGGAGGACATCAGGACCACCGTTGGGACGGTGGACGGCGACACCTCGCTGAACGGCTACCTGACCAACCTGACCAACTACTTCCCGTTCGTCAACCTGCCCGACGCGACCCCGAGCGTCGTCGAAGCGTTCAACACCCTGAACGCGCAGATTGGCGACCGAGCCTACATCGACCCCGGCAAGACGAACGTGGGTCTGGTGCCTGGCGAGGTCATCACCGCCAGCATCCAGAAGCTCGCGGACGCCATCGCGGCGTCCAACGTGGTCCGCACCATCGAGCGGCTGTCCATCACCGCCCCGGCGGGCGTCAGCCACCTGCTGCCGGGCGGCATCAGCTACACTCTCGACGGCACCGACAACGGGAAGAACCTGTGGGTCTACTGGCGCGGCGTCCTCCGGCACCCCGGCACCCTGGCGAGCTTCGCCGGGAACGAGTACGCCGAGACGGACACCACCCACATCACCCCGTACAGCGAAGTGAAGAACAAGGAAATCTTCGACTTCTTCGCGCTTCAGTGACAGTAGCCGGGTGGGGCGGTAGAGTCTGACCGCCCATGATGCCCCCCAAGGCCGACACCACCGTCTCCGAGGTGCCTTCCCCTCTGATGCGGTGGTGCCGGTCCGGGCATCGAGCCCCAGAGCTGTTTCGGCTGGACGGCAGGGAGCCGACCCCGACGCGGTTCTTCCGCGTCGAGAGCGACAAGGACGTGAGCGTGGAAGGCATCTACTGCGAGCCCTGCCTCATCCTGGCGGGGTATCTCGCGCGAAAGCAGGGGGTACAGCATGGAAGCGGGTGAATCTCAGGTCAAGCTGCGGCAGCGGATGACGGACCTCCTCCGGATGGGCGTTGTGGACGAGAAGGGGCACGGCGTCCTCCAGAGCGTGCTGATGCAGCTCTACAACGACTGCGAGCGGCAGCGGCAGGCGTGCATGAACCAGGCGGACAGCTTCAGGGCGCAGGCGAAGATGGCCGAGGGGCAGGCCAACGGGTTCGCGGCGGTCAGCTCCATCGTCTACAACACCATCAACGGCTTCGTGGTGCAGGCGGAGCGAGCGGCCATCGAGTCGGCGGAGCGCGCCAAGGAGCGCGAGGAAGCCGCCAGGGTCGCCGGGCAGCCGCAGGGTGAGGCGGCGCAGCCTGTCGTGTCCGTCGAGACGACCAAAGGGCGGAAGCCGCGAGCCAAGAAGGAGTAGCCCGTGGGCATCTCGAAGTCCGACATCGTTGACGTGGACTTCGTAGATGCGCCCGAGCTGAAGTCTCCCGGCGGCGCGGGTGCGACCGTCAACTTCACCACCACCGTCGTCTCGACGACATCGGGAACGCAGACGGTGGTGGTGAACCTCGCCGCGGACGGGGGAGGAATCCGCGACAGCATGGACCACCCCGTCGAGGCGGGCGACCTCGTGGTGCTCTCCGGCACGAGCGGCGGGCTTGGGGACGGCACCTTCCACGTCGCCTCGGTGGTGGGCAACACGACCTTCACCGTGGTCGAAACCATCGGCACCTCGACCGGCGGCGCGGCGTCGTTCAAGTTCGACGCGGGGGCGCTGGACGTGGGGGTGAACACGGCGGGCTTCGCGCACTCGTCGAGCACCACCGTTCAAGGAGCGCTCGCAGACCTCGACGCGGCCATTGGTGGGACGTTCGTTCGGGTCGTCATTCAGCGCAACGGCAGCTTCGTCGTCACCACCACGGGTGACCTCGTGTACCAGCTCTAGGAGAACCGCATGGGTTTCCACAACGCGCTCATCCTCTACGACATCCACCAGCCCTACGCTTGGGGCTACGCCAACGCTGGAATCAGGAACGCCGCGACGGGCTTCGTCTCGGCGGACGTGGGGAAGATTGCCAGGCAGGTAGACGACAACTCCCTCTGGCTGCTGACCTACGACGTGACTCCGACGTGGCTGCAACTGACGGGGCAGTACCGGAAGACGGACTTCGCGGAAATCATTGCCGACACGACGACGACCTCCACGTCCTTCGTGGACCTGCTGACCGTGGCCATCACCACGACCGCGAACGGCTCGTTGGTCATCGAGGCGGCGGCGAGCGGGGACAACGCCTCGACCGCCATCACCAAGTACCGGCTCACCGTCGATGGCGTTCAGGTTGCGGCGGCGGCGGTGCAATCTGGGGCTTCCATCTGGAACACCGCTGCGCTGATGAAGAAGTACGCGGTGGCCGCGGGGGCGCACACCGTCAAACTCCAGTGGCTCGTGAGCGCAGGCACGGGTCGCATCCGGCCCGTCACGGCTCCGAACAGTGACTACGCCTCGCTGGTGGTCAAGGAGGTTGGCGCATGACGAACCGACCCTACGAGAAGGACCACGCGGTTGACGCCGGGGTGCTGACGCTCGCAATCGTGGGGGTGGGGCTGCCTCAGTACCCGAACGACGGGGCGCGGTTCTACGGCGTCTCCTGCATCGACAACGACGCCCATCACGTTACCGTCCACTGCTTCGACGACCTGACCGAAGGAGAGGGCGGCATCATCGACACGGTGGTAGGAGCGCAGTAGCCCGAGGTGTGCTAGAAGGCGAGGGGGTCAAGGAGCGAAGCGTGGTCATCGACCTCATCGGGCTGCTGGAGGACGGCGCAGCGCAGCGCGCGGGAGCGCCGACCAACGCGCGCACCACCATCCGAATTACCAAGGGCGAGGACTTCACCATCCGGCTGACCGTGTTCGACCCGGCGCGGCACCTCGTCACGCTGTCCGGCGGCTCCCTGGTGATGACCGCCAAGACCTCCAGCCTCGACTCGCAGGCGGCGTTCTCCCTCGTCGCGGAGTTCGCGGGCGTCTGTGCCACCTTTACCGGCACCCCGGCGACGACCAAGAGGCTCGACCCGCGCCGGTACGTCTTCGACATCTGGTACACCGACGTGGGCCACAAGCGCTGGCCGGTGGTGCCCCTCTCGACTCTGCTCTTGGAGCCCACTTCCACCCCGGTCCCGTGATATGCCCTACCCCCTCGGAGGAAACATGAAGAAGCTCATCCCCTTGCTGGCGCTGCTCGCCTCGGTTTCGGCGCTGGCGCAAGTCCCCGGCACGAGCACGACGCAGGACTTGGAGTTCTGGATTGACCCCGCGAAGGGCACGGACGGGTACAACTGCGTCCACCTGGAGACGCCCTGCAAGACCATCCAGGGAGCCCTCGGGCACGTCCCGCAGACCATCGACCACAACGTCATCGTGAACCTGATGCCCGGCACCTACCGGGACGGCGCGAACGTGGGCGGGTTCAACGTCAACTCGGGTGGCTCGCTGCGGCTGCGCGGCTACTACCTGAAGGCGACCGTCACCGGGCGGAACACCGGCACGGCGACCGGCGGAACCGCGGGCAGCGTGACCGTGAACGGCACCCTCATTGACACGGGCGGCGGCTGGGGCACCAACGCCCTCGCAGGCAAGGTGGTCGAGATTCTGAAGGGCACGGGCGTCGGGCAGCTCGGGGCCATCGTCTCCAACACCGCGACGACCATCACCATCCAAGGACCGTGGACCGCCCCGAACAGCACCTCGACCTACGCCATTCAGGACTGGAGCGCGAACGTCATTGGCTCGGCGGCGACCGGCGCGACGATGCTCTCCGCCACGGTGCCGCTGACCATCGAGCGGATTCGCTTCTCGGCCAACTCCGTCGCCACCGGCATCAGCGTCTACAACATCGTGCCCAATCAGCAGGCGGCCATCACCGGCTGCCGGTTCGACTCCTCCAACTCCACCGCGCAGGTGCAGGTCGGCTACGGGAGCCGGGCGCTGGTTCAGCAGAGCATCTTCTCCACCGTCCCGCGGGCCATCAACGTCGTGCAGGGCGGCGTCGTGCAGCTCGCCGGGGACCTGATGCTCTCCACGCCGAACGAGCTGAACGTGGACGGGTTCACCCTCTCGATGGCGACCCTTCGGACGCTGACCCCGAGGAACTACCTCGACCGGACGACCACCTCACGCATCTACGAGCCGGGCGTGGCGATGAGCGTCCTGGCCCCCGGAGCCGAAGTCGGCAACATGACCCGGTTCCCCGTAGGCACGGCGGCGCAGCGCCCCGACGCAGGGACTGCCACCACCGGAGCAACCTTCGCCAACCTCACGACCGGCACCTTCCAGGGCTCCAACGGGAGCGCCTGGTACAACTTCCTGGTCGGCGCGGAGGACGCGGGACCGTTCGGCGTGACGGGCGTGACTGCCACCGGGCCGATGCACAGCTCAGGCGGCACCACCCCTAACATCTCCAGCGACTACGCGGGAGCGAACGACGCAGGCATCCTGAGCGTTCCCGACTGGACCGCCTTCAACCGAAAGCTCGCCGCGACCTCCGCCGACGTGCAGCTCTACGTTGACCCGACCGGCAACGACCTCGGAAGCTGCACGGCAGTCGGGACCGGGGCGTGCGCGACCATCCAAGGAGCCATCGACAAGCTGCCGGTGCGAATTCAGCACAACGTCGCCATCAACGTCGCGGCGGGGAACTACGGCAACTTCCGCGCGCTCTCGCGCACGCAGGCCAAGCCGGGCTCCGGCGGAGGGCAGGGAGTCGGCGGCGTCTTCCTCAACGGGGCGATGGTGGACGCGACCCTCTCGACCGGCTCAGCTACCGGGACTGCCTCGGGCGGCACGACGGGCGGCAGCAACCCGCTCCTGTTCGGAACGCTGGTGGACGCCACGCAGACCTGGACGCCGGGAGAGCTGGTCGGGTACGTCCTGAACATCACCGCCGGAGCCGGGCACTCCTACTTCAGCTTCCCCATCGTGGCAAACGACGCGACCAGCGTGACCGTCGCTACCATCTTCTACGGCGGAGCGCCGGACGGGACTTCGACCTACGCCATCCAGGACTGGGGCGTCGTCATCAACTCGACCCCGGTGAACCCCGGCTGGAACGCACTGGTGTCAGGGATGGACAACTTCATCGTCACCGGCATCAAGTTCAATGCGAGCGCCAACTACGGGCTGGTCATCGAGAATGGCGCTTCGGCGAGCTGCACCAACTGCGCGTTCGGGTCGGCCATCAACTACTTCCAGGTCTACGACACGAGCAACCACACCATGTCGCTCACCGGGTCGGTGCTCAACAATACCGGGTACTACGGCATCCTGGCATCTGGCCCCAGCTTGGCGCTCTACGTCACCAACTCGCTGTTCACCGGCACGGCGACCGCGCTCTCCCTGAACGCCGGGCAGCTTGGGATGTTCACGAACTGGATTTCCCCGACGACCTACGACAGCGTGGACCTCGGCTCGATGGTGGACTCCGCCATCTTCAACACCTTCTTCCAGGGCGCGGGCGGGACGTGCCTCAACATGAAGGGTGGGCTCAGCTACGGCGGGGAGAGCGCGCTCGGAACGCTGAACCTCGGGAGCGATGAGATGAACAACTGCGCCCTCGCGCTGGATGTCTGGGGGCACTCGACCGTCACCGCCAGCGCGCTCCAGGGCTCCGGCAACGGGCTCGGGATGCGGGTCTTCCAAGGCGGCACGGTGGCGCTCAGCGGGAACAGCACCATCACCGCGACCGGGAACGAGATTGTCCTGGGCTACGAGAACTACACCATCGCGTACCTGCGCTCCATCGAGGACATCAGCATCTTCGACTTGGAGACGGGTAGCCGCATCTACCAGCAGTAGCGAGGAGAGCCATGAAGACCACTCAAATTGCAGCCGTCGTCGCCTGCCTCCTCGCCGCAGGAGCGCTCGCGGCGTCACAGCAGGGCAAGGTGCTCGTCCTCGACAAGCGGCACGGACCGCCGGGCGGGACCAACGACAAGAGCGGCGGGCTCTACTACGACCTCGACCAGAACTACGCGCAGACGTACCGTGCAGGGCGCTGGAGCGCGGTGTCCGAGCAGACCGGCGGAGGCGTCACCTACTTCGTCAGCGCGGACGGCGGCTCCGACGCCAACGACTGCGCGGGCTGGGGAACCCCGTGCGCGACCATTCAGGGAGCGGTGATGAAGATTCCCACCAACGTCTGCCACAACGTCAACATCGACGTGGACGTGGGCGAGTACCCTCCGGTCGTCATGGACGGGTTCAACCAGTGCTCCCACCTCAACAGCGTCATCAACGTCTACGGCACCCCAATCACCTCCACGCTTGGCTCCGGCGCAGCGACAGGTGATGTCGTCTCGGCGGACCCCGGCGGCGGTTGGGATGGCGGCTGGATGATTGCTGACGGCGGCTGGTCCGACGATTCGCTGGTCGGGAAGTTCCTCGCCATCGACGGCGACCCGGACGGCTACCCCATCATCGGCAACAACGCGAGCCAGGTCTGGGTGGCGGGCTACTGGGGCGTCAACTCCGGCACGACCTTCACCATCAAGGAGCCGGGCACCGTCATCGACGCGGGCGCAGGCACCGGGTACGGGGCGTACATCACGGCAGGTGGGGCGTGGATTGACATCGCGTTCGCTGGGTCGAACGCGGGCGTCTACGTCAACACGCCGAACCGCGTCCAGTTCGTCAACGACACGTTCAGGGTGGACCCTGCGTACAACAACCTCCTCTACTCCGAGTTCAACACCAACATCTCCCTGTACCGCGACCTCTTCAACCCGGCGGGGTACTCCAGCATCTACATCGAGGACACCTCGAAGGGCTACCTGTCCGTCACCAACACGGCCTTCTTGGGAAACGGGGCAGCCGTCTATAACCTTGGCGCGGTCAAGACCAACGTCTACAACTCCTTCGCGCACACCACGGCGGGCTCGGACGTGTTCTCGTTCGGTGGCGCTCCGAAGCAGGCCAACGTGATTGGGGTTGCGGTCGTCTGCTCCACGACTCCCCCCTACCGAGCGTTCAGCGCCGACCAACCGGGCAACGTAGTCACCCTCGACTGGGTTTCGAGCCAGGATTGCTACGCGAACTACGCCCCGTCGAACGGCTCGACATTCCACCTCTGCCGTCACGATATGGCGGACTGCCTCACCCACTTCACGCCGTTCGGTCCGAGCAGCGCGCGTATTTCTTACTGCGGCTACGCCAACCCCAACTCGACGAGCTGCGACGGCACGACCCTCTACATCGACGGGCAGTACCACTACTTCTGGGAAGTGTACGACGCTGGCTACATTCTCATCGGGGCGGACCTGAGCGTTGCTCGGATTGAGTGAGGAGAACCACCATGAAAAAGCTGATTGCAGGGGCGGTACTGGTCGCGGCGGTCGTCGCTCTCGCGGGCTACGACCCGACGTGCATGAAGGCGGCTGCGACCGCGAAGGACGCCTGCTGGCGCGGGTGCTACGCAGACGCCGGGCACTCGGACCCGTCAAGGTGCCTCGATAGGTGCAACGTCGCCTTCGAGGCGGCGAAGAAGCTCTGCTGGACGACTGACGGAGGAACGCCATGAGGACGATGCTCGCAGTTTCGATTCTCGCTGCCCTCGCCACCTGCTGCGCGGAGGCCAAGCCGGTCAAGAAGGCTCCGGTGGCCGCGGTGGTCAAGCTCGACCCGTGCCTGCAAGCCGCGCAGGACAAGCAGGAGGGCTGCATGAAGGGCTGCACCATGCTGGGCGACGACCCGGTGGCGCAGAAGCACTGCTACAACGCCTGCTCGGCGCATCTGGGCATCGACCGGAGCAAGTGCAAGAAGTAGGACCAAGCGCAGGGGGACACCGTGCAGGTCGGCAAGGACTGGTGGCTCCAGGCACAGGCGGCTGACGCCGGGCTACCAGCGCTGGTCAAGCTGCCCTCTACGCGCACCTGCACTCTTGACGTACCGTTCCCACTGGGCATCGTCTGGCACTGGACCAGCGGCGTCTGCACGAACCCCGACTACGGGCTGAACCTGGCGACCAGCATCCAGAAGTACCGCAAGGGCATCGACGTGGCCGCGAGCTGGACCTGCCTCATCGGCAAGGACGGACGCATCTACCAGAGCGTGCCCTTCAACAAGGGCTCCTGGCACGTCGGGCGACCGGGGCGCATCGGCGGGCACCTGTTCGGGAACATCAACCGGGGCACGGTGGGAGTCGAGCTGGAGAACGCAGGCATCTTGAGGCAGGTCGGCGGGCAGTTCTACTGCTGGCCGTGGGTGGACTCAGGAACGAAGAAGCCCGACCCCAAGTACCTCATCGACGCAGGCCGAGCCCGACAGCAGAACGGCGTCTGGTACGACGAATTTCCTCCGGCGCAGGTGGCTTCAGCGACCCGGTTGCTCGAAGCGCTGGTGGCAAAGCTCCAGTGGCCGCGCTTGGAGTGCTCCTACGGGCACCATCAGTTCGACCCGACCCGGCGAGACGACCCCGGCGACCTATGGCTCCAGGTCCACCTGCCGGGTGCGCTGGACAGCGTGTTCGGCGCAGGGTAGCTTTCCGTCCCGTGCGCTGGGGGAACGGCACCCCGCTGGCCTCATAAGCCGGAGGACCCTGTTCGACTCGGGGGCGCGCAACTGGAGGACGCACCCATGCTCGACCTGTACCGGCAGCACCGAAAGCTGTTCCTCACCGGCATCGTCAGCTCCCTGATGTTCCTCGTCTGCTTCTGCGCCGCGACTGCGCTCGCGCAGACCGCTCCCGCGGTCCCAACCGACCCGAGCGGGCTCACCGCGTTCATCAAGATCGCCTTCCACGCCGTCAAGGACGGCGCGTGGGGCACGGTGGCGGCGGCAGTCCTCGTCGTGCTGGTGGGCATCATCCGGGTCTACGGAGCGAAGATTCGGGCAGCCCTGGCCGACACCAACCCGCTCGACAAGGCGCTGGCCTTCCTCTTCGGCACGAAGATCGGCGGCTGGGTGCTCAACTTCGCAACGACCGTCGCCGCGGGGCTCTCCGGCGCGCTGCTCGCGGGCGAGAAGATCGACTGGAGCCTGGCGAAGCCGGTGCTGGTGGTGTCGCTCTCCGGCGCAGCCCTTTGGGAGCTGGCGAAGGACTTGTACGACTGGTGGACCTCCCGGAAGGCTCCGGCGCTGCCCGCGCCCGCCCCGGCCGACCCGCCCAAGCCGTGATCACCCGGCGGTACAGGATGCGCTACAAGCGCGCGTTCCACTGCGCGCCGTGGCTCTGCCACCGCACCGGCATCAAGGTTCTGCGCCGGTTCATCTGGAGGCGTAGATGACCTGGGTTCTTGCAGCCCTCATCCTGCTGCTCGCGGGCGCGGTCGTCGCCTCTGCCGTCCTTTGGGGGCTCCTGGTGGCGGCTCGCGCAGAGACGGGCGCGGCGCTGGCGCAGGTGGACGTGCTGAAGGCCAAGCTGGCGGACGCCGCGCAGCAGCTCGCGAAGATCCGGGTCACCGAGGACGACGCGCAGAGCCGCCTGGAGGCGGTCATCGCAGGGCTCAAGGCGGAAATCTCCAACCTGGAGGCGGACCTACATGCGTGCTCTACTCCCGATGCTGTTGCTGACCGCCTCGACCGGCTGCTCGACCCTCCAGAAGTGCCTGTGCCCGGAGCCTACGGCACCGACCCCCGAGGCGGCGGCGTGCCGCCTGGATCCGCCCCCACCCCTTGAAAGAACACGGCTCGTGCGGGCCGACGCGGGCTGCCCTGCGATGTTCGCGGGCTGCCTGACCGTTGACGCAGGGTTGGTGCTCGAAACGCGCCTACGGGCTTCCCAGCGCTGGATAGACGAAGCCTGGAAGCGGTGCGGACCCCCGGTGGACGCAGGAATCGACGCGGGGACCTCTGACGCGGGGCGTTGAACTACGGCTCGGGCGCGCTGATCTGAGCGCAGGGGGGTTGCTCTCAGGGGCATTGACCGCCCGAGCCGCGCGCAGGTTCTATCACACCCGTCCACCTGGGACGAGCGAGGTCAGCTCTCCGGCGGCTGGGCGAGCTGGAAGCTGGTGGGGAGCGCTTCGGAGGTCGAACGCAGGAACACGACGGGCTCCGCTTCCGCGGCGGGGACCGGGAGCACGGGACGAGGTGCTTGCGTCGCGCGGACGAGATCGAGCCATGCAGGGAGGAGCATCGTGACCAGCGGCTCGGTGCGGTTGTCCTTGGAGACGACGACGACCGGGCGCGAGTCGTGCGCGTCGGCGACAGCCTGGGCTGCCTGAAGGACCGCTGCCTGGATGTTGACCCGCTGGTGGTGCTTGCACTCCACCCAGTACGGAGAGCCGTCCACGTCGGGGGCGTCCGCCCCCTCACGAGCCTGCCACCCGCGCTTGATGCCTCCTCCGAAGATCGCGCGCAGCTCCCGGGAGACGAACTGCTCGAACACCTTCCCCTTCCGACGGGAGAGCTTCCCGATTCGGACCGCGCTCGCCTTTGACCTCGTTGCCATGTGCAGCCTCCCGCGGAGAACCTTACCCCGAGGGCTGCCGATTGGCCCGTCCAGAGGAGGCGTACCTATACGCTCCCCACAGGATTCAGGAACGGCAGGAACGGAGCCCCAAGAGAAAAAAAAAGCACCTGCTCGGGCGATTCTCTGTAACTCCTTGCCCCATTTGCCCTTTTTGCCCCTCTTTTTTTTCTTTAATTTGTTGGTTTCTTTTTCCAGAAGGCGCATAATGGTGGTGTAGTAGGGCAGGACTGAAAACCGAATACCCAATTGAGCCCGAAGGAGGGTGATTCCCTCCCGCTGGCGCGAGTCCAGAGGTGACCGCGAACGGCGTCAAGGGTCGGAAGGATTCTTGGGGTTGAGACGGGGACGGCAACGAACGGAGCAACGACGTTGCCCATCCCTCAGTGCGGCGGATCGCTCCGCCGCGCCGAGGAGTGCAACACCCAAAACCACGGAGCGAAAAGCTCCCAAGGAGAAGCACCATGTACCGAATCCACTACACCAACTTCAACTACTTCGCGGACACGGACTTCAGCACGGTCGAAGCGGCGCTTGCTTACGGCAAGAGCAGGGGCTTCGAGTTCGCGGTGCTGGCGAGCAACAGCGGCGTCGTCGCGGCAACCTGGAGTGTCTTCGGCGGTACCTGCCGGTACACGGAGGCAGCATGAAAGCGACCTACGTGGACGGGCAAACGCTGTACCTCACGCGAGCCATCCCGGGCGGAGTGGCCTGGGGTGAAATCTGCATCGGTGACGAGGTGACGATCATCGAGTCTTACTCGGAGCGGGGCAGCGAGACGCGCTACCTCGTCAAGAAGTCGGGCACCAAGGTGTACGTCTACGAATCGGACCTGTCCACGAAGTACCCGTGGTGAAGCAGGAAGGAACGGCGAGCGCGGCTCGCCCGTTCCGACGGGCTCCCGGGGAACCGGGGGTCCGTCGGAGCGATCACGCTCCCAAGGAGACAAACCATGTCGAGCAAGCATGTTGATCCAGCCACTCTGAAAGTCGTCCGGCTCTCTTCGGTGGACGAGGGCGAGTGCGGCATCGGCGACTGCTGTGGGGTTGCCCACCCCTACGCCGCGGAGGGGTACGAGGGGTACGTGGACACCTGCCGGGAGCACGCGGCGGTGGCGCTGGCCTGTGAGATTGAGGGCGGTTTCATTCTTCCGAAGGGAGCGTGACCCATGACGGCAGACCAGATGGCAATGCAGATGCTCATCAAAGGCGACCACGCAGGCATCAAGCGGCTCGCGATTCAGTTGTCCAACCGGGACCGTGGGATCTTCCGCTGTCCCGAGTGCGGCTCGATGGGACCTCACGACAGCAACGGAGACGAGCGGGAGCCGACGTACTGCTGCACGAGCTGCGGAGAGCAGACGGACGAGTGCTACATCGACTGGAGCGCGAAGTAACCGGAGGAGCAACCATGACGACGCTGACGAAGCCAACCATCCACCTGAACGGGACCAGCCGCGGGGAGTTGGAGCGGCAGTACGAGGAAGCCGGGCACGCGCTCCAGGCAGCACTCACGGCGCTGATGGAGGCAGCACCGAACGGGCGTGACTACTACCCGCAGGGAGACACAGCGATCTACGCGGCGCAGCGGGAGCATGTTGCGCGGCTGAAGGCGGTGGACACGGTACTGAAGGAAGTCCGGGAGCTGTACGACGCTATCGCGGAGTAGTTGGGACCGGCGGCGCGAGCCGCCTGCTCCCGTGGAGCCCCGAGGAAGTTCGGAGCCTCACGGGAGCAATGAAGCTCCCAAGGAGAACGATCATGCCGAGCGAGAAGAAGCCGAAGGTGGTCCTGGTAGGGAACGACGGAAACGCTTTCGCCATCTTGGGGCGATGCCGCCGGGCAGCGGAGAAGGCGGGCTGGACCCCGGAGAAGATAAAGGAGGTCATCGGGCAGATGACCGCGGGCGACTACGACAACCTGCTCGCGACCGCCTGCAAGCACTTCGACGTGAGCTGAAGCACCTTCGTGGTTGCAGGAAGGGGCGAGCATCCACTCGCCTCGGCACTGGAGCACCGAAGGGCAGTTCAACCAACGCAGTCCAAGAGGCTGAAAATGAACTTCAATTCGATCATGCGCGCAGTGTTGTTCACCCCCGGCTGCAAGGGCAGGTGGGGACTTCCGCTCATCTTCATCGGACCTCCGGGCACCGGCAAGACGCAGCGGGTGGAGACGGTTGCGAAGCAGCTCGGGCTCGCCTCCGAAGTCATCATCGGCAGTATCCGTGAGCCGACGGACGTGGGTGGGCTGGCGCGGTTGGAAGACGACCGCTTCCGGCTGGTGCCCGCGGCGTGGGCGATCACGCTGGGCGAGAAGAAGCACGGGTTGGTGGTGTTGGACGAGCTGAACACGAACGTCCCGGCGATGCAGGCGGCGCTGCTCCGCCTCGCCACTGACGGAGCGGTGGGTGAGTACCTGATGCCGCCGACCGTCCGCATCATCGCCATGATGAACCGGCAGGAGGAGGCAGCGGGCGGCTGGGACTTGACCCCCCCGCTGGCGAACCGCTTTGGTCACATGCCGTGGGATCCTCCGGGCGTGGGCGAGTGGGCCAACTGGCTGCTCGGTGGAATCGCCGACGAGGAGAAGCCGGAGAAGGCGGCGGACATCGAGGCGCGCGTTCTCAAGGCGTTCGACGAGCCGTTCGCCAAGGCGAAGGGGCTCGTGGCAGGCTTCCTCAAGGCGAAGCCGGGACTCCTCCACAAGATGCCGCCGATGGGCAGCCCCGAGGCGAGCAGGGCGTGGCCGTCCCCTCGCACCTGGGAGATGGAAGTCCGCGCTATGGCCGGAGCCGAGGTCCACGGGCTGGAGGACGCAGACCGCGAGGAGCTGATGGCGGCTTTCATCGGCATCGGACCTGCGGCGGAGCTGTTGGAGTACCAACAGAAGTCCGACCTCCCGGACCCTACTGACGTGCTGGACGAGAAGGTGAAGTTCAAGCACGACCCGCAACGGCTGGACCGGACCACTGCGGTCCTCTCCTCCTGTGCGGCGATCATCGCTCCAGACAAGGCTCCGAAGCGCAAGGAGCGGTCCGACGTGCTCTGGAGGATCATCGCCGAGGTCAGCAAGGATGCGGCGGACGTGACGGTGCAGGCAGCGATGGTGCTGGCGCAGCGCGGGTTCATCTCGGGCAAGGACGCCTACTCCGCGCTGGGACAGCTTCAACCTATCCTGACCGCGGCTGGGTTTGTTGCCCCAAAGGAGAGATAGATGAACGTGCAGCTCAAGACCCCGCAGGACTGGTTCGCGGCGGGGCGCATCAAGTCCACGCAGCTCATGCCGTACTTCAGCTCGGCGGTGATGGGGTTGGTCCCCTACCCTGTGCCGGGGTTCGGTACGCTCGGCGTCACCGACCGGGCGGTGCTCATCTGGGATCCAGAGCTGGCGCAGAAGTGGACGGTGGAGCAGTTGGCCTGGGTCCTCTTGCACGAGGCAGGGCACTGGCTCCGGGACCATGCTGGTCGCCGGAAGCAGTGCGCCGCGGAGCATCAGCTCTGGAACCTCGCGGGCGACGCGGAGATCAACGATGACCTCGTTGCCGCGAACGCGAAGTTCCCTCTGTTGGAGGAGGTGGACCCGGACACCGGGAAGAACGCGGTGTCCGGCGTCACTCCGGAGCGCATCGGGTGCGACGACGGCAAGCTCTGCGAGGAATACTACGCGCACCTCCGCAAGCACGCCAAGGTGATGAAGATCGGCGTCGCCATCAAGGGCAAGGGTGCCGGGGGTGGCAAGAAGGGACGCGGGCAGGGGCAAGGCCAAGGGCGGGGGCAAGGCCAAGGCCAAGGGCAGGGACAAGGCCAAGGCCAAGGGCACGGCTCGGGGGACATCGAGATCGTGATGGGACAAGCCGGGAAGAAGGGGTGCGGCTCGGGTAGCGGTTCCGAGCCGGACCCGGTGGAAGCCACCATCCCGACGCACCTCGGTAAGAGCCCGACCGAGCAGAAGCGGATGCAGCGGGAGGTCGCCGAGTCGGTTCGTAGGCACGCGGAGAAGGGGCGCGGTACCGTGCCCGCGGGGTTGGTGCGGTGGGCCGAGGAGGTGCTTGGCCCATCGAAGATCCCCTGGCGGCAGAAGCTGGCTCGGCTGTGCAGGCGCGCTGTCGCCTACCGACCGGGCGCGGGCGACTACCGCTACGACCGACCTTCCCGGCGACAGAGCGCGTTCGGATACGGCAGCGGCAGCCCGGTGTTCCCGGCGCTCCGAATGCCGGTTCCCTCGGTGGCGGTCATCATCGACACCTCCGGCAGCATGGGTGACAAGGAGCTGAAGGTCGCCTTGGAGGAGACGAAGGGCATCCTCGCCGCGGTAGGGGCGCAGGTTGACCTGCTGGCCTGCGACGCCGACGTTCACGAGATCCGCAAGATTCAGAACATCGCGGACGCGGTGAAGGCGCTGAAGGGCGGAGGCGGAACGGACATGCGACCCGCCTTCGCAGCGGTTCAGAAGCTCCCGCGACGACCCGAGGTGGTGGTGGTGGTGACGGACGGCCAGATCGGCGACCCGGGACCGGCACCCGCCTACATGAACGTCATCTGGGTGGTGTGCGGGCGGTACCGGAACGAGCGACCGGCGATTTGGGGCGAGGTCGTCACCATCGACTCAGAGCCGGAGGAGTACCAACGGAAGCGCGTTGCCTGACGGCTGCACAGAGGGGCTGATCCTCTGAGGATCAGCTCCTCGATGGAGCACTCAGGCTCCCAAGGAGAAGCACATGACACTGGACAAGACGGCGGACGTGGTAGCGATCAGCGACCTCACCCCGGACACCGCGGGCGCAATCGTCCTGTGGCGGCTGTCGGGGGAGACGAACTACGGGCATCTGAAGGCAGCCTTCGTGGCGCAGGGGGTGGAGGAGAAGCTGCTCCCCGACCTCCCGAGCCCGCAGGAGGCGTTGCAGCGGGCGATGCGTGAACACGTGAGCAAGCGGACCTTGCTGCGTACCCTGCCGGGCCGACGGGCGGGCTTCGCGCTGGTGGACGAGTACGAAGCCACGGAGCAGGAGGCCAGCGAGGGCACTCCCCTGCGGTACCGGGTGCGCTTCACCACGCGGCTGGTGAGCGTGGAGGGACAGGCGGAACCCACCCTGGAGTGCAGCAACACGGCGCTGGCGGAGTTCAACAAGGTGGTGGCGGACTACCAACTGAACCTCACCAAGCTGACCGCCGAGGACACGGCGAGCTGGCTCTCGGCGATGGTCCGCGGGGTCAGCGCGGTCCCGCTCCGGGACACCGGGGGTGTCTACTTCGTCCCGCGGGAGACGTTGCCCCTCTGGAGGAAGCTGGTCGCCGCGCTCAAGACGGCATCGGCTACCTACGTGGCAGAGATTCCGGCGCTGCGGTCCACCGAGGCCATCGGTGCCATCCTGGACAGCCTCTCACGCGAGGCGGCACAGCAGATGGCCGGGATGGAGGAGGAGCTGAAGGAGGCGGCGGTTGCCTCGCTCGGCGGACGAGCCATCAAGACGCGCGTGGGCAAGTGCGAGGCGATGGCGGAGAAGCTGGAGGTCTACGAGCGGCTGGCTGGGGTGAGCCTCGATGAGCTTCGGTCCCGGCTGGAAGGGCTCCGAGCGAACCTGGCAGCGGCGGCGCTCATCGCGCACAGCGTGGAGGCGGCGTGAGCGCGCTGGTGGAAGTTCCGGCACCGAAGAAGCCTCGGGCGGCGCTCCGGCTGGTGAAGGCGGCGACCATCATCGAGGAGGTCGCCGCGGAGATGGACATCCGGGAGAGCAAGTGCGGCTGCTGCGGAGCGACCCGGAAGGAGAACTGGACGGAGCATCAGGCACACATCGAGCTGGTAGCGCAGGCTCGGAAGCTGCGGATCTGGGCGAGTCGGCTCCGCAAGGCGGAGATGGAGGAGAAAAAGGACGGTTGAGGCGCTGCACAGGAGCCCCGGGGGAACCGGGGCTCCGATGGAGTGCTACAACTCCCAAGGAGGAAGGCATGACACCGTTGGAGCAGGCGTTGAAGGGCATCACCCGAGCCGTCCGCCGTCTCAATCCCGAACAGGGTCGCATCTCTCGCCGCAACGCGCGGCGGGCGGTGCTCCTGGGAGTCTCCCGGCTGAAGCGGACAGTGGACGAGGTGTACCCGTCCATCGCCAAGGCGGAGCCAAAGAAGGAAGAAGGGACCGGCAGGCGGCTCACGGCGTACCAGCGGCGGGCGATCCGCTTCCGGCGGTGGGAGGCGCGAGGATGGATTCGCTTGGGCGCGGGGTATCAGACGGACGTGTTCACGCAGGCGTGCGCGGAGGCGTGCGTCGCCATCCGAACGCGCTACAGCAAGGACGGGGTGCTCCAGGAGACACGGGTGCCGGACTGGGTCGCTGAGATAGGGCCGTACTCGAACCTGCTGCGGCGGGGGAAGCACGACACGGCAGCACGGAAGGCGCTGCTCGCCGCGAAGCGGTTGGGAGCCCCGTAGACACAACGAAGCCAACAGAGTATAGGAGTCCACAGAATGCAAGGGCTAGAAGAAATACAACAGATAGCTCAGGCGGCGGCGTCGTACTACGTCCGAGCCCTCCGGTGGTCGGAACCGGCGGAGCTGGTACAGGAGGCGGCGCTGGCCGTCCTCCGAGCCAGGGCGACGTACCAACGGAAGCGCGGGACCAGCTTCTGGACCTACGCCTACTGCGCGGCGCTGTACGCCCTCCGGCGGTACACTTGGCGAACGCAGAACCCCGTCTCAACCCCACAGCCGTACCACGGGGGACAGCTCACCTTCGCGGTCCCGTTGGAGATGACCGGGGGCGAGGTGTTGGAGGGTTTGCCGGTGGATGTTCTGGCAGACGCGGAGATCCGCACCCGGGCGCGAGCCGCCTTCCGCGCCTGCGACACGAGCCGGAAGAAGCTCGGCATTCGAGTCAGCCTTGATGGGCTCCAGCCCGCGGAGGTCGCGCGGATAGAGGGCGTGCCGGTGGAGCAGGTGTACCACGCGGCGAAGAACCTGCGGCGCAACGCGAAGCGGAGCCCGGTGCTCCGCTCGCTCTACGAGGAGATACGGACGTGAGGAAAGTCACCATCGCCAACGTGCCCATCGACGCCTTAAAGGAGGCACCGGAGAACCCGAACGTCATGGAGCCCGAACGGTACGGATTGCTGGTCGAGGCGATCCGCAAAGAGGGCTTCCTCCAGCCGGTGCTGGCGTACCCGCTCGGCACCCCGGGGGAGTACCGCATCGTGGACGGGCACCATCGGGTGAAGGCGGCGCGCGAGGTGGGGATGGTCGAGGTACCCGCGGTCATCGTCGCCGACGTGGAGGAGGCGCACGCCATCGCCATCCGAATCGGGATGAACCGGCTCCGCGGAGAGCTGGACCTGACGAGCGTGGGCCGAGCACTGAAGGACTTGGTCGGGCAGGGCTGGCAGGTGGAGGATTTGACCATCACCGGGTTCAATGTGGGGGAGGTCACGGACCTGCTCGCCAGCGTCAGTCAGAGCGTGGATGCGGCGCTCCCGAAGGACATGGAGGCACCCCCGGCGGACTACGACGTTGAGGACAGCGGGGACACCAAACCCTACGTGTTGGAGATCGAGTTCACGAGCCGGGAGGAGTACCAGCGGGCGAAGAAGGGGTTGAAGCGGGCGGCGGGGAAGGGCAACCCGCTTTCGGACGGGCTGTTGAGGCTGTTGGGCGGGGGGGCGGAGGAGCCATGAAGAAGGAACAAGAGGAAGTGACGGAGTCAGGCGCTAAGGCGCAGCTCAGATCGCGGGGTTACCTGCCGGTGACGGAGGCAGCGGAACGGCTGGGCTACACGACGCAGTGCCTCTACAACTGGGCGGATGCGAAGCTCATCCACGAAGTCCGCTTGAGCAAGGGGCGCTGGGTGGAGTGGGCGAGCGTGATTGCGTACTTCAAGAAGGCGTCGCCAGAGGCGGCAAAGCTCGCCGGGCTGGTGTGATGCCGCGCATCGTTCACCTTCGGGCCGACACTGCCAGTTACCCCGGGGAGCCCTGCCGGTACATCGTCTGCTCGCCCGGGGCGAAGGCGAAGGGCATCCAGATCACGCAGAACCCGGCGAAGGTGACGTGTCGGCGGTGCAAGGACTGGATGGTCAACGACGCGGCGCGGCGGTTGAAGGGCGGGAGCATCTGGGATCTGAGCGACGAGGCCAGGACGCTGGTGCAGAAGAATCTGATGAACCGAGCGTTCCACACCGCGCTCTTTCCGAAGCTCCTCTACGGGGAGAAGAAATCGTGAGCAGTCGCCGACAGCAGGCGCGCAGGAAGAGGGACCGGGAGGTGGGGGAGGCGGTTCGGCGGCTGAACCCGCCACGGGAGCCGGACCTTGGGACGTGGGAGTTCACGCGAGTCGTTCCCGCGCCGAAAATCGAGGTCTTCTACGACACGGAGGGTCCGTTTGATGCGCTCCAAGCGAAGCAAGCGGTGGCACCGACGCAAGCTGATAGATGAAGCCGTCCAGCGGCTCCAGGGCGTCGATACGCACGGGCTCACCTCCAAGGAGAGCGCTTGGTTTCTCAAGATGACGAGCGGCAGGATCTCCTCGTCCCTCCAGGCACAGCAGAAGGTCGGTGAGGCGATGGCGCGGGTGCTCAACGAGGCGATCAAGGCGGGGGGGGGGGGAAGCTCGGTGGCAAGTGACCCCCGACAGGTGTTTGAGTCGATAGTGAGCAACATCGACTTCGCCGAGCTGGAAACCCGGGTGGCGGCAGGCATCCTTCGGGGTGCCCCCAGGATGTCAGAAGTCGCGGAGGCAGCGGCGCGGCTGGCAGGCACCTACGACCCCGCGTGGGAGAAGATTCTAGCGGCGGTGTTCGGCATCACCCGGCTGCCGGGGGAGAGCTACGACGAGATGCTGAATCGCGGGCGGTCGCTGATGAAGGGAGGGGGGTAGGGCATGTGGCTCACGCAAGGGAATCTCTACACGAAGGTGCAGCGGGCGACGGACGCCGAGGTTGAGTGGTTGCGCTCCAAGGACGCGGGGCTGACCTACGCGAACAAGAAGACGCTGTTCTCCTCCGGGGAAGTGGAGAAGGTCCGGTTCTTCGACCTCCTCGAATCGCACTTCCCCTCGGGATTCCTGCCGACGGTGCTGAAGCGGGCGACGGACGCCGGGCTGAAGGTGGAGCTGATCGACGCGCGCACGCCTCCGGGAGCGCCACCTCTGCCCGTAGACCTGAAGGTGGAGGAGGCGGTTGCTCGACTCACGGGGTCGAGCTGGCTTCGGGACTACCAACAGGCGGCGGTGGTCGCGGCGTACACGAAGGCGCGGGGCATCATCCGGGTGCCAACCGGCGGTGGCAAGACGGAGATCGCCATCGGGCTGGTGAAGCAGATCCCCTGCCGGTGGCTGTTCCTCGTCCACCGCAAGACCCTGATGGAGCAGGCGGCGCAGCGATACGAGTTGCGGTGCCCCGACGAGGAAGCCGGGCGGGTGGGAGAAGGCCGGTGGAAGCCGCGGGAGCGGTTCACGGTCGCCACGTTCCAGACCCTCGCTACCGCGGCGCGGAACAAGGACCCGGGCGCGCGGGCGCGGCTCTCGGCCTTCCTCGCCGGGTTCCAGGGGGTCATCATCGACGAGTGCCACGTCCTCCCCGCGGACAGCTTCTGGAAAGTGGCGATGCTGCTGGTGAACGCCTACTGGCGCATCGGCATCAGCGGCACCCCCCTGGACCGGGAGGACCAGCGGAGCGTCTACGCGGTCGCGGCGCTTGGACCCATCATCTACGACATCCAGAGCAAGACGCTCATCGATGAGGGGCGGCTGGCGCTGCCCATCATCAGGATGGTCCCGGTGCGGCAGGACTTCGTCGAGGTGGACAAGGACGGGCTCCTGAAGCGGTGGCCCTGGCAGAAGGTCTACAACGAGGGGGTCGTCCGGTCGCTGCCGCGGAACCGGGCGCTGCTCGCAGCCACGGCGAAGGCGGTGAAGCCGTGCCTGGTGTTCGTGAAGGAGATCGCGCACGGCAAGGCGTTCCAGCGGGCGCTGACGAAGCGGGGCATCAAGAGCGAGTTCGTCTGGGGGGACGCGAGCCTCCGCACCCGGCAGGCGGCGGTGAAGCGGCTGGTGAGGGCCGACATCGAAGTGCTCGTCACCTCGGTCATCTTCCAAGAGGGGGTGGACATCCCGGAGCTTCAGTCCGTGGTGATCGCCTCTGGCGGGAAGTCCCTCATTGCGGCGCTCCAGCGCATCGGACGCGGGATGCGAACAGCGGCGGGCAAGAGCACCTTCGAGGTGTGGGACGTGGCCGACGACGGCAACGCCTGGCTGCGGCGGCACGCGAAGCGGCGGCGGCACGCCTACCAACGGGAAAAGTACCCGGTGACGGTGGTTCCGCTGGTGATTTCTTCAGAGGGAGGCGGCGGCGCGGGCACACAAATGGCTTTGCTTTCAGCAGGCGATCAGGCATAAGGCACGCCTGCTTCAGCGAGCGTTTGCAGCGCTCGTTGGTGCAGCGAACGGAAGGGGATGCTAAAGTGCTTCAGGTTCTTTCCAGCGTAGCGAGAGCGCGGTCTGTGGAAGGTCACCGGAGGGCGTTGGGGAAGCATCCCTCCGTTCCGCCCACCGAACGACCCTGCAACCGCAGCCCGGGCTCTTGGTGCGCTGGAGGGAATCCATGCCTCCCGTAATCCCGGGCGTCGCCAAGGTCCCGCGCAAGGTGTTCGTCGAGAAGCTGGGCACCAACGCGCTCTCCGTCTGGGGGTTCCTGCGGCAGCTCCGCGACCACTACGGGCGGGTCCACCCGACCATCGGCGGCATCAGCCGCAAGACGAGCCTGCACCCGGAGTCCGTGAAGCGGGCGCTGGAGCGGCTACGGCAGACGGGGCTCGTCGAGGACGTGGGCTATCGCTGGACCAACGACGCCGGGAAGCTCCCGCAGAAGGTCTACGTCCGCCGGGTGTACGGGTGCTACCTGGGGCGGGACGACGTGCAGGTGCCTTTTGGGGTGTGGGGAGAGATCATGGCGTTGAAGGGCGGGAAGCACGGAGGAGCACGACCGGGGACCGGAAAGTACCCCCGTAAGAAGCATTCAAGCGACCCACAAGACCACACTAGCACACATAAGGAACCATCGGGTCGCTTGAATGGGGGTACGGGGCATTCAAGCGACCTGCTACCCCCCCATTCAAGCGACCTCTCAGGGGGGGCATTCAAGCGACCCGCCTATGTAGTAGCAACTGATCACTCTAAGCAGGAAGGGGAGATACCTATGTGGGATCCCTCTTCGCTTCGCTCAGAGGGGTGCGCGGCTGACGCCGCGCCCAGACCTTCCAGTTCTGTCGAGAAGCCGCGCGACACCCTCCCTCCGGTTGCTGCCACCCCGAAGGTCATCAACGTCGCTCCGCCGGGTCTTCCAGCGCATCTACGTGACCTCTTCGACATCCAGCCCGGGAAGAACACCAAGCCGTTCTTCTGGGGACAGGATGGCGCACCCACCTACCCCGCGGTCATCGACACCCACATCACCATCCCTCCGCCACCGCGGGTGCCGACCGGGCGGAGCCGGGAGGACCAGATCGCCTTCTGCGTGAAGTGGTATCGGGCGGCGGTGGAGAGCCGACTGGGGAAGTGCCACCCCATCAGCCTGTCCGGGCCGGTCAAGGGCTTCTTCGAGGACGCGCTGGACATCTGGGTGGAGAAGGACATTCGACCCGGGGCGTGGGTCGCCTGGGCGCTGGACCGCATCCTCCTGAAGCTCCCGCCGAAGGCGCGCACCCGGTTCCACCCGCAGGTGAAGGTGCTGCTGTCTCCGAAGCTCCTGACGGAGAAGCGGTGGATGTTCCGCGAGGAGGAGGCGGACTACACGACGACGGTGTACCAGAAGACGGCGGCGGGGGAGGAGTTCATGCGGCGCTTTCGCAGCGTCGAGTGGGAGGTTCGGGCCATCCCTGGCTGGACGGAGGCGGACGTTCGCCGGGCGGTTGAGCGGATCTTCCCAGAGGGCTACCTGGCGGCGCGGCGCGAGTGCCGGGCTAAAACCGAGTCCGAGGGGCAAGGTTTGCGGGCACGATTGCAACTTGGGGGGTGGCTGTGGAAGGTGCCGCGGCAACTCAGAGGGGCAGCTTGATGGCTGGCGCGAAGAAGGGCGGCAGGCAGGAACAACCGTACAACTTCGAGGAGAGTTTCGAGCGTGCGGCGGTCTACCTGGCCTGTACGACTCCGCGGTTCATGGCTCGGGTGGGACACGAGCTTCGGCCAGACCTTCTTCTCCAACCGGAATGCCGTCTTGCCATGGAGGCGGCGCAGGCGATCTTCCGCGAGCGCGGGGTCGGTCCGCAGTCTCCGCAGGCAGTCATCCAGCACACCGCGTTCCGGCGGGAGAAGGGCAAGCTGACCGACGAGGATGTGCGGGCCGTCGCCGGGCTGTTCGACATTTACGACGGCAAGGAGCCCCCGCGGCTGGAGGACATCGAGCAGGAGGCCATCCGGGTCCTCCGGGTTCGGCTTCGGCACGCCATCGCGCAGGCGGCGGTGGATGAGCACTCCTCCTCCGAGGAGTGGGGCAACGTCCGCGACCTGATGCGCCGGGAGGAGAACCTGGGTCGGGGGGAGGCGGGCATCGGCGTGATCGCGACGCCGGACAACATCGAAGCGGCGATGGCGCGGCTTCGGGGCATCACGCGGCAGCCGTTCTACATCGACGCGCTCGACGACGCGCTGGAGGGGGGCGTGCCGCGGGGGACGCTGACGTGCTTCATGGCCGGAGCGGGCGGCGCGAAGTCGATGACGATGAGCCACATCGTCGGGCAGGCGGCATCCCGGGGGCTCCAGGCAGTCTACGCCACGCTGGAGCTGCCGTCGGAGCAGGTCATAGCTCGAATCGTCGCCAACGCGACCGGGGTGCCCATCAACGAGGTGCTGGAGGGCAACTCCTGGGCGGAGATTCACGCGAGGCTGGCGCAGGTGGAGTGGAAGCCGCCTGTGGTGCAGGACTTCACGCCGCACGTCACCACCGTCGAGATCATCGAGGAGTGGGTAAAGAACATCGAGGCGCGAACCGGGAAGGGGGTGGACATCCTGGTGGTGGACTACGCCGACAAGCTCACCGCGAGCGGGAAGATCAACGAGAAGGGGATGTACGAGGAGATGCGGATCGTCTACGAAAAGCTCCGCATCTTTTGCGACGCCGTCTCGCGCCTCGGGGGTCTGAAGCTCCAGGGCATCACGGCGAGCCAAAGCCGGGGGCGGGAGGATCGCGGGGCGAAGCGGCTGGACATCCAACACCTCGCGGATAGCTCGCAGAAGGGGCGCATCGTAGACCAGCTCATCACCCTCAACTTCGACGAAGAGGCGGGGGAGATGGACTACTTCACGGCGAAGAATCGCTACGGACCGGGGCGGAAGTCCTCCGGGCCGGTGCCGGTCAACTTCGCTTGCGGGATGGTGGCTCCGGTGAGCCGGGCTCCGCTGATTCGGCGGGAGGGGAAGGCGAGTCACCTGCGGCTCGTCTCGTCGTTGTCGAACGACCCGAATGTGAAGGCGGCGGCGGAAGCCGCGGGGAAGATCGCGGAGACGGCGGAGCGCCTGGGAGCGGACTCTCAGGATGCGGCGCGCGAGGCGTTCTCGCAGGTGTTGCAAGAACAACCGGCGAAGCCGACGGACGATCTACCGGAAGCGCCGTTCTGATGCGTGTCCGGGATCTCATCTGGGGCATGGCGGTCGCGCCCGACGAGGAAGTGCCTTTGGGCGTCGAAGCGGCGCTCCGGTTGACGGGGGTGCAGGGGCACCGTGCGCTTGAGAATGCCGCGATAGTCATTCTTTCGAGCGGGACCTACTTCGGGGGGCACACAGCATTCCGGGGAATTCTTCGGGAGGTGTCGAGCAAGTACGTGTCGGGCGATCCCATGCCGGAGACGTTGCACCTGGAAATTTGCGTGAGGGACAAGAAGTGAAGGCGGAGATCAGAGCACTCGCGGAGCGGAGCACGCACGACTGCCGCGGGAGCGGCGAGTGGCGGCGGGGCATCTGTCTCGCGTGCGACCTGCGGACTGGGAAGCCGGACCGGCGCGGGAGTTTCAGCTTCAACGCGGGTACGGGGTGGTATCGCTGCTTCAAGTGCGGATTGGTGGGGCGGCTGGATGGGGACTACGCGGACGCGGTGGACCGCCTCCAGGGGGAGGAACCGGAAACCCTCTACATCGACCCGCCCGAGAGCTTCTACGAGCTGGGGCGAGGTGACGGGCGGACGGCGGAGTGCTTGGAGCCCCACCGACAGCACCTCATCAAACGCGGGCTCACCGACGAGGTGCTGTGGCGGGAGGCTCACATCGGCGGATGCTTCGAGGGGTACTACCGCGGGCGTGTCATCGTTCCGGTGTTGGACCCGGAGGGGCAGTGGCGGGGGTTCGTCGCGCGAGCGTGGGAGAAGAAGGCACAGGTGCCCTACCTGTACCCGAAGGGGATGAACCGGCGGGAACTGCTCTACAACCATGCGGCGCTGCTGAAGCGGACGGACCGCCCGTGCTTCGTGGTTGAGGGAGTCATGGACGCCCTCGCGCTCTGGCCGGATGCGGTCGCTGTGCTGGGCAAGCCGAGCGACCCCCAAGTCTTTGCGCTTGCGGACGCACCCCGACCGATTGTCGCGTGCCTGGACGGGGATGCCTGGGAGGAAGGACGAACGCTGGCGATGACGCTTCAGCTTGAGGGGCAGGAGGCGGGCTTCGTCAGGTTGCCCCCGGGGAAGGACCCGGACGAGATGCCGCGGGAGTGGCTGGACGAGGAGGCGCGGCTATGTCTTGGGTGACGCAGGACGGCATTTGGGAGAACGTGCCCAACGTCGGGATGGTGCATGTCACCGAGAAGGAGGTGTCCATCCTTCCGCAGCACCTCCCTCGGCTGGTAAGCCACTACGGGGAGTATAGCTGCTCGCTCCCAACGGGGACGACCGCCGGGAAGCGATGGATGAGGAACGCGCGCGCCTACGGGCGTCCGAGGGTCGGACCGGAGTGGTACTTGGGGGAGTACGTCGAAGGAGCGAACCCGGACTGCATCGACATTCGGTGGCGGGTTGTTGTGTTCGATGAGGTGAGGATGGCGGACGACGCCGCGCGGCGCTTGCGCGGGGAGCAGACCGCTGAATGATCTGGATGGTGTTCCACGGCATTCTCGACGGGGTGCTGGCCTACTTTGCCGGGCGGTTCCTGATGGAGCGATGGTTTGCGCGGCGGTTGAAGCGGGCGGTGGTTGAATCGGCGGCGCGGCGGCTGGGCTGGGAGGAGGTGAAGCGCAAGTGGCGGAACCGTTCTCGATAGACGACGTGCGGTGCCTACGTGAGACGGAGAAGGCGCTCCTCTGTGAGATTGAAGGGGAGGAGGTCTGGTTGCCGAAGTCTCAGGTTCATGAGGATTCGGAAGTCTTCGACGCGGAGGAGCACAGCGAGGGCACCCTCGTCGTGACCGCGTGGCTCGCGGAGAAGCAAGGCTGGCTGTAGGGACAATCGACCCCCTCGGGGGCAAAGGTAGGGCTCACCAACAGGAGGCAGGACATGAGCATCACGAAGCTGCAAGGGTTCAAGGGAGAAGCAGAGGTCTTCGGCGCGCTGAAGGGGGTGGTTTGGGACAACAACACCCTGACGATCTTTGGCGTCTCGGTGGATGAAGCCTACGCGGTGCTGGACCACGCATCGGCGGGGAAGATCGAGGCGGTGAGGGTTCGTGCTCCGGTGGAGGAGAACGTGAAGCCCGCACAGCCGGACAAGTTCCCGAGCCACGCGGGGACGGCGGTTCCCGCGAAGGAAGCCGCGCCAGCGGAGGTGTCGAAGGCGGCGCTGGTTCATGCAGCGGTGGCGGGTGTTCCGCAGAGCGCGGCGGCGAAGGAGATGTTGGAGAAGTCGGAGATCCAGCGGCTCGCCGAGGAGCCCGCGAGCCGACCGACCTCCAAGCCCGCGAAGGAGGCGGCGGCAGCGCCTCCACCCTCCACCGCACCGAACGCGGACGGCATCCCGGAGAACATCGCCAAGAGCAAGCGCTTCATCGAGGTTCTGGACTGGGTGATGAAGGCGCGGGGGCTCAAGCCGGACGCGGTGGATCAGCTCGTCTCGGAGTGCGAGAAGCTGAAGGCAGCGGTTCCTGTCATCGCACGGGTGCGGGACATCAGGGAGAAGGTGGAGAGCAACCTGGCAGCGTACAAGGAAGCGGGCGAGGTTCCGGCCTAGTGGAACAGTTCGTCCTCTACCCGACGCCGCAGAAGCTGGTGGTCGAGCGCACGAGCCCGGAGGGCTACTGCGACGACTGCAAGAAGTGCGGTCTGCGGACCGTTCGGCAGAAGGAGGACGGCACCACCGTCCAGGCTAACGTCGTCCGTCCCGAGATTGCCCTAGGCGAGGCTTCGACCCTGTTGGTGGTGGGAGAGGGTCCTGGGGAGCACGAGGACGCGCAGAAGCGTCCCTTCTGTGGCAGGACGGGGGCGAAGGTCCGCCCCCTCCTGCGGAAGTGGTGGAAGGGCACCATCGTCTTGGACAACGGGACGAAGTGCTACCCGGGCAGTGGCGAGGCCAAGAAGGAGATCACCGAAACCTATCTGGAAGCCTGTCGTCCGTATCTCGCGCAGACGGTGAAGGACGCGAAGCCGGATCGCATCGTGGCCTTCGGGGCAGCGGCGATCTACGCGCTCACCGGCAGGAACGTCAGTCCGCTCAACAGCCGTCGGGGGTACACATGGCTCTGGAACGACGGCGAGCCGGTGCCGGTCATCTTCGTCTTGCACCCCTCGGCGGGGCTACGTAATCGCTTCCTCTGGAAGTTCTTCGAGGAGGACATTCGGTGGGCGCTTACCGCGCACATCCCGAAGCCGAAGCACCTCCGCCCGGACTACTTCGCCAGCGTGGTGACGACCCCAGCGGACGTGGCGCAGGCGGTGCAGGACTTGTGCGGGGGTGAGGGGTTCGCCTTCGACTGCGAGACGGCAGGGCACTTGTGGAACCCAGGCTTTCGCATCCTCACGACGGCGGCGGCACCCCTCGGGCGTGACGTGGTGTGGGTTTGGGACGAGGAGGGGATGAACGACCCGGCGAGGTTCGAGCCCTTTGCGCGGGTGCTAGAGGATGCGGAGGTTCCGAAGGGCGGCTCCAACGTCAAGTACGATCAACACTGCATGTGGTGGACGAAGAAGGTCCGCGTTCGCGGCATCAAGTTCGACACCCGCCTTGAGCGCAAGCTCCTGGACCCGGACGCGCGGGGGAACCTGGAGGACATGGCCGAGCTGGTGGGGATGGGGGAGCACAAGGGGGAGGCGAAGCAGGCGTTGGTCCTCATCGAGCGGCGCATCAAGGAGATGGCGGAAAAGGAACGCCAGCGGAGGCAATCGAAGCAGGGTGGCTTCGACTTCGCGGACCGGGTGGATACCTCGGCTCGGCTCGGGTTCGACGTGGAGAAGTACGCGGGCAACCCGAAGGCGATTGCCTACGCCTTCATGGACCGGGACAAGCTGCTCCGGTACGTCTGCCGCGACGCGCTGACGACCGCGCGGCTGGCTTCGCTCTACAGTCTCCAGCTTCACCGGAGCCCCGAGCGGCAGCGCATCTGGGACAAGGTGGTGTTGCCGGGGGCGGTTGCCATCCAGCGGGTCGAGGAGTGGGGCGTCCCCTACGACGTGCAGGCGGGCTCTCTGTTTCAACAGCTTGCACAGCAGGGGTTGGATGGGGCGATGGCGCAGTGCCAGAAGTACGGGGAGCTGAACCCGGACAGCCCACAGCAGATCGCTCGGCTCCTGTACGATCAGCTCAAGCTGGACGCTCCCTACAAGACGGAGACGGGGCAGCCGAGCACGGAGGAGGATGCGCTTCTTCAGCTCAAGTCGGAACACTCCCTCCCCGGCTTCATCTTGGAGTACCGGCACTACAAGAAGCTGGTCGAGTACGTCGCGGAGTGGGAGGGCTGCGTCCGGTCGGACGGAAGGGTGCATCCAAGCATCCACACCGATGGCGCGCGGAGTGGCAGGACTTCTTGCATTCGGAAGGGCACCCTTGTGGATGTCGCGCGGGATGTGTCGCGCTTTCCCAAAGGGGTACCTATTGAGCAGGTGCGGTTTGGTGATTTGGCGTACTGCTACGACTCCGGGGGACGCCTTGTGCTGCGGCGTGTTTTGCGCGCATGGCGGGCTGGTAGGAAGTGCGCGCTGGTTCGGGTTAAATGGCGGGGGCAGGGCCATCGTCACGAGGGGTATCTTGACCTCACGCCTGAGCATCGGGTACGGCTTACCACTGGGAAATGGAGGGAGGCGGGGGATCTTCAGCCGGGCGACCGCGTTTACGCTTTAGCCAGGGGCGAAGTGGATGGGTACGCGCGGTTGTGGCCCACGGGGGCTGAAGAAATCTCGCGTGAGCACCGTTTCATCTACGAGCAGATGTACGGAAAAGCGCCGGAGCACGTTCACCACATTAACGGTAACAAGCTAGACAACCGACCTGAAAACCTTGCAGGTCTTGGGGCTTCTGAACACCTACGCTTGCACGGGGAGCAGACCTCCGCCGAAGTGCGGGCGGCGCGCTCGGAGAGCATGCAGCGGATGTGGCGGGAAGGGTGCCTTTCGGCTCGTGTGGGATCTAGCAATGGGCGGTGGCTGGGGCTTCCTGCATCTTACGTTGAGTGGCTACTTCGGGAGAATGCGTGGGCTGTCTCGAAGGCGGCAAAGGCGGGGGGGTACGACTTCAACTCTTTCAAGGGGCATGTCGAACGGGCAGGCTTTGACTTGGAGGAGCTGAAGCGTTGGAACCGAGAAGGGCGGCGGGAGCAGATTCTTGAAGGGGCGGCACACGCTAGGACAGCGCGGTTGTCGAATAATCACGAAGTAGTGGCGGTAGAGCACTTGACCGAGCGAGATGACGTTTACGATCTCACTGTGGAGGGTGAGGAGTGCTTCATCGCCGGGGAGCTACTGGTCCACAACTGTAGCGACCCGAACCTTCAGAACATCCCGCGGGCAGACACCGAGGACGGCAAGCGAGCCCGGGACTGCTTCGTTGCGCCGCACGGCAAGGTACTCATCGAGCTGGACTACTCCCAACTGGAGCTGCGGATCGCGGCGTTGCTCTCGCAGGACCGGGCGATGGCAGACCTGTTCCGCTCGGGGGTGGACTTCCACCTGGGCACGGCGAAGCTCATCTGCAAGCTCGCCTGGGGCATCCCGCCGGAGCAGGTCACGAAGGTTCACCGGACTGGAGCCAAGGCGTTCAACTTCGGGCTCGCTTACGGTAAGACGGATCGTACTCTGGCTCGGGAGCTGGGCATTCCGGTCGAGGCGGCGGCAGCCATCCGGGCAGCCATCTTCGGCGCGTTCATCAACTTCGGCAGGTGGAGCAAGACGGCTCTCTCCTACGCCAAGGCGAACGGGGGCTGTTGGACCGAGTGGGAAGGGCAGCGAGCGCGGTGGCGTCCTCTGTGGAGGATCGCGGACGAGTCGGAGGAGGGCTCGCACGCGGCATCCACGGCGCGCAACGGTTCCATCAACAGCCCCATTCAGGGCACGGCGAGCGACTTCTGCGTGTCGAGTATCGTGCGTCTGGTCAATCTGATTGAGGCGGGCAAGATGGACGCCGAGGTCATCCTGCCGATTCACGACTCCATCATGCTGCTGTGTCCCGAGAAGACTTGGAAGGAGACGGCACAAGCGGCGCGCGAGCAGATGGTGTCATACCCGTGGGCTACAAGTTTCGTGCCTCTGGAAGTGGACTGCAAGGCGGGTACGCGGTGGGGCAGCATGGAGACGGTGGAGCTGAATTAGGAGGGGGAGGGGATAACCGGGGAAGGGCGGGGCAAAGTAAGGGACTCACGAAAGGGAGGTTGAACCGTGGCAAAGCTCAAGGACTTGGAGATCGACGACTACCTGAAGGACTGTGTGGACCTGAAGCCGGAGTTCATCAACGAGGAGTACGGGCGGATGTCGGGGGACTTCGCCTACTGGAACGAGAAGTTCTCTGCGGCCAACCGGGGGCTCCTCCAGGCGGAGTGGCGCGAGGAGAAGGTGCAGGCGCAGCTCTACCTGGCGAAGAAGGAAGCGCCCGAGGGGAAGAAGCCGCCGACCGAGGCGGCGGTAGACGCGATGGTGAAGACGGACCCTGCCTATGAGCAGGCGCACCTGGATGTCATTTCGCTTCAGGCGGAGCGGGACTACCTGAAGGGCATCCTCGAAACGCTGCGGACGAAGCGTGAGATGCTGGTCAGTGCGGGCGCACAGCTTCGTGAGGAGATGAAGGGCGACCCTCTCATCCGGGATCGGGTGAACACGGACCGGGTGGCGCGCGAAGGCTTCTAGACTTCTGCTCGGTGGACGAGCAGGCGCGAGCCCCGGCGCTGTTCGGGGGCACTCACAACGACAGAAGGAAGAAGACAGATGGCAACTGGCAATGAGATCGAGAAGGTAGGACAGCAGGGCATGGTGCAGTACGGGGAGTTCGACCTCACGATGATGGAGGAGGCGGAGAAGGCTCTCCCCGCGGGCGGTGGCAACTTCTTCAAGCCCAAGGAGGGCAAGAACGTCGTCCGGTTCATGCCCCCCATCGCGGGCAAGCCCCCGGTGAAAATCTGGTACAAGCACTTCTTCTCCGCGGGCGGGGAGAAGAAGAACATCGTCTGCGTCAAGTACCAGTATAACGAGCATTGCCCCATCTGCGAGCGGGCAGCTCGGCTCCGGTCTTCGGGGAACAAGCTGGACTTGAAGAAGGCTCGGGCGTTCGAGCCGAGCGCGCACGTCTACGCGAACATCGTGGACATGCAGAACCCGGAGAAGGGGGTTCAGCTCTGGACCATTCCGCAGGGGTTGTTCAAGAAGGTCCGCAAGGCCATCGACATCGCCGAGGTGGGCAAGGTGTTCACCGATCCGCAGAGCGGCTACAACATCGTGTTCAACCGCACTGGGACCGGACCGAACGACACCGAGTACGACCCTGTGGCGGTGGCGCGGCAGCCGTCGCCGTTGCCGGGCGCGGTGGAGTTGATGCCGACGCAGATGGACCTGGAAGCGGTGGAGGGACCGCCCTCGGATGAGGATCAGGATGCGGCTCTGGAGGGCGAGTGGGAGGACAAGACGGGCGGCGGGAAGCGGCGAGAGAAGGATGTGACGCCGCGGGGTGGTGGGAAGGCGAAGTCCGGCGAGGCTGGTGGGGACTTCGACTACTAGGTGCAGGGGGGTAGTACCGGAGATCGGTCGAAGCTGGCCGATCTCCGGTTTTTCCACCGGAGGGGAGCGCATGGACAGGCTGCAACTGCTGGCGAAGATTCAGGCGGGCATCGAGAAGAAGTATGGGGCGGGCTCCATCGCAACCCTCTCGGGGGGCGGCGGCGCGGACGTGAAGGAGGCCATCCCCACAGGCATTGTGGCGGTGGACCATCACCTGCTCGGGGTCGGTGGGCTCCCCATCGGTCGAATGAGCGAGTGGTTCGGGCCGGAGTCCTCGGGCAAGAGCAGTCTGGTCGCTTCGGCAGGGGCGGCGGTGCAGAAGATGAAGGGCATCTTCGCGCTCATCGACGCGGAGCACGCCTTCACGGAGACGCGGGCGCGGACCTTCGGGGTGGATCCGGACGAGGTGCTGGCGCTGGACCCGCCGAATCTCCAGGAAGGAGGCAACATGCTCATCCAGTTCTTGAAGTCGTTGCCGGACGATGGACCTCCGACGCTCATCGTTCTCGACTCGGTACCTGCTCTGCCAACGAGGGAGGAGCTGGAGGGCGACCCCGGAGACGAATACATGGGCATCCGGGCAAGGTTCTACTCGAAGCTCTGCACGTACCTCGTGAAGATCCTTCCGAAGAAGCGGGCGCACATGATGTTCGTGAACCAGACACGGATGAAGATCGGGGTGGTCTACGGGAACCCGGAGACGACCCCCGGGGGCAACGCCATCAAGTTCTACTCCTCGGTCCGCGTGAGGATGCGCCCGGACAAGAGGGATGGGAGCTTCATCGGGGTTCACATGAAGTGCGTGAAGAACAAGGTGGCGGAGGCGCAGCACGAGTTGGACACTCGCCTCCATGTTGCGGGCGGGTGGGACGACCGCTGGACGACGGTGAACCACGCCAAGGACCGCGAGCTGATACCTGCGGGTACGAAGGCGACCGACAAGGGGCACGCCGAGGCTCTGAAGGCGCTGGGGTGGGCGGACACCGATCCGAAGGGGGAGGACTCGGTGATGGAAGGGAAGATCACCGGCAAGAAGGAGAAGGAACCATGCGCGTTGCCTTCATAGCGGACTGTCACATCGGGAACTCGAAGCTCTACGGCGGGCAGACGAAGGCGGGCATCAACGACCGTTGCCGCCTAACGCTCGATGCCCTGAAGCGCGCCTACGAGGAGATCAGCAAGGACTGCGGCGCGCTGTTCATCTGCGGGGACCTGTTCGACTCCTCCCGTCCCGAGCCGCAGGTCATCCGGGCGGTGCAGGAGATCATCGCCCGGTACGCGGAGAAGGTGACGACGTACATCCTCTCGGGCAATCACGACATGACGAGCGACGCCGAGGGGGACAACGCACTGGGACCGTTGGTGCCGGTGGCGCACGTTCTCGACCAGCCGCTTCGGTACTACGTCGATGGCGGGGAGGTCTGGGCGGTTCCGTTTCGCACGGGGAAGGCGGAGGACTGGCTCCCGCGGGTTGTGAACGATCTTCGGGGCACGACGGACGGGGCTCCTACGCCGAGAGTTCTTGCGCTACACCTTGGTCTTCAAGACGGGGCGACGCCACCTTGGTTGAAGGGTTCCTCGGACGCGGTGACGCTGGACAGCGTAGCGGGGCAGTGTTCCTCTTTGGGCATCGCTCTGGTGGTGGCGGGGCACTGGCACCCTCACCGGAGCTGGTCGGGGCACGACGGGGTGCAGGGGGTGGACCTCGTGCAGATCGGGGCGCTCGTGCCGACCGACTGGCGCAACCCGGGGTTGGAGGGATACGGGACCATTCTCGTTTGGGACTCCAAGAGGGGGAACTGGACGAAGAAGGCCATCTCCGGTCCGCGGTTCGTCACCACCGAGGAGGAGGTGTTGAAGGCACCCGAGGGGTGCAAGCTGTTCCTCCGGCTGAAGGCAGACGGAACGCCGACGGCGGTGGCGGCGGCGCAGGGGAAGCTGGAGGCGCTGGCGGAGCGGTTGGGGGTGGTGGGCGAGGTGGTGCCGGACACGACCGAGGCGGAGGTGGCTCTGCGGACGGCGGCGGGGGTGACGCGGAGTGCGGAGACGGCGGAGCAGGCGGTGTCCGACTACATCGCGCAGATGCCCCTGGAGAACGAGGCTCTGCGCCCAGAGGTCAAGGAGCGGGTGACGCAGCTACTTGGGGGGGCGGCATGACGACGCAACTGCCACTGTTCGAGGAGCCCACCTCGAAGATCCAGAGATCGTTCCTGAAGTTCCACGGGGAGAACCCAAACGTCTACGACGAGCTGGTGAGGCTCGCCCGGGCGGCGGTGTGCAAGGGCAAGAGGAAGGTCGGTATCAAGATGCTCTGGGAGGTCTTGCGCTGGAACGTGTGGTTGGAGACGACCGACGACGGCAGCGAGTTCAAGCTGTGCAACAACTACCCGAGCCGGTACGCGCGCCTCATCATGAAGCAGGAGAAGGACTTGGCAGGGGTATTCGACTTACGCGAGCTTCGCTCGTAGAGGGGGAGGGTGGGAAGGTGATCATCTGTCTTGAGGGCATCGACGCCTGCGGCAAGGGGACGCACACCGAGCTGCTGGCGAAGCGCATGGGCGCGCGGGTCTGGAAGTTCCCGAACAAGGAAACCATCACTGGGAAGCTCATCTACGCGCACCTCGATAGGCTTTGGCGGGCGCAACCGGCGAAATTGGGGGAGTGGTCGGCGCAGTACGGAAATCTGCTGGACCCTCTCGTGTTTCAGGCTCTCCAGGTCGCCAATCGGATGGAGGTCGCCACCGAGCTGTTCGAGGTGGCATCTCGCGGGAACGTGGTGCTGGATCGCTACTGGCCGAGCGGCTATGCCTACGGGCGGGCGGACGGGCTCGACGGGGATTACCTGATCGGGTTGCACCGATGGCTCCCGCAGCCGGACTTGTTCATCCTGCTCGACGTGGACGAGAAGGACTCTGCGGAGCGCCGACCGGACCGCCGGGACCGTTACGAGAAGGCGGCGAGCTTCATGCCGCAAGTGGCTGGGTTCTATCGGGAGCTGTGGGACCGGCAGCGTGCGGTGGAGCCCACTCGATGGGTGGTGGTGAACGCCCGGGGGACGCAGGAGGAGACGGCGGCGCAGATCAACGCAGCGGTGGCGGCGGCTCGTGAGCACCGGGCGGGGTAGGAGCCATGCCTTACGACATCGGCGACATCCCGCGCGGGAATCGCAAGGACCCGAGGGAGAAGCGCATCGCTCGCTGGGAGCTTGGGGTTCCGATGTACGCGCTGAAGGTCGATGGTCTTCCTGGTGGCGCGGTGTGCGCGGCGGGGACGAACTACCCGGCGGCGGGCAAGAGCGCGTACACGGTGTACCTGGAGCTGGCGCAACCCCTGGAGCACCGAGAAGCGCGCAGGCTGATGGAGCGCATCTACCGGGCGGTGCTGGACCACGCGCAGGAGAACAGCGCGCGGGTGGGGGCTGTCGCGCTCGGGGCGGAGGACAGCCCTGCGGACCTTCCCTTCGTGAAGCCGTTGAAGCGGACCGCCTACGCCTTCTGGGCGTTCGTCCCGGACCGTTCGTGTCCGGGGCTGGCGCTGGCCTTCCGCACGCACTTCGACATGAAGGACAGGCTCAAGGAGCAGTTCAACGCCATCTGGGGGCACACCCCGGCGAAGGAGTCTCTGGTCCGCACGGGCTGGTGGCCGGAGGCGAAGGTCTGGTGGATTTACGCGGAGCACGCCTACTCGAAGTTGCTGGGGCGGCTTCGGGAGCAGGGCTTCAAGCTGATCTGGATTCAGAGGGAGGGCTTCCCACCGGCACCCCCGGTGGAGGAGGAGGTCTGGAACGATGGATGCCGCGACGAAGCAGTGGATCGATAACGCTTCCTACGAGGAGCTGCTTCGGCGCTGGAGGTTCGCGCCGATGGGAGATCCCCTCTTTCAAGGCGGGGTCGGGGACTACTACCTGAAGCGGATGCGCGAGAAGGAGCAGGCGATGGATGCGACGGAACGGCTGGGAGGTCCCGCGGACAACCCGGCGGCAGCGAGCAAGCGAGTGGGGTGGGACCGGCCATGAGTGCATGGAAGAAGATGTCGAGGGGCGAGCAGATGGTCTGGGCGGCGGCGTTCGCAGCGGCGAATCGAAATGTCAGGCGGCATTTGCCGGAGATGCTGGATACAGCTTGGGACGCAGTAAAGCAATTGCGCTCTGTTGAATACACAGGGGCGGATGCCCATGCGGAGGTTGCGTTGGCGCTGGAGCAGATGCTCGGGGAGGGCGAGTAGATGGATCTCGGGACACTCAAGCTGGTGAATTTCACGACGCACGAGAAGACGGAGCTGGCCTTTCCCAAGAGAGGAGTTGTTTTGGTTGTGGGGCCGAATGGCTCGGGCAAGTCGAGCATCATCGAGGGGGTGGCGTACCCAGGATGGGGTGAGACGCTTCGGGGCGTCCTCCCGTTCGCCATCGACTCGCTGAAGGGCTTTGCGGAGTTCACCGCGGGGGCTCTGGTGGCTCGGCGGGAGCGCAAGGGAGCCAAGACCGCGCTGACCTTCACCTACGAAGGGAAGGGGCGCGACTACGAGACGACGACCAAGGCGCAGGAGGCGCTGGAGGAGATCATCGGCTCGTTCGAGATTTGGAGGCGCACTCACGTCTTCAGCTCGGCGGACGCGGCGCACTTCACGCAGGCCACCGACAAGGAGCGCAAGCTGTTCTTGGAGTCGATGTTGGGGCTTGGTCGCTTTGATGCCGCGCTGGAGAAATGCCGGGCGCAGCTCCACACCGCGGAGCGGGAGTTGGGTGACGCGGCGAACCGAAAGCGCATAGCGGAGGTGGAGATCGAGCACGCGCGGCAGCGGCAGCAAGATGCGAAGCAGGCGCTCGCGGGGATGCCGATGGGGACCGAGGAAGCGGTGGGGGCGCTGAAGCAGCGGCGGGACCACCTACGGGAGCACATCAGGAAGGGGGACACCGAGCTGGCGTCGCTCCAAGACGAGATCGCCAAGCACAGCGTCAACACGGGCGGCGCGGAGCGGGAGCTGGCGGCGTTGACCCGGCGGCTCAACCGGCTGGGGGAGTCAGGCATCTGCGACTCTTGCGGGCAGGCTGTGCCGGAGGAACTGCGGAAGGGGCTGAAGGAGCAGATCCAGAAGATTCAGACCGACACCCGCGCAGAGCAGGCGCAGGCGAACGAGGCGGTGTCGGACACCCGGGACGAGGCGCGGGACGTACAGGAAGCCCTCCGCAAGCTCCGGGAGAAGGCCACGGCGCTCGACGCGGAGCTGGGGAACATCGAACGTTCGGCGGCTCTCAGGGCGAACACCGAGAAGGTACGGGTGCTGGCGGCTAAGGCGGAGGAGGTCTGCGCCGACAACATCGCCAAGGCGGAAGCAGCGCGGGCGAAGCAGGAGCACGAGGTTGAGGTGTTGAAGGCGGCGGAGATGGTGTTGGGGCTCCGCGGGGCGCGGGCTGGCATCCTGGCGAAGCTGCTTGGGGGGCTGGAGGCGGCGGCGAACGCCTGGCTCCCGCGGCTCGCGGGGAAGGGGCTCAAGCTGGAGCTGAAGCCGTACTCCGAGAAGAAGACTGGCGGGGTGTCGGACGCCATCAGTTTGCAGGTGCAGGGAGCTGGCGGTGGCTACGGCTACAAGGCCACTTCTGCGGGGGAGCGGAGGAGGATAGACCTGGCCCTACTTCTTGCCTTCGCGGGGCGGGGAACCCTGTTCCTTGACGAAATTCTGGACGGGCTCGACTCGGCTGGAATCGAGGCGGTTGTGGGTGTGCTCGACGATCTGGCCCGGGAACGAGCGGTCGTCATCATCACGCACAACGAGGAGCTGGCGGCGCGGGTTCCGTGCGTGCAGCGGTGGAAGGTGGCTGAAGGACGGGTGGAAGTGGCCTGATGGAGTACGAGCCCGACTTCGACGCCATTCTGAAGCAGTTCGGGGTGGGGAACTACCGCCCCGCGCAGGAGTGGTATGACGTTCCCTGTCTCTCGTACACGATGATCAAGAAGGGGCTCTCCATCGGGGCGATCACCTACAAGCCCCTCGGTCCCCGTGGGGGTGCCTGGTACGCCATCACCAACGAGGAGCGGTGGGGCAGGATGAAGGTGTGGAGGGCGTTGCTGTCCTTGGGGGTTCGTGGAGTGCGCGACGCGGAGCTGCGAAAGTGAGAGGGTCCGTCTTCGACACGTTGAGCTTGGACCGGGAGCAGTCGCGGTGGGAGAAGCACCTGCTTACCCGGACCCCGGTGGAGGAAATGGGGGCGATCCGGTTCAAGCGGGAGGACCGCTTCGCGCCTCTCGGGTACGGAGGCATCAACGGGGCGAAGCTCCGCCAGTGCATCTGGCTTGTGAGCCGGGCAGCGGCGGCGGGGGCGAAGGGGTTGCTCTCCGGGGCGAGCGTCAAGAGCCCGCAACTCTGCATGGGCACCGCGGTTGCTCGGCACTTTGGGTTGGAGACGCTGTTGGTCATCGGTGCGACGACGGAAAAGGCGGCGGGGAAGCATGAGAACGTCGCCATCGCTCGGGCGCTCGGAGCCCGCTTTAGGTACAACCCGGTGGCCTACAATCCGGCGCTGCAACGGGCGGTGGCGGAGCTGGCTAAGGAGCACCCCGGGCACTACGTCTTGAAGTACGGCATCACGGTGGACGACGACCCTGCGGAGATTGACGCCTTCCACCGACTCGGAAGCGAGCAGGTTCTCAACATCCCGGATGACGTGGAGGCCATCTACATGCCCGCGGGGAGCTGCAATAGCTGTGTCTCGGTGCTGTACGGCATCGCGCGCAGGCTGCCCCCGCGGCTTCGGGAGGTCGTCCTGTTTGGAGTAGGGCCGACGAAGCTGGTCTGGATTGAGGACCGGCTTCGCGCCATCGAGCAGTTCTCGGGCATCCAGATTCGGGCGTTGTTCAACCGGGACTACAAGAACGACCCGGATCAGGCGGCGAGCTTCCAACCGACGAAGCGCGCTCCCTACCGGCTGGTTCACTACGACTTGCATGCGACGCACTTCGCCAGCTATCAGGACGAGATGCCCTTCACCTACGGCGGCATCGACTTCCACCCCACCTACGAGGGCAAGGTGATGACGTACCTGCGGAAGCACGCCAAGGAGTTCGTCCACTTCTGGGGGAGCGGGAAGGCGCTGTTCTGGATTGTCGGGTCGCGCCCGACGCTCGCCGCGATGCGAGGAGCCTTGGGGGAACCATGAAGACGGCGGAACCGGGGCGCTACTGCGCCCTCCACAGGCAGACAGAGGAGACGGCGCTCCGCGTGGGCACGGACTTCCGTGAGTCCCGCTACCGCCGGGAGGTCTTCCTTCGGTTCTGGGAGTTTCACCTTCGCTACCGTTCTCATCCAGGGGGGGTGTATTACGTTCTTCCCTACCTGGCAGACCGGCTGGGGTGGAGCACGGAGCAACGGCTGTGGTTCGCCTTCATCAACGGGAACACGCAGCACCCGCCGACGAGCTGGCTCATCTTCCGGGAATTCCCTCTCGTGGGGGTGGACTTCGACCGGATGAAGCGGTGGTTCGCGGAGAACTACACGCGGTTGGAGTTCGACACCGACCGGCGGTACTTTAAGACCAAGTTCCTCACCTGCGTTCAGAACTACGTCACGCTGTTGGGCGGGCGCTCGCAAGAGGAGTTCTTCAATCGGCTGACCCCGGCGGACGAGCGCACCAACTTCCGACAGCTCTGGCAGGCGATCAACACCTTCTTCGTCTACTTCGGGCGGTTGAGTTCGTTCAGCTACGCGGAGTACCTACGCATCAACGGGGTGAGGATCGACTGCGATCAGCTCTTTCTCGACGACATGCAGGGCAGCAAGAGTCACCGGAATGGGCTCTGCAAGGTGTTGGGCCGGGACGACCTGGACTGGCACGACGACAATACGAGCTTTGACGGCACCTACAGCCCCGCGGTCCTGCGCTGGCTGGAGAAGGAGGCGGCGGAGCTGTTGGAGGAGATGAAGGTCCGCGCGGCGGGGGAGAGCTTCTACCGGGACGTGGGCTACTTCACGATGGAGAGCACCCTCTGTACGTACAAGGGCTGGCACCGGGTCAACCGACGCTACCCGAACGTCTACAACGACATGCTCTACCTCCGGCTGAAGAAGACCGAGGAGGCATGGGGGGAACGGTTGCATCTGTTCTGGGACGCGCGGAAGGAATGCCTGCCGGAGCACCTGCGGCTGGAGGACAACCCCAAGGACCCGGGGCTCTGTCCTCGCAAGATGAACCACTACCGGCTGACCGGACAGGTGATCATGATGGACAAGGAGTGGGGCTGCTTTGCCAACGACTTCAACGATGAGGTGAGGAGGGCGCAGAAGTGAAGACCGTACTTTGGTTGGTGGGGACGCCGGGGGTGGGCAAGACGACGCTGGCGCGGAGGCTCCTCGAACCGCTCAGTCGCCTCAACCCGAAGCCGAAGTGGACCATCGGGCAGCGCATCGTTGCCGCGGGGCACTACGCGGGCGGGCCGTTCGATGGGGCGGACACCGTGCCCTACAACGGGGCGGCGGAGGCGCTGAACTTCTGGACGACGCACCTGGCGATGCGCGCGGAGCTGACGCTGTTCGACGGGGACAGGTTCAGCAACGCGCTCCCGGTGAGCTTCTTCCGTTCGCTGCCCTACGCCCCGAACATCCGGCTGGTGTGCGCGCTGTTGACGCTCCCACCGGAGGAGGCGCAGGCGCGCAGGGACACCCGTGGGAGCAAGCAGAACGCCTCGTGGGTGAAGGGGCGGGAGACGAAGTCTCGCCGTTTCTGGGAAACCTTCCCGGAAGGGGATAGGGTCGAGCTGGATGCCCGGCGAGTGCCCGAGGTTCTGGAGCGGTCGCTCAGGGAGTTTCTGAGGCAGGAGGGGACATGAGCAACATCGAGTCGAAGCTGAAGGCGTTGAAGCGCATCGCCATCGGCGCGGTGGACCCGTTCGCGTTCGGGAACCCGCGCAAGATGACGGACCGGATGACGGAGACGCTGAAGCAGTCTCTCACCGAGATGGGGGTGGTGGAGCCCATCGTCGTCCGACCGAGCCCCCGGACGAAGGGGCGCTACGAGATTCTGAACGGGCACCATCGCTACGGGGTGCTGAAGGACTCGGGGGCGACGGAGATCGAGGCGGTGGTGGTGGACCTGCCGGACGACCGGAAGGCACGGGCGCTCGTGCTGGCCCTGAACCAGATCGGCGCGGAGTGGGATTACAGCGCGCTGTCGAACTACGTCTCGGCGTGGCTCAACGACAACACGGCGGGCGGGGAGTGGTTCAAGGGGGTAACAGGCTTCTCGGGGGACGAGATCGAGGTGCTGTCGGCGGGGACCATCGACGCCACGAATCAACAGCTCTCGGAGGCACCGGAGAAGGACCCGAGCGATCTCGTGGCGAAGATGGCGGAGGAGGCTGTCGCCGCGAACCAGCCGAAGGTGTTGAAGGCGCAGTTCGCCACCCGGGAGGAGGCGGACGCGGTGCTGGGGAAGTTCAGGCTGGGCACCCGCTTCGGGACTCTGAGGGCGGACGCCATCGACGGCGGGGCTCTGGCGAAGTTCCTGGAGGGGCAATGATTCAGTCACGGCTGAAGGCGTTGAAGACGGTCCCGGTGTCGAGCCTGGACCCGTTCAAGTTCGGCAACCCGAGGGTCATGGGCGATGCGATGCGGGCGCACCTGCGTACCTCGATGGAGGAGCTGGGGGTGGTGCAGCCCATCATCGTTCGGGAATCCCCGGGAGCGCCGGACCGCTACGAGATCATCAACGGGCACCACCGTTACGACGTGATGAAGGAAGCTGGGCTGCCCAAGGCGGAGGTTGTTGTCGTGGACCTCCCCGACGACCAGAAGGCGAGGGCTCTCGTCCTCGCGCTGAATCAGATCAGCGCGGATTGGGACCAGCAAGCTCTGTCCTCCTACGTCAGCTCGTGGCTGGCGGAGAACGGGGACGACGGCAAGTGGTTCCAGGGGGTGACGGGCTTCTCTGCGGATGAGATCGAAGTGCTCAAGACATCGCTCGGGCGGGTCGAGGAGGCGGTGGGCGCGGGGTTGTCGCCAGCGGAGCCCGAGGCAGCCCCGGATCCGCTGAACGTTCCGGTCGTCTTCCCGACGGCGACGGCGGCGCTGGAGGTGCTGGGGAAGTACCGGCTGGACAACGCGGCGGCGAAGGAGCCCACCTTGGATGGCAGCGCGCTCGCGCGGGTGGTGCTCGGTGGCTGATTGCTACAACTCCCCGCGCCTCTCCAGCGAGTATTACGAGTGCGGGCTGCCCTTCACGTTCGACGCCATCAGCCGGTGCAGCTACGGGTGCCTCTACTGCTTTGCCGGACCCATCAAGGACAGCTCGCGCGTTCCGCACGGCGAGGACGATCAGGACTACGGCGGGCTGCCGGACCTGTCGTTCATCAACATCCCCCGGTTCAGGCGGTTGTTCCAGGGAGCGCCCGAGGACTTGTCGAAGGACCAGAAGGCGCACCGGCAGGCGTTTGTTGACCAGCATCTCATCCTCCACTGGGGCGGGCTGGCGGACGCCTTCGATCACTACGCGCTCGGGAAGTACCGAGAGAAGACGCTGGAAGTTCTCCGCTTCCTCACCGACATCAAATGGCCCGTGCTTTTCAGCTCGAAGGGCGCGTTCTGGCAGGACGAGGAGCTTCTGGAGGTGTTCGCGGCGAACGCGGGCAGATGGGGCTTCCAGTCGAGCATCATCACCTACGACCCGGAGATCGCGCGGAAGATCGAGGTCAGCGCCCCGAGCCCGCAGGACCGCATCAAAACGGTGGAGGCGCTGTCGAAGCGGGGAATCAGGACGATTCTGCGCTTCCGCCCCTTCTGCCCCGGCATCTCGACCGGAACCTGGCGGGAGCTGTTGACGGCGGCGGCGGACGCCGGAGCGAAGGCGCTGTCCACCGAGTTTCTGTGCATCCCCTTCCCGGACTTCGAGTTCTCCAGGCGGTACTTCGACCGGATGGGCAAGGCGGCGGACTTCGACTTCACGGCCATCTACAAGGCGATGTCTCGGCACGCTCGCGGGCAGCCTCGCCTGTCGCGGCACTGGAAGAAGCCTTACGTCTACGGGATGTGGGAGGAGTGCGAGAAGCGCGGGGTGCGGTTCGCTTGCTCGGACCCTGACTACAAGGAGCTGACCAACGCCTCCACTTGCTGTGGGCTTTCCCCGGAGGACTTGGAGGGCGGGCAGGTGACGCGGGGTACATTCACCGAGGCCATCCGAATCGCCTTCCGACGGGGCAGCGTGCGCTTCGCGGACATTAGCGGTGACGCGCGGGTGACGTTGGACCCGTTGCAGGACGACGGGGTGCGCGGGAAGGACCGCCTGATGCGGAAGCTCCGGCAGGAGTCGGTCTTCGACCGGGTGCGCGGGGCGTGGAACATCCCGACCAAGAGCGCGATGGGGGTCTACAACTTCTTCGACCGGGTTCTCGTTCCGGCGGCGGTGGACTCCAACAACGACCTCGTCTACTTCTTCGACTACAAGCGGGGACTGTACGAAACCCGCACGGAGCTAGAGAAGTTCGGGGTTGCGGCGAGTGGGTTGGAGGAGTTCGGGCGGCAGATGGCCGGAGCCCTTCCGGGTGGCGCGGAGCTGCCGAAGGGAAAATGAGCCTGCGTCCGGGCAAGGTTTCCAGGTGAAGAAGCTGCTCACCCTCTTGGAAGCCTCCATCATGTACGACATCGACGAGGAGACGTTGGCCCTGGCGCTGGGCGCTCTTGCCCGGCGGCGGGGCGGGGCAGCTATCTGCGCGGCGAGGAAACGCGATGGGAAATTCTATGCCTGTTACGAAGCGGCGGACGTTGAAGAAGCGGTTGCGCTCGAAGCGGCGCGTCAGCTTGGCTTTGACGGTTGACCCGGAGACGGGGCAGATGGGGTGGCTGCCGGAGGACGCCTGCCGGAACGCTCCGCCTACCAAGTCGCTCGACGATCAGTTCACGCCGACGGAGTTCTACAAGAAGCTCGACGCGGAGTTCCACTTCACCCTGGACCCGTGCGCTTCCAGGGAGAGCGCGAAGTGCCGCCGGTACTTCACCAAGAAGAAGAACGGGCTCCGCCAGTCGTGGAGGGGTGCGCGGGTGTTCCTCAATCCGCCCTATTCCAACATCGGGGCGTGGCTGGAGAAGGCGCGGAAGGAGATTGTGGCGCACTGCTGTCTGGTGGTCGCGTTGCTCCCGAGCTGGACGGACAGGAAGTGGTGGCAGGAGCACATCGAGCACTCGCGGGACAAGCCGTGGAATTCGGTGACGACGCGGTTCCTCCCAGGGCGCATCACCTTCGGGTGCCCCGGGAACCCCGAGGGAGTGAAGCGGGACTCCGCCAGCTTCCCGAGCGTCCTCGTTATCTGGTACGGGGGCGGGCGGTGAGGGTGGACCCCTTCAAGGCGGCGGACGGGTTCCGCTTCTATCTCGATGAGGATCCCTGTGTTCTTCACGGGGGGCGTTACAGCAACGGGAACGGGGCGCTCTACGTCACCACCGACGCGGGGGAGGCGCTGGACAAGCTGACGGTGAACCTCGTGGACGAGAAGGTGGAGCCTGACGAGTTCTTCATCCCGGTGACGGGGGCGCGGGAGGGCAGATCCGCCCGATGGCGCATCCAGCGGACTCTCCTACAGCTCGGCATCTTCGAGCAGACGAAGCGCTTCGCCGGGTCGGGCTTCGTGGAGGAGTACGGGCAGCTTTGGCGCTTCGGCAAGCTGTTCCCCGCGGGGGAGCACGTCTACAGGGTAGCGGACCCGGTCTGTCGCAAGGTGCTGGCCGACGCCTACGAGGCGAAGCGCATGGAGTTGGCCTCTCGGGAATCGGTGGACCGTCTTCAGGGGAGGGAGCCCCGACCGCCGAAGCCGAGGCACCTATGAAGCTCCGAGCGAAGGCAACGCCGGTTGCAACGGTGGTGGATGAGACGGGCGAGTGCCTTGCGGAATCTCTGACGCAGTGCGCGCAGGCGATCATGGCGATGAAGGCGGAGCGCGTCCTGGCGGGGAAGCCGATACGAGCGCAGGCGCTTCTCGTGGTGGACGGCGACTTGGAAACCATCAGGGCACTCGGGAGCAGGTTGTACGACGTGCTGGAGGTAACTCTGGAGCTATGAACCGCTGGGGCTACGTCGGGTCGAGCGAGTACGTCCTCCAGCCGGGGGACGCCGACCGCCAGTGGCGCACGTACACGGACATCTGGCGGGACCTGAAGATGACGCGGGGCGGGCTCGACGTGCTGGTGCGAAGTGGCGAGGTCCGGTGGGTGCAGGGGGAGAGCCTGCTGAAGCACATCGCGCAGTTCCCGGCGGGCGGCTCGAAGGCGTGGATGTTCAAGCCGGACAACAGCATCGTCTTGGCGGAGTTGGCTGATGGGACGAAGGTGAGCCCCGGCGAGACGTACTACGACGTGGGGCAGTTCATCGTGAACGACGCGGCGGCGCGGCTCACCGGGGAGGAATCTCCGGCGCAGCGGGTGGTCGAGCAGTCGGGGGTCAACATCTCGGGAGCGGGGAAGGTGAAGCTGTACGCGGAACTGTCCCGGTGCCCCAACTGTGGCGCGGAGGTCCCCACCGAGCAACTGACGCCGCGGGGCTGCATCATCTGCGCGCCACGGCGCTACGAGACGTTCGGGAGTGGCCCGTGACGGACGAGGAAGGCACGGGACTCACCGAGAAGGGATGGAGCATATCCCGTGGCAGCTACGTGAGGGTGGTCAGGTTGGCTCCCGAGGAAAGGTGCATGACGGGATGGCTGCGGAAGGGAGCCGGGGGCTGGTTCGCCTCGGTGGAGATGCAGGAGACGCGACGGACGCCACAGGGGATGCTCCAGTACCAGAGGGCGTCCCAACTGGAGACGGGGCGCTGGCGTCCGACGTTGGTGCAGGCGCTCTACGACGCAGAGGAAATCATGGCCCGGTGGGAATCCACCTACCGGCTGGGAGGTGGGCTTGAGGACCGCGAGGATTCATAACGTCAGGCTGGGCTTTGCGAACAACAGCAGCTCGGATCACACCCTCATCTTCCTGCGCCCCGGCGAAGCGCGCGAGGAGGCGTGGTGCAGCCCCGAGTTTGGGTGGGAGATGTTCACGCTCACGTCGCGCGAGGAGAAGGCGAAGTACGTGGCGCTCCAGTTCTGGGAGGTGTTCAGGGTGCAGTTCCACCCGGACAGGGAAATGGCGCGGCGGTTCGTCGAGGACTTGCTGCCGGGCGTGCTGGAGTGGAAGCAGAAGGCGGACGGGCCGGAGCCCGAGGGCTACGTGGACCACCAAAGCCTGATGGACAAGCTACCGGCGCAGGTGGGCACGCAGAAGGAGCCCAATCTGGAGTTCGCGCGGGACCTGCGAGACTTCGTGTTGAGCGACAGGGTGGCCGTTCTCGGGGGGAACGACAACGGGGACACGCACCCAACCCTTGAGGCGGGGGGTGTTGAGAGGGTTCCGGTGGACTTCGGCAGCGACTTCCAACGGGGGGTGAACATCGTGGCGCGGAAGGACCCTAAGTACGGCTACTGGGTCCTGTTCAACCGGGAGACGGGCGCACGGACGCGCCTCTCGTTCGCCGACGAGGGCTGCCACCCGAAGGTGTGGCGAGCATCGGTGCCGGAGCTGGTGGACCTGAAGGTCACCGACCGCTGCATGAACGGGTGCGCCTACTGCTACCAGGGGAGCACCCCGACCGGCGAGACGGCATCGTTCCCGAAGCTCAAGGGCATCATCAAGGAGCTGGCGGGGGTGGGCGTGCTGGAGATCGCGGTGGGTGGCGGGGAGCCCACCTCGCATCCGAAGTTCATCGACATCGGGAGGGAGTGCCGGGAGCACGGCATGGTCGCCAACTTCACCACTCGGGACATCCACTATCTCGGCTCGGGGGACATGAAAGTGGCGATGGCGTACTACTCCTCCTGCGCGTACACGGTTGCGAGCCCGGACGAGGTCACAGCTCTCTCCCATGCGGCGGGCTATCACGAGAAGGGGCAGGATTGGCTTTTAGAGGGGCGGCTTACGGCGCAGTACGTCATGGGCTCGACGCCGTTGGAGGTGCTGGGGGACATCCTCACCGAAGCGGAGCGGTGCAAGGTGCAGGTGAAGCTGTTGGGCTTCAAGCGGCAGGGGCGGGCGGAGACGTTCCAGCCGTACTCCTACGACGAGTGGGTGAAGCAGGTGTTGGCGCTCGACGCCGGGGACCGGCTGGACGGCGGCTATCCGCGGGCGCGTAGCATCGGCATCGACACCGCGCTGGCTCGGGAGAGCGAGTCGGCGCTGAAGGCAGCGCACGTTCCGAAGTGGTTCTACACTGTCGAGGACGGAGCCTTCTCGATGTACGTGGACGCGGTGGCGGGGAAGGTAGGGCCGTCCTCGTTCTGCCGCGTGGAGCAGTACCGTCCGCTGAAGAAGGGCAAGCTGAAGGAGACGTTCGAGGCGTTCGACTTGGAGGGGCCATGAGAAGCAAGCTGACGTATCGAGGGGCATTCGACAACCTCCGGCGCAAGCTGGAGCTGATGCAGTGCGTGTCGCGGAAGGCGCAGACGTTCGAGCAGGAGCAACACGAGGAGGCGCTGTCCGTCGCCCTTGGGGCGATGGTGGCCCACTCCGGCTGCTTCGACGAGAAGGACATGCTCTACATGAACATGATTCCGCGGCGGAAGAAGGGCGTGCTGAAGAAGGCACGGTGGCAGAAGGCGTGAAGCCGCGCAGGACAAGAACGACGGCTCCTCGGGGGGAGGAAGGGCTCTTTCGCCGAGGTGAGAGCCGGGTGGGCATGGAGCCCAATCAACGCCGGATGGTTCTGGTGGAACTGCGGACCTACGACGGCGTTCCGATAGAACAGCGTCCTCATGCCTGGGTCGAGGAGCGGGCGACAAAGGGAGAGCCGGGTGGAGATTGGGTGTGCCACTACAGCGGGTTTCATCCCTTTCGGGCGACGACCTTGCACGAGCAGGAGGAGGAAGCGCAGGCAGCGGCGGAGAGGGCTCTTACCCTGTGGGACGCGGTGAGGAGGCTCGGGGCGTGCGGTTGATTTGGGACAGGCTGCGGAATCGGAAGGTCCGCGAGGTCGCCGGGCTCGTGGTGATGCCGCAGAAGTACGGGGTGTGCTGGCTCGCGCTCCGCGGGAGCTGGAAGATTCGCGCCATCGTCACCCGGCACTTGGCGGGCTACGACGTGCTGCTGACGGGGTTCCGGGACGGGCGGCACGTCGATGTGCGCCCGCACGTCTACTGCCCGAGCCCGCTCGCGGTTTTTCGGTTGGTCCGGCAGCACGTCCGCGCAGAGGAAGCGGCGGAAAGGTTGGGGGCTTAGGATGGCGCAGCCGAAGAACACCTGTGGGCATCGGAATGGGTTGGTGGTGCTCCACCGGGAAGGGCTCGACACGGCGCACGAGGAGAGCAAGACCTGCCGGTGTGGACCGGCGGTGCAGTGCGCCGTCTGTCGAGCGGAGCTGGGGGAGGCGGGCATCCCCGGAAAGGGGCGCACGGTCCACGTCTGGCCCGCTTGGGCGGACCTTCGGCGCTCCGGGGGGCATTGATGACTGTCCCGGTCGTCGTGTGGGAGCGGAAGCTGGGGGGAGGCATCGACCTTCAGAGGGTGATGCCACTCGACGACAAGGGGAAGTCGGGGCAGGCGTACTTCATCGTCCGGTTGAGCATTCCGGTCGGAGGGGACTACCTGGACCCCGGCAACCCGGAGAAGATTGCCTTCTACCACCCGGTCGAGATGAGCATCTTCCCGCCGACCTTCGCGGAGGTGCGGTGGCGGGTGGATGGACCGTCGGGCGTGCAGCACTGGTTCCCGACCTTCGAGGAAGCACAGCGGCGGTCGGTGCGAGCCTTCAGGATTTGGGACGCGCAGCGGCGGTTGGGAGGGAGGGCAGACCCTTGGGCGAATGGCTGACCTACGGGCAGCTCTGGCGGAAGCACAAGCTCCCCCGGGGATGGCTCGACGAGCAGGTACACCACGGGCGGGTGCGGCGGTTCGACAGCCCGCATACGGCGGCAGATCACGACGCCGAGTACGCCTCGCTGGTTGACGCAGTGCATCGGCTCACCGGCAACTGGTTCCTCAGCGTGGGTGGACACGAGCCGGACGGGCACGAATCGGTCGCGGTTTACAGTTGGGACGACATCAGGAAGGCGGGTTGGAAAGTGTGAGGCTGGAAGCGCAACGCGGGCTTCGGTGGGAGAAGGTGATGCCCGTGTCGGCGATGCAGGAGGTCTACCATTCCCTGTTCGACCAGCTCGTAGAGCAAAGCGGGAGATGGCGGGTGGAGGCGTTGGGTATCCGGTTCGGAGGGGACACCCCGGAGTCCGTCGGAACGCGACCGGACTACGTCTTCCGGGTGGTGATAGCGGCGATGGGGCGGATCGCCATCATCGAGGACCGCCGGAACCTGCGCTGGGGAGCCTTTCGGGTTCGGAGCATGAAGTTCTTGCACCCGGAGGGGGTGCTGCGGTGGGCGGAGCGAACGGACGCCATCTACCGGCTGACGGCGGGGGAGCGGCGGCGATGAGGCGCGTCGTCACCAAGACCGGGCTGGTCATCGACAACGCGCCTTCCAGCGAGGTTGGCGCACCCGACTACCTGCTGTCCTTGGGTACAGGGGTGGGTCTACAAAGACATACGGACTTCGAGCCCTACGTCACGCGGGACGCCGAGGTGTACCGGACGCTGGGTGGGACCTGGATTGCCGTCTTCCCGCCAGGTATCCGGCGGATCGCCACGGGCACGGTCCGGGAAGCCTTCCAGGCGGCGGAGGCTGCCCTGAGAGCGATGGATGCGGTGGACCGGCTGAAAGGGGTAGGGTGATGGCCCGCGGTGTCACCAGGGACCAAGGAGAGGGCTTCTTTGTCGCTTCTCATCCGGCCAAGACGGGGCACGAGGACGAGCCCCGGGAGTGGATAGTCCGGTGCGGCGGGTTGAGCTGCACTCTCCGCAAAGAACTAAGGTTCTGGCGTGTTTACGAGGTGTATGAGCTACGGGAGCGGGGTGACATCTTGGATTGGAGGTTGCGGGTGCTCGTGGACCCGCGACCGCGCTACCATTACCTTCGGCAAGCCGTGGCTGGCGCGAAGAAGCTGTTGAGGGTGAGGGAAGCCGTCCGGCGGCTCGGGGGCGGGGATGCGTAAGTGGGAGGGCATCCGTCCCGGGGTGAACCTCACCCGGCAGGCCAACGGTTTCTGGTTCCTCACGGTCTGCACCGCAGGGAGCATGGAGGAGACAGGCTTCGTTCGGCACGAGGCGGTCTACATCGTCCCCGAGGTGACGGCGACCAAGAAGGTCCACGGGTGGCGGTTGATGGAGTACGTCTCGAACGGAGCCTTTCGAGGAACCCATCGGCAGGATCTCCCCTTCGGGGTGTTTAGCACGGTGGAGGTAGCGGCAGCGAAGGGAGAGGAGCACCTGAGAGCCCGAGCGGCAGCACGGATGCTCCAGGGGGACACGGAAGACTGATGAGGTGCTGGCAACGAATCCGCCCCGGGCTGAGCCTAACCGTGCGCGGCAGGGGCATGTGGGTCGTTACAGTGTGTGTCCAGGGGGAACCGGGTTCTTGGGGCAGTGGCACCCGTTACCGGAAGGCGCAGGTGGACGCGGAGTATTACCCTCCCGGGAGGAACGAGAGGAGGGTCCGACGCTGGTGGCTCGTTCAGTCAGGGTTGGAGGTCTTCAACCAGGGTGAATCCCCCCTCCCGCCCTACCGGAACCTTCGAGAAGCAGCGGAAGGCGTGGAAGTGTACCTGCGCGCAGTAGAAGCGGCGGGGCGTCTTCGCGGGAACACGGAGGATTAACCCGCGGGGGTTCACCGGGTATTAGGTCACGGGGAGCACCGGACGCCGGGTATTGCCCGAGGGAGGCTGGACCGCGCGAGCCTCCTCGTGCTATTCGGAAGGGGTTGCGAGGGGGTATTGAGCATGGCGAGGGGCAACCGAGCGCGGACCATCCAACGCTACAACGCGGTGCTTGCAGCGTACCGCGAGCTGGGGGTGCATCACCAACTGGTCGCCGATAGGGTCAAGATGGACCGACTCACGGCGAAACGGTTGTACGAGCGGGGCTGGCCGACCGTTCAAGGCGCACTTCCCGTCCGCGATCAGCTCCAGATGGACAGTCTCCTCGCCCGGGCGGCGCGAGCGGGTATCACCACTGAGGAGCAGAAGGAAGTGGTGGAGTCCGTTCTATCCACCTCGTTGGCGCAGGCGCGAACGGAGGCCATCGACGCCACCGACATGCTGGTGAAGGCGGCGGAGAACGCCCGGGTGGCGGAAGCCAAGGCGATGGCGACCCTGGATGCCGCGCAGGCGCAGCTCGCCAAGGTGGAGGAGCTGGCACGGTCCAAGGTGGATGACGCGCAGAAGGCGGCGCAGGCGACCCTCCAGGGGGCGGAGATTGAGGCCAAGCGGCGGCTGGCGGACCTGCTGGTGAAGGCGAAGGTGGACGCCGCGGAGACGCTGGCGGATGAGGCGAACGCGGCGAAGTTCGGGCGGAAGGCGGCGCTGTCCGCCGCTGCCATCGTGGCGCTGCTCCTGAAGGACGCGCAGACCATCGCTGCTCAGCTCCACACCGCGCTCGGGGACCTGTCCAAGCTGTCTCCGCGGGAAGCCATCAAGACGGCGAGGGACATGATGCACCTGGCGGAGATGGGGGAGCGGACGATCATCCTGGCTCTCCAAGGGGAACGGCTCCGGGTGGGGCAGCCCACCGAGGTCATCGGGGTGCAGAGCATGGACTCCAGCATCGAGGAGCGGGAAATCAAGCTGAAAGCGGTTGCGCGGGCGCTGGAGCGGGCGAAGGCCAAGGGATTGATTCTGGTGCAAGGAGGGGCGGGTGCTGGTCCAACATCTGGGGCTGAACAACATCCTCAAACGGGGGCTGGGAAGAGCTGACGCGCAGGGCTGGCCTGCTGGAATGCCTCCGACCGTGACCGCCATCCCCGACGAGCTGGAGTTCGACCCCGAGGCGGACGCCTTCCTGAACCGGGAGCTGGTCGAAGCGGCGCGCATTGACATCGACGCCTTCTCCACCGCGGTCATGCGGGACGAGAAGACGGGGCTCCCGCTGGACCAAGCCTCCTGCCACGTCGCCTGGCACGAGCTGGCGGAGCTGCACGACCGGCTTATCATCTGGAGTTCGGTCGAGTCGGGCAAGACGTGGCAGGTGGCGATTGCCCGGACGCTCTGGCTTCTTGGGCAGGACCCGACGCTCCGCGTGGCCGTTGTCAGTAACACTGCGGGGCAGGCGGACAAGATCCTCCGCACCATCAAGCGGTACATCGAGGCGAGCCCGGAGCTGCACGCCGTCTTCCCCGAGCTTCGTCCTGGCAAGGAGCAGTGGACCAGCCGTGCCATCACGATTGCGCGCCCCTACCAGAGCAAGGACCCGAGCGTGCAGACCCTCGGCGTCCACGGCAACGTGCTGGGAAGCCGCATCGACATCCTCATCGTGGACGACCTCCTCGACACGGAGAACACCCGCTCCGCCAAGATGCGGGAGGACTGCTTCCAGTGGATTCAGGCGTCCCTCTTCTCCCGTCTCACGGCGAAGGCGCGGGTGCTGGTGATTGGGACCGCCTTCCACCCAGATGACGCCCTCCACCGGCTGGCGAAGCTCCCAGGGTGGGTGGCGATGCGCTACCCGGTGCTGGGGGACGACGGGCAGCCGCGTTGGCCCGAGCGGTGGCCGATGGAGCGCATCCAGCGGGTGAAGGAGGAGCGGGGGCCGTTGGAGTTCGCGCGCACGATGCTCTGCGTCGCCCGAAGCGATGAGGAAGCGCGCTTCCGCAAGGAGTGGGTGGGCTGGTGCTTGGAGCGCGGGAATGGGAAGCGGCTCTGCCACGGGCTCCAGGCGCTACCGAACGGCATCAAGACGTACACCGGGGTGGACCTGGCGGTGCAACAGAAGGACGGCGCGGACCTCACCTGCCTGTTCACCATCGCGGCGCACCCGAACGGCGACCGCGAGGTGTTGAACGTCGAGGCGGGACGTTGGGCTGGGCCGGAAATCATCCTGAAGATCATCGACCACCATCGGCGCTACTTCTCCATCTGCATCGTGGAGAACAACGCGGCGCAGGACTTCATCATCCAGTTCGCACGGCGGGACTTCGCGGTGCCGATCAGGGCGTTCACGACGGGCAGGAACAAGGCGCACCCTGAATTCGGCATTGAGTCCATCGCGGCGGAGATGGCGGGGCGGAAGTGGATCATCCCCAACACGGACGGCAGCCTCCACCCGCAGCTCTACGAGTGGGTGAACGAGATGCTGTTCTATGACCCGCGGGCGCACACCGGGGACCGCCTCATGGCGAGCTGGTTCGCGCGGGAGGGCGTGCGCCTCGGCGCGCTCAAGGCGGTGCAGACCCACTTGGACGTGGTGCGCCGGTAGCGGGACAACCGGCGGCGCGGCGGGCAAGGTTCTGGGGAGGAGAGAGACATGCGCCTGCACGACATCATGCGAGCACGAGGAGTGTACGTCCCCAACGGGGTCAAGTGGGTTGACTTCTACAGGAAGGACTACGACGTGAAGGTGGGAGCCCCGGGGGGAACGTGAGCCACCTCGAAGCAGCGTTCTGGGCAGCCTGGGCGGCGGTGGCGCTCGTGTGGCTGGCAATCGAGGACGCGGCACTTCGGTTGGGGGCGTGATGCAGCGAGTTCCGCTGGATCCGGTCCACGGGCGGGGCATTCCCGACCGCCAGTGCTACTGGGGGGAGGTTACGGTTTCGTACTGCAAGGAGTTCTACGTGCTTTGGTGGCGGGGGCTCACCACCGACCGTCATCACGTGGTTGTGCAGAAGATGCTGGAGCCATTGCTTTCGCACCTGTGGTTTGTCCGGGTGTTCGAGAAGACAGCCACAAGCGTCCACGTCAGGTGGGAGCAGTCCTGCCTGACGGTGAAGGAAGCGTTCGCGGTGGGAAGGCAGTGCCTTCAGGCTGCGGAGACGGTTGCACGGCTGACGGGACAGCGGAAGCGCCTCGGGGCAAGGTTCGTGGTGTGAGCGACTGGCAGGGGCACAGGAAGTGGCAGGTGATGCGCGAGCGGGCGCGGCAGGACTTGCTCAAGGAGCAGGGAGCGAGCACGGCGCGCAGGCGCTTTCTCGAAATCTGCGCGTTGGGCGGGGCGACGCGCTTTGTGGGGACGCAGCTCGGGCTCACCGTGGAGCCGAACCACATCAGGAACACTTGGGTCGTCTTGGCAGAGGGATACAGGCTTGATCTCTGGGTTCGCCCGAGGTGGCACTACCACTACCACGAAGCGGAGCTGCATGACGGGTGGCTCTCGTCGCACTGGTACAGGGTTCGGAAGCGCCGAGTGAGGAAGGTGCTCTATCGGGGGAGCACGGAGGCGTGTCTGGACCAAGCTAACGCGCTGTTCACCCGGTGGGATGCGGTAACGCGGCTGGGCGGGAAGCCTGAGTCCGTGGGGTATTACTGATGGGCAACCTCACCCAAGAGATTCGTTGCGCTCCCTCCAAGCTCCGAGTGGGCTGCCACGTCCGGCTGTCGAACGGGATGGCGCTCACCCGCGAGAAGGGAAACGCCTTTCTTCTGGTGAAGAACCCGTGGGAGACATCGGGGGAGGCGATCTTCTTCTACCGCATCTCCCGGCACGAGTGGGTGGGGCATCGGTTCCGAACGCGGACGGAATACGTCTTCTACGACCGCTCGCCACCGGGGAACACCCTCACGCTCGGGGTGGGCGTGTGCTTCAAGCGCTTCCGGGACGTGCTGGCGCACGTCGAGCAGGTGATGCGAGCCCGGGAAGCGGCCCGACGGCTCACAGGGAGCTTCTGATTGGACACCGAAGGGGACAACCGGGTAAGCCCCGGGCAAAGTAGCTTTCCAAGGAGAGGGACATGACCGACATGGAGCTGGAGCAGGCGTTGAAGGACGACGAGGCACGGAAGAAGGCGGAAGCGAACACGCTGGAGATGCACAAGGAGAAGTTCGCAGCGGCGAAGGAGCTGCTGACCTCTTCCATGATTCCGGTACCGGAGCGGGTTGCCAGGCCGGTCCCGCCACCCGCGAAACTGAAGCCGGTGGTTCTCCCGCCGACCGTCGAGGAGCAGAAGGCGGTAGAGGAACGGCATCAGGCGATCTACGGGGAGCCACCCGAGTTCATCACGCCGGAGGAGGCAGCGAAGCTCCCGCCAGGTGCCTACCGGCAGCCGTTGAAGCCGAAGTGGCCGGGTGACGGGAGCCATCCGACGGACGAGCAGATTGTCCAGCGGCGCAAGGAGGCGCTTCGCACCGACATCGCCTCCCACCTCCTCGCCGCGATGTGCGGGCTCTCCGCCGACCCCTCCAGGCTGGGCAAGCCGAGCTGCTGGGATTGGTCCGCGAGTGACATCGACGCGGCGGTGACGAAGGCGTTGGAAGTGACGGACGGGTTGCTGAAGGCGGTGGGGAAGTCGTGAACCCGGAAGCCGATCTCCTACGCGCGCACCTGGATCGCACTCAGCAGGCTCTCCGGCGCATCTCTCTCCACGCCAGGAAGCTCGTCTGCGAACGGTGCCGCCTGAAGAAGCACATCGCCGAGGAGGATCGGAAGGAGCACATCCTCTGCCAACGCGCGGCGCGGGTGATGGAGGAGGCGCTGGCGGAAGCGGACAAAGCTCTCCTGCCGGGCAAAGTAGAAGCACGGACCGTCACCGAGCGGGACGGGTGGGGGCACGCGCGAGTGGTTGGTGGGTTCGGAGACGTTGGAAGGTAGTTATGAGACGGACCAAGCGGCAGGAGCACTTCGTCGAGTGCGCCAAGCTTGTAGCGAAGGCGCGCAGGGAGTGGAAGCGAATGGAGGACGACGCTGCCGCGGGGAAGAACTACACCATCGCCTTGCGCTGCGGAGGAGCGCAACAAGCCCTAGAGTGGATAGATAGAGGGTTTGATTCTCCAAGAAGCGTCGAAGCGGAAGGCGGAAAAGCGGTGAGTGCGCCAAGGTGGAAGCCCTTTGGCTATGAGGTTCGACTCGGGCTCTGTCACGCCTGGGTTGAGCAGATCAACACCCGGAAGTGGGAGTGGACCCTCATCGACGCAGTGGGGGGCGAGTACCGCGGGAGCCGTAGCAGCGCATCCCGAGCGAGGCGGGCGGCGGAAGCGGAGTACCGGCGGTGGAGGAAGGCATGGCAGACGAAGGGCCGTTGACGCTGGAGGAGCTGGAGCGGGCCAAGGCCAAGCTCAAGACGGTGAAGGACCCGCAGCTCCGCAACTTCTTCGAGGCGGTGGTGATGGGAGCGGAGGTCGGGCAGCGGGTGAAGAAGGCGAAGGCGGACTTGGACCTGACGGCGTTCCGCGAGGCCATCAAGGACTTGTTCGCCGCGGGAGAGCTGATTCTGGAGGCGGCAGGACCCGAGGTAGAGGTGGAGGAGGACTGACGATGAACGACTCGCGCGGCAGGCCAATCAAGCTGGAGGTCCGGGTGCGCCCGTCCGACCGCTTGGAGAGGGAGTACGGCGGCAAGCACGGGAATTGGGTCTGCGACATCTACAACGGGCGCGGGGACTGGATGCAGACCGACGGAGACGATGGGCACATGGACCGCGAGGCGGCGCAGCTTCGGGCTCGGGCAATTCGGGAGCAGCACAGGAGGAAGCCGTGAGCAGCGACTGGCACAACAAAGACATCGAGGCCATCTGCGCCCGCGAAGCGAAGACCGAGGCGCGGCTGCGAAGGGCGGAGAAGGCGCTGCGAACGGTGCGGGAGCGCGTGGCGAAGGCGCGCAGCTTCATCGGCAAAGACCTCGCGCGGACGAACCCGCCGAAGTGGGAGTTCGAGGCTGAGCAAGAGCTGATGGGCGCGCTGTCGATTTTGGAGGAGTGGCGATGACTCGGCAGTATCTTTACATGGTCGAGACGCGAAGGCCGGATGCGCGCGGGATGCAGTATCACCATTGGAGCACCCACTACGACGAAACGGACTTGGCGTGCTACTCGTTGCGAGAGGCGCGGGAGTGGGCGGCGCAGCTTCGCCGGGACGACGGGGACCAGTACGTCCAAGCTCGCGTGGTTCGCTACGTTCGGGAGGGCAAGTGATGGAAGGCACCGGCATGGTTCACCGAGCGCCGCCTTCGGCCGTCGGGGTTGAGACGGAGGGGCTGCGGAAGAAGCTGGCGGAGGCGGAACGGGAGCGCGACCTCCTGATGCAGCAGCCCAACAACCGGCTCGACGGCTACCGCGAGCTGGGTGCGAAGTGCGCGAGCTTGGGGGAGCGGCTTGCCAAGGCGCAGGAGTCCTACGCCACCGTCAACACCTGTGTCGAGCAGGAGGCGCTGGCGATAGGCTGGAGCGAGGAGGTCAACTGTCCGCCGTGGAGCTGGCTTGGAAGGGAGCTTGCCAAGGCTCGTGCCGACGCTGCGCTTCAGCACGCGAGCGCGAAGGACTTGGCGCGGCAGTTCAACGAGGCGCGGGCGGAGGTGGCGTCCATCCAACGGAAGACCTACGCCAAGTGCATCCGAACCTGCGAGTGCTTGCTCAAGCTGCCGCTCTACAATGAGGACTTCAAGGAAGGCGTGCGGCGGTGCAAGGGGATGCACCAAGCCGAGATGGAGAACGGCGGGCCGTTGACGACGCCGCTGGACTGAGGAGAACGCCATGAAGAAGAACCCGGTGCTGTACGTTGTCGAGGCCAAGATGCCGAGCGCGCAGGAGCCCGAGCTGCGAGAGTGGAACCCCTGCTCTCGCCAGGCGTCGGTGAAGAAGGCGAAGGCGCAGTTCCTCGCGCACGAGATGCGCCGCGTGACGGCGAGCATCTGGAAGTACCGCGTGGCGAAGTACGTTCGGAAGGAGGGGCCGTGAAAGCCCGCTCGTGCTGCTGCGAACCGAACCGTCCTTGTGCGCTGCACGCCGAGCGAGCCTACGCCGTCCGGCGCGCGGACAAGGCTATCGTGCGGGCGGCGATGGCTTGCTGGCGGTACGACCAGCGGTACTTCTACACCAGCGTCAAGGACGAGGCAGCCCTTGACGCTGCCTGCGCCGCGCGAGCCGCGCTCGACACCAAGCCTCGCCGGGCGTAGAACTGCGGCTTCGCAGGGGAGGAACGCATGTCGAAGAAGAAGGCGACCGAGGCGGTGCTGGAGCAGGGAGCGCAGCCGGTGGACGCAGGCTCCGCGCTGGCCCTGCCTGGGCAGCTCGTCGAGCACGTCTCCCGGCAGATGAAGGACGCCGCGGAGAAGGTCGAAGCCCGGATGCAGCTCAAGTGGGACGCGGAGCGTCGGGAGCGCGACAAGTGGAAGGTCGAGGACTCGCGCACCCGGTTCCGGCACGACCTCATCTCGCGCGTCGCAGCCGCCTGGATTGGCGAGGGCGCGGTGGGCAAGCGCATGGAGGCGCGGCAGGTGGCCGACCTCTCCATCGAGTATGCCGACGCCATCATGGCGAAGCTCGACGAGGAGATGGCGAAGCGGGCCAAGGAGGAAGTGGACTCCGCGCAGCGCCGGGCGGAGCACGAGCGGCGCATTCACGAAGCGCAGGTCACCGACGCGGACTGCAACCCGCTCGAAGGCCAGGTGACGCCGTGAAGTGGTGGTGGCCGCTCTACCTGCTGTGGACCCTGCCGGAGAGCCTGTTCGGGGCGTTGATTCTCCTGCTCGGCAAGCCGAGCTTCATCTGCTGGAATGACGGCATCGCCTTCTACTCCTCGAACAAGGGTGGGCTGCTCAACTGGTGGTTCGACCGCTTCCAGTTCGCGGGCATCACCTGCGGTGGGTTCATCTTCCTCAAGGAGCGCACCTACATCCAGGTGCGCCAACTCGTCGTCCACGAGCTGCGACACGTCCGGCAGGGCTGGTGGCTCGGTCCTGTCCGGTTCATCTGCTACGGCGTTGCCTCGCTGGTGTCGTGGGCGCTGGGGCAGGGCATCTATCGCGGCAACATCTTCGAGAAGGACGCGCGGCGCGCAGCCGGGGAGAAGGTCTGATGCTCGCCATCCTCCTCTCACTTCCTATCGCGGGGCTCATCGCCTGGGCCATCTGGGACGCCTACGTCAAGACCAAGCCGGGACCGGCGCTGCCGGAGCCGATTCCGCTCGGCAACACCCTGGGCTGGAAGTACCGCGGGGGCAATCCGTTCCAACTTCTCCGGGCAGCGGATGCGGCAGTGGACGCGCTGCACGCGCTCCCCTCCTGCACACAAGCGCAGGTGGACGGCGCTCTGCGTGGGTTGACGGTCATCGTGATGCCGACCTCACCCTTCTCCGACCCGGTGGCTGGGACCGGAACGATGATGACCGGCTGTGCGTGGGCTCCGACCCGCACCATCTGGGTGGACCCGGCGCTGCATAACCTCGTTCACGAGCCGGAGCACATCATCGGCGCGCTGGTTCTCGGTGACGAGGATGCCGACCACGGTAGTTGGCCCGCGAGGGGCTTCGACAAGGCGGAGACGGCGTACAAGGCCGGTCTGCCGTACACGCAGTAGGCAAAGGCAGGGGGAGAGCACCATGAAGCGACAGATCATCATCTGGCCGGACCCGATTCTCTCGCGTCCGGTGCCACCGACGAAGATCGCGATCACCGAGGACGTGAAGCGGCTCCTCGCCGACATGGAGGAGGCGATGCTCGCGGCGAAGGGAGCGGGACTCGCGGCTCCACAGCTCGGCTACCCTCTTCCACTGGTGGTGCTGCTGGCGGAGCAGAAGGACATCGGCAAGGAGGGCGAGAAGACCGTCATCAAGCTCGTCAACCCGGAGATCGTCGAGCGGCAGGGAGAGCAGACCGGCGGTGAGGGCTGTCTGTCCTTCCCCGGAACCGCGGTGAAGGTCGTCGGGCGCGCGAAGTGGGTAAAGGTGAAGGCGCTGGACGAAAACGGCAACCCCATCGAGGTCGAGGGCGACGGGCTGCTGGCGCTCGCGCTCCAACACGAGATCGACCACCTGGATGGGAAGCTCATCAGCGACCGTCTCGGGCCGGTGGCGCGGGATATGCTGAAGGCGAAGTACGTGAAGATGAAGAAGCGCGGGCTCCGGTACAACTTCGACCGCCCCGAGCCCAAGGACTTCACGCAGCCGCCTCCAGCGGTGTAGTCTGCCGCCTCAACCAAGGAGCTTCGGATGGGAAGCGGCATGGCGTCCAACCCGAGCATCGTCAGCCGGGTGCTGGGAAGCGTTGTCGGGAAGCTGGGCTCGGGCGACCGACCTGACCAAGCGACGAATAAGGTCAAGCGCCTGGGGATAAGCCCGCGTCAGCAGCGCCTTAACCGACTGTGGGCTTGGTACAACTGCGAAGCCTACGCTACTCGGAAGCTGGACTGGAACGCGCAGGAGGAAGCGGATCCGATTGCGACGGAGAACATCGCCACCTCCGGCATCATCCCGCCGGGCTTCTACGACGCCAGCAAGCAGAACGTCCCGTTGAAGTTCCGCAAGCCGACGGCTCCCTACCCGCTGGTCAAAGTCATCGTGGACCGCTTCACGGGGATGTTGTTCAGCGAGCGCCAGTCGCCGCAGATTCAGGTGGACGGCGACCCGGACACCGAGGACTTCATCAACTGCGTAGCGGACGTGGCGCGGCTCTGGCCTGCGATGATTCTGGCGCGGCAGTACGGCGGGGCGACCGGGAGCGCCTGCATTGGGTTCCAGTTCCTCGGCGGCAAGCCGGTCATCGAGGTTCACGATCCGCTGTGGACGACGCCGAAGTTCATCGACCGGCACGCTCTCATCCTGGAGTCCATCGAGAAGCGGTACCAGTACCCGATGGAGGTGATGGACCAGATCACGGGCGTCATCAAGGAGGAGTCGTACTGGTACAGGCGCATCATCGATCAGGAGAAGGATGTCCTGTTCGCACCGTGCCCTGTCGGGAAGGGCGAGGAGCCCAACTGGGACGAGGTGGAGAGGAAGGAAGTCGTCCACGGCTTCGGCTTCTGCCCGGTGGTGTGGATTCAGAATCTCCCGGTGCAGGACGACATCGACGGGCGCTCGGACTGCGACGGCATCTACGACACGGTGAAGGCCATCGACGCGCTGCTGGCGCAGGCGAACAAGACCCTGCTGCACAATTGCTCGGCTACGTTGGTCATTTCCGACAAGAGCGATCTCTCCGAGGTCCACAAGGGCAACGAGGAGTGCATCAAGCTCACCGAAACGGGGAGCGCGTCCTTCCTCGAAATGAGCGCGTCCGCGCCGAAGTCGGCGGTGGAGTTCATCGAGGTGATGCGCCGCTACGCGCTGGAGAGCGCACAGTGCGTTCTGGAGCACACGGGCGACGCGCTGAAGACGGCGACGGAGATTCTGCGTGCCTACAGCTCGATGATGTCGAAGAGCGACATGCTCCGCGAGCAGTACGGGGAGAACGGGGTCAAGAAGCTCCTCGGGATGATGTTCGACGTGGTTCAGAAGATGACGCAGGCGCAGCCGAACCCGCAGGCGACGGAGCCTGGACAGCCGGGGATGTTGCGCGGCACGCTGACTCTGCCTCCACGGCACGTCAAGAACCCGGACGGCACCTACCAGCATGTCGATAGGAAGCCGGGTACGGGCGGGACCATTCGGTTGAAGTGGCCCCCGTACTTCGAGCCGACCCTTCAGGATTCCCTCCAGGCTGCCCAGGCTGCCGCAGGTGCTACCGCGGGTGGGCTCATCGACCAAGAGAGTGGGGCGAAGTTCGTTGCACCCTATTTCAAGGTCGAGGACGTGCAGGCGATGCTCCTCAAGGTTCAGCAGGAGACGACGAAGAAGCAGGCGGAATTGGAGTCGATGGCGCTGGGGGGCTACGTCCACAACACGGCGGACGCAGGCTTCGGTGGAGTGGGGTAGCTAGAGTTGGAGCGCAGAGTGGTTAGGCTGCGGGCAACCGGAGGAGGGGAACGATGTCGAAGCGTGGCAGGTTGAAGCAGGGGGGAGAGGTCATCCACCTCAAGAAGTTCATGAACGGCGAGTTCAAGCCGAGTGAGGTCCACGCGGCTCTCGCGCTCGGGAAGCGCTGCACCATCTGCAAGGGACCGCCGGAGATTCGCATCAAGGTGTGGCGGCGGCTCGATGAGCTGGAGCAGGAGTGCCCGGACATCATCGCGCTCATCAAGGGCACGAACCCGAACGGACCCTACGTTCCGAGCGCCAAGATGAAGTTCGGCGGGAGCGTGCGAGAGATGGTCTGCATCTCGGACAACTGCTTCTGCAAGCTCTGCAAGAAGGAAGCAGAGGTCACTGTGGCGCGAAGCCCGCACAGCGACAGGTGCTTTGTGGAGATCGAGCGCAACATCAAGGACACCATTCAGGCAGCGGTTCCCGGCACGGTGAACTGACCAGTGCGGATCAGGCTGACGTTGAACCTCTACCTGCACCACGGGGAGGCGGAGATTCCTTCCGCTTTGCTCAACTGTTGGGTGGAGGCGGGCGAGACGCCGAAATCGGCGAGGAAGGCGTTGACGGACGCGAGGGACTTCCTCACGGTTGCGATGAAGGAGTATGGTGCGACCTTTGGACCCCCTCCGAATGGGGCAAGCGGGAAGGAGAAGCCGACGTGATCCGCAAGCAGAAGGGCAAGTTCGTCCTCTACAGCGCCGACGGCAGCAAGCGGCTCGGCGTCCATGAGTCCAACGTGAAGGCGGAGGCGCAGGAGACAGCCATCAAGCTCTCCAAGGCGCGGGCAGCGGGCAAGCAGGTCCCACCCCCTCCAAAGTGAGCCCGTGGCGAGCCATCCCAAGGTGCCGGTGGAGTTCCTGAAGGCGGTCGCGGAGCACCGCAACCGGCTGGAGAAGGTGCTGACGAAACCCTCCGCGGCGCGGCTCAAGCGCATCTACGACCAAGCGAACGCCGAGGTGAACCGGCGGCTGAGTCATCTGCTGAAGGCGCAGAAGGGTGACACCTTCACGGCGCATCAACAGCGCATCGTGCTGGCGCAGGTGCGGCACGGGCAGATGGCGGCGGCGCAGGCGCTGGCGGGACAGATGGGACCGCTCTCGCACAAGGCGCAGGAGGCTGCGCTGAAGGGACTCATCAATCAAGTGCAGCGGCTGCACACCCACTTCACCGGGGCGGAGATACCACTGCCCATCGAGGAAGCGGCGACCTTCCAGGGTGTTGTCGAGAAGGGGAAGCGAAGCCTGCTGCGCGAGTACGCGAACGTCGAGGACGCCACGGCGCAGCCGCGGAGGAAGGTGTGGTTGCGGTACGGGGCGCGCGTCGTCGGGGACGTGGAGCAGAAGCTCTCGGTATCGCTGCTCGCGGGAACGCCGACGGGCGAGGTCATCGACGACGTGGCCGACACCATCAGCGGGGAGTGGTGGCAGGGCGAGCGCATCGTCCGCACGGAGATGAATTTTGCGTACAACCTCGCGCACCGGAACGGGATTCTGGAGATCGCGGACGAGGTGCCGGAGATGATGATGCAGTGGGTGGAGCACTGCCTGCCGAATGGGATGCCCTTGGACGACCGGGTGGGCACCGACTCCATCGCCATGCACCTTCAGGTTGCTCCGGCGGGCGGCTACTTCACGATGCCCGCGCACGCACCGTTCCCTGGGGAGGATGGCAAGACGGCGGTGTACCACAAGCTGGTCGGGCGGAGCTGGGACTTCCCGCCGAACCGACCGAACGACCGGAGCACGCTCTCGCCGTGGATGAAGTCGTGGGGCGTGCCGGGATGGCGCTACGAAGCTGGGAGGAGGATATGGCAGTGACCGAAGAGAAGAAGCCGTCGGTGTTCCACAAGATACGCCACGCCTACCGCGTCGCCAAGAGCTTGCTCCGCGAGCGCCGGAAGCGCACGGCGCGCAGTCCGCATTGGGACGAGGTGCAGCACGCCTACGTCAAGGAGCACCCCTCCTGCGCGGCATGCGGCGGATCGACACGGCTCCAGGTTCACCACCGCAAGCCCTTCCACCTGTTCCCGGCGCTAGAGCTGGACCCGAGCAACCTCATCGGGCTCTGCATGGGCGCGTTCGAGTGCCACATTCGCATCGGACACGGGGACGACTTCAAGGCGTTCAACCCTGACGTGGCTCTCGACTCGCAGACGGTGCGACTCGCGCCGGATCAGCGTCCGAAGGTGGAGGCGCTGGCGAAGGCCAAGCGCCTCTACGAAGCTCGCGGTCCCCTACCAACCCCTCCTGTGGTATAGAATCCCCCATTCCCTTCTGGAGAACCCATGAACCTCGACAAGCGGAAGCTCGGCGTGATGGTGAAGAAGCAGTCTCCGGTGAACCTTCCCCTCGCCAAGCTGAAGAAGCCGGGCTTCCCTCCGGCGGCTCCGCAGCTCGCGGGTGGGGCTCCTCCGGGAGCGGCGACGCACATCCCCCCGGCGGCAGCTCCAGGCGCACCGGGCGCCGCTCCCGCGAAGGTCAATCCCCTCGCCTCGAAACTGAAGGCGCTGGTAGGCGCGAAGCCCGAAGACGACGGGCAGGAAGTCCACATCCAAGACCTCGTGGACGAGGCCGCGAAGGAAGCTCAGGCCGCGCAGGACTCCGAGGTCGAGGACGCGCTGGTGGGGCACGACCCCGGTGCGACCGCTGATGCTCCTCCCGCGTTCGCGTCCGACAAGGACAAGTGGGCGGAAGCCGCCGAAGCGGTTGGCCTGGGGACTCCGAAGGCTGATGCCTTCGACGAGCCTGTGGCCGTCGCGGCGTACCTCTACAAGAAGCTCGGCGGGGCGATGACCGGCGCGGCGGCACCTCCGGCAGAAGGCGAACCGGGCGCGCAGCCGCCCAAGCCCCCGGCGGCTCCCGGCGAGGACACCTCCGGTGTCAAGCCCGAGCACGTCCGCGCAGCGGCGGGCAAGCTGCTGGCTGCGAAGCAGGGCGCGCAGAAGCCGCCCGCTGCTCCTGGCGCGAAGCCCGAGGAAGGCGCGGCTCCGCAGCACGACGGCAACCTCACAGGTCACATCGTCGGGCGCGCGGCACAGCAGGCGAAGGAGGAGCCGGATCCCGAGGTGGAGAAGATGATGGAGAGCTACGACCCTGCCACCGATGGCAAGCCTCCGTCATGGGCCACCGACACGGACGTGTGGGCGGCGGCGGAGGCGGCGGTGAAGCCCAATTGGGAGAGCCACGCGAAGCCGTACCACGTCGTCGCGCACGTCTACAAGGCGCTTGGCGGTACAGTCGGGAAGGGCGGGGGCAAGGCGGAGAAGTAGGAGCCTTCGATGGCTGGAACCGTCATTCCCTTCCCAGGGCACTCTCCCTCCGACAAGGCGGTGAAGGCGCTGTCGCAAGCGGCGGATCGGCACATCTCCGCGCAGGCGCGACTGGCGGCGACGCAGACGAAGTTGGCCGCGATTCAGGCGCGCAACCGGGCGGAGGGCGTTCCCGAAGCGCAGGTAGGACCGAAGGGCGGGCGCTTCTACGTCAACCCCAAGACGGGCGAGAAGGTCTACCTGTCCAAGTAAGGAGCGCGGGCTGTGGCGGAGCAACGCAAGCGGGGGTGGTATCCGGCATCCGAAAAGGAGCACTCCGATCACTCCTCGGCGCATGAGGAGCGGCGAGCGTTGACTGCTGAGACGGGTCGGGAGTACCGCGTGGCGCATACAGGTGGCGGGCTCTACGCGGGGAAGTCCTCGACGTGGGGCGTGCAGGTGTTCCACCCAGCTCCCGAGGGCACTCCGCCGACGAAGTCGCGCAAGCCCTCGAACGCGGAAGTTCTGATGGCGCAGCGGTTGGGCGTCGAGCCACGCAAGGATCCACCCGGCGACGCGGACATTCTCACAGGTCCCAAGGGAGGGCGGTACTACGTCAGCTCTCGCACGGGGGAGAAGGTCTACGTGAAGTGATGCGCGTCGCACCCGTTGGCACCACTCACAATCTGAACCCGGTCGCGCAGCAACTCGTTGTCAAGGCTGCGCCGCAGGAACGGGTGACGTTGCACGATGAGAGCATCCCCTCCGAGCCGACAGCGTCGAGGGAGTTGGCGAGCCCGGTGGACCTTCGTGTTCAGTTCTACCGGCTTCACAGCGACCTGCTCTCCGGGTAACATGGAGAGGTGGACCTCCTCTTCCTTGCACAGCTCTCGCCCACCTGGGTGAAGAAGTTCCTCGACACCGAGCCCGTCACCGCAATCGCGGCGCTCGCCATCGCGGGGCTCGTGGGCATCTTCACCATCTGGCGATTGGACGCGCGCTCCTCGCAGAAGGAGATCAAGGAGCTGAACACGGCGCGCGTGGACGACCTGAAGGAAGTCCTCCCGCTGGCGCAGACGATGACCGACGCGAGCGACGAGATGATCAAGCTGACGGCGCGTATGGCGGACTACCGCAACCGAACGAGCCCACCGAGTAGGGCAAGGGGGTAGCGAGTGGCGATGACGGCACACTTCCTTTTTGGGCACATCGGTCGTGGGAGCAAGAAAGCAGTCCAGCCGGTAGGGACGCAAGAGCACCGGGAGAAGATGAAGGAGCTGCACGAGAGGTTGCGTCGGGGGGTCGAGGGCATCAGGCGCGAGCGCGTTGCGCTGGAGTTGGAGATGGAAGGGAAGGACCCCGACGATGATGGAGAGCCTACTTGACCTCGCGCTGCTCATTTTTTGGGGGGCAATCGGCGCGTACTTCCTCGACCGCTTTCTTCGCGTCACCAGAGTCCTGGTCAGCTTCTCGCTCGCTCTCATGGCGTTCGGGTGTGCGGCGCTCGGTGTCGCTGACCGGATGGCTGGTCACCCCCTGGGGCTCCTGGGAGTCAAGCTCGCCTTGCTCGTCACGGCGGGACTGGTAGGCGGGAGCATCCTGCACGTCACCTACTTCCAGCGGAAGCGCTGAAGCGGGCACTTGCGCCCAACACGGCACTACACGTAGTATCGTCCCATGCCCATCAAGCTCTACGACCCGGAGCCTGTCGAGGTCGAGAAGAACGCATCCCCCGAGCCCTTCGGCGTGGTGTCCACACCCTGGACGCCTCCGCCGGTTCGGCATCCGTTCGCGGATTCGGAGGCTGACTTCCACATCGAGCCGCCGACGAGGATGGCAACGGGTAACAGCTCGCCTTGGGGACCGACTCCGCAGCCCGACCCGCGCGCCCCGGACATCCGCGACGCCGAGGGCACGATGCAGGTGGACCCCAAGGGGCACGAGGTGGAGAACGTCAAGCGCCCGTTCACCGGGCTGAAGAAGGGACGGTAGGTCATGGCGGAAGCGTTCAAGGGTGTTGCTCAGGCGGCAGTCCGCACCCCGCGGCAGCGGGCGCTGGAGATCGGCACCGACTCCGCAGGCTTCAAGGACGCGCCGAACTACGACGCGCGGGGCGGGCATCCCATCGACAAGGACCATCCCGTGTGCAACTACGCGGACAACACGAAGCCTCCGGTGGCGAGCGGCGGCGCGACGTTCAACCCTTCCCCCTTCACCATCAAGAAGTAGAGGAGGAGTCCCATGTGCAGCGCCGTTGAATACGCCAACGCGGTCGCCTCGAAGGGCGATACCCACGTCACGCCGGAGTACGACTCGAAGCACGGCTCGTACAAGGAGACGGAGAAGCCCGCCACTCCGACCACCAACCCGATGTCGAAGCACGACCCCAAGCCCTTCGGCTCGATGCAGAGCCCGAAGTAACGCGCACGGCGCAAGCCTTCAGGAGACGAGGAACATGGCACAGAGCAACGTCGAGCTGGTGCAGTCCGCTGGTGAGAACCCCAACATCATGGAGCAGGTGACCAAGCAGGGCGGCACCTACGCCGATCCGGTGGAGCAGAACACCAACACCGACGAGAAGCTGCCGACCGCGCAGTTTCCCAAGTCGCCGGATCCGTCTCCGTTCAAGCTGGGACCGATGACGACCGGGCAACGCTAACAGCGAAGCCCCCTCCCGCTGACCCGAGCGAGGCCACCCCCCTCCCCCGCTCGGGTTGGCTCTTTCTGGAGCGCCGATGGCAGACCAATTCGTGTTGCAAGGCGGCTACACCTCAACTCCGCTGGGGCAGCCCACCTCGTTCGCGCAGATGGTCGAGACGCAGATCGACGAGAGCGCGACGCTCGGCGCGAAGCATGTTGACGAGGTGACACTGACGGTGGACACGCCGGTCGTCGTCCCGTTCGGCGGAGTCATCAACGCGAACGTCATCATCCTCAAGGCAGTCGGCGGGAAGGTTCGTGCGCGCCTCACGAGCGCCGACGGAGTCGCGCAGTCTGCCCCCTTCGACACCTACTTCATCCTCATGTCCGAGTCCGTGCCTGTGACGGCGCTGGACCTGACGCGCGTGGCTGGTGTAGAAACCACCGTCCGCGTGTTCCTCGGAGAGCTGGCCTAGCACTTCACCCCCTCGAAGCAAGGAGCTTCACGATGTCAATCGCCCCCAAGACCCTCGGTTCCGAGCTGTCCCTCGCTGACCCCGACACCCTGCCGGATGCGCTGCGTCAGGTGGACCTGGGCAACATGCTCAAGATCAAGAGCTACGACTCGGGCGTCATCAGCGGCACCGACCACGTTGTGCTGCCCGAGGCGGCTCTGTTCGTCCACAGCGCTCGCATCGTGAGCGCGACCACCGCGAGCAAGGTCGGCACCTATCTGGTGACCCCTGATCTGGGCGTGACCAAGCTGACCGCCGGGACCTCCGGCGCGGTCGGCATCGCCACCCTCGGCGCGGACGGCAAGACGATCACCTTCGAGGCGACGGACGCGACCCAAGTGGTCGTGGAGTACGTCGCCGCCCCCGCGACCGCGCTGACCGCGCTGTTCGAGCGGGTCTAGGTTCAAGCCAAGGCCGGGGGCGGCTGGTCCACGCGGCAGGGACCTGGGCCGACGAAGGTTGCGGCACTTTCCGGGGGCGGGGCAACCCGCCCCCTTAACCGTACCGGGAGAGCACCCCCGGGAATTGCCAGGCTGCTTCGACCACCTCACCACGCAGACGACAGGCGGTGAACGAGTCGGAGACAGTACGAGGAGAAGAAGCGATGCCTGTGGACCCGAACAACCCCGTAGCAATCCCCGCACCTCAAGCTCCGGTTGAGCCGCCCATCACGGCGACCCCACCGGCTGCTCCCCCTTCGCCCGCGGCACCCCCGCAGCGTGAGGTTGAGCAGACGGCGCGTGGGCAGGTAACCACCATCCCGCATGCGGCGATGGCACGCATCAGGCAGGAGGAGTACGAGAAGGGCAGGAACGAGGCACTGCAAGCTCTGGCCGAGGCGGCTGGGTACAGCTCGCACACCGAGATGGTGGCGGCGCTCCAGAAGCTGAAGACGGGGCAGGCACCCGCGGAGCCCCGGCAGGAACCGCCCAAGACCGAGCCACTGACGCCACCCGCGCCGGGCAGCAACGTCAAGGACGACCAGCGAGCGACTGCGAAGTATCAGCGTGACCTGGAGAAGTACCAGAGGGACCGGGACGCCGCAGTGGCGCGAGCTTCTGATGCGACCCGGCAGGTGAAGGAGCTGCAAGCGCAGCTCGACGCGAAGGACGCCGAAATGGCGCTCAGGGAGGTCGCGGTCGCCTGCGGAGCCAAGGACGTGGACTACTGCTTGCGGCTGCTCACGCGCAAGCTGGAGACTGTGCCCGAGGCAGAGCTGCAAAACTTCGACGAGCGGGCGTACTTCGACGCGCTGAAGGCGGAGAAGCCCTACCTGTTCGGCGAGGCCACGCAGCCGATCACCACCGGAACGGGAACGGTAGCAACGCCACCTGCGCCGAAGCCAGGCGCTACCACGCAGAACGGAGCGAAGGCGGGAGCGTTCGATGCACGGAACGCGAAGCCTGACGAAGTTCAACGCGAGATGGCGAAGTGGGGGTTCAACCCGACGCTGTAGCGGAGAGGGGTTGGCTACGTCCTCGTTTCAGGCTGGAGTTTTTGAAGTGCTTTGTGAGAGGATGCCGTACCGGAAACCCTAACCAGCGAGGACGTAGCCAAAATGCCCGACTTCTCAACGATCACCCAGACCCCGCAGATGCGTGCCCTGGTTCAGCAGAACATGCTGGAGAGGGCTTTCCACGATGCGCTGTTCCCCCGCATGCTCTTCCGCGGCGAGGCAGCTCCGGTCCTGTGGCCCGCGAACGTGGGCGACACGATGAGCTTCACCGGGGCGGGACTCATCAAGCCGAAGATGCGCCCGCTGGTGCCGAACACCGACCCCGAGCCGTCAAGCTACACCTCGGAGCAGTGGTCCGCGCAGCTGCAGCAGTACGCGGACAGCATCGACACCCGGATGCCGGACAGCATCGTGTCCATCGTCAACCTGTTCCTCCGTAACGCCCAGCAGCTCGGGCTCTCGGCGGCGCAGGCGATGAACCGGATCACCCGCAACAAGCTCTACAACGCGGCGGAGAGTGGCTGGACCGTGACCGACACCGCGCAGACCGCGGTGAGCGTGCTTCGCGTGAAGCGCCTCAACGGCTTCACCCGTGCGCGCAACCCGAGCCTGCCGACCGGTTCGCCGGTCCGGTTCGACCCCGTGTCCAGCGGCAACCCGCTGGTCGTCACCATCCTCGACCGGACGGGTCCTCCGGCTCCGGTCACCCGGAACATCGTCGGCTTCACGCCGGACACCCCGGGCGACGAGTCTGGCCCCGGCACCATCACCCTGACCGGCGGCAACGTCACGGTCAACGACCGCGACTACGTGTACGCCGCGGACCGCACCTTCATCGTGCGGGTCGGTGGCGGACTCAAGGTGGACGACATCGGCTCGTCCGACCTGCTGCGGCTCGCGGACATCCGCTCCGCGATGGCGCGGTTCCGTCAGGAGAACGTCCCGGAGCAGCCGGACAAGTATTTCCACTGCCACCTGGACCCCACCTCGGAAGCGCAGATCTACGCCGACCCCGAGTTCCAGCGCCTCCTGACCTCGCTGCCCGACTACTTCATCTACAGCGAGTTCGCCATCGGCAAGCTGCTCGGAGCCATCTTCTTCCGCAACAGCGAGTGCCCCGTTCCCGAAACTGTGGACGGCGGGCTCACCGCGACGTACTCCCAGGACGATCCGTTCGCGCCGGAACTCTACAACACGGGCGCGGTCGGTGGCGTGAAGGTCCACCGGGCGATCTTCGTGGGTCAGGGACTCATCCACGAGTACTACCAGGACCTGATGAACCTCATCACCGACGCCGGAGTGACGGGTCGGGTGGCCGAGCCGAAGATCACCAACAACAGCATCGAGGTGATGAGCGACCGCATCCAGCTCATCATCCGCGCGCCGTTGAACCGGCTCCAGGACATGGTGAGCACTACCTGGAAGTTCATAGGAGATTGGCCGGTGAGGACCGACTCCGCGACCGGCGACGCCGCGCGTATCAAGCGCACCTGCGTTGTTATGCACGGTGAGTGAAGCATCGCTTGACTTTTGAGGCGCAGTAGAGCACTCTGCGCCCCATGCTCAACCCAGACGGAACTAAGAGATGCCCCCGGTGCAGCGAAACCAAGCTGGCCGGGGGCAACTTCTATAAGTCGGGGCAGAGTTCGGACGGCTACTCCGGGCACTGCATCAACTGCACGCGCGAGGCGGCGAAGGAGTGGCGGCGTGCGCTTCCCGAGGACCTTCGGCGGGCCAAGGATGAACGTGACCACGCGCGAATCAAGAACTTGCCCGCGGATGAGAAGCTGCGCTTCCACAAGAAGCGATACGAGCAATTCAAAGAGTGGGTCAACAAGAGCCCCGAAAACAAGGCGAGGCAGCGCGCGTGGCAGCTCGCGTACAAGCAACGCGACCCGGAGCGCCGCAGGCAGATGAATCAGATTCACAACAACAGCGCGCGATGCAAGCGGCTCGGCGTCCCGAGCACCTTCCAGTTCATCGACTGGGTGCGAACACTTGAGCACTACGGGCACGCCTGCGCCTTCTGCGGTGCGACCGGCGCGCTGCTCGACATGGAACACCTCGACGCCATCGATCAGGGTGGGCACAACGTCCCCGGCAACGTCGTTCCAGCGTGCCGCCCGTGCAACGCGCAGAAGTGGAGAAAGACCCTCGTGCAGTTCTGCGCCGAGCGGCGGATTGACGAAGCAGCGGTTCGTGCAAAGTCCGCTGCGTTGGCGTAGCATCCACCCGCAAAGGAGTCCAAGCATGTCAAGGAAGCAAGCGTCGGTTGACCCCCTGGAGTCCGCGAAGATCATCAATCCTCCGCCTCCTCCACCTCCCACCCCGAAGCAGCCGGTGGTTGTGGCAGCTCCGCCTCCTCCGCCCCCCGCTCCGCCGAAGGTGACGCACACCCAGAAGTACCGCGTGAAGGTGGGCAAGCAGGTCAGCCTGTTCGGGCAGATCGTCTACCTGCCCCCGGACACCGTCGTGGGCGCGGACAGCTACGGGCACGAGGGCGTGCAGCGCATCATCGACGCGGGCGTAGAGCTGGAGAAGGTGCAGTAGCCGGAGGCGGGCATGGCGGCATTGACCACTGAGGAGATCGACCGAGCCAGATACCACCTCGGCTACCCGGCGGTGACGACGGCAGCCTCCATCCAGTTCGGGGTGCCCGCGCTGGCGCAGACCAACTTCCTCTTCGACAACAACGTGAGGAAGCTCCTCGACTCCGCCACCGACCTTGTGCGGCAGGTCGTTCGGGTGATGGACGGCATCGACCTGAAGCTCATCTCGGCGCAGGACCGCCTCGCCGCGAGCAAGCTGGAAGACTTGACCCTCCGGGAGAACGAGCCCGACATGCTGGAGGCGGAGTACCGGCGGTGGGGTTACCGGCTGGCCGACATCATCGGCTGTCCCATCTACCCGTACTCGATGCGCTACCGCGGCGGGAGCGCCAATCAGGCGCGGATGATTCCAGTCAGCAACGGGTTCTGAACCATGGCGAAGTTCACCGAGATCACCGCGCAGCAAATCCGGGGAACCCTCGCACGTAGTTTGGTTCCCCTCGCCGACAATCTCAGGGATCTCTTGAGCCAGTTCGGCTTGCGCGTCTACAAGGTCAGCGTCATCCGGGTGCGCTGGAGCGGCGGGGAGCGCGGCGTGGGAGTGCCCGAGGTTGTCTCCGTCAAGATCCTCCAGCCTACGCCTAAGATTTCGACCCTCGAAAGCATCGACGAGATCATCCAGCCCATCGGGCAGCACGAAGAGGGAGGCATCAAGCTGTCGAAGATCAGTGGCACCTACACCGAGGAGGACTTGCTGGGACAGTCGAAGCGCGGCGAGGAGATCCCCGAGGACCAAGAGGTGTTCTACGAGGTGGAGTACCCCCGGGTGGACGGCGGGCCGAGCGAGAAGCGCAGGTTCTACCCCAAGAGCGTCCCCACCTACTACCCCGGCAAACTGAGCTGGGAAGTGCGGCTGGAGCGGCAGCACAAAGACCGGGATCGCGATGGGGAGGCGCACGGCTGATGCCCACCGTCACCCTCACCATGTCGCAGTGGAACGGCTGGCTCGCGGCGTTGGGCAAGGACTTCGTGCCTGCGGCGAAGCGCGGAGCGGTGCTCGCGGCGGCGCGCTCGGTCCGTGAGATGGTGTCCGCCACCGACACCGCGCCTCCGGCGAGCCCCAACGGGAAGCCGGGCGCGCACAACACCGGGCACTACAAGCGGAGCTGGAAGTCTCGGGCGGAGGAGTTCGGCGCGCGGGTGTTCAACATCGCTCCCTACTCGGGGGTCATCGAGCACGGACGGCGCAAGGGCAAGTTCCCGCCGACGGAGCCCATCGCCCGCTGGGCGCAGCGGCGGATGGGGCTGACGCGGAAGGAGGCGCAGGGAGCCGCCTTCGTCATCGCGCGGGCCATCGCGCGGCGAGGGTTGAAGCCGCGCAAGGTGATGACCAACCTGCTCCCAAAGGTGCAGCGGTTCTTGAACGAGGAAGTCCGCGCGGAGTTGAGCAAGGCGCTGACGGGGAAGCGATGAGCGACACGAGCGAAACCGAAGTCCCTGCGGCACCCGCCGGGACGACCAAGCTCATCACGGAACCGACGCCACAGGTCTACACGGCGAACCGGGAGGTCGATGTTCGCTCGGCGCTGACCCGCGGGCTGGCGGAGTACCTGCGGGAGCAGGAGGGCTACGCGGTAGGGGGGCGGGCGCTCCGGTTCAAGAAGGTGCTCCAGCAATGGGGGGAGCCCGAGGAGAAGGCCAAGTTCCCGAGCGTCGCCATTTACACCATCGGAGAGGGCACCTACGACGCAAGCAGCCTGACGCCGGGGGTCAACAGGAAGGAGCGCGTGCCGGAGCCGGATGGGCGCTACGTCCAGAAGGCGTGCGAGTACGTGCAGGACATCTCCGTGGAGTTGTGGGCGAACGACCACCGCGAGCGCGCGGCGCTGGTGGCGGTCTTGGAGGACGCCTTCATCCCGGTCGGGTACCGTTTCGGGTTCGTGTTGGAACTGCCGTTCTACTTCAACCAACGGGCCGTCTACGCCATGAAGTCGCTGACCTACACGGACAACGAGGGGGAGGCGCTGCAACGGCATCGCAAGGCGACCTTCATCTTGGAGGGGCGCATTCCTCTGACGAAGATCGTCGAGCTGCCGGGCTTCCAGCCGAGGGTGAAGCTGGAAGTCGGCTTGGGCGCTGTCAGCGCAGAGTCTGATGTGATAATCGTTACCACCAAACCATAGGAGGTCCCCCCTTGGCAGGCTTCGTTCGCAGGTACGGCTATTTCCCGGGCACCGAGGTCATCACCCTCATCGAAGGCATCATCATCGTGGACCTCCCTCCGCCGGGCGTCATCAGTGGCGTGGGCACGGGGACCGTGGCGATGGTAGGTGAGTACCCCGATGTCACCAACGCGGTCGCGGTGAGCAACACGGGCATCGTCACCACCAACGTCCAGCCGGTCGAGGTGTTCAGCGCACAGGACATGCTCTCCAAGGTCGGCGGGTTCGACCCGACACTGGGCGAGTTCGGCAACTCCGGCGGCAACGCCTTCGCGGAGCTGCGGAACAAGCGGTTCTCCCGGCTCATCTGCGTGCCCATCAACATCGCCTCCGGCGGCGCGGGGCGCATGTGGCGCGAGCTGCCGACCAACCTCAACGGCACCACCCCGCAGCCGATCATCCCGGTCGGAGCGGCGGGCGTGGACGCGGGCACCGAGTTCAAGAACGGCGCGAGCCGGGTCCGCAGCGCGAAGGCGGTTGCCTTCACGGGCTTCGGAGCCTACGCCGCGAGCGCGGAGGGCAAGGTCACCAACGCCGGAGCCCCGGCGGAGCATCAGGCGTTCAAGGTCGGCGTGGCCGTCTCCATCGGCAGCCTCGCGCGGTCCACGAACGTCGTCACGGCGACCGTCTCCGCGCACAACTTCCACGTCGGGGACGTGGTGGAGATGATCTCCGCGGGCGAGGCCAACTTCGCCAACGGGAAGAAGGTCATCACGACCGTTGGCACGACCACGTTCACCTACTACGAGGCGGGCAGCGACGTGGTGAGCGGCGCGATCCAGACCTTCAGCCTCTTCAACCTGCTCACCGCGAAGGGCGGCGGGCCGGTCACGAAGGGTGACGTTTTGGCACTGGGCGTCCTCGGCGTGGGCAGCGCAGGCACCTACCGGGTGCAAGCGACCGCTCTCGCGGCGGACTCCGTGGAAGTCGAGCAGATGGACGGCTCCAGCTTCGATTGGAGCACGGCGACCCTGCTCCCGTGGCGCATCCACCCGGGCAGCGACGCCGACACGGCGACCGCTCCGGCAGCCTACGGGGACGACGCGGGCTTCTCCATCCCGTGCCGTCCGCTGGACGCGGACATCGCGGCTTCGACCAAGTGCTTGCCGACGTTGGCGGCTGCGGCGGGCTCCGCGAGCTTCTGGGATCCGCTGTCCGGGTTGACGCTGCTCTCCCACTCGACAAACGCAGACCCGAACGTCGTGGGCTTCAAGCACGTGTCGAACCTCCAGGATCCGAACGTCGCGGCCAACGCCACCCTCGATGCGGCGTACCAAGCCGCCATCGACGGGCTTCTGGGTGACGCCGCACCCGCCCGGGACGCGAACGTGATGCTGGTGGCGCGCACGAGCGCGACGATCCGCAACAAGCAGCGGGCGCACGTCCTCACGTCCAGCTCCGAAGGCGTGGGCCGGACGACCGTGGTGTGGCCGAACCTGAAGGTTCTCGCCCTCAACACGGCGCTGCTCGGCAGCGATCCGGGCGTGGGCGCTACCCGCGACGAGCGGGTGGACTACTCCTGGCCGGGCGCGATGACCAGCGTGCCCGAGGCGGTGGGGTACGCCCTCGGCACCTCGGACGGGCACACCACCACCGACGGGCTCCTGGACGTGTCGGGAGCCAACTGGCTCGGCGCGGTGCTGTCCAACCTGCCCCCGGAGAACAACCCCGGGCAGGCGGCTCCGCCTGTGCCGGACGTGATGGCTTCGGTCATCGGACTCCAGCGGGGAGCGCCGAACCTGAAGATGTCCGACTACATCGCCATGCGCTCGAACGGCATCTGCGGTCTGCACTTCGACCGGACGACCGGCGGGTTCATCTTCCAGTCGGGCATCACCTCCTCGCTCATCTCCGGGAAGAAGAACATCAACCGGCGGCGCTTCGCGGACTTCATCGAGGACAGCGTGGCGGGCGCGCTCCAGGCGTTCACCAAGCTGCCGCTGACGAAGCAACTCAAGGACTCGGCGGTGGGTGAGCTGGTGGGCTTCGGCGAGACTCTGCTCTCGCGGAACAACCCTCCGGCGCAGCGGATCGCGGACTACATCGTGGACGACAAGAGCGGGAACACCACGGTCCTGTCGGCGCAGGGCATCTGGGTCATCATCTTCAAGGTGCAGATGCTCGCCACGGGGGACTTCATCGTGGCGCAGTGCGAGGTCGGCCTGAACAGCCTCCGCGTGACGACCACCTAGCACTTGACGGGCGGGGAGGACCCGAGGCATTCTTGGGTCCTCCTGTAGTGAGCGGCTTCGTCCAGGGAATGAGCCCCCTGGAAATAGGGCGCGCGAGTTTCCCTCCCGGGACTCGCGCGTTTTGTGTTTAAGGAGATGGATGCTGAACCGACTTCAGACGAGCTTTGGAACCTTCGCCTCGACGACGCTGATTTCGATTCTGCTCCTGGTAGGTGGCCCAGCGCACATTTCCAGGCTCGTAGTTCCCATCGTTGTTGATGCGGTCGATGGAGTGGAACTCGGTAGGGCGGCGGCCAACGTCTGTGAGGAAGTTCTCGTAGGCCAGCTCCCAGCGCTTGCAGACCGAGATGCCTCGACCACCGTAGTCGGGGTACATCTTGTGGTTGGGATTTCGACAACGACTGAGCATGTTCGTCCAGGCTCGGTACTCAGGCGTCTCCTTGCCGTTCATCCCTTCACCGTGCCTCCTACTTGCACCACCCCGCGCAACACCCATCTCTCGGCGCAGGCAGCCGCAGGACTTCGACTTGCCGCTGCGGAGGATGAATCCCGGCAGCATCTCCTCGGTTCCGCAGTCGCAGCGGCAGCGCCAGCAAAGCTGCCCTCGATGCCGCTCCTGCACCATTTCCAGTACCACCCATCTACCGAACCGCTCTCCAGTCAGGTTGATTTTCAAGCTCATGCTGCGCCCTCCTTGGCCGGGGTAGCATAACAAAACAAGGCCGAAAAGGAAAGGTGAAAACGGTATGTCGCAAAGAATTAAGGGCCAAGAGGTCGAAGTTATCCTGGTGGCGGACGGCGTCATCCAGGACACCATCACCGACGTTCGGAGCTTCGAGGTCGCCGCGAAGCTGGAGAAGAAGGAGGAAGGCTACCTCGGGGAGAAGACCAACCGCTACGACGAGATCTACAACGGGGTCCGCGGACGGATGGAGCTGCACTTCGAGAATCAGGACATCCTGGACCTGGCCTTCGCCATCATCGACCGCGCGAAGCGGCGCACCCCGGGGACGAAGATCAACGTCAAGGCGACCCTCAACTTCCCGAACGGCGAGACGCCTCGCGTCTTCCTGCCGGACGTGTTCTTCGGCGAGCTGCCGATGAACTTCGCGGGACGCGCGGACTACGGCGCGGTCACGTTGGACTTCGAGGGATCGGACGTCCAGAAGCTGTAACACCAACACCAAAGGCAGGGGGTAGAACATGGGCAACGAGCTGGAGAGAGCAGGACAGAGGGCGTCGAGGCCGGTGTACGTCTACGAAGTGCCTGAGAACGTGGGCGGCGACGTGACGGTGGTCGGGCTCGTTGAGCTGACGGCGGAGGAGGAAGTCCTGGCGACGAAGCGCGCCAAGAACGACCCCATCCGGCTCGCCTACGAGCTGGCGAAGCAGTGCCTCGTCGAGGTCAACGGTCAGCCGGTCAAGCTTGCGGACGGGAGCGCCGACACCGCTTGGGGCAAGATGAACCCCAAGGTCCGCAACCTCGTCCTGTCGGCCTACGCGGAGCTGCACTCTCCGCCGGAGGGAGCTGCCGAGGATTTTCTTCGCAGCCGACAGGTTCGCGTGGCCTAGCGCTGGCGTCGCTCTGCTTCGCGTTCGCTCGGCTCGGCGAGGGAAAGTCTCACGAAGACGAGATTTGGGAGACGGTGGCCTTCCTCGGCAGGTACGGCCACCAACCGGCGGACGCGATGCTGCGCCTGCCGGTCGCGGACTTGAGGAAGCTGTCCGTGAAGGTGGCCGAGTTGGTGGAGAAGGAAGGCGAGGCGATGCGGCTCGCCAACGGCGGAGGATAGCGTGGCGGACGTACAGCAGAACGTCAACACCTACCTGCGCGTCATCGACGCGGCGACCGGCCCGCTGCGCGCTATCCACGGCGCGGCGAGCAAGGTCAACGGGCTGTTCAACAGCATGTCGAACACGCTTGGCACGATGTCCGTCATCGCTGGCGCGGCGATGGGCGCGCTCTCGCTGAAGCACGCCGTCGGCGAGACGATGGACTTCCTCACCAACGTCAAGCGCATCAGTGACCTGACGCACATGACCACGCAGAGCACGGGCGGGATGCTCGACGCGATGGAGTCGTTCGGCATCGAGGGGCACGAGGCCACCCGCGCCCTGACGATGATGAGCAAGGTCGGCGCGCGCATGGAGATGTCGATGGGCCGCGTCTCCGGCATGGGCGGCGGGATGCGCGCGCAGTTCAAGGCGATGGGCATCGACATCAACAAGGGGCCGGAGAAGGCCATCTTCAAGATGGCGGAGCTGGCCGAGAAGAACAAGCTTACCCAGCAGCAGTTGATGAACCTCTACCGAATGCAACCGGAGACGGCGCGCAAGTTCATCGACATGCTGAGCAAGGGGCCGGTGGAGCTGAAAAAGAGCGTCGATGAGTTCAAGAGGCTCGGCATCGCCACCGAGGAAAATGTCTCGATGGTGGACCGCATCCGCAAGCTTCAGTTCCAAATCAAGAACAAGTGGGGCGACATCCAGATGCTCCTAGCGGTGAGGCTCCTGCCCGCCATCGAGAAGATGCTCACCTACGTCCGCGACAACTTGGACGTGTGGGCGGAGAAGGCGCAGAAGTTCGGTAAGGCGCTTGGCAGCTACCTGCGCGACCATCTGGAGACGCTTATGAAAATCTCCAAGGTGCTCCTGTTCAATTTCGCTCTCATGCGGTTGACGGGCAAGGGGCTCGGGGACTTGGTAATTGGCGCGGGAAGAAAGGGGTTCGGTGCTGCCGGGTCGGTTGCGGAAACAGTCATGAAGCGGTTTGGTCGGAAGGGGGTCGCGGCCAACGTCTCGGAGGGAGTATTCGCGAAGGCTGCGACGCCGATGGCCGGAATGCTGGCCGCCTCTTCGGCCGCGGGTGCAGCGCCCGCTGCGGCGGCCCCGGCTACCGCGCTGTTCGCCAAGATTGCGGCGGCACTTCCCGCCCTCGCGATAGCCGCCTCCGTTATAGCGCTGCTGGCCGTCGTAGCTGCTGCCGTCGGCGCGGTGTTCGTGATGATTAAGAACAACACCTACAGCATCCGCGACTTCTTTATCGACACCTGGAACCGGGTGTCCGACCGCGTTTCCTACATCGTGGACTTGCTGGGCGAAACGTTCGGGACCGGAGGACCGCTTGAGGGCGTAACCAAGGGCATCGCCGCGATGGCGATGCAGGTCGGGGATGTCATCGACTGGGTGTTTAAGGTCGTACAGGTCATCGTGATGATGCTGCGCGACGTTTCTGCGGGGGATTGGGGCAAGTTCCGCAAGACGGACTACTGGCGCGAGGCCGACCGGAAGGCGGAGGAGGCCGCCGCTAGGCGCGCGGGAGAGCAAGCGCTCGCAGAGGGTGCTAGACGACGGAAAGAGGGGGCGCTGGACAAGGCGAAGGGCGGAACCAACTTCAATTTTCCCAACGCGCGCTTCGACATATCTCAAAAATTCGCGGAAGGCTTCGATCCCGACCGCATCGCGGTGGCGTTCACGAACGATCTGGCGACGCTGGGGGAGCGGCGCGTTCAGGGCATCAGCCCCTTCTCTGTCCCGGTTGTGAGGTAGAGCGATGGGCGACCCCACCTCCTTCAAGATTCAGGAGATCACCGGCAACAACCCCCTCTCCCTGGAGCTGTTCGGGCGGGCGATGCCGTACCGTGGCCCGAAGTTCACCGGGGAGATGCGCGCGGAGTTCACCCGCTACCCCGGGAACCCCGTTGCCACGGTCCAGGTTCTCGGAGCGAACGAGGGGAGCACGACGTTCCAGGGGATGTGGAAGGACCGCTTCATCCGGCAGCTCACCGACCCGGACGCCGCAGGCAACGTCAAGTTTGTGCAGAATACCGGCATCGCCCTCTTCTGCGACCAAGACGTGCGCGATGTGATGAATCTCGTGAAGATGGCCGACCGCATCAGGCGGCGCGGGCAGCTCCTCCGCGTCACTTGGGACGAGCTGGTGTACCACGGCATCCTCCGCAAGTTCTCGCACGCCTGGGACCGACGCGAGGACGTGAATTGGGAGATGGAGTTCGAGTGGGTGTCGCAAGGTGAGCCACAGCAAGCCGTCGCCTTCAACGCGCCGACCGACCCCTCGCAAGCGAATGAGGAGATCAACAACTGGTTCTTGAAGGCGCTCGCCACCGCGTCGAGCTGGCTGGCGGCGGTCAACGTGGTGAAGGGAGTCGCGGACGAGGTGGTTCGGTACACGGCGGCGATCTCCAACCTTGTCGGGGAGAGCATGGATGTCGTGTCGCGGAACTACCTGGCGGTGGTGGACACCGGCTCGACGGTGAAGCGGCTCGGCGGCATCTACCTTCGGTTGGGGCAGCAATCCGGGGAGGCGATTGCCTCGCTGCGCCAGCAACCCGCTCAGACTCTCGTGACGCAGGGCACGAATCAGCCGGTGGTGGGACTCGGGCGGCTGACGGACTCGGCGCACCGAAGTCGCTCTCTCCAGCGGCAGTTCCGGGAGCTTCGGGCGGCAGCCATCCGGCGCTCGCAGGAGATGAGCGCACAGCAACCCGGGCAGACGGTGCTGGCGATCATCGTGTCGAAGGACGGGCAGAACCTCCGGGACATCAGCACGCAGTTCTACGGCACTCCGTCGGAGTGGCAGCGCCTCGCGCAGTTCAACGGACTTCACCAGAGCAGGCTGACGGCAGGCACGACGGTCATCGTGCCGAAGTTCGGCGCGGCGGGGGTGTAGAGCATGGCGCGGACTCCAGCCATCTACGACATCAAGAAGACGGCGCAGGTCTACTATCCGAGCCTCGCCGCGCTCGTGGAGATCCGCTTCGACGAGGCGCTGGTGGTCAACCCGGACACCCCGGATCCGCTGTCCACCGATGCGGCGGCGCAGAGCACGACGCCGACCACCTCTCCGGCGACGGAGCCCCTGGTCTTCCGGGAGAGCGCAGACGGGCTGACGCACACCCTGGCGATGGTGCCGAAGTCGGCGTCTGTCGAGTTGTCCGGCTACCGGCAGGCGGGGAAGTTCAGCCTCCTCTACGAGTACCGGGACTTCCCCTTCGACCCGCGGACGATTCGCGCAGCCTCGGTGGCGATCCACCTCGACGCGGTTCCCGCCGACGACTTCGCGGACGGAATGCTGGAGCGGGCCATCCCGTTCAAGGGGACCAACCCTCCACGCAAGAGCATCCTGGCGGTCAGCCGGGACAACCTTGTGCTTGCAGGGGTGGTGGACGACATCACGGTGGACCACACCGACAAGGGCTCTGAGGTCCGCATGGAGGGGCGGGACCTGCGAGGGGTGCTCCTCGACATCCCGACGACCCCGACGATGCTTTCCAAGTTGAACCTGTCGAAGAACGTCGCCGAGGTGGTGAAGCAGATCATCAGCGCGCACCCACTCCTGGCGGATGCGAAGATCCCCGTCATCCCCGCGGACCCGACGAGCTGGCCGGACGGGTACATCCCGAGCCCGAAGGACAAGGATGGGCTGACCCGCGTCTCCTTGGATGCGGCGGGGCAGAAGCCGACCACCTCCACCGCGGGCGGCGCGGACACGATGAGCTTCTGGGACATCATCATCCAATACTGCTTCCTCGTCGGAGCCATCCCCTTCTTCGTGGGGAAGGAGCTGCACATCCAGCCGACCCGGAACCTGTACGACTACCGAATGCAGGAGAACCCGAACAACCGAGAGGCGCGATTCCCCACCCCGTTCAAGAACGGGAAGGACCGCGAAGTGGGGCAGCCCTTCCTGTCGAACCCGCTGAAGTTCGCCTTCCGGCGCATCGTTTTCGGGCGGGACATCCTGAACCTGAAGATTGAGCGCAAGCTGGGGGGCAAGAAGGTCCCCGCGGTGAAGTGTGTGAGCTGGGACTCCAGCTCTAAGCAGCGGGGAGCGGGCAAGTTGTTGGACGTGACGTACCCCGCGCAAGCCTCAGACACCGACACCGAGAAGGTGAACGCAGCGAAGGTGACGAGCGTTTCATCCAGCGGGCAGTCGGCGCATCAGGATGTCACGGTCATCAAGGTTCCGAACGTCAGGAGCAAGAAGCAACTCCTCCAGATCGCCAAGAGCATCTACGAGGAGGTCGGACGGCAGGAGATGGGAGGCTCCATTTCGACGCGGAACTTGGCGAGTTTCGGCGGGGGGAATCAGGACCCCGATCTGGTGAGGATGAAGCCGGGGGACGCCATCAACATCGGCACGGTGCCGATGGACCCCGAAGGCTACCCCCCGACGGTCCATGCTCTGACCGCGCGCGAAGGACGGAGCTTCCAAGAGGACGTGAAGGAGCTGACGACCCGCTTGGGGAACGCGAACCTGGCACGGGTAGCAGCGGCGACGGGACGGGGAGCGGTGACAGGATTGCAGAGCACCTTCCGGGTGTCCAACGTGAAGTTCACCTGGGGGGCAGAGTCGGGCGTCGCCATCGACTTCGACTTCCAGAATTACGTCGAGGCGCGGTACGACGTGCAGAAGGACGCGACGCAGGGACCGCCCAAGGCGCTCGTCCTGAACCCGATCCACATCGACATCCCGCGAGGCATTCCGACACCCAACTTCCCGCCGACGGACTTGGGGATCTGCACGGGCGAGGAGACGGTCACGGCAACGCTGGGTCAGATCCACTTCGGGAAGGGGCGGGGATAGATGCTCCGACGCTCCAGGGTCAGCGGGCAGATGGACGCGCACCGGCTCGGGCAGATGCTCGCGCGTCCGGGGATGGACACCCGCATCTGGATCTCGCTCGCCTACGCCCGTGGGGAGTCGGTGGTGGACCCGTGGCACGGGGTCTTCGTGGACGTGACGCTCGTTCCGAGCGGAGAACAGCACACCGCGCGGGTCGCCTTCGACTACTCGGGTCCGGGCTTCGGCATCTACCTGGGGCAGATCCACAAGAACGACGAACTGCTGGTGGAGGCTCCTTCGGGAGATTCGGCGGAGGGGTACGTTGTCACTCGGAGGCTCTACTCCGCGTCCGACCTCCCGCCGCAGGAGGCCATCAGCGATCCGACCGAGGTGATGCTCGTCGTCGAGAAGGACCGCAACCTGCGGCTCAAGGTGAGCGGTGGCGGGCAGGTGCAGGTGGACAGCGAGACGAAGGTCATTGTCAACTGCCCGACGGTGGAGATGGGGCGGGACAACGCGGGGACGCTGAAGGTGCTCGATGGCTCGAAGTCCGTCACCATCTACGAGGCTCTGGAGACGTTCTGGAACACCGTGGCGAAGCCGATCTTCGACGCGCACATTCACCCGACCGGGGTGGGGCCATCAGGCAACACCGCGACCCCGCTCCCCAGCATGAGCACGCTGGCGAAGTCCTCCAAGGTGACCATCCCCGACGGGTAAGCCATGCCGATGTCCTCCGCCACCCTCTCCACGCAGCTCCAGACCCTCGCCCCGACGGGAGACGAGGTGACGGCGGTGACGCGGCTGGCGCAGGCGTGGCAGACCTACTTCTCCGATGCGGCGGCGGGGGCGGTACCCTTCGTCTCGACGGTGCCTGCGGCGAAGGCGGCGATGGCTGCGGCGCTGGTGGGGATGAGCGTGACGGGCGCGGTGGCCATCCAGGCGGGCGTCGCGGCGTTCTGGGGCGCGCTCGCCGCGAGCCCAACCCTCTACTTCCCGACTGCCACGGTCGTCACCCCACCCCCGAACCTGGCAACCATCGCGGCGGTGCTGGTGCCGGTCTTCCTTGCCAACACGGTCGGTAGCCTGAGTCTCCAGGACGCCTGCGATGCCATCGCGGCGGTTCTGCACGTCGCGAACATCGGCGGAAGTGCTACTCTACCCGGTCCAGTGGTGACACCGATCCTATGACGACTCCTCTTGGGTGGGGCTACGACCCTTACGGCACTTCCCCCTACGGCGCAGCCGCCGCGGGAGTGGGAGGGTCCATCGCCTCGGCGTTGGCGATCTCCACCCACGAAGTGGAAGTGACCGTGAACGGGCTAGCGCAGGACAACAGCCCTTACTTCGAGGGGGACGCACTCAATCCGGCAACCTGGGGCATCGTTCGTCTCGACACCGGGGACTCCTTCACACCGACGACGGTGGCGCAGGTGAATCCGAGCGTCTATCGGATCCTCTGCCTGGAGGAGTTCGGGCCGTACACCGTCGTCCACCGTGTCAGCTCGACGACGCTGCACGACGCCTCGGGTAATCTCATCCACCCGCCCTACTCGGCAGACTTCCGGGGGGTACTGGACGAGCACGCGCAAAGCAGCGCGACCCGGCTGGCCGCGAGGAAGCTCTACTCGCAGGACTTGGCGAACCCGCCCTTCTCCGTACCGGACTCGGTAGGCGGGACTCTCGTTGTCACCGCGGGCGACTACGCCACGGTGACGGGACCGGACCTCGTGAAGAAGCTCATCATCCGGCGGCTGACCACCGGACCGGGAGACTTCTTCCATCTGCCGAACTACGGGGCGGGCATTCAGGAGAAGATGCCCGTTCGGATCGCCAACCTGACGAAGATGAAGGCGGACATCGAGAATCAGGTGAAGCTGGAGCCCGAGGTGCAGGACGCACTGGCGTCGCTGACCATCGACCGGGAGGGTATCTTGCTGTTGCAGCTTCAGGTGCAGCTCAAGCCCTCCGGGCAGTCCTTCAGCTTCAACATCCCGCTGGGACGCTTCCCGGTGAGCCTGTAGGAGACGAAAATGCCGGATTTCCCCAACTTCGACGATCTCTTCCGCATCGCCCGGGACGAAGTTCTCACGCGCAACGCGCAGGTGTCCCGTGACGCGGTGGAGCGGGACGGGGCGGACGCCAACATCCTCGTCGCCTCTGGATCGGCGGCGGCGGACGAGGTGATGGGACAGCTCGCGGAGGTGGCCGCGGGGGTGTACCTCGACTCCGCACCGGGTGCGGATCAGAACAGCACCGCGCTCGACAGGGTGGTGTTTGATCGCTACGGCATCGTGCGGAAGCCCGCGGCAGCCTCGCTTGGGAGCGTGCAGTTCAGGACCATCGCTCCCGCGCCTCCCCTGTTGAGCATCCCCGCGAACCTCCAGCTCCAGACACCGGACGGGGTGCAGTTCATCACGACGGAGAGCGTACCCTTCCCCACGGGCACGACGGGACCTGTCACGGTGGCGGTCCGAAGCGTCCTGGCAGGGGCGAATCAGAACGCGAAGGCGAACACCCTCATCAACATCCTCGGGGTCGTTCCCAACTCGCCGTCGGACCTCACGGTGTCGAATCCCCTTGCCACCTCCGGTGGGGATGATGCGGAGACGGACGACAGCCTCCGGGATCGGGCGCGGCGGTACTTCACGACCGTCCGGCGAGGCACCATCGGGGCCATCGAAGAGGCAGCGCTGGGTGTACCCGGGGTGCAGAAGGCGACGGCTTTCGAGGTCATCGACGCGCTGGGTAGACCTGCACGTCTCGTGCAGCTCGTCATCAGCGACGCCTTCACCGAGCAGTTCGTGGACCTGAGTGCCATCCCCCCGAGGTACATGGCGCAGAGTCAGCTCCTCGCGCAGACGGTGTTCAACGCCCTCGCGGACGTTCGACCGGCGGGTATCTTCGTGCAGGTCTACGTGGCGAGCACGGTCCTCCAAGCCATCCAGCTCTCCCTGACCTTCCAAGCGGGAATCGACGTGTCCTCTGCTGCGCTCCAGGCACGGGCAGCGGCAGTGGGGTACGTCAACGCGCTGTTCCCCGGCGAGCCCATCGTCCTCATCGACCTTCAGAACGCTCTGGCGGTCGTCCCCGGGCTCGCAGCGGCGAGCATCGTCAGCCCCCTCGGGAACGTCGTGGCGAAGCCTCTTCAGGTGCTCAGGACGAGCCTGGGACTCGTCACCGCTATCGCCGCGCAGACCAACCAACCTTTGATGACGGGTCAAAACCCGGATTCCTTCACCGCGGTCTAGCCCATGCCCCCTCCCTTCATCACGCCGTTGACGCAACAGGACGTTCTGGACCTGTTCGCCAAGCTCCTGCCGGACGAGTACCTGTCCTCCCTCAAGGACCCCGGACCGGGATATGAGGTGCTGCAAGCCTACGCGAATCTCGCGGCGCGCGGCTCGCTGGCGGTGAGTCGGCTCGGGAAGGATGCCTTCATCCTTACCGCCACCGGGGGAGCGTTCACGACGGGGCGGGTGGCCTTCGCGCGGGAGGCACCGAACGCCGTGCCCATCGTCATGCGCGCGGGGACCGTCGTGCAGGCGAGCAAGTCCGGGCGGCAGTACCGGACGACGACGGACGCCGTGTTCACGCCCGCTGACCTCGGACACACCGCGAACGTGGTGGCGCTCTACAAGGGCTACGAGTACGACGTTCCAGGGCAGGTAACGGCGGCGGACGGCGAGGTGCTGGAGGGGGAGATCGACACCCTCGTCACCCCCGTCGAAGTCACGCCAGCGGACGCCCCGACCAACTCTGGGAGCAACACGCTGACCTTCGCCGCTCCCTCGCTGGGCTCGCAGGCGGTTCTCGGGCTTCCGGCGGCGGGGCAGGCGCTCATCGGCAAGTTCATCTCCTTCACCGGAGCTGGGCCGAACGACTCAGGGACGTTCTACGTCACCGGGTACGACTCAGCGACGAGCACGTTGCAGGTTCGGAACCCGACCGGCAGCGCGTTCGGACCGGCGGTGGTTGCCTGGTCGGTCTACGAGCCTGCTTACGACTCGGTGGACCGCACCTTCACGGTGTTCCAGATTCAGGCGACGGGAGCCCCGGCGCTTGGCTTCACCCCCGGCTCCGACGCGGCCCTCGACCAGCATGGGGCCGACCGAGGCATCTTCCGGCAGCCCGGTGAGCAGGACGACCCCTATCGGGCGCGCATCCGGGCGCTGCCGGACAACATCAGCCCGGACGCCGTGCTGCGGAACCTGCGCCTGCTGCTGGAGCCGGTGGACGGCATCGCGGTGTTCATCGAGACGTGGGACATCCGGCTTCAGACCTGCTGGAACGCGCCGGGCGAGACTCACGGCGGCACGGACTTCGACCCCAACTGCTTCGTGTGGAACGACCCGCGACCCCCGGTGCCGTACCGCAACCGCTGGTTGAGTGAAAACCTGGCGCGGGGGAGCTTCATCGTGGTGGTCACTGGGCTCTCCCCGCTCTCCGACTTCGGGATGGTTTGGAACCACAAGAACCCCGACGACACCTACGTTGATCCGTTCATCGACGAGAGCGGGCTCGCCAACCTGCACGGTCGGCGCGCGCTCTGTGCCTGGAACGTCCCGAGCACCTTGGCGGGCGGCTACCTTCAGGGTTGCTGGAACGGCTACGACCAGAAGCTCAACACGCTGTACGCCAACCTCTACGCCACCTTGCAGAATGTGAAGGCGGCAGGTATCAACGCCGTTCTGGAACTTGAGGGACAATAGCCATGCCGACTCCCGCCTCCCTGATGGACTTCCCGTTCGCCCGCAGCGTCATCAACCCGCTGGAGCGCCCCATCACCGACGACATCCTGCACCTCCAGACGGAGACGGACCGCGCGCTGCGCGACGTGCTGGGGACTTCCTTCTCCCCGCGGGCGGGCGACTTTGACGACCACAACGCCCTCCCGCCGAACGGTGTCATTGGAGGCGCGTTCAAGGTTCGACCGACCAGTCCCGTGTCGCTCGCCGTCACGGTGGACCCCGGCTTCGGGTTCATGTACGCGCCGGGCGACGTGCCCTCGAACATCGGCGGCGTCCCGAGTCTCAACGATCCGTCCGCGTACAAGCCTCTCATCCTGAATCAGCAGACCAACCCGCTGACGCCATCGTTCGAGCTGGCGGGCATCCCGACCGGCGGCCCCACCGGGCGGACGGACATCGTGTGCGTGAAGTATCGCCGAGCACTCGGCGACCTACTCAGCCGGGACGTGTTCGACGTGGGGACCGAGAAGTTCAACCCGGCTCTGGTGAACAAGACCCTCTCCTTCCTGATGGACGGCAGCACTGAGGTCGTCAGCGACGCGGGAAGCAGCACGGCGAGCATCAGCTACCGCTACGCGGCGGACGGCGCGGTGGCGACGGTTCCGGCGGGCTACATGAAGGTTGCAGAGGTGGCCTTCCCGGCTGGGTCGCCTACCACCGTCGCTGAAGGGTACATCAGGGACATGCGGAGCCTCCTGCTGCCGAGCGGGATGGGGCGCGCCGCGGGGCGGGTTGAGTTTCCCGCGTTCCCCGCCACGGTCGCCCCTGCCCTGACGGGAGTGGCCGCCCCTCCGGGAGTGATGGTCGTCGCCTCACGCAAGAACCCAATAAACGCTGACGCGACCGGCATCTACATCTTCGCCGGCGGTCTTCCCGCGTCTGCCGCAGGGTTCGGTTCGGTAGTGATTGACCCTCTCTACACCTCGACTGGTTTCCTCGTGCCCACCAACATCGGGGTCCGCGCCGACTTCCCTGTCAACACGGCGATGCAGACATTCCTGGCGGACCCGGCCAAGACGCAACCCACGGTGAACGTGGCCCTCGGGCAGCCGTGCTTCTTCCTCTTCTGGAACACGTTTCACCAGAACGGGGCCACGACCGACACCTTCCGGCCAGACCCGACCGCATACCGATTCTCAGTGGACTTCCACTACTAGCAGGAGGCTCCGATGCCCCAAGCGGGGTGGTCGCTAACGGTGATGACCTGTGGCATAATGGCAACCATGCCCAGATGGTCATTTGCCTCAGACGTAGAGCGCTTCAACTCAAAAACTCGGCACGGTTCCGCTCGCGGTTGTATCGAGTGGACTGCGGCTCGGAACCGTCATGGTTACGGCGTGTTCTCAGTAGAGGTTGGAGGAAGGTGGGGGAAGGTTCTCGCACACCGTTGGGCGTGGGAGCGAAAGCACGGTCCCATCCCGCCCGGAAGGCTTGTGCTGCACGGCTGCGACAACCCTTCGTGCGTGAATGACACTCACCTGTTCCTGGGTTCGCACAAGGATAATTCCGAGGACGCCGTTAGTAAGGGGCGGCAGGCGCGCGGTGATTCACTTCGGAGCAAGATGCGCGAGGTAGCCGCTCGCGGGGAGCGCAACGGAATGGCGCGGCTTGGCGCTCGGGAGGTTCTAGCGGTCAAGCTCGCCGTCGCTGGAGGAGCCACGCAGGCCAGCGTTGCTGCTTCCTTTGGAGTCAACCAGTCCACAGTGAGCCGGATACTCTCCGGCGTTCGGTGGGCACACCTGGAGGGCTAGCAAGTGCCCCAAGCTCTTATTACTGTGAACGGCACGCCGGGCAGCGACAACGACCTGCCCATCAACCTGCTCGTCCAACTCGACAACGCCAACATCGGGTTGGAGCTGACGTACCTGTGGAGCGTCCTCGACCAGCCCGCGGGCACGGCGGACGCGCTTTCCTCGACGACGCTCCAGAATCCCACCTTCACGCCGAAGAAGGAGGGCACCTACCTCATCGAGCTGGTGGTCAACGCCACGCTGCCGACCGAGCAGCGCAATCAAGTCATCTGCGCGGTGCGGCAAGTCAAGACGAGGGAGCGCATCCCGGCGGCGGGGGAGACGGTTGAGGACGGGACGCGAGGCTGGGCACTGGCGAACAACGGCTACCTCCAGCGCATCGACCATCTGCTCGCCGACCCCGGCGTGATGGTAGGCGTCGCGGGTGCAGGCACCCCAGGAACGGGCAACATCGTCCGTATGACTGGAACGCAGGCCATCAAGATTGGCCTGCCGGGGCAGGAGAACCTACCCATCCTCGACATGGCGACCGCAACGACGGCGCTCGACGTGCAGCAACCCCTGTGCATCGTCATCGGCAAGGTGGGCGGCGGGGCCATCGCGCCGGGCGACCTCATCCAAGTGCGCTACATCGGGCGGTACGAGGGCGTCGCCATCCCCGGAGCGGTGCTCGGGCAGGCGGTCTACGTCAGCGACCTCGCGCTCCCGTCACTGACGCCTGGAACCGTCGTGCGGCAGATTGGCGCGGTGGGCGCAGCCTACGCGGGCAGCTTCGACCTCTGGTTCGACGGAGTGGGTGGAGCTGACGGCACGCTGGCCGAGCCCTACCTCATCATCGGTCCGCCAGTTGGGGCGCTCCCCAACGCCGTTCGAGTGGACGCGGCGAGTCCCACCCCCATCCCTGACACGGTGTACCTGAAGTCCGCCGTCCCTGGTCGGCACGTCCTTAAGCTGCAAACCCCTGACGCGACCACGCGAGCGGTTCACATCCTGAACGGAGCCGGGCAGACGGTCGGCTACATCAACGGGGACGGAACGCTCCTCCTCGAAAGCCGAGCTGGCGGCGGGCAGGTCGTCGCCACGGTGCAGCCCATCGACCCCTCGGGCGTCGTGCTGATGGGTTCGGTGACGAACCACCCGCTGCTCCTCGTAGCCAACGGTCTGCCGACGTGGAGCATCGACCCGACGACCGGCAACCTGATGTCGTTCTTCCACTACCGCGCCATTCAGGGAGTCTCCGACCCGGTGGACGGGCACGACGCGGCGAACAAGGGCTACGTGGACTCGATGGCGTCGCCCAACCTCGCCATCAACGGCAAGATGGACTTCTGGCAGCGTGGGGTCGGGCCGGTCAACTTCGGTAACACCCCGCAGGTCTTCTTGGCCGACAGGTGGCACGCCTGGCACAGTGACCCCGCGGGCGCGGGCGTCCTCACGAAGTACCCCGTCCTGGGCACCAACTTCCTCCAGGTGCAGCGCGGTCCGGCAGAGGCATCGGCGGCTCCGCGCTACCTCTGCCAAGAGATTGACCGCGACCTGTTGCACCGCTCCGCGCAGCTCACGCAGACCCTCCAGGCGTCCTTCGTCATCGGCAAGGGGGCGGGCTTCACCGGCACCCTGCACGCCAAGCTCATCTACGGCACCGGGGCGACCAGCGAGACGCTGTTCGCTGGCGGCGCGGCCTACGCCACCGGGAACACGGTGCTCGTCGATTCTGACGTGTCGGCTGGCGGGGTGTTCACCGTCACCGCAGGTGTCACCTTGCCGAACAACGCCACCTGTCTCGGCCTCCTGTTCGTCCATACCCCGACCGGGGTGGGTGGGGCGACGGACAACTTCTCCGTCACCCTCGTCCAGGTGCAGCGGGCCGGGGCGACGACGGGCTTCTTCGCCTGGGCAGGCGGAAGCTACGAGGGCGAGCTGGCGCTCTGCCAGCGCTTCTTCGAGAAGTCCTACGAGGTTGACACCGACCCGGCGACCGTCACAGCGCTGGGCGTCGATGCGCTGACTCTCAACAACGCCCGGTTCGCTCCGCGCATCGCGTTCTGTGCTCCGAAGTGGCGCATTCCGACCTTCACCTTCTACGACAACGTGGCAGGTGGAACGGGGAGCTGGCGCAAGAACGCCGTCACGCTCATCGCCGTCGCGGAGTTCCAGCCCACCCGCCGCAACTTCGAGGTGCTGAACACCGCGGGTGCCCCGGTGGTCGGGGACGACCTGAGCGGCCACTGGGTTGCGGACTCGGAAATCTGATAGAACCCTTCCCAACGAGGAGAACCCATGTCCTTTCAGAGCACCGTCGCCAGCCCCTCGGGGGCAACCTACCCGACCCTTCCTGACCTCGCCTGCAACTTCGAGCCGCTGTACCTCCTTCTCGAAGTCACCTCCGGCGGGGATGCCTACGTCTCCCTCGACGGCATCAACGACGCCAAGCTCATCAAGGCGGCGGACACCTCACCCACCCGGCTCGACGCCCGCTGCAAGAAGGTCTGGGTGCGGCGCGCGGCGGCGGGGACGGCCGCGAGCGTGAACGTCGGAGCCTACACGCTGTAGGAGCGCATCCGTGGCTGACTTCTTCGACCGGCGCGACCTCAAGGGGGTCACGAGCTACGCAGACCCACGGGCGCAGTTCGAGTTCCTGTTTGACGCGACGGAACAGCTCGTCCACAACGACGCCAATAACGGGACGCTGGAGCTGTCCTGGGACGGAGTGAACGTCCACGCGCGGCTCCAGTCGAGCGGGCCGAGCAAGGCCATCGTCTGGTCGGACCACCTGCGGCGACGGGTCTGGTTGCGGGATGCCACCCCGTCCACGTCGGGGGCGCGCAACGTCGAGGTCTACGCGGTCACGAGGTAGCCCATGGCGATGTCCATGTTGAGCTTGGAGAAGAAGGCAGCGCCGGGCTCCGGCTTCATGGGGCCGGTAGTGCTGGCTGCGGTCGCCGTCCTCGGTTTCCTTGGCTACAGGGGGTCAGAAGCGGTACAGTTGGCCTGTGCAGGGGGCACCGCGCTCGTGACGAGCGCCTTTGTGGTGCTGCACTGGAGGAAGTAGGTCGTGCCCAGGATGCTCGGCTGGTACGCCCCGTCGAGCTTCACGCCCGGCTGGACCTTCTTCGAGTCAGAGCTGCTGGGGGTGAAGGACGGGGTGAACCGCGTGTTCACGACGCCATACCACTTCGACCCCATCGCCATCTCGGCCTATCACAACGGTCGCAAGATGTTCCTCTCGGGTGGGGAGTTCACCATCTCGGAGAGCGGAGGACCGGGAACCGGCTACGACACCATCACCTTCCTGACCTTCGCCCCCATTCCCAAGAGCGTCCTCTCAGCTTCCTACGTCATCGCCCCCTAACCCCAAGCAGGAGCATCGCCAATGGCAGCCTACACGCACAGCAACGCCCTCGACCAATCCCTCGATGTCGCCGGGTCGTACACCCAGTCCGGCTCACGCAACCGCGTCGATGAGCCTGCGGGGTTGGGCGCTCCGATGGGGAACACCGGGACGCAGAGCCTCACCTTCAGCGCGCTGGTGTCGGGCATCCAGACCATCGCCGGCATGACCGGCGGCTCCTTCACCGTCGCCTCGCCGGGCAACTTCCTGGTCATCAGCGGGTCTGCCAGCAACGACGGCACCTGGCTCATCACGGATTACGTCAGCGCGACCAGCGTGAAGGTCGCCAACGCCACCGGCATCGCCGAGGGGCCGACCGCGGGCGTCACCTGGGATGAGCGCAAGCCGTACTCCCTGGAGGACGACATCAACTACGCCCGCACCGACCGCGCTGCCATCAAGGGCGTGACGTTCGACGCGGCGATTCCGGTCTACACCCGCCCCACCGACACCACCGACACCACCGTTCCGGCGAACCTCGCCAACATCGCGGGGAAGACCACCGACGCGCAAGCGCTGGTCGTCAACAAGGCGTGGCGCGGGCTGGTGCTCGCCGCGGGTAACACCCACAAGGAGCTGGTGTCCGAAGGCAACATGAGGCACGCCGACGCGACCAACCGCACCGGCATCCCCATCAACGACGGCGCGGACGCGGGCGCGAACGAGGCGGTCTTCGTTGAGCTGACCAAGAGCGCGGACGGCTCAGAAATCGAAGTGCAGGCGGCTGGCCCGCAGAAGGGCTGGCGCGTCTTCGGTCGCACCCAAGCTGGCACGGGCGTCGCTGCTACGGGCTCCATCACGGCTGTCGCCGGAGCGAGCACGAACGACGGGGACACCTTCACCATCGACGACGGCACCATCAACCCGCCCACCATCTTCGAGTTCGACCTCAATGGTGGCGGCGTCACTCCTGGGAACGTCGCGGTCGTCTACACGGGCGTCGAGACGGCGGCGGCGATGGCTGCGCTCATCCAGACCGCCATCAACGGAGTCGGTGCGGCTCTGAAGG